>Ga0187770_10000287_pt1 | contig 24890 bp, 22 predicted proteins | sample 0116_SJ02_MP02_2_FD_133154 | JGI IMG/M metagenome (GOLD analysis project Ga0187770, IMG submission 133154) | Tropical peat soil microbial communities from peatlands in Department of Meta, Colombia - 0116_SJ02_MP02_20_MG | ecosystem: Environmental > Terrestrial > Soil > Wetlands > Peat | place...
CCCCGATTTTCCTCACCCACTTTCCGCGGGAGCTCAAGGCGTTCTACATGCTCCGCTCGCCGGACGACCCTCGGACGGTCGAGGCCGCCGACCTCCTCGCTCCGGAGGGGTACGGCGAGGTCGTCGGGGCGTCCTGCCGTGAGACCGACATCCCGCGGCTCACCGAACGGATCCGCGAGATCGGCGCCGACGTGAAGGAGTACGAGTGGTACCTCGACCTGCGACGTCACGGGAACGTCCCGCACGCCGGCTTCGGCCTCGGAATCGAACGCCTCCTCCGGTGGATGCTCCGCCGCGACCACATTCGGGAGACGACGCCGTTCCCGCGCACCCCTTCCCGCCACACGCCGTGAGCCGCGGACGCTCCGGCCCGTTCGTGAAGGGGAACGCTCAATAGGCGACGCGCGTCATACCGTCCCTGCGGAAACCGGGGGACCCACGGGAGTGACGGCACAAGGGTCGGACCGTGGCGCCGCCACCACCGGGACCGTTCAGGTCGAGCGGATCACGACCCAGGACGTGCCGGCGATCTGTGCGCTCTACAAGCGGGTCTGGGACCCGGCTCCCCCCGGACTGCCGGCCGAGTTCACGAAGTCGTGGGTCCCGACGCCGCTCGAGTTCACGAGCTGGATGGAAGGCGTCACGTACTTCGCGGCCCGGCGGGATGGACGCCTCCTCGGCATCGTCGGGGCCGAACTGCGGCGCGGCAGCTGCCGCCTGGTCCACCTCGCGGTCGACTCCGAGGCTCGGCGTCAGGGTATCGGCGTCGCGCTCGTCACGACCGCGGTCGACTGGGCGAAGCGGTCGAATGCGACCTCGATGTGGGTCGACCTCCTCGCGCGGTTCTCGGAAGCAGCGGCCTTGATGAAGCGTCTCGGCTTCGCCGAGGCGGGGTTGCTCCACCGCCACGTCTGGGGCGAGGACGTCCGATACTTCGAGCGGCTCCTCTAAGCGCCGTCCTCACGGGACGCGCCGGCCCGGCCGCGGCCACCGGCCGGAAGTCCGTGGGTCTGCTGGAGCGCGCGCAGCCGGCGCAGCCCTTCCTCCGGTCGGCCGTGGAAGAACTCGCGGGCCCCCCGGGCGAGCTGCATCGCCTCGAGTTCGGTCGCCGTCCCGTGCTTCCGCTCCTCGAGGAGGTAGTCGCCGTACTGCGCGATGTACCGCGGCAGCCCGGACTTGAGGCGGTTCACCGCTTGGAGCCTCAGCGCCCGAATCTGCTGCTTCAACGAAGCGAGCTTGCCGGCGCGAAGCTCCGCTTCGAGGTCTTCGGCGACCTCGGTCGGGTCGACCGGCGGTTCGACCCCGAGCACCGCCATGTCCTTCAATAGAGCGACGACCCGCTCGAGCTCCTCGCGGGCCTGGTCTAGGTGCCGTTCCTTGAGCGTCACGACCCGGTCGACCTGGTGGTAGGTCGCGAGCGCCTGGGCGATGTCGCCGGTGCGCGCGGCATGCAACGCGTCCTCGATCTGGTCGCGCTCCAGGCGGCTGTCGACAGCGTACGCCTCGAGGCGGGTGAGCCGGGACTTCGTCCGTTTGTCCCATTCCTCGAACGCGGTGACAATCCGCCGCTGGGCGATCCGCTCGATGCCGCGGACCACCTCGGCCCAAGGTTCCGGGTTCGGAGCCGACCTTGCCGCCTCCTCGGCCCACGCGGGAAGGCGGGGCAGGTCGGTCCCGAGGGCGCGCGCTCCCTCGGCCCACTGGTTCAGGCGAGCGAGCCGCCGGGAGAGCTCGGCCTCGAACGGGTTCGGGACGGGGGGCGCGCTCTTCCGCACCGGTGCGCGGGGGGCGGTCCCCCGGGGAACGGGCGCGGGCTTGGGTCGCTCCTCCTCGACCGCGGGAGCGGGTGACGGCTCGTCGGGCGGGTCGACCGATTCATCGATCCGGGGAAGGGCCGTCGGCTCGAGGGAGAACTGGCACGCGGGACAGACCCGCACGTCCGGCGCGAGCGTCGCCCCGCAGTTCGGGCAGAGAGAGTGGCTGCCTTCCATCGCGCCTCGCTAGGGGGTATGCAGGGGGTGAGATTTGAACTCACGAACTCCTACGAGACCAGGACCTCAACCTGGCGCCTTTGACCAAGCTGGGCCACCCCTGCACGACTCCGCCGCGCGTACGGGGCCCCGCCGATAACCTTTGCGAACACGAACCCGTCCGCCCAGCGTAACGTCGGCCCGTCCGAAAAAAGCCTTCTATGGGGGCGGGCTGGCCCGCGGCGCATGAACGACGCTGGGCCCCCCGGAGCGACGGTCTACATCGGCCAGAAGCCGACCATGACCTACGTCTTCCAGGTCGTCTCCCAACTCAACTCGGGGGCAGGCCCCGTGGTCGTGAAGGCGCGCGGGAACGCCATCGGAAAGGCGGTGGACGTGGTCGAGGTCGTCCGGCGGAGGTTCCTCGAGGGTCACGTCGAGCTCGGCGCGATCACGATCAGTACCGAGCGGCTCGTGAACCGCGACGGCCGGGACGCGAACGTCTCGTCCATCGCGATCCCGCTCACCCGAATCGGGCCCCCTCCGGCACCGTCGGCGCCGCCGGCGCCGATGGCGGCCCACCCGCCGCCCGGATGACCCACGTCCCGGCCCAGAGATCCCCGATGCGCTGACGCTCGGGTGAGAGCGCGATCCCGAGCGCGCCGATCGCTCCCAGGAGCGCGATCCCGCCGACCACGAAGGCCACCACTCCGAGGACCGAAAGGAGGCCGGCCGGCCAGACGACCCCTTCCAGTGTCACGCCGCCGGAGGCGCTGACCTTCGACCCGAAGGCGATCCCGATCGCGAGCCCGAGCGCCATCACGGTGAGGACGGGGAGGTTGGAGACGTTCCGCAGCATCGACGCGAGGCCGCCGGGCCGCTCGAGCCTGCGGTCCCGCACCCAGAGGTCGAGGAGCCACTTGCCGAGAGTCGTGCCGTAGACCGACTCGGCGACCACGAAGTAGAGGAACGAGCCGCTGATCACCGCGTAGATCGCGGTGTTGTACCCAAGGTTGCCGAGCAGGGCCGCCAGGTCACCGGGGACCGTGAGGGCGAGGAGGATGAACGGGACCGCCGCGACCGCGGCGAGGAGAGCGAGGTCGATCGCGAACGCGGCGACGCGGCGGCGAAGGGTCGCGAAGCGACGGAATCCAAGCTCGCGACCGAGGACCACCAGGAAGCGGGCGGCGAGCCACGCCCGGAACCCCTCGCGGGGGTCGGTGGTACCCGAACGGGCGACGGCGTCCAGATTCGCTTGGTCGCTCACGACCCACCCGGGCACCGGAAGACCGTCCCACGGTCGGTCGTCGCGCGGGGACCCGGTGCCGACCAGCCGCTGGGCCTGCGCGGCGGCCTCGCGGGCGGAACGCGCGGAGTCCGCGACCGAATCGGCGAGCTGGCCCCGGACCCCGGCACGGAACCCGCGAGCGAGCCGACCGATCGGGGTCGGCGTCTCCTCGCGGGCGGCCGGGTCGAGCGAGCGGGTCGGGCGTCCGGCCATCAGGTGGCCGGCGTACGCGGCCGCGAGGGCGAGCAGGCCGGAGAGGTAGACCAGGTCGGCGAGCCCCGCGCCTCCGATCGTGTAGAGCGCGCCCCCGCTCCCCGTGTAGAGGGGGGGTTGACGGAGGAGGTCCGCGCCGAGGAGCACCCCGAAGGTCGTGGCGAGGAAGGCGGTCGGCAGCGCGAAACCCTCCCGTCCGGGGAAGACCCACGGCGCGACCGCGACCGCGATGAGCCCGGCGGCCACCGGTGGAAGGAGGTAGTACGGGAACCACTCGGTGATTCCCACGCCCGGGATCGCGGCCGTCCCGGCGAACGTGGCGACCAGCGCTCCCGAGCTGAGCCCCCCGAGGAGCGCCACGGCGCGGAACGAGGGGTTGCCCGACCGAGCCGCGAGGGCCACGAGCACGACGGTGAACGTGGACCCTCCGAGGAGGACGAGGAGGGTGGTGGCTCCCGGAACCGAGAGGGAAGTCGTGGCCGCGACCCGCGCGACGAACGACGACCCGGTCGGCAGCACGAACTGAAACAGGACGGCGCTTTCCAGCAGCAGGAAGACGAGGTAGGCGGCGACGGAGCGACCGCGCGGGGGGGCGTACCGCCCGACGGCCAGGAGACCGACCAGGAGGGGAAACAGAGCGCCCGCGAAGCTCACCGCGAGCCAGTCTCCCGCGACCGGAGCGAACGGGAGGATCGCGAACGTGGCGAGGAGGCCCCCGGGGAGGAGGAGCCAGAACGCTTTGCGGCCCAGGCCCAGACTCTCCGCGAAAGGACCCTTCTCCCACGCGAGCAGGAACAGGACCGCCCAGAGGAGGGCCGGCAGAGTGAGCGCGGCGGCGTTGCCCGCGATGTCGATCGTGAGCTGGAACGGGTCGACCACGAGGGGGCCGTCTCCTACGGCGTCCGGGGCCGAGCCCGTGGGTTCGCTATACGCTTTGTTGGCGTGAATCGGGCCCGCTCCGACCCATGAAGGCAGGGGTCCTGCGAAGGACGGCCGCCCCCGCGGACCCTGGGGCAATCCTCCGCACGAGCCCGGCCTTCTCGGCCCGACCGCCGCGGGCGGAAGATTCTGACGGCCCACCGTTTTTCTTAAGGTTTTTCGAGGGCGACTCGCCGGCTCCGCGCGCCCAAACGTTTTGTCGGTAAGGGCGCCTCCGGGGGCGATGACGCCTCCGCGTGTTGAACAGGATTCACTCGGCCCTCGCGAGGTACCCGACTCGGCCTACTGGGGGATCCAGTCGCTTCGCGCCCGCGAGAACTTCCCCATCAGCGGCCTTCGGTCGTCCCCCCACCTGGTCCGCGCCTACGCACTGCTCAAACTCGCCTGCATCCGCGCGAATGTCGCGCTCGGAGGCCTAGACGCCGAGCGAGGGAAGGCGCTCAGCCAGGCGGCCGAAGAGATGGCCGCGGGGAAGTTCCCGGACGAGTTCATCGTGGACGTCTTCCAGGCGGGTGCCGGCACTTCCTTCCACATGAACGTGAACGAAGTGCTCACGAATCGCGCGCTCGAGATCATGGGGAAGCCGCGCGGGGACTACAAGACGCTCAGTCCCAACGACCACGTGAACCGCGGACAGTCGACCAACGACACCTACCCGGCGGCCGCCCAGGTGGCGGCGTTGTTCGCGCTGGGGGAGCTCAAGGGGTCGGTGGGGGTCCTGGCGGCGAGCCTCCGCAAGAAGGGAGAGGAGTTCCGGCGCGTACCGAAGGCCGGGCGGACGCACCTCAAGGACGCGATGCCGGTGACCCTCGGGGCGGAGTTCCAGGCCTACGCGTCCAGCCTCGAGCACATCCTCGAGGGGCTGCCGGCCGTCGAGCGTGCGCTGGCGGAGCTCCCGCTCGGAGGGAGCGCGGTCGGGAGCGGCGTCAACTCGGTGAAGGGGTTCCGCATCCGCGCCGTCGAGGAGCTCGCGCGCCTCACCAAGCTGTCGCTCACGCCGGCCCGCGACCCGTTCGAGACGATGCAGAGCCGTTGGCCGCTGGGGGCCGCTTCGGGCTGGATGCGTACCCTCGCGCTCGAGCTCGTCCGCGTCGCGAACGACCTTCGCCTCCTCTCGAGCGGGCCCGCCACCGGCTTCGACGAGATCCGCCTCCCCGAGATCCAGCCCGGCTCCTCCATCATGCCGGCGAAGGTGAACCCCTCGGCGGCGGAGTGCCTCGACATGGTCGCCTTCCACGTGCTCGGGGCGGATGCGGCGACCGCCTACTCGGTACAGGCCGGCCAGCTCGAGATCAACGTGATGATGCCGCTCGCCGCCTACGAGGTCCTGTTCGCGGCGCAGATCCTGACGAACTACCTGCCGGTCTTCGCGAAGTCGTGCGTGGACGGCATCACTGCGAACGCGCCCCGGATGGAGCGGTTCCTCGTGGAGTCGGCCGCGATCGGTACCGTGCTCACCCCGAAGCTCGGATACCTCAAGGTCGCCGAGCTCCTCCACGAGGTGGAGCGGACCCACCGGCCCCTGAAGGAACTCCTGGTCGAGCGGGGCCTGTTGACCCGCGAGGAGGTCGAGACGCTGCTCGGGGAAGCAGCCCTCCTCAAGCTGACCGAGCCCGTTCCGTAAGCCCTGGGCGCGGCACCGCCCCATAAGCCTAGGCTTAAAGCGGGGAGGCGGAGTCCGACCTCCACTCACGCATGGCAACGATCGAGGAGACCGCGATCGCACTCGGCAACCAAGCCTCGGACGAATTCCGCCGGGCGGCGGAGGTCTTGGGCAAGGTGGGGCTCACGAACTACGAGGCCCGGGCGTACATCGCCCTGGTCGGCCGGGGGGTCGGCGACGCCGCGACCCTCGCCGCCACCGCCGGCATTCCACGGACGAGCGCCTACAAGGTCCTCGAGTCGCTCGCCGAGAAGGGCTACGCCCAGCCGACCGGAGGGAAACCGCTCCTCTTCCGGCCCACACCACCGCTCGACGTCGCGGAGACGCTCAAGGGGGCGATCCAGGAGGTGTTCGAGCAGCTGGGCCAGCTCCACCGGGTGGTCGCCGAGCACGGCGAACCGCAGCTCGTCTACCTGCTGTCGGGCCGGGAGAAGGTCGTCCAGAAGATCGGGGACCTGCTCGACCAGTCGACCCAGTCCTTCATCCTGACCACCCCCCAGGTCGCGGAACTGAGGGACGAGCTCGGCAAGAAGATCCAGCACGCGGTGAAGCGCGGGGTGATGGTCACCTTCGTCACCGCTCCGCTCCAGAGGGTCCCGGAAGGGGTCGCCTACGTGCCGCGGGAGAACCTCATCGCGACGGAGGCGCTCGCGGACGGCGCTCACGCGCTGCTCGCGGCGCCGGGCCTCGACGCCTGTGGGTTCACCGACAACCCGATCCTCACGGCCCACCTCAAGCAGTTCCTCGAGGTGATCCTCGAGAAGGGGCCGCCGGGTTCCCGTTCCTAACCGGTCCGGAGGCCCGACGGTGGTCCCGGCGGGAGGGCCGCGCCGACTTCCTCCGGCCGAACGGGTCCGCTCGCGCCTCCGGGCGGTCGCCGGCGAGGATGTGGCGGCCCGTTTGCCGGCGGGCTACCAACGGATGGGCCGGGTGCTCCTCCTCCGGCTCTCCGAGGAGCTGCGGCCGCAGTTCCCCGTGATCGGGAGCGCCTGGCAGGAGGAGCTCGGAGTGGTGACCGTACTCGTACGTACGGGGCCTATCGCGGGAGAGTACCGGTCCCCCCAAGTCGAGGTGATCGCCGGCGGACCGACCGAGACCGAGGTGGTCGAGCACGGGGTCCGATGGCGGTTCGACGCGGCCCGGCTCATGTTTGCCGCTGGGAACCGCACCGAGCGCCGGCGCATCGGCGTCCTCGTTCGGCCCGGGGAGACCATGGTCGACCTGTTTGCGGGGATCGGTTACTTCGCGATTCCGGCCGCCCGCTCCGGACCGAGCACGCGAGTCCGGGCCGTCGAGAAGAATCCGGTCGCCTTCGGCTACCTAACGGAGAACCTCCGGCTCAATGGTGTCGCGGACCGCGTGGAGGCGATTCTCGGGGACAATCGGGAGGTGCCGCTCCCCACAGGGGTCGCGGACCGAGTGGTTCTCGGGTTCCTTCCGAGCGCAATCCCCTGGGTCGAGCGGGCAGTCGGGCTCGTGCGGGCGGAGGGAGGCTGGCTTCACGTGCACACGACCGCCGATGCGCGGTCCGCCCGAAAGGATGCCGCGCGGGCCGTCGAGCAGGCGGTGACGAGGGCGGGCGCCCGCTCCCTCGAGCCGGCCGCCGCCCGGGAGGTCAAGCCGTACGGGCCGGGACGGACCCACGTGGTGGTCGACGTGCGGGTGGCCCGTTCCCCCGCCTAGCGGGCCGCCGGAGCGGTCGCCCTCAGCGTGGCCACCGCGGTCGGGAAGGCGCGGGCGAACCGTTCGATGTCGGACGGGGGGTTCGAGAACGAGATCCGGATGAACCGCTGACCGTGGGTCGGAGATAGGTAGTTCCCCGCGCGGAGGAAGACATCGTACCGGCGGAGGAGCTCCTCTTGCAGCCGGTCGGGCGAAACGCCGGTCGTCCCCAGGTCGATCACCATCATGTTCGCGCGCGACGGATAGACCGGCAGCGAGGTTCCCTCAACCCCTCCGACCACCTCGCGGATGCGGGCGCCGTTCGCGCGGGTCTGCCGGACGACCTCCGGAATCCACGACCGCTTCGTGCGCAGGGCGGCGGCGGCCGCCACCTGGGCGAGAACGTTCACCCCGAGGTCGTTCGTGTTGTACCGCCCGATCGCCTTCGCGAGGTCGGGGAGGGCGAGGAACCCTCCCAGCCGGAGGCCGGCGAGACCGCAGTTCTTGGAGACCGACCAGACCGTCACGGTCTGCTCGGGGGCGAACTCGGCCGCGAGCGCGTGACCGTCGGAGAAGTCCCGGTAGGTCACGTCGTTCAAGAGGTAGAGGTGGTGGTCGTGGGCGATCTCCGCGATCGCGCGGACCTCCTCTCGGGGGTATCCCGAGCCGAGGGGGTTCAGGGGGTCGATGAGGAGGATCATCTTCGTCTTCGGCCCGATCGCCGCCTGGACCTGGTCGGCCGTGAGGCGGAACGGCGGTCGGTAGATGTCGAGGTTCACCGTCCGCGCGCCGGCGAGCTCGATGAACTTGTGGATGATGAGGTAGCTCGGGTCCGTCGCGACGACCTCGTCGCCGGCCGCGAGGAGCGCTCGCGTGATCATGTAGAGCGACTCGGTCCCGCCCCCCGTGACCATCGGCACGGCGCCGGAGAGGCCGAAATCGGTCCGCACGAGCTCGAGGAGCTCGGGGTCTCCGGTCATGACCGGGTACCCCTGGTACCTCCGCGCCCGGATCGCCTCCTCGAGCGCGCCCCGCACGACCTCGGGTGGCACGAGATGATTCGTGTTCTGCGAGAGCCAGGCGACCTCGCTCCACCGCGCGTGCGCGTACTTGAACGCGTCGAAGGAACTATCGGGCACGCGGCCGAACGGCCCGGCGTCTCCTTAACGGCTTTGGTCCCGCCGGGCTCCGGCCTCCGCGAGAAACGTCGTCACGATGCCGAGCGACTGCGGACAGGCGACGGTCCGCGGGAACCCGGCCCGCCGGAAGACGTCCACGAGCGCCGATCGGCCGGGGAGGCTCTTCAGCGACTCCGGGAGGTACCGGTACGGCCCTGCGCTGGCGACCAGCGCCCCGAGCGACGGAACGACGCGGTCGAAGTAGGCATGGAAGAACCGGGCGAAGGTCGGCGAGTCGGGCTCCGTGACCTCGAGGGTGAGGAGTGTCCCGCCGGGACGGAGGACGCGTCGCATCTCGGCAAAGGCGACCTCGAGGTCGGAGAGGTTCCGGGCGAGAAACGCGTTAGTCACGAGGTCGAAGGTTCCGTCGCGGAAGGGCAATCGGAGGGCGTTGGCCCGGGCAAAGCCGAGGCGTCCTTCTTCCCGCGGGCTCGCCCCGCGGGCGTGCCGAACCATCGCGCGGGTGAAGTCGGCCGCGACGACCCGGGACTCCGGGAAGTGACGCGACACGAGGCGCGCGAGCTGTCCGGTGCCCGAGCCCACGTCGAGGGCGCGGCGGACCGGGGCGCCCGCGCGGAATCGGTCGAGTTCCCAGAGTGCCCGCGGCCTCCAGAGGTAGTCGTTCCCGAGCGATGCGACGTGATCGAACCACTCGTATCGCTCGACGATGTGGGCGAACATCCGGCGGACGTCCCTTTCGAACGTCGGGCGTCCCCGCTCCGGGTAGGGCGAACCGTCGGCCGCGGTCCGGCCCCCCGTTGCCGCCGTCGCCACGTTCGGGGAGCCGGGTGGCGAGCTTAACGGTGGGGGTCAGCCGTCCGACTTGAGCTTCGCTTGGAGGTCCTGGACCCGCGGCTCGAAGTCCGGGCGGTAGCTCAGGATGCCCGCCTCGATCCCTTCCTGCAGCCGCTCGGCCGCCTCAGCGCGGTCACCACGCAGGAAGGAGAGGCGGGCGAGGCGGACGAGCATCTCGGAGGTCTCGGAGACGAGCCGCAGCTCCCGGGCCTGGGCGAGCGCGTCCTGGTAGTGTGCCTCGGCCGCGTCCCACCGTCCCTCCGACTCAGCGACCATGCCGTGGGTCATAGCGATCTGCTGCTGGGCCAAGCGGTCCCCGAGCGGAGCGACCGCGACGATCGCGCGCTCCAGGTCGGCGGCCCCCGGTTCGGGGCGGCCGAGCTCGGCGTGCCACTGGGCGAGGTTGAGAAGACAGTAGACGATGTAGAGCGGGGAACGCGCCTCCTCGGCGGCAGTGAGCGCCGTCTGCACGTCCCGGAACGCCTCCTCGACCATCCCGACCGAATACTCGAGCACGCCCCGGTCCATGATGACCCGGGCGCGGGCCGACTGCTCGCCGGCCCGGTCGAAGAGAGCGGCCGCCCGTGCGAACAGCTCGAGCGCGGGCTGGAGATGACTCCCGCCGCGCGGGACCATCGTGTTGGCGATGTCGACGAGCGCGTGCCCCTGCTGGAGCGGCGTCCCCTCGCGCTCGGCGATCTCGAGCACCGCGCGCTGGTGGTGCTCCGCTCGCGGAAGGTCCCCCAAGCGCCACGCGACCAGACCGAGGACGCGGCTCGCGGCCATGAGGTCGAGCGGCGTCCCCCACCGCTCGAGGCCGATGAGCGCCTCGGTGGCGAGCGACTCCGCGCTGGGGTACTCGCTGCGGTCGACCCGGGTCTGGGCGAGGGCGAGGAGCGCCCGACCGAGCTCGAGGTCGGCCCCCGGGTGGGCTCTCGCGAGCCCGACCGCTTCCTCGAGCAGCTCGTCCGACCGGTTCCAGCTGCCAAGTTCGTCCAGTAGCCGTCCCTCCTCGGTCAGGAGCCGGACCTCGCGTCGGATGTCGCGGTCCGTGCGTCGTCGTTCGGCCTCGAGGGCGCGCTCGATGTGGGAGACGGCGGCGTCGTAGGCGTAGGCGCGGGTCGCCGTCTCGGCCGCCCGCACGTTGTAGTCGACCGCCTTCTCGTCGAGTCCCCCGAGGTAGAAGTGGCGGGCGAGGTCGACGTCGTTGGCCCCCCCCTTCTCCTCGAGGGCCACTCCGGTCTTGCGGTGGAGGATCCGCCGGCGTGTCTCGGTGAGCTCGGCGTAGACGTTCGCCCGCAGGGCCTCCGTGACGAACTCGTAGACCTCGTCGCCCTTCTCACGGAGAATCCCGTCGCGGACGAGGCGGTCGAGCGCCTCGGTCACCCGCTCCTCCTCGAGCCCCGCAACCGCCGCGAGGTCCTCGAAAGTGAACTCCTTCCCGAGGATGGCGCCGTAGGTGAGGATGCGCTGGTCGACCTCTCCGAGGCCGTGGAGCCGACGGACGAGCATCTCGGTGACATCCTCCGCCTCGTCGCCGGGAGGACCGACCGACCCGGTGGTCGCGCGGACGAGCAATTCGACAAACAGGGGGTTCCCCTCCGTCTGCGCGTGCCAGCGCTGGACGTCCTCGCTCCCCGGTGCCCGTCCTCCCAGGATCCACGTCGCGAACTCCGCCACCTCGGACGCGGCGAGCGGCCGAAGGGGGACCGACCGGAACGCGGGCGAGCGACCGAGGGCTTCGAGGAACGGGCGGGTGCGCGGCGGGGCCTCGACCGGGTCGATCGCCGTCGCGATGATCGCGATCCTCGTCTTCGGGAGCTCCGAGCTCAGCCGCTCGAGGAAGGCGAGGGAGGAAGTGTCGGCGAAGTGGAGGTCGTCGATGGCGAGCAGGAGTGGCCGGTCGTGGGCCCGCTCGACCACTTGGTCGACCAGTCGGGCGAGCATCTCGTCCCGCACCGCGTCCAGCCCCTCGATTGCTGTGGCGCCGAGCGGAGCCAGCGCCTCCTCGAGAAGGCCGGAGCGAGGGGCGGCCGGAGTTTCCGAGGTTGGCGCCTCGGGAGGGCTCTCGCCGGTCACCGCCTCCCTAAGGAGCGGGGCGACGAACGGGTAGCTGTCGCCGACGCCGGACTTCGCCGGGCTCTCCTCTCCCGCGGAGAGCAGTCGACGCAACAGCGAAAACGGCGCCGGGAGGTCCGCGGGCAGTCCTCCCCCGGTGTGAATCTGGAACCCGCGCTCACCGGCCAGTTCGATCGCACGACCCAGGAGATGGCTCTTCCCGATTCCGCCGGGACCCACCAGCAAGACTCCGCCGCCGGTCCCCTCCCGGACCCGGTCGAGCTCTCGGCCGACCGCTTCCAAGACCTCCGAACGGCCGAACAGCGGCGAGACGTCCGTCTCGTGTCCCCGGCGCGCCGCGACCACGGGTAGAATTACCCCGGCGCGGGGCTATAAGGGATGTTGGTCGGTGGACGGTCCCGGCCGGGGGACCGCCCCCGCCTCCGCGGCTTCCAGCTGACGCTTGAGCTCGTCGTACCCCTGCGCATGGTGGGGTCTCAGTTCGGCGACCTTGAGGTCGGTCGCGACCTTGAACGCCGCCCGCGCCCCGTCGAGGTCGCGCGTCTTGAATCGGAGCCGCGCGAGGTAGAACTCGACCTCGGCGATGTCGGCGGTCAGCTCGTACCTCTGGGCGATCGCAAGGCTCTCCTCGAACGCATGGGCGGCCTCGTCCCATTGTCCGAGCTTCTCGGCGATGAGCCCGCGGTTCATGCAGACCTGCTGCACGCTGAACGTGTCCCCCAGCCGCTCGAGGAGACGGCCCGCCTGCTCGTTGTCCCGCTGCGCCTCCTCGAGCTCCCCGAGGGCGAGCCGGAGCTCGACGCCGGAGAGCAGGGCGCGTCCGGTCGACCGGGCATCGTGCGCCCGCTCGGCGGCCTCCCGGGCCTGGTCCAGGTACTCGAGCCCTTCGGTGGGTCGTTCCTCTCCGACCGTGACCCCGAGATTGTGGTACGCCCTCGAGAGCTCCGCCCAGTCCCCGGTCTGCCGCAGCCGGTCGACGGCCCGCCCGTACCACTCGATCGCCTCGCTGCGGACGTTCGCGCCGAGGAGGGCGAACGAGTTGCCGATGTCGATCGAAAGTCGTCCGAGGAGCTGCGGCTCTGCTTTCGGGGGAAGGGCGTCCATCGCCCGCATGCATTCGTCCAGTGCTTCGCGGTACCGTCCGCGCTGGAAGGCGATCCGGCCGAGGAGCCGGAACGTCTGGGCCATCCCGACCCGGTCCCCGGCCCGCTCGAAGAGGTGCAGCGCCTCGGTCGCGCGGGCGACGGCGGTCTCCACCTCGAGGTTCTCCCGCGCGACCTCGGCCCGCGCGAGCAGGAGCCGGGGCTGGGTACGCGGGTCACCGGTATCGGCCTTCGCGAGCGCATCCGTGTAGCAGCGGTCGGCGGCCCGGAAGTTTCCGAGGGCGAAGTAGAGGTCGCCGAGCGCCCTCGAGACCTCCATCTCGTCCGCACGGTGATCGCCCGCGAGGCTGGTGAGGTCGACCAGCACTCGCTCGAGGTGGTGGACAGCCACCTCCGGCTCCTCGGCCGCCCGGGCGACCTCGGCGGCCTTGCGGTTGTACTGGTACGACTTCTCGGGCACCTTTCCGAGGAAGAAATGCCGGCCGAGCTCGGCGAGCTCGACGGGGGTGGGGTCGGGATGCATCCGCTCCATCACCTCGGCGATCTTCCGGTGGAGCACGCGCAACCGGCTCTCCGTGAGCGACCGGTAGACCCGAGCGCGAAACTCCTCCTCCTCGAACCCGAACCGTCCGCCGCCCGCCCGCTCACGAAGGACCCCGTCGTGGACGAGCCGCTCGAGCTGCTCGACCAGCGCCTCCTCGGAGAGGCCCATGGAGGCGGCCAGGAGGTCGAAGTCGAACTCCGACCCGATGGCGCTCGCGTAGGCGAGGATCCGTAGCTGTTCGTGGGTGAGCGCGGCGAGCGTCGGGCTGGTCTCGCCGGCCGCAGCGGACCCGGGGCTCGCGCGGTCGACCATCCGCTCGTAGAGACGCGTCGGACGGGGTTAAATCCATGGGGGCCCGGAATCCTCGGGCCACGACCGGCGGAACCGCTCCCCGCAAGGGTTATCTAACGCTCCCCAGGTCGGCGCCGCACGATGCCGGAGGAGGAGATGGCCGCCCCGGTGAGCGCGTACCGCCAGATGTCGACGGCGCGCAAGGTGTCGTTCTGGGGGTTCGCGTCGTTGGTCGTGCTCGGCATCACCTTCTACGTCTGGTGGGGGGTTTCCTTCGGAGTCTGGATCGACAACGGCGTCTACGCCGTGGTCGTGACGCTGCTGCTCTTCGGCCTCGCGGGGATGTGGCTCATGACCCCGAACCCTCCCTCTTCCTCGCCGCCGGAGTGAGCGGCGGAGCGGCCGACCTTCAGAGCGGTCGCGCCGCGAGCGCCCAGCGAACCCCCTCGGTCCGACCGCATCCGAGGCAGGGACCCGGCGGCCCGAGGGGCAGCGGGAGTTCTTCTTCGGGGATACCGAGCAGCGACCCGTCGAGGGAGGTCTCGATGCGGTGGCCGCACTCTTCGGCCCCGCACCAGGCGACCACACGGACCCGGTCCGACCGGGCGAGCTCATCCAGGGATTGGGCCGGTGCGAAGGAGTCGCGGAACGCGGCGAGCGCCTTCTCGTAAAGGGCCCGGTCGAAGTCGCGGAGGCGTTCCGTGATGTCGGTCTCGAGCGCTCCGAAGGCGACGCGGCTGCGTCGGCCGAGCCGGTCGACGGCCGTCGCGCTCTTCGCCTCTGCCTCGCGCTTTCCCACCTCGAGCCTCAGCGGCACGCCGTGGAGTTCCCAGCGGTAGTACTTGGCGCCCGGACGCTCGTCGCCCGAGTCGAGGTAGACCCGTCGCCCCGCCGCCCGAAGACGGTCGGTGAGTTCACGGGCCACCGCCTCGGCCGCCCCCGGCGCATCCGAGGAGGGGATCGGCACGACCACCACTTCGAACGGCGCCACCGCGGTCGGGAAAACCGCCCCCTTCGCATCGCCGTGAACGGCGACCACCGCCCCCAGGAGGCGCTCGGAAAGTCCGAACGTCGTCTGGTGCACGAGCTGCTGGGTGCCGTCGGCCGCCTCGTAGCGGATGCCGTACGGCTCCGAGAAGTTGTCGCGGTAGTGGTGCACGCTCCCGATCTGCAGGGTCCGGACCTCCCCGACCGGGATGTCGAAGGCGATGGAGTAGTGGGCGCCGGCGAACTTGTCCCAATCCGGGCGCCGCACGGACACGTAGGGGAGGCAGAACGCCTCGGCCATGCGGCGGAACGCCGCGAGGTTGGAGCGGACCCGCTCGGTGGCGTGGGCTTCGTCCAGCTGGCAGGTGTGTTCCTCGAAGAAGTGGATCTCCCGGACGCGGAAGAACGGCCGGGTCGTCTTCGTCTCGTAGCGGAACGTGTTGACGATCTGGTAGACGTTGAGCGGGAGGTCGCGGTGGGAGCGGACCCAGAGCGCGAAGGTGGGGTACATCGCGGTCTCGCTGGTCGGCCGCAGCACGAGCGGGATGTCGAGGTCCGAGAGACCGCCTTTCGTCACCCAGTAGACCTGCGCGTCGAACCCCTTGATGTGCTCCTTCTCCTTCGCGAACTCGTTCGCCGGAATGAGCGCCGGAAACTCGACCGCCTCCGACCCGGTCGCCTCGATCTCGCGGATGAGGACCGCGTCCAGATTGCGGCGCGCCTTCAGTCCGTAGGCGGTCCAGACGTTCATCCCCTTCACGCCGTAACGCTTGTCGGAGAGGTTGGCCGCCTCGACGACCTCCAGGTACCAGTCGATGAACTTCGTACGCTTGTCCGGGAGGTCGACCATGCGGACGACCGAAGGGCAGGGGCCCGCCCATAAGCGTATCCGCCGAGGAGGGCAAGGGCGGAGGCGGCCCGCCGGGACGGATTTTCCGTAGAGCTTCGGTCCTCTCGACCCGAGGTGTTAAGCTCTCTCCCCGGCATAGGAGATGGGCCATGCGCCTCGTCGTCTGCGTCGACCGCGACGACGACCTCGGTCGCAAGGCCCAGGTCGCCGGCCCCGTGGTCGGTCGGTCGTCGGCCATCGATGCGGCCACCCGGCTCGCCACTGTCGACCCGGAGGATTCCGACACCAACGCGATCTTCGCCGCGGTGAGCCTCCTGGACGAGCTCAAGGGGGCGGGCGAGGAGTGCGAGGTCTGCGTGCTCACCGGCTCGCCGAAGGTCGGTGCGATTTCCGACCGTCGGGTCGCCGACCAGTTCGACCAGGTCTTGAAGGACGTGAAGGCGACGTCGGCCTACCTCGTCAGCGACGGGGCCGAGGACGAGTTCCTCTTCCCGATCCTCGCGTCGCGGGTCCGGATCGACGGGGTGCGCCGCGTGCTGGTCCGCCAGAGCCCGTCCATCGAATCGACGTACTACACGCTCGTCCGGGCCCTCAAGGACCCGAAGCTCCGCGCGAAGACGATCCTGCCGTTCGCCCTCGTCCTCCTGATTCTCGGACTCGCCGCCGCGGGCCACGTCCTCGACTGGGGGATCATCGGCCTCTCCATCGTCCTCGGGGTCTACCTCATCTTCTGGACGTTCGACATCGACGAGATGCTCATCGACTCCGTCCGCAGCGCCTCCTCCGACATCCGCACCGGGTCGGTCGCCTTCGGCTTCGGTCTGTTCGCGGTCGCCCTGGTCGGCGTCGGCTTCCTCAATGGCTACAACCTCTACTCAGCGAATCTGGGCTCGCCCCCGCTCGACCGGATCCTCTCGTTCCTGGACGGGGGCCTCCTCTTCTGGGTGCTCGGCGCCCTCGTCTGGGAGACCGGGCGGGCGGTCCGCCGGATGTTCGTCCGCGGCCGGTTCCCCCGCTCCTGGGTGGTCGCGACCACCTCCGTGGTGGGGATCGGGTTCCTGAGCTACGGGATCGTCTACCTCGTGCGGTACCTGGAGGGGCTGCTGAGCTCCGCCGGGGTCCCGCTGTTGGTCGGCTTCATCGTCGCGGGCCTCGGCCTCGTGATCGGCGCCGGGGTCCTCCAGCAGTACTTCAAGGCGGTCGCGCGGCGCAACGTCCCCGACCCCACGTCGGGGTGAGCCGGGCTAGTCGATCGAGACTCGGGTCGCGACCCGCTTGAGGTCGGCGACCGAGACCGACAGGCCGCACTGCTCCTGGAGCGTCGCCCGGACCCGCGAGATTCCACGACCGTGCTGGACGGCCCGGCCCGCGAGGGCGGCGAGGTCCTCCCAGTAGTTCCACGGGAAGACGACCCAGACCCACGCCGCCTTCGGGATCTCCTCGGCGAAGTAGGTCGGGCGGACGGTCGAATGGTCGATGTGGAGGAAGGTCGCCGTCTCGAGGCGGGACGGCCGCGCCGCGCGCACGTGCTCGACGGCGAGCCGAAGGCTCTCGCCCGTGTCCGTGATGTCGTCCACCACGAGCACCGTTTGACCCTCGACCGGGCCGCTCAGGCCCTCGGTCAGCTCCGCGTGTCCGTCCGGGGTCGCCGTGACCCCCCAGTGGCTCGCCCGCAGCGAGACGAGGCGTTTCACTCCGAGGCGGTCGCAGAGGAGACGACCGGGGACCCACCCTCCGCGGGTGAGCCCGACGACCGTCTCCGGGACCGCGCCGGCCGACCGGACAAGGTCGGCGACGCGGTCGGCCCACCCGTCGACGTCCCCCCACGTCGCCCGTCGGCAGCGCGGGAGGTCGTCCATCGGGGCGGGCGCCGGGCCCTCTACCCTACGGGTAGATCCCGCGGAGCCGCAGCGCGTCCACGACGCGCTGGATCGCGACGACGTAGGCCGCCGTCCGGTTGTGGACCTTGTACTGCAGGGCCGCCTTGTGGACGTCCTGGTAGGACTGGACCATCACGCGCTCGAGACGCGCGTTGACGTCCGCGAGGGGCCAGAAGAAGCCCTGGATGTCCTGGGCCCACTCGAAGTAGCTCACGGTGACGCCGCCCGCGTTCGCGAGGATGTCGGGGAGCACGGTCGCCTTCTTCTGGAAGAGGATCGTGTCCGCCTCGGGTACGGTCGGGCCGTTCGCGGCCTCGGCGATGATCTTCGCCTGGATCTTGTCGGCGTTCTTCGCCGTGATCTGGTTCTCGAGCGCGGCGGGGACCAGGATGTCCGCCTTCATCTCGAGGACGTCCTCGTTCGTGATCACCTTCGCGCCCGGGAAGCCGACCACCGAGCCGGTCTTCCGCTTGTGCTCTTCGATGGCGTGGGGGTTCATTCCGTCCGCCTTGTAGATTCCGCCCTTCGAGTCGGAGACGGCGATGATCTTCGCGCCCTGCTCGTCGTAGAGGAGGTTGGCGCAGACGTTCCCGGCGTTCCCGTAGCCTTGGACGGCCACCGTCCCGCCCTTCACACGGATGCCGACGTCCTTGGACGCTTCGCGGATCGTGTAGGCGCAGCCGCGGCCGGTCGCCTCGGCCCGTCCCTCGCTGCCACCGAGGCTGATGGGCTTCCCCGTCACGACGCCCGGGACGCTGTAGCCCTTCTGCATCGAGTAGGTGTCCATGATCCAGGCCATCGTCTGGCTGTCCGTGTAGACGTCCGGTGCCGGGATGTCGATCTCGGGTCCGATGATCCCGACGATCTCGCTCGTGTACCGGCGCGTCAAGCGCTCGAGCTCCCCCTTCGACATGTGCTTCGGGTCGCAGATGACGCCGCCCTTCGCACCGCCGTAGGGAATGTTGACGACCGCGCACTTCCAGGTCATCCAGGCGGCGAGCGCCCGGACCTCGTCCAGCGTCACCTGGGGGTGGTAGCGGATTCCGCCCTTGGTCGGGCCGCGGGCCATGTTGTACTGAACGCGGTGCCCGGTGAACACCCTGAGGCTGCCGTCGTCCATCCGCACCGGGAAGTTGACCGTCAGCTCCCGCTTCGGGTGCTTCAGCATCTCGCGCGAGCCGTCATCCAGCTTGATGAGGTCCGCGACGATGTCGACTTGCTTCTTCGCTGTCTCGAACGGATTGATGGTAGAACTTTCGTTCGCCATTGCCGCACCTGGGTGGCAAAAGGACCGTTCCCGGCTACTTGAACGTGACGCGCCCTGTGCGAGGGTGCCGCACGCTTTTCTCCCACAAGGGCGGTTCACGTCGGCGTACGGAACCGCGCCCGCTCGAACGGCTGCCAGCCGGCCGGCGGCATCGCACGGAGGCCGTTCGCGTGGGCGAGCCACGCGCCCCGGCCCCGCTCCACGCGGCCGACGACCGTGAGCCGCCCTCCTACCCGCGCGACGGCCGCGGAGGCGCGCGGGACCGCGTGCGGCGGGAGCGCGGCGAAGAGCTCGTAGTCGCCGCCGAAAAGGGCGACCGTCCGACGGGCTGCGCCGGCGGGGAACCGCCGCCGGACAGGGGATGCGAAGGGGATCCTTTCCTCTTCGACCACCACCCGGACCCGGCTCGCTTCGGCGAGGAGACGGGCGGAGTCCGCCAGGCCGTCCGAGGTATCGAGCATCGCGTGGGCGTACCGGGCGAGCGCGATACCCTCGCGGACCCGGGGTCGGACGTCCAGCATGCCCGCCAGTGCCCGAGCCCGGTTCCGCGGGGTCCGATTCAGCGTCCATGCGGCGAGCCCACCCCGCCCGACATCGCCGGTCGTCACGAGCCGGTCGCCGGGTCGAGCGCCGCTGCGCGGGACGAGCCGCCCGGGCGTTCCCCAGCCGACCACGGTGCTGACGAGGGAACGAACGGGGGAGGGCTTCGTGTCGCCTCCGACCACATGGGCGCCGTGGCGACGAGCCATCGCCTCGGCTCCCCGGAGCACCCCCTCGGCCCAGCGGCGGGGCGTTCCCGGCGGGATCAGAAGAGCGATCACCACGGCGACCGGCGTGGCTCCCTTCGCGGCGACGTCCGAGAGGCTGACGGCGGTGGCGGCTGCGCCGACGAGCTCGGACGGCGACTCCGGCAGGAAGTGCGTGCCCTCCACCAGCGCGTCCGTCGACACGACCGCAACCTGTCCGGGCGGAGGGCGGAGCGCCGCCGCGTCGTCGCCGAGCGGGAGCAGGCCGTTGTGGCCGGCCCAAAGATGGCGGGCCAGCCAGGCGTGGAACTCGCGCTCGCGGACCGGCCGGCCCGTCGGTCGAGCGCGCCCTCCCATCGGCCCTACTTGTACGGGATGAACTCCTTCCCGAGGAGCTCCCCGCCCAGAATGATTCGCATGATGTTGAGCGCCCCCTCGGCACCGACCATGTAGCTCATGACCCCCCGGAACCCGAGGTCGAGGCCGACGTCGTTCGTGTAGCCCGCGGCGCCGAACCACATCATCACACGTTTCACGCACTCGAACGCGATCGGCGGTGCGGTCAGCTTCACCGAAGCGACCACCTTCATGACCTCCGAACGGTGGGCGCGGTCACCCTGGAGGGTGTACTTGTCGAGCAGCCAGGCAGCGCGACGGCACTGCCACTTCACGGCCTCCACCTGCGCCCAGAGGTCCGCGAGCTCGAACTGGACCGCCTCGAACTTCCCGAGCGGGCTCCCGAACGCCGTGCGTTCGCGGATCCACGCCGTCCCCGTCTCGAGCGCCCGCTCGGCGGCGCCGATACAGGCCGCGCTGACGAACGTCCGCGCGACCATGAACCCCTCCATCGCGGTCTGGAACCCCTTCCCCTCGGGCCCGACCAGGTTCCGGGCCGGGACCCGCGCGTCTTGGTAGGTGAGACCGCCGGTCGAGATTCCCATCCGGCCCATGTTGTGAAAGCGCTGGGTGGTGATTCCCGGGAGCCGGGTCGGGACGTACAGGAACTCGAACCCGCCGCCCGGGGCCTTCGCGAGGGTGAGGTGGCCCCCGCCGAGTGCCTTCGCCTCTTCCACTCCCGAGATGAACGACTTCTCGCCGTGGAGGACGAACTCGTTCCCCTCCCGTCGGGCCGTCGTGTGCATCCCCCCGAGGTCGCTCCCTCCGGTCGGTTCGGTCGAGGCGATGCCGAGGAACGCCTTCCCGGCGCACACCGGGGGGAGGACCTCCTTCTTCGTCTCTTCCGTCCCGTGGCGGGCGAGGGTGAGGCCCCAGCCGGCCTCGAGGAGGAAGAAGACGGCGGTGGCCATCGAGGAGTCGCCCCGGCCCACCTCCTCCGCGGCGAGCTCCGTCAGGACCGCGGAAGCTCCCATGCCTCCGTACTCGGTGGGAGCCGGCATGGCGAGCAGGCCGAGGTCGGCCATCGCCTGGAGCACTTCCGCGGGGATCCGGGCTTCGGAGTCGATCCGGCGCTCGTTCGCCCGCAGGACCTTGTCCCCGAACTTGCGGCACGCCTCTTGGAAGGCCCGCTCCTCGTCGCTGAGCTCGAACTCCATAGGAATCGGGCGAGGACGTCGTGAGATGATTTAGCCTCGCCGCGGAGCGAGCGGGTCCTCCCGGGGCGGGAACGTCTTATGCCCTGCCCCGGTGTGAACGGTCGGAGGGGAGGAGCGTGCGGGTCCGGGTCGCGGTCAACGGGTTCGGTACGATCGGCAAGCGGGTCGCGGACGCTATCGCGAAGCAGCCCGACATGGAACTGGTCGGCGTCACGAAGACGCGGCCAAGCTTCGAGGCGACCCGGGCGGTGGAGAAGGGCTACCCGCTCTATGTCGCCGGGTCGAACGGGCTGGGGGCCTTCAAGGCGGCCGGGCTTCCGATCGCGGGTACGCTCGCGGACCTCCTCAAGAAGGTCGACGCGGTCGTGGACGCTTCGCCCGACAAGGTCGGGAAGGAGAACCGGAAGATCTACGACGCTACCGGCGTCCGCGCGGTCTTCCAAGGAGGCGAGAAGGCGGAGGTCGCCGAAGCCTCCTTCAACGCCCTCGGCAACTTCGGGGCCTGCGTGGGGAAGCGGTACCTCCGGGTCGTCTCGTGCAACACGACCGGCCTGGCGCGGGCGGCGTCGATCGTGATCCCGAACTGGGGGGTCGACCACTGGGAGGCGACGCTCGTCCGTCGTGCCTCCGACCCGGCCGAGACCAAGAAGGGGCCGATCAACGGGATCATGCCCACCTTCCTGTTGCCGTCGCACCACGGTCCCGACGTCCGGACGATCTTCCCGGGCCTCTCGATCGCGACCACGGCGGTGGTGGTCCCGACGACGCTCATGCACGTCCACGTCAACCACGTGTTCCTCAAGCGAGCCCCCGCCGAGGCGGGCGAGCTCCTCTCGGCGTTCCGCCGCAGCCCGCGGTTCCACGTCTTCGCCCCGTGGGAGCACGCCGAGGGGACCCCGCAGGTGATGGAATACGCGCGGGACCGGGGCATCGGATTCAACGACATGATGGAGAACGTGCTCTGGGAGGAAGGGGTCCGGCTGGACGGCCGGGACCTCTTCTTTTTCCAGGCGATCCATCAGGAGTCGATCGTCGTGCCCGAGAACGTGGACGCGATCCGAGCGATGTTCGAGCTCGCGAAGGACGGCCGTGAGTCGATCGCGAAGACTGATAAAGCCCTCGGACTCCCCCTCCACTAGCGGGCCGCCGATTCGGATCCGCGACGCCCAGGGTCCTCGCGCGGTCGGGGCCGCGCGACGGCTCATCGAGCAGTATGGGGAGGGGCTCGGGGTCGACCTCGGGTTCCAGGGATTCGACCACGAGCTGGCCCGGCTGCCGGGAGAGTACGTCCCGCCCCGGGGGCGCCTTCTCCTCGCGACGGTCGGCCCGCGAGCCGTCGGGTGCGTCGGCGTACGCCCGCTCACCGCCCGTACCTGCGAGATGAAGCGCCTCTTCGTCCGCCCGTCCGCGCAGGGGCGAGGTGTCGGGCGGGCGCTGGTCATGGCCTCGCTCGAGGCCGCCCGCGAGGCCGGCTATCGGCGAATGCGGCTCGACACGCTCGGCTCGATGGTCCCGGCGATGGAGCTCTACCGGTCGGTGGGCTTCCGTGAGATCCGGCCCTATCGCTTCAACCCGATTCCCGGAGCCCGTTTCTTCGAGCTCGACCTGACGGGCCGGGACCGTGAAACAAGGGTGAGCCGACGCGTCACGCACGAGCGTCGCCGCCGACTTCGCCGGAGGTTCGACCTCCAGGTCCGGCGAGAGTGGCGGCGGTACACCGCCTCGCCGAACCGGGCGCTCCGCGGGGAGCTCCGGGCACGGTTCCTCCGTCGCTACCTACCCAGAAGGAAGGGCTGGGTCCTCGAGCTCGGGCCGGGTCCCGGGCGGTTCACCCCCACGATCGCCGCGTCCGGGGGGACGGTCGTGGCCGTCGACTTAAGCCGACCGATGCTCGAGTGGGCGCGCCGGCGGGCTAAGCCGATTTCCGCGCGGCTCCGGTGGGTCCGCGGAGCGGGGGAACGTCTGCCGATCCTCGCGGGGACGTTCGGGACCGCGGTCGTCTACGGGAACATCCTCGGTTTCGCGGGGCGGGAAGGCCCTCGACTGCTGGCCGAGCTCGCCCGGGTTCTCCGACCCGGAGGCCGGCTCATCCTCGATGTGGCCGCCCCGGTCTCCGCGACCCAGGAATTCTTGGTCGTCGGCTCCCAGCGCCGGTTTCTCCGCCGCGTGCTGCGCGACCCCCGACGCTACCTCTTGGAGGCCGTCCTGACGCACGGCCACCAGCATTACGACCCCGAGCGGATGGCGTTCTTCGAGTTCGATTTCTACACGGTCGAACGAGCGACGCGGGAGCTCGAGAAGGCCGGATTCCGCATCATCGACCGGATGGCCGTGGGGGTGGTCGCCGCCTACCAGGAGCGATTGGCCGCGAGCGCGCGCCGCGAGCCGAGAACCTGGGAGAACCTCCTTCGGCTGGAGGAGCGGGTCGGCCGTCGTTCGGGGGTGCTCGAGACCGGAGACGGGTTCGTGGTCGCCGCCGTCCGCTCCCGGAAGCCCTCGCGCGGCCGGGTCGCCTCTCGTTGACGACCCCAATCATCTTATAGCGGCCCCCACTCGCGCGCGGCACATGTACTACCTGGACCACCGGCGGGACGTTGTCCGGATCCCACCGGAGCGGCTCGGCCCCGAGCTCACCAACGTCCTCACCGAGCTCGCCCAGCAGCAGTTCGAGGGGAAACTGGTCGACGGCCAGAGTCTCGCGGTCACAATCCGCGACGTGAAGCCGATCGGCGAGGGCCACATCATCCACGGCGACGGTGGCGTCTACCAGGAGGTCGAGTACGAGGCGCTCCTCTTCCGGCCCGAGATCCAGGAGGTCGTGGAGGGCGCGGTGGTCGAGATTCGCAAATTCGGCGCCTTCGTCCGGTTCGGTCCGCTGGACGGCCTCCTCCACGTATCCCAGATCATGGACGACCGGGTGAACATCGACGAGCACAACCAGCGCCTCGTGGGGGTCGAGTCGAAGAAGGACCTCAAGGTCGGCTACCGGGTCCGAGCCCGGGTCGTCTCGCTGTCGCTCTCCGAGATTTCCCCTCGGGACAGCCGCATCGGCCTGACGATGCGCCAGCCGGCGCTCGGCCGCTTGGAATGGATCCAGGAGGCCCACAAGCGGGCCGACGAGAAGGCGGGCAAGAAGCCCTCCTCCGGGCCTGCCGGCAAGAAGCCGGTCGCGAAGCCGGCCGCGAAGCCGCCGACGGCCGCGGGGTGAGCATGATCAACCTCAAGGCGTGCAAGAGTTGCAACACGATCACCGAGGCGGCGAAATGCCCCCGGTGCGGCGGCGAGACCTCCCGCGAGTGGCAGGGGTACCTCGTCGTCATCGACCCGGAGAAGTCGGAGATCGCACGCAAGATGGGGATCCATGCCGCGGGCCGGTACGCGCTCCGCGTCAAGTGAAGGACGCGCCTGGGTCGTACCCGAGTCGCTCCGACCGACCCTGGCGGAACGGTACGGGCCCGTCCATGCCGGCGCCGACGCCGATCGACGGCTCGTCGCCCTCGGGACGTTCGGAGCCTGCGGGGACCGGGTGACCGCTCGAGCGATCGAGCTGAAGCACCTCCCGTTCATCGGCATTGTAGACTACAAGACGAAGCGGAAGGAGCCGGTCCCTGCCGGGACGTTCGCCCCCCTCGCGGCCCGACAACTCGTCCGGGTCCGGAACCCCGCGGGGACCCTCACCGAGGAGCTGCGCTCGGCCGTGAAGGAGTTGGTCCGGTCGGGCGGCGGGCTCGTCGAAGTGGACGGAGAGGAGGACCTCGGCTCGCTCGCGCTCGTCGAATCCCTCCCCGCCGGGGCCACCGTTATATACGGCATCCCGGGTGCGGGGGTCTCCTTTGTCCGCGTGGACGCGGTGTCCAAGGAGCACGTTCGGCACCTGATCGC
>Ga0187770_10000288_pt1 | contig 24885 bp, 25 predicted proteins | sample 0116_SJ02_MP02_2_FD_133154 | JGI IMG/M metagenome (GOLD analysis project Ga0187770, IMG submission 133154) | Tropical peat soil microbial communities from peatlands in Department of Meta, Colombia - 0116_SJ02_MP02_20_MG | ecosystem: Environmental > Terrestrial > Soil > Wetlands > Peat | place...
CGAGCTCCTTTGCCACATTGCTCCGAATCTTCTCCGCAAGCTCCTTGCTCGGCTCGAAGCCCGGCTTCAAGGAGACGAAGATGAGCGGCATGTGGCCCCTCAGCTCGTCTGTGACCGCGACAGCTGCCGCTTCGCTCACTTCAGGGGCGGTTAGGGCAGCGTTCTCCAGCTCTTTTGTCCCCAGCCTGTGGCCGGCTACCTTGATGACGTCGTCGATTCTCCCGAGGATTCTGAAGTACCCATCGGCACTCTCGACGGCGCCGTCCCCTGAGAGGTACGGCCAGTCCCTCCAGTCCTTGCTGCTCTTGTCCTTGCAGTACCTCTCATAGTAGTTCTTCACGAACCTGTCGGGGTCTCCCCAGATGGTCTGCATTATCCCCGGCCACGGGTTTCTAATGCATATGTTCCCCGCCGATCCCGCCCCTGCCTTGACTTCGTTCCCTTCATCGTCATAGATGACGGGGTAGAGGCCCGGGACTCCTGGACCTGCGCTTCCTGGCTTCATGGGGATAGCCGCCGGAACTGTGCTACACAGGAACCCGCCCGTTTCGGTCTGCCACCAGGTGTCCGTGATGACCGCCTCCCCTTTGCCGATGACCTCGTAGTAGAACTTCCAGGACTCCGGCTCGATGGGCTCCCCAACTGTGGTCATGCTCTTGAAGTGGTAGTTGTACTTGGCCGGCGCGTCCGGCGCCGCCTTCCTCAGCATCCTGATGGTGGTCGGGGCGGTGTGAAAGATGTTGACTTTCAGCTTCTCCGCTATCCGCCAGCACCTCGCGGCGTCAGGGTATGTGGGCACTCCCTCATAGATTACGGTGGTGGTGCCCAACGCTAGCGGCCCGTAAACTATGTACGAGTGTCCCGTGATCCAGCCGATGTCGGCGAGGCACCAGTACATGTCGTCAGGGTGGATGTCCAGGACGTACTTCGCCGTCCCTGTGACGTAAGCAAGGTACCCCGCAGTCCTGTGTTGCACTCCCTTTGGCTTTCCAGTCGAGCCGCTGGTATACATCAGGAAGAGCGTGTCCTCGGAATCCATGGAGACAGGCTCGACCGTCTTCCCAGCGTACTTCTTGATAATCTCGTCCACGAAGTAGTCCCTCCCCTCGACCATGGGCACTGAAGAGACATACTTCCCGGGGTGGCGCCTCCACACGAGGACCTTGTCTATCTTGACCCCTAACTTCGCGGCCTCCTCGACTGCTCCATCTGCGTCCTTCTTCTTGTCTATGAGCTGACCGTTGCGGTAATAGCCGTCGCAAGTTATCAGCACGTGACTCTTCGAGTCCACTACCCTGTCGGCGCACGCCTTGGCGCTGAAACCTCCGAAGACCTCGTTATGGATTATCCCGAGCCTCGCGCAGGCGAGCATCGAGATGGGGAGCTCTGCAATCATAGGCAGGTGGAACGTCGCCCTGTCCCCCTTCTCCAGCCCGGCGAACTCCTTCAGCACCAGCGCGAACTCGTTGACCTTCGCGTACAGCTCCTTGTATGTTATCCACCTGTGTTGCTCGTCTTCGGGTTCGGGCACAAAAACTATGGCAGCCTTGTCTCCGTGCTTGGCCACGTGCCTGTCGACGCAATTGTAAGAAACGTTCAGCTTGCCTCCGACGAACCATTTCCAGAAGGGCGGGTTGCTGGTGTCCAGTGTGGTCTGCCAGCGCTTGTCCCATGACAGCATGTCTGCGTACTCGTCGAAGCACTGTGGGAAATTCTCTTCGGAGAATCGGGTGTAAATGCTCTTGTCAGGCGCGTTAGCCTGCTTTACGAAACTTTCGGGTGGCCGTATTAGCGGCTCCTCCTTCCAGTGAACATCTATCTTTGCTTCTTTGGCTTCCGCTGGCGTTGCCATATGTTACAAGTTCGATTTTCTGGTATTAAATGGGTTCTCCCGAAGCGTTTCGGACGCTGCAAACGGCGGTAGCCAGTCCCGGGTCGTCCTGATAAATGCTCCAGCCGAACCGTTCTGGCCCGAGGCGAGGTTTCTACTCTATGAGAATCCGCTTCGACTTCCCTTCATACCTTGGAAGCGCGCCTTCCTTAACGAACGACACCTTCGGTGAGATGAAGATGAGGGTCCGGCCCATCTCTTTCTCTATCTTCTCTCTGAGGTCGGGTGTGTCATGGGCGGTGGCGACCTCCACGGTTATGCGGAATCCCTTGTTGCCGGTCCTGTCTACTTCAACTAGGTAGTCGTTCACCTCGGGGAATTTGAACATGGTCTGCTGTATCGCGCCAGGCCAAATCTTAGTCCCCCTGTAGTGTATGACGTCGTCCACCCTCCCCGTGACCCACATGCACCGCGGGAACGCGCTCCTCCCGCACTGACAATCCCCATCGTTTAGGACGGTGAGGTCTCTCATCCTGTATCTTATCAGGGGCATCGCCTCCTTCGTCATTGTCGTCACCACCATCTCGCCTTCTTCTCCCGCTTCAACCGGTTCGTTGGTATCGGGGTCGAGTACCTCGAGGAAGAACTGATCCGTCCAGAAGTGAAACCCTTTCTCTTGCTCGCACTCCTGCCCGCTCCCAGGCCCAAGGAGCTCCGTCGCGCCGTAGACGTTCCTCGCGCCTCCTCCCTTCGCCTTTAGCCCGTACCCTTTTTCTATGCGCTGCCTCATCTCCTCGGTCCACACCTCTGCACCCGGGATTGTCACTCTGACCGAACTTTCGACCGGATCGATTCCGTTCTTTATCATCGTTTCCAGCACGTACAGCTGGTAGGAGGGAGTACCGGTCATCACGGTGGGCTTGAAGTCTCTGATGGCCTGCACCATGGGCTCTGTCCTCCCAACGCTCCATGGAACCACGGCAGCGCCCACAAGATGGCAGCTCTGGTGGAAGCCTAGGCCGCCCGTGAATAGGCCGTAACCATAGATGTTGAGCAGGATGTCTCCGGGACGGACACCCGCCGTCAGGAGCGTCCTGGCCATCACGTTCATCCACGTTTGATGATCCCTGAGGGTGTACGGCCCCACTGTCGGTCGACCGGTCGTCCCACTCGTCATGTGCCAACCAATCAGCTTGTCCATGGGGACACAGAGGAAGTCCCCCCCGTAGGGGTAGGAGTACTGCCTCAAATCGTCCTTTGTGGTGAACGGGAACCTCCTTATGTCGCGGAGTTCTTCGAAGTCAGACGGGTCGACCTTGCTTGCCTTGAAGACCCTCTTGTAGAAGGGGCTCCGCCGGTAAACGTAGTTCAGGACGAACTTGAGCCTCTTCTTCTGAAGGTCCTGCAGCCCCTTGCGGGAGATCCGTTCGACGCGCCTTTCCCAATACATGGGAACGCCCGGTGAGGGCATGATAGCCGACTCACCCTTGTAGTCTGCATTCAAGGGTGTTTCGCCTAATTTGCGGGACTAGTGGTTGAATGACAGAGGACGCCTTAGCGTTCACTGACAAGGGGCGGGCCCCATTTTCCGTCGACGAACGGTCCGTGCCGTTTGTCTCTGTCCGTCAACTCTTCGCTTTCGCAAGTGAGTAGACGATGACGAGGAATCCGACAGCCTGGGTGTACGCCTGAACCGTTATCGGGGTGCTGAGGTCCGCCGTGTTCGTGTTGTAGATTATTCCCGCCGCTACTGCACCCACAGCAACGCACGCGAATCCTATCGCTAGCAGGAGCATCGCCTGGCTTTTGGTCCTCCCGTAGGCCCTCGAAGCATAGTAGACGACAACTCCCCCAAAGATGAGGATTAGCGCCTGTGCTATGTCAAGATAGATTGGATCCATTTAGCACGTGTCACCTCCCCTGCTCTTTTTAGGTTTGGAGTCGAATCCCGACGACATCAATTCACTTCGCCTCTCTCATGGTCATCCACAGACGCCTCAACTTCTCCGCCACGTCTTCGTTGATCAGGGCGTCGACCTTCATGACGCCCCCGTCGAAGGTAACGTTGACCGCCTTGTAGGCACTCCTAAGCAGTTCGTATTTCTTGCCGTCAGGGGTGACGATAATCTTCTCGACGACAAGTATCTGGCTGTCGAGGAGTTCGTGGACCCTTCTATAGCAGGTGCTCAGGGGTATGTCGTTCTCCCGGCTCATGTCTTCGACAGATTTCGCTTTGGGAATAGCCGATAGGAGGATCTTCCTGGAGTACTCATCTGCGAGCCCCTCGACCAGCGCCTGGACGCGGGACTGATCGGTTATCTCCAAACGCGGCAAAACCTAGGAATAGCTTATTTGAGTCTATTCCGGTTCTCTTTGATTGAAAAACAGGGAGGAAGCGTGTCCTAGTTCTTGGACGCGCTTCTTAGAAAGTACCCAAGCCCACCCAGGACTGCTCCGAGGCACGCGAGGAGGATGAAACCCCCGATCGGGTCGACCGTCCAGGCTAGGATATTGACGTGAATCTGCCCTGAGTTGTATCCTAGACCGCCCTCCGAGACGGGCGCTGCCGCGACGCCGGCCAGGTAGCCTTGGTACATCATGATTATCATGGCTCCCGCGACGCCGACGTTCATGAAGAGCAGGTGACCCCACGCCAGGAGGTTAGAGAAGCCCTTGTACACCCTGCCCCGGATGTCTTCGATGTAGAAGTAGAAGACTGCGGTGACTGCGGTCGCGACTACTCCTACGACCAGATACGCGATGTAGCCGGTGAACAGCCAGGTCCCGGCTCCGTTCCCTGCGATGACCTTCGAAGGTGAGTAATAGGAGTTGATACCGAGGGCACTCCACGGTTCGACGATGAGGATGGTGGCTGCGACTGCGATGAGTCCCTGAATGACAGCGGCCCAGATGAATCGTCCAGCCCACTTGCTATGGGTGGTTACGTTTGCGTTTTCCATGGGGCCTCCCTAATGGGTGCCGCTTATAACGCCGAGGGTCGATTATCGTTTCTGATAATCAGTTTTAGGGAAACCCGGCGGGCCCATCGTCCCCTTCAGTCGAGGCATGGGCGCCCTCCGGCGCCCCCGCACCCGTTAGGAGCACACGAAAAGAGAAAAGAACCCCTTTCAAGTTCTTGGGGAACCTAGACATCCGTCACCACAGTTCTCATGGGTGGGAAAGGGAAATCCGCATTAAATAGCGACACTGATGTCTTGGACGGGGAGAAACATGCCACCCGAAGCCGGGTTTGGGACCATACTCGTTGCCTTCGACGGTTCGAAGGACTCGCAGAAGGCGATGGGTATTGCGTGCTCGCTCGCAATGAGGTTTGCATCGGAGCTTACAGTAGTTCATGTGTTCACCTCCCCGTCGGTAGGCTACAGTGCGACTTCGGGAATGCCCATCCCGGACTACAAGGTACTTGAGGACGCCAAGAAGGCGGCAGCCAAGGAAGTGCTCTCGAAGGGGGTACAGCTAGCTGCGCAGGAGGGAGTCGTGGCCAAGGGGGAGTTGATTGAGGCCCCCTCGGTGGTGGAGGCACTTGTGGAATTCGCAGCAGACAAGAAGGCCGACCTCATAGTGACGGGATCGAGGGGGATGACCGGTTTCAAGAAGCTCATATTAGGAAGCGTCTCTTCCGGTCTAGTTAACCACGCCCACTGTCCGGTGTTGATTGCGAGATGACCCTATGATTTACGTAAAGGACGTGATGACCAGTCACGTCAGAACGATAGGGGAAGAGTCGACCATTTCGGAAGCGGCAAGGATCATGGCCAGATGGAAGATCGGCGCCCTGGTGATTGTCGCCGGCGACAAGGCGACGGGCATGCTGACGGAAGGAGACGTCTCGCGGCTCGTAGCCAAGGGACTGGACCCGCGCACCACTCCCGTCACCATCGGTAGGAAAAAGCTGGTTACGGTCGCACCGGATGAGCGTATAGAGGTCGCCGCCAAGATAATGGCAGACGCAGGAGTAAAGAAGCTCCCCGTTATCGAGGAAGGGAGACTGGTGGGCATTCTCACCCAGACGGACATCGTGAACTCGAGTTTCGCCCTTGTGACATCGTTGAAAGAGATGGTGCAGGCTCGCTATCGGCCGCCTGACTTCCAGATGTAGTCGATCGGCCGGCCCTAAGACCTTTTCAACGGAAACTGGCTTAAAGCACCATCATGGAGCGCTTCCGCCGTTGAGTCTCCCGTCGTACACCATAGTCGTCGACTATGTTAGCGAGGGCGAAGTAGCCAACTTGATTCGAGGGTATGTCGAGCTCAAGGGCGCCAGGGTGCGGTTCTCAGGGGTGGCCTACGGCCGGTTCGGGGGCCAGAACTTCTCCCCTCAGTTCTCTAAGGCGGCCAAGACACGCATTCGGTCGCTGACCGGGGATTTCGACAAGTTCGAGGAGGACATGCAGCTTCGGCTAGTACGCGGGGAGTTCGAGGCCAAGCCTCCGAAGGACGAGCACCACCACCATCACCATCTGGGTGCAGGGGGGGAGCCAGGGTGAATCTGCTCGTCGGCGCCACAGGTTTCGTGGGCGGCCATCTGGTGGAATACCTCTTCCAGCAGGGGGAGATATCAAAGGGGATATTCAGGAAGGGTTCGCACCTGAAGATTATGGACGCCTGCGGAGTTCAGGGAATTGAGGCAGACCTTTCGAATCACCATAGCCTGCATGAGGCGATGGAGGGGGTCGACGTGGTCTACAACTTGGCTTCGCCCATGCCGGATTCGGACAGTGGATTCCTATCGGCCAACACGGAGGGTCTTCTTAATCTGCTAGAGGTCGCAGCGGAAGCGAAAGCCAGGAGTTTCGTCCATTTGAGCACCCTTGACGTCTATGGGTTCGGGGCGAGGACCGTCTCGCAGGAGGGTTCTTTCAAGCCGTCAGATGAATACCAGAAGTCGAAAGCGGAAGCGGAGCGGCTCCTCCAAGAGTTCTCCAAGAGGAGTTCCCAGCCGAGGGTGACAATCATAAGGTCAGCCAAAGCAGTCGGATCTCGAGACGAATCCCTCGTCGTCCCGTTCCTACGAATGATAGGGGCTGGAAGGGTGATGGTCCCGGAAGGGGAGCTCATGTCGTACTCCCACCCTCGCGACATCGCCCAGGCGATGTACAAGTCGGCTCTGGGTCAGTCCCCAACAGGTAGCTCTTACCTCACGAAATCATTCGACGCGACGCCCGAGGAGCTCGCTCGTGGGGTCGCTTCGGCCGTGGGGGGCGCTGTCGAATTCAAAAGACATGGATTGTTCTCGGGTTCATCTTTCCCGAAGTACGCCTCAGATCAACTGAAGGCGTCCATACGGATTGACACGCAGCCCAGCTGGAAAGAACTCGGATATGCCCCTCTTTTCGACCTGCCCAAAACATGCGAGGAGATCGCGAACTGGTACAGAAAGGAACCGTGGGTCGCAGAAGGCGCCTAGGCCTCCCCGCAGTGCTAGGGGCGATTCGCCAGATGGTCTACGGCTCTACCGATAAGAGAGCGACCGCCCTCGCAGAGCTTCAGGCGGCCGAGGGTACCGACCCCTTCCGGATTCTCGTAAGCACAATCCTTTCCCACAGGACCAGGGACGAAAACACGGCAAGGGCAACTGAAAACCTGTTTTCAGTCTATAAGACACCTGGGCAACTCGCGCATGCAGACCCAAGTGTCGTCCGGAAGCTCATCCGGCCCTCAGGCTTCTACAACATGAAAACCAGGAACATCATGAAGGTCTCGAAACAACTGGTTGACGAGTTCGGAGGGAATGTGCCCGACAACGAAGAGGACCTCCTCAAGCTCCATTCCGTTGGGAGGAAGACAGCTAACTGTGTCCTCGTGTACGCCTTCAACAAGCCCGCCATTCCAGTGGACACTCACGTCCACAGAATCTCGAACAGGTTAGGCCTCGTGAAGACCAAGAAGCCCGAAGAGACCGAGGCGGCGCTTGTGAAGACCGTCCCCAAGCGATACTGGCTAGAGCTGAACGATCTATTCGTTAGGTTCGGCCAGACAACATGCAAACCAATCGGACCACACTGCTCGTCTTGCACTCTCACAGAATTCTGCGTGTATTACAGGACAGTCTACGCCCCAAAGCACAAAGCTTCTTAGTCCCACTTCGGGTGCATGCTTCCGTGCCGACACTCGAAGAAGCCAAGAAAAAGATTGAGGAGCTAGTCGTAACAAAGGGTTTCGGTAATTCACCCGACGAGATCGCGAACAAACTTCTTTTCGCGTTCATCGAACTTGGGGAGGCTGGCGACTCTTGGAAGAAAGGGAAACCAGCAGACGAGACTATAGAAGAGCTCGTCGACGTGATATTCTATGTCCTAGACGCGTCGAGGCTGATCAAGCCCGACGCGAACATGGACGAAGTGTTCGAGAAGAAATGGGCGAAGAACATGAACAGAGCATTCCAGTACGGCGAGGGGTTCAGGGCGAAGAAGCCTCTGGCGCCCTAGCTCGCCTTCACCCACGTAACTTGCTTGTCGGAGTGACAAACGAACCCTTCGTACTTCCGGCCTTTCTCATCAAGAACGGCCTCCGTCTTCATCATCGGCTTCCCGCAGATGGTGCACTTCTCATCGGAGGTCTCTTGCTTGACCTCGTCCCACTGCATCATGAAATAGGTTAACCACATGGGCGAGATTCTCTTCTTCAAGCTGGATTCGCGAGCCAGCGGCGGGTATTATTGGTTTGGTATGAAGGAGGACAAGGGCAGCCCTTGGATTTCATTTTATGCAGGGCCGAGAGCCCCTACGAAGTGAATTCCTTGTGCTGGAAGAGCCAGAGGCCTACAACGGCCATCACGACAAAATAGATTGCCAGTATCACCAACCCCTCGGCGACGCCCGCGTTATACGCGGGGATCCTGAGCCTCGCCCCAGGACCGGTCCCCGTGCCGAGAGTGTTGGGGTTGTAGTGCTCTGGATAGGGGACTGTCAAAATGTTGGCCACGATTCCGGCCCCATAAGTAATGGAGAACCATGGCTCGACGTTTGCCACGATCACGGCGACTTCATCTACCACATTGAAGACGAACAGGAGCAGAATCACACTCATCAATATCGAGATGGAACTGCTCTTGAAGAGCGAGCTGAAAGCGAACGTCAAGGACAGCGCAGCGATGAGGTAGACCCAAGAATACATGATAGACTGCTCAAACTCCCAGGGGAGTGAGCCGGGAAAGTAATACAGGCCGTTGGCCAACATCACTAGCGCGAAAATCCCGAGAATAACTGAAGACGCGGCAAGCGCTGCCAGGTATTTCCCCACATAGATGGCCGACCTCCTGATGGGGTTGGGAACGAGGAAGTAGCCTGTCCTGTTCTGAAACTCGCCCGAGATAGCGTCTCCACCGAAAAAGGCTGCAGACAGGACGATTACGAAAGAGGCGAAGCTCCCCCATCCAGCACCGTAGAATCCGAGTGCCCCGAAGTCCAGGAAGCTGGCCGGCTGAAAGTAAGCGACGAGTCCCGTGACAAGCCCCGAGATGATGGCGATTATGGCAAACATGACATAGAACCTGCGAGCTCTGAAGTAGTTCAGGAAATTGTACTTCGTGACAGTCCCAATCTGCGTGAGGGTAGTTACCCTCGCGTGAGTCAGCTGATTCTCTGTCATCCCCTACAGCGTCTCCTTGATGAGGCTGAGGTACGCGTCCTCGAGCCCTGTGCTCGATTGAAGGGTCTGAGCGCCTGCCTTCAAACCTGCTATAGCTTCGAACAGCTTCGCCTGTGTGATCACGCCCGAGTTGAACTTCACTTCGATGGTCCTTTCGTTCAATCTCGATAAGGACACTACCCCTTCGATCTTCGAGATTGCTGTCCCAGTCTCCGGAGCGACGGGGCCCGAGAAGCCAACCTGAACCTCGCCCGTGCCCCCCGCGAACTTCGCGGTCACGTTGTCAATGGTGTCGTACACAAGCAACTTGCCATGGTCGATGAGCGCCACCTCCTGGCAGACCTCCGTAACCTCCGCCAGCAGGTGCGAGCTCATGAATACCAGTCTGTTTCCCAACGACCTGACGATCTCCCTTACCTCGCTCATTCCCCTTGGGTCCAACCCCGTGGAGGGTTCGTCCAGTATTACGACCTGTGGGTCGCTGAGAAGTGTCGACGCGACGTTTACGCGCTGTTTCATCCCCTTCGAGAAACTTCCCACCTTCTTGTTCTCCCATTCCTGCATCTTCACACTTGCCAGAGCTTCGTCAATCCTCTTGTTCCGCTCTTCTGGACTGACTCCCCTGATCTCGCAAAGCATCGTGAGTGCTTCTTTCGGCGTCAGTGCTGGGTAGATCTCGGGGGTCTCGATGAGAGTCGTGCACGAGGCAAGTGCCGCCTTCTTGTCCTTCCTGATGTCGACTCCGTTTACGAGGGCGCTCCCGCTGGTTGCCGTGATGAGGTCCGCGAACATCTTCATGGTGGTCGTTTTGCCTGCGCCGTTGGGTCCCAGGAAACCTACGCACTTCGTCCCCTGAATCTTCAGGTTGAGGTCGCTGACAGCAGTGAAGCTCCCGAACTTCTTTGTCAGGCTGATTGCTTCGAGTGATGGTGCCATGTGCTTACAACCTACCCTATGGGTTAATCGAGAGGGCCAGCGTCTATGGGGCTATAAGGCCTACTGTCTCAAGCATGAAAGGATAGAATTAGGGAGTGGCTCTAGCTTTATCGTATGCCTGGTGGATAGGGCGTCCCGGCACATGCGAAAGACGAAGATTGTTTGCACTATCGGTCCTGCCAGCAGCCCGCCCCGGTTAGTCCGAAGACTGGTCCCGCTCGTTGATGTTTTCAGGATTAACTTCTCGCACGGCGATAGGGCGAGCCACATCCGAGAGATTGCGACAATCCGAAGTGAGGCAAGGCGCGGTGGTAGGACCATCGCGATACTTCAGGACCTACCAGGACCCAAGATACGGGTCGGCAGGATAGCAGGAGGAGTCGTGGATTTACGAAGCGGGTCGCAACTGGTCCTCACTTCAGCCGGCGTCGAAGGGAGTGCCTCCCTCATCCCAATTGGAAATCCTGACCTTCTCACGTCCGTAGGGAGGGGAGACGCCCTGTACCTCGCTGATGGAATCATCCGCCTTAGAGTGGAGGAGCGAGTGGCAACGGGTGTCCGTTGCACTGTCCTTGCGGGGGGCGTCCTCAGCTCTGGAAAAGGAGTGAACGCCCCCGGCGTTAAACTGAAGGTAGAGTACCCCACCAGGAAGGACGTCGAGCACCTAAGGCTTGGTCTCCGCCAGAGGTTCGACTATGTGGCCATGTCCTTCCTCCGGACCCCATCCGATGTCCGGGCAGTCAGGAAGCTCATGCCTCCAGACGGGCCAAAGCTCATTGCCAAGATAGAAAAGAAGGAGGCGGTCCAGAACCTCCAGGGGATCCTTGACGAGTCCGACGGGGCCATGGTTGCAAGAGGGGACTTGGGAATCGAGGTACCTATAGAAACGGTACCTGCGATTCAGAAGGAGATAATCGGGAGGTGCAACAGGGCGGGGAAGCCGGTCATTGTGGCCACCCAGATGCTCCTGAGCATGGTGAATTCCCCTGTGCCCACCAGGGCGGAAGTGACAGACGTGTCGACTGCAATTCTTGACGGCACGGACGCCGTGATGCTCTCCGAGGAGACGACCGTAGGAAAGTACCCGGTGGAGGCAGTGAGGATGCTTGACAAGATAGCGCGCTCAACCGAAAGGTCTCTTCCGCAATACCCGCCGACGCCCGTTGGAACAGAAACGGGTGATACGGCTTCAGCCATCGCCCGCGCCGCCTGCCGGCTCGCAGATTACGTAAGAGCGAAGGCCATCGTCGCGCCTACCAAGACGGGGTCCACCGCCCGCCGGGTCTCGATGTACCATCCGCGGCAGCCAATCGTGGCCATATGCACAGACAGCCGTGTGGCGCGTGAGCTGAAGCTGTACTGGGGGGTCGTCCCCATCCTCTCTAGGAAGGCGAAGACGATTGATTGGCTCTTCGAGCGTGCAGACGCAGCCGCAGAGGAGCTCGGGCTCGCTAAGAGAGGGGAGCGCATCGTGGTCACGTCCGGGACCCCGGGAATGAAAGGGACGACGAATCTGATCAAGGTCTCGGTGGTGGGGAGCAGGGCTTAGCCTTCGACGAAGTCCATTAGCGTCGGATTCCTTACGCGCCTTCGCTGCGTGCTGTTCGTCTGCTTTACGAGCTCCTTCATCCTGTTCTCCTTCAGAAGAGTGCTGTAGTAGTAGGCTTCGTCTACCGTCCCTTCGGCCAGCAAGATCACTACCCTCCCCTCGGTGGTGCGGCCAGTTCTTCCGCGTCTCTGGATGTACCTGATTTCAGACGGGACGGCTTCGTAGAAGACGACCAGGTCGACGTCTGGGACGTGAAGCCCTTCTTCCCCTATGCTACTGCTCACGAGGACCTTGAACTCCCCTTTCCGGAACAGGTCGAGGGTCTGCGTCTGGAGCTGCTGATCCATCCCTCTGTTTCCTTCCCTGTCCGACTGCCCTACGAAACGCCTGGCGCTCAGACCCTCCTTCTCGAGTGCCTTCACAATGTCCTCTATAGTGTCCCTGTACTGAGTGAAGACTATGATCCTGGAGTCCTGTTTCCTCTGAAGCTGATGCTCTACGATGTCAAGCATCACGGATATCTTTGGGTGGGGGACTGAGGCGATTTTGGCTGCCTCTCCCTCCATCTTGAGCCACCTCGGATCGCGGACGAGCGACGAGATTGCCTTCCCCTTGTCTGGCCTGTCGCGCATCTTCTGAAGATAATTCATAAGCGGGGGCGCCCCCTGCGTCTCTATCATCTCCACTGCGTGCAGAATTGCAACCGCCTGAGCCTGATTGATTATCGCCCCGAATATGTACCCCCTTTGCCCTCCACTTGCCTGGGCAGCCTTCAGTCGGGCGGAGATTGCCATCCTCGCGTCAAGGAGCGCCTTCTTGGAGACCCTGTTGCTCCTGAGGAAGCCTCCGCTCAGGAGTTTCTTCACTTTGTCATTGTACATCTCCCTTAGCCTCAGCGTGGTCTCGTAGTATTCGTCCGGCACTCGAACCCTGATCGTCTCTATGTTCGTCCTTTCCACGTAGTCTTTGACGTCCTCGCTTTCTTCGCTGCGCGCCTCGACAGCCTCAATGAACAGGTTCCGCTTGATCTCGTCGACTTTCTCCTTCGAGGCGCCGGGGGAGGCAGTCAGGCCCATGATTCTCGGTCTCAGGGCTGTCTCCCGGTACACAGTGGCGAGTCTGGTGTAGGTGTAGTCCTTCACGCTCCTATGGGCCTCGTCAAACACGGCAAGCACCACCTCCTGAAGCGAGACACGGCCGCGGCGAACGTCGTTGTAGATCGTCTGGGGTGTGGCGAATACCACCCGTGACTTCATCCAGAGGAGTTCCCTCTCTCCTGGGTCCACAGTCCCCGTCAGCGCGACCATAGACCCCTCTGGGAGCTTCAGCTCGGCCCCGAAGGCCCTCAGGTGTTGGAGGACCAGCGGCCTTGTCGGGGCGAGGACCATCACCTTCGATCCGGGGTGCTTCTCGAGCATCTGCGCCGCCACGATTATGGCGATTATCGTTTTCCCGAGGCCAGTCGGAAGGACCACGAGAGTGTTCGTTGAAGCGGCTACCTCCGCGATGCGCTTCTGGTACTCCCTGGCTTGGAACTTGGGAGACAGCAAGGTGGAAATCCGCCACCTGATTCGACTAAAAGCATTGCCTCTACACGCGTCCGAGTCGCTTAAACGGGGGTGTTGGGGCGCCAAGGGCGGCGTTCAAATTGCGCGCACGCCAGAAAAAGCGAGAGCAGACGCGGAGGCTTACGATTATCATTACTGTTGTTATTATCGCCATTTCGATAGCCGTAGGAATCTACTTCGTTACGACGGCGAACGCAGGTTCTGCACTAGACAAGTACGACGGTGTGCTGCTTTCAACCCAGCACATGACCTCTCTGCAAACGGTGAGCGACCAGCCCTACGGCCCAGCTGCCACTTCCGCCATGGAGTCGCAGGTAATCAGCTACGGCGGGGCCCAGTTCACCTCGAACGGCAAGCCAGTGGTCGTCTACGTGGGCGCCGAATTCTGCCCATACTGCGCAGTCGAGCGCTGGCCTCTGATAATAGCCCTAGAACGCTTCGGTAACTTCACGAACCTCCATTACACCACGTCGGCTAACGACGAGGGGGACTACGCCAGCTTCACATTCGTAGGGAGCTCCTACTCCAGCAACTACATTGCGTTCAGGGGGTACGAGGCTGCTGACAGGTCGTCGGCACCGCTGCAGACCGTGCCGGCCAACTACTCCGCGGTGTGGTCGAATTTCGGAAGTGCCTTCCCCTTCCTCGACTTCGAAAATGTCTACGTCATCAAGGCGTCGGTGCTGCCCTTCCCCGACATCCTAGGAGGCAAGAACTGGACTGCAATTCTCAATGATGTATCGACTTCAGACAGTGTCGGCCTTCAAATTAGGGAAGCTACCAACCTGATAACAGGCGTCATTTGCAAAATTACCCAGGGTGCCCCTGTCGCCGTCTGTAGCGCCTCGCCGATCTCCGAATCGACCTCATCCATCTCTGGCCCCATTGCCGCCGGTCTCACCACCACCCCCGCCCCGTCTTCGTCATATGTCGTCTCGACCGCTACTTCGCTGCCATCTGCCAAGCGTCTTGGATAGGCCCGCGAATTGTTGCAGCCGGAGAGCTCTGACCTAGCTGGATGTGCGATTACCCTGGGGAGGGGTTCGGATTGAGGATCTCCAAGCTCAAGCTATTCATTTTGCTGGTGATGTCAGCCGTAGGAATCTGGGCATCAGGCACGGTTTTGATTATCTTCTACACGCTGAAACAGCAACTCCCCCTCTGCCCCACAGGAACTTACAATGTCTTCGGTTACTACATCCACCTCGACTGCGGGGCCGTCCTGTCTAGCTCCTACAGCGAGGTCTTCGGCATCCCACTTGAACTTGCAGCGCTGGTATACTTTCTGGTGAATGTTGGCATGGTGTTCATCATCGCCTTCGCATCTGATCGAGCCGCAAGGATTACCGTTAACCTCCTCTTCGTCTGGCGGTTCCTAGGGGTAGCCCTCGTACCATACCTGATATTCGTAGAGCTGTTCCTTCTCCACGCGATCTGTGTGTACTGCACTGTCATGCATGCGGCAATTCTGATTGACTTTGCGGTGATTAGCTATCTGCTGTTCTTCGGGAAGAACTCGCTCTTCGAGGAGGATGACGAACTGGAGCCTGCCGAGGGCAAGGCGCTCCCGCCGGGACCAGTTGCCTCCGCACGAGGAATGTACCTCTCAAGCGGCGGCTGCCCTGGCATTCCGAGGGCTAAACTGTTTGACGGCGTTCTCCTGCCACCCATCATTTCTTTCCGTCGTTGACTCGCCACACCGGGAGAATCCGCCTCCAACCGCTTAGCCCCTGATTCCTCCCCCACGTCCCCGAGCTCATGCCTCAACTGGGTGATGTGCCCTTCAAGTATTGCGATCAATTTTCTTAGCCTCACCCGCCCACTCGCGCTCCATTCTTCATTGCCAGCTCGCCGATGAGCCAGCTTGTATTTCGCCCCCGTCATTGAAGTGGTGTATTCATTGGCGTTGAGCTTCTTCACGATCTGGTGGGCAAGTATGTACCAGTGGTACTCTGTCCCCGTGGGGGCTCCTGATCCTTCGGGAGCATCCCATTTCCTCCGTTTTTTCACGGCGTAGGTAAACTGCCACTTGTCAGGAGTGACCTTCGTCTCTTCCCATTCCCCCTGTCCATAGTACCAGCTATGGGTGCCACCTACTCTCATTCCAGTGTATTTCCTACCCTCAAATATCTTGACTGCATCGTAGCCTTCAATCGTGTCTTTCATGGCGGGTTGTTCACCACGCGGCGATTGACAGTTGAGCCTCGCGATTTAAGGAAGGAGGGAAAACGATATGTTGAGACCACAGGGGGATGTCTGAAACTATCGCCTGGCATCTGCCCTTTCCAGCACCTCGATGGTCAGTGCTACGCCTGCTCTCGGCCTTGAAATGCAAGCTCTGCTGGGGCCCGTTGTCAAGGGCTTGTCGGCCGAGCAGCCACAAGCAGCAATCGACTTGACACGCCGCCAGCCTCGGATGGGTAATCGACGACCCAGCCAGCTTTGCTTAAGAGCCCTGAGACCTCACTTGCTGAGGGGATTGTGAGCCAAGGTTCAGTTCGACTTGTCAGGCGGCGGGCGTTAGCTATCGCCAACACTCGCTCCGGGCCCTCCCCCTCGCGACGAGAGGCCAGACTTATGGCCAGGGTGCTGCCGGGGGCGGCGACGGACCGTAAACCTCGAAGTAACCGGGAGACGGCTCGTTGGTCAAGATAGACAAGAAGACCCTCGCAGACAAATAGAGTTGGTCGGCCTGCGGAGTGTCCAGAATCACGCAGCAACTTGGCCACGTCGTCATGACGGAAATCCGCAGGGATCAATACTAGTCCATCCATGTTGGCACCCTTCTTCCGCAGCCGTCTTGTCTTGTCCGCTTGCGTCGTTGGCTGGTCCATTTCGAAGAACCGCACACCCGGGGCGCGGAACCGGAGGGCCCTGTCATCGTATCCCGCGCCGCATATCACTATCTGGTTCAGACACGCTCCTATTGCCATCAAGACCTGCTCGTCAAAAAAGCGGGTTCGAACAGCGATGTCTGGCCATGGGCGCGACGTTCGACTTGGCCGCATGCCCGAACAAAGTTCTCGCTGGGCATTTGGGTCGCCAAGGGGTGTTCTCGGTCGGTCAAGCTCCGCTCGTATCAGGGCAACAATCTGGCTCGTTCTCGAAGGCTCCAAGTATTCTGGTCCAGCCTGCACAAATTCAGTAATCAGTCTTTCCCAGTCCCTCGGAAGATTGGGTTTGGTCCGAGACAGAGAATTGACAACTCGCCTCTCGGCTCATTCGGAACCGCCGACTAGGGGGAGTAGGATCAATAGAAAGGTTAGTAACATGGACCCGCCCGATTAAGGTAGCGACCTGAATTGAGTGGGGTGAAGGAACTACTCAAGGCCAAGGAGCTTTGGCCCCTCCTTGTCGTATATCTGATAGCAATCGCTGCGGTCGCAATCCTAGGAGCCGACGTGGCTACTTCTTCAGGGGGAAATGGTACCATCATTAGTGTGAGCTCCGTGGCCTACAGTGGCAATTTGACTAGTTTTGTCGGGTCTGTTGCAACGCCAAATGGCGACTTCTCCTACGCCATGTCGTGCGTCCAGCTTCATGTAGGTGACCAGGTCCATTACGAGCATGACTTCCTCGAAGGATTCCAGCTGGTTGGCGCCCTTCCTGACAATTGCACTACAACCTGATCCTGGGCATGTCAGATCCGAGTTTCGTAGAACGCCGAGGATCATTCTATCCTGCAATCGACTTCTTTAGACCAAACAGGGCCCATTCTTGGCCATTTAGTGCGGGGGGTGGGATTCGAACCCACGAACCCCTAAGGGACGAGGTCCTAAGCCTCGCGCCGTTGACCAGGCTGGGCGACCCCCGCAGCAGGAAGGCTGGCTCCAAATTCTGACTATAATCGTTTGGTTTTGCAGTGCAGTGTGCGGGAGTTGTGCGTGCGCGGTGCGGACTTGTTGTGCTCAGCTGCGCACCGTTGCGCGTCGTTGTGCCATAGGTTAGGCGCGGTTAGGCAGACGTGCGGGAGGTGCGGCGATTTTGGTGGGGGGAAAGAAAGGGGGTCAGAGGAGAGTGCGAGCGCTCATTGACTCGATTTTGCATCGAGCCTTTTCACTCCCTCGTCAAACCCCCTATCAACGGTGGATTTCCACCACCTTTTGCCTAGGAAACCCAGCGCTCCCATTTCCATTGCGTGATTGCACCTTATCTCAGTTCCGTTTGGCAATTCCTTGAACGAATATGTCATTTTACTGCCCTTTGGCCCCCCGTGCATCTCTATCGTCTCTTCAACGATTGTGTGAGCGTCTTTGTTGAGGGTGAGCCTGTTGACACCAACAACCTTTCGTCTCATCAATTCACCTTGCCATTCGTAGATGATGGTGTCCCCGTCCTTGCTCTTGATTGTCACTTGCTTGAACACGTCAGGAAGCAATTCGGGCATGTGCTCTGGGTGAGTGTAGAAATCCATCGTGTCCGAAATGTTGGCCTTGGTTTGTCTTATGAACTCGAAATTCGTTGGCACTTATCATATCACCTCCCACGGAATCGAACATGGCCGCATTATATACGACTTGGGCGTAAGTTGCACCGTCTCATCAAGGGAATTCTTTAGCGACGGTTAACCGGCCAGTTAGAAGATTTCAGGATTTGAACCAAGTAGTTTTGTCGGGGTTGGATTCCCCTGAAATGCTGATCAGAGCCTGATGGAGTAGATGCCTGCGACCCAAGTCGCACCATGACCAAGATAGACGTAGGTCAGGGAGCCGTATTGGGGTTCGATTGGGCAGTGAACGCAGTGGAGCGGAATGCTGACGACAGGAACGAAGTAAGAAAATAGGATGACCACAGGGACGAGAAGTTCAATGACATTCCACCTGTCCATGCCTCAGAGGGTAGCCTCAAATGGTGTAAAGTTCTATTCATGAGAACGGCCTGCGGGCGCTCTGAAGCAGTCGAATTCCGCCACTAGCTGTCGCGGTAAAGTTCAAGCAAAACGGTGGGTTGGTTCCTTCGGACGTGGAGCAATCATCTAACCCTTTGGGTTTGACGCCAGATTCGTTGGACGCGTTGCCCCAGGACTTTCAAAGCAGCGTGGTGGGACCATTACCGATAGCTCTGAATCATCTGTCTGAGAGCCTCCAAGGGCACTGCTCCGCTCCCCAGCAGGACGTCGTGGAACCTGCGCACGTCGAACCTTCTGCCGAGGCGTGAGCGCGCTTCCTTCCTCAGCCTGGTCATCTCAAGCTGCCCAGTCTTGTAGGCAAGGGCCTGGCCCGGCCACGTGATGAATCTGTCCACCTCGTTTACTATGTTGTTCATAGCTAGCGCGGTGTTCTCGAGCATGAAGGCGATGGCCTGCTCTCTGGTCCAGCCCATGGCGTGCATGCCCGTGTCCACCACCAGTCGGCACGCCCTCCAGGCGTCGTAGGATAGGATCCCAATCCTGTCCAGGTCGGTCGGGTATAGCCCCATCTCGTCGGCGAGTCGCTCCGAATACAGCCCCCACCCCTCGACGAACGCGGTCACCCCGCTGTTCTTCCTGAACTCTGGGATTCCCTGGAGCTCCTGCGCAATGGCAATCTGCAAGTGGTGCCCAGGGACGGATTCGTGGTAGGCGAGCGCCTCGGCCTCGTACCTGGGCCTCGTCTCAGGAGCTGAGGTGTTGACGTAGTAGCGCCCGGGCCTTGACCCGTCGGCCGCAGGGGGGCGGTAGTACGCGATGGTGGAATACTTCTCCTCGTGTTCCTCCATCCTGACGACTTCGCACGGAGTCCTGGGCAGTCTGCCGAACCACTTGGAGATCAAGGCATTGGCCTTGGCTAGTGCCGCTTCCGCCTTAGCTGCGACCTCGTCCCTGCTGGAGAAGTACAACGACGGGTCGGTCCGCAGTCGCCCCAGGATCTCCTTTCGTCCTCTTATCCCGAAGACCTTCCCTCCCAGCTCCTCCATTTCCCTATTGATCCTCGCCACCTCCCTGAACCCGGTCTCGTGCAGCTCGCCAGGGGTGAGGTTGAGTGAAGTGTGCACCCGTATCAGCTTGCGATACGCCTCTGCCCCTCCGGTGATGTGCATGATGCCCGGCTTCTCCTGAGGCCTGGACTCCGGGAGTATCTCAGAACTGAGGAACCGCAGGTAGCGCTCGAAGCCCGGCCGTGCCGACTTTCTCAACGCTCCTTCCAGCCCTTCCTTGAACCTGCGAAGCTCGTCGTCTGACCAGTTTCGCTTGGCTGCAAGGGGCCGGAGCAGGGCCCACTCCGAATCAGGCTTCGAAACGAGGTCGTCGAGCTCTTCGATCACCTTCTCGACGAGTGCGCGAACAGCCACCTTCCCGCCGGAGGCGCCCGCCCTGAGATTAGCTATGTGCTGGTCGACGTAAGGCCCGATGGCAAGCCAACGCTTCACCATCTGGTCCCCCTCAGCAATCGTCCTCACCGGCTGGTACGACTCCGTGTTCATCAGCTCAACCTGAGGTCCACCCAGCGGGTCGACCACCCAATCGTCGAGGTCACAGGAGTAGTAGTCCACGAGGGACCCTGCGTCCACTAGAAGAGCAGTGCGGGTCAGCCTGCCCACAGCCGAAAGGCTAGCCTCGGAGATCGCCTTGCACTGCTCTACCACCCTCTCGTACTGACGAGTTATCCCCGCCCTTCCCTCTGGCGAGATGTCAGGGAGGTGGTCGTCGAACCTTCTGTCGCCGAGCGCCGTCGCGAAGAGGGGTTCGTTGGACATCCTCTCCTCCCAATACTCCCTCGCCAGCATGTCGATAGCTCCAGGAAGGGAGTTATCCGAGCCCATCCCTAGGGCGACTGGCCGAGGGAGTTTTATGTTGACCGGCCGTCGCGTGATTTCCACCGACACTCGTAGGAGCCTACGGCGCAAAGCGGAGGGTCCCTCCTGACGGCAGGCTGCGAACGCAATTCACAGGGCGGCTGCACTGGTCAGACTCCCTCAGTAGGTCCGCCTTTGTCTATCGAATGTTGATCCTATTCGGATTCTTTGATACTTCCGGGGGTCGCCATTGTTTTCTCGACGTCTTTCGCTCTGATCTCTTCAGGTGGCAGGACAAAGCTTCCGCCTGGCCCGGTCATGATCACTGTTCCGTGCGCCCTGATGATGGGCCACAAGACATCGATGCTGTGCGAATTGTACATGTCGAAGAGGTTGTAACCGCAAATTCCAAAAGCGGGGAAAGAGAGTTTCCTGTGCAGGTCGTTCTCGTAGGTCACCAACTCGTCCGCCTTCCCGGTCTTGAAGAAACAGGACATTTCTGCAGCAGCCCTCACACCGTACCCCATGCATGAGTACATGAGGGCTAGGTGGGAGAATCCTTTGATTATCGCGGAGGAGTCGACCTTTTCGTTCACGATGTACACCTGGTCGTAGTTCTTGACCACCAGGGTCCCGTTCTTCTTGCGCTCTTCAACACCCATCCCGAACCTTTTCATCGAGGTCTCTGCCTCGCAGGGCGACTCTTCCGAGCAGACGTAAACACCGACGTCATACTTGCCAGCTAGTCTCAGTTGTGTGAAGAGGACGTCCTCCTTCCTCTCTTTTGTGTCGTACACAAGCATGGTATGCCCTCCAGGAGCAGGCCAGGCGAGCTCTTTCAGGACATCAGGCGGAAGCACTTATCCCAAACAGATTAGGGACTTACCTACATGCTTTAGGCGGATTCCAAAGGGCGTCTGGGCTGAGCCTTTGGCTTTGTATGAGAGCTTCCGCATCGCTCCATTCTTCATGCCTCAAAGGGTCGCCTCTCGGGGTGTAAGGTTATGCTCTACAGAACAGCTATCCTCCGGTGACCGAGGTAGTAGACGCTGCGGTTGACCTTTGTTTCCCGGTCAGCCGTGCGTAGGCTGCTTCCCAGTCCACCTTGTACACAACAATCCCGATAGCGATGAACGCAGCGGTTAGGAGTAAAGTGAGGTCGAGCCTATGAATTCCAAGCAGGTCCGAAAGGCCCCTGAGGATGGTGTATTCGAGGGCGATCTCCACGACGCTCTTGACTGCCTTTGCGAGGAGTGTGACGCCCAACATTAGGCGCAGGCTGGCTGAGACCGCGCCTGCGCCGATGTAGATGTAGTCATCAAACGGGAAAACAGGAAGCAACGCCGTCACGAAAAGCGCGAGATAGAACGCATCCGTGGAGGAGTACCTTCCGATCAGTCTAACGTTCTTGTTCTTTAGGAGCGGTCCCCTGAATCCGAATGCACCGAAGTATATGACCAACTTCGCCACACTCGCTCCGATGGCGGAGACAATCGCGACTGCCACGAAGTTCAGCGGGGTCGGTCCGATGAGTGTGAGGTATAGGGTCGCCAGCAACGTGTAGGAGGCACCGACAAATGGGGACACGTTCGAAAGGAAGGAAACCGCAAACACCACGGCCAATACCCAGATGAGAGGCTCCATCCAGAGCCGCCCACGACGCGCTTGTTATTTATCCGTGGCAAGCGATTAGAGAGGAAAGCCGTGGTCGATCCTCGCAACGCATATATCCCCGACCGGAAGGGCGCCGAATCGTCGGTAATGTCACTTGGCTCGACTTCTAGCATTCGTGGACATTTTCGTGGATTCTCCCACGATGGACGAGGTAGTCGAGGCGCTAAATAAGCTCCCGAACGTCGAAGAGCTTTACGAAGTGACCGGCGAGTTCGACATAGTGACGCTTGTTTCGGCCGCCGATATTGAGGAGTTCCGGGACACCTTGAAGAACAAGATTCTCAAGATCCATGGCGTCAAGAGCACTGTGAGCGCGATAGTGCTTCACACGCACAAGGGCCCGCGATTCAACGGCGATTCAAGGCCACGTTAGGTTTGGCACGGAACTATTGAAGCGAGAGGTACTGGAGACCCAATGGATTCTGAGATAGTTGATCGACGCACTTCAGGCTACCACTGTTATTGCGATACTCGGCGCCGCTCTACTGTCAGGTAACTACCTGGCGCCATACATCGTACGTGTCTACAACGGCGAAAGCACTAAGCTCGACAGGTTCCTCGACCCGATAGAGAAGTGGATCTACAGGCTCACGGGCGTCAACACCAGCGTCACCATGGGGTGGAAACAGTACTTCCTTGCCGCCCTGTTCGTGAACATCACACAGATGGCGATTGCGTTCCTAATCCTCATGTTTCAGGGGAGCCTCCCCCTCAACCCGCAGGGATACCCAGGTCTGAGCTGGGACCTTTCCCTAAACACCGTTGTCTCATTCGCGACGAACACCAACCTCCAGCACTATGCAGGTGAGGTCAGCCTCTCCTACTTCTCTCAGATGGGCGCAATCCAGTTCCTCCAGTTCACCTCAGCTGCCACGGGGGTCTGCGCCCTTGTTGCCTTTGTGCGGGGCCTCCGCACCGGATCGACCCACATGGGCAACTTCTACGTCGATTTCGTCCGAACTTTGACCCGAATCATGCTCCCCCTTTGTTTCATAGCAGCCATCGTCCTGGTGGCACTGGGGACCCCGCAGACTCTCGAGGGGTACAACACCTACAAGACGATAGAAGGTGCTTCGCAGGTTGTTTACGCCGGCCCTGTCGCTTCACTCGTCTCGGTAATGCAACTGGGCACCAACGGGGGTGGCTACTTCGGCGCGAACTCCGCCTACCCCCTCCAGAACCCCACCCCTGCCACCGACATCATCCAGATCTATCTGATGCTTCTCCTTCCTACGGCTCTGGTCTTCGTCTTCGGTCGGCTACTCGGGAAGGTGAAGGAGACAAGACCGGTTCTCATCGCGACCTACGGGCTCTTCGCCATCGATCTAATCATCGCGTTCATCCCCAGCCTCCCCACAATTGGTCCCGGTCTTGAAACGCGGTTTGGAGGCTTCTTCTCGACCTTCTGGACGGTCGTCACCACCGCTGTAACCACGGGCTCCGTCAACGCTTCCCTCTCCGGGATACACCCGCTCGGTATCTTCTCCGCATTCATGGGGATGCTGATTCAGGCTACCCCGGGCGGAAAGGGGGTGGGCGTGATGTACATGATCATGTACATCATCATCACAGTGTTCGTGGTCGGCCTCATGACGGGGCGCACGCCGGAGTACCTGGGAATGAAAATCAACGCCAGGGACGTCAAGTTGGTCATGGTGGCCTTTCTTATTCATCCCATCATCATCCTGATTCCCACCGTACTTGCCTATGCCACCAACGCCGTAAGCGCCATTCCTGGCTTCAGTTCTCTTCCCAGCTCTGTCGGCTTCACGCAGATCCTCTACGAGTTCACGAGCTCCGCCGCCAACAATGGATCTGACTTCTTGGGAACAGCGGCCAACACTCCCTTCTTCAATGTCGCCACGGCAGCGGTCATCTTCGTCGGGCGATACGGACCCATCGCGATTCTACTCGCACTTTCGGGATCCATGATCGGGCGCAAGAGAAGTAGCGAAGTGACCCTAAAGACCGACAGCAACACATTCTCCGTGGTACTGATCGGCGCCATACTACTCCTCGTCGTCCTCACTTTCTTCCCGTTCCTGATACTCGGCCCTCTTCTGGCCCTGTTCCAGGGCATGGTGAATTTCATTGGCTAACCAGACCCAGGGCCTGAGCAGGGTGCTAGGGCGAGTAAGGCTCCCAAGGAGGCCCTCACTCCTCAGCCGGAAGGCTCTCGTCGACTCGGTAGTCAGGTTGAGCCCTGTGTCACTGCTGGCGAACCCCGTGATGCTCATCGTGGAGCTAACCTTCTTTATCGTGGCCGCAATGGCCATCGACCCCTACGCCTTCGTGGGCGTGGCCAGCCCAGCCGATCGTGTGTTCTACGTTGAGGTTGCGGCAATACTCCTCATCACCGTCTGGTTCAGCACCCTTTCAGACTCTCTGGCGGAGCAGCAGGCGAAGAACACCGCAAGCAGCTTGAAGCAGCTCGAGACGGAGGTGCCCTGCAAGAAGGTGGTCACCGAAGGTTGGGAGAGACACGTGGTTCCCTCGACATCAAAGCAGCTTGTCAAGGGCGACCTGATTCTTCTGGAGAAGAACGACCTCATCCCAATCGACGCCGAAGTCCTAGAAGGGATTGCGATGGTCGACGAGTCGCTCGTCACTGGGGAGTCAGCCCCCGTGAGGAAAGCCCCAGGGGACAGCCTGATCGGGGGATCGAAGGTGGTCAGCGACACGATGACCGCCCGCATGGTGGTCAACCCCGGTGAGAGTTATCTTGACCAGATGGTCCGGATGGTGGAAGCTTCGAAGAGGCCGAAGACCCCGAACGAAGTGGCAATCACCATGGTCCTCTTCGGCCTGTCGGCGATATTCACCATCCTCATAGCTGCGATGCTGGGGCTCTCGGTGACACTTGGTCTCCGCGCAGACCTCTCCGTGCTGATAGCCCTTTACGTTTGCCTGCTCCCAACAACAATCGGGGCCTTGCTCCCCGCCATCGGGCTCTCTGGGATCACGCGGCTGTACGAGAGGAAAGTCGTTGCCAAGTCTGGGAA
>Ga0187770_10000289_pt1 | contig 24876 bp, 24 predicted proteins | sample 0116_SJ02_MP02_2_FD_133154 | JGI IMG/M metagenome (GOLD analysis project Ga0187770, IMG submission 133154) | Tropical peat soil microbial communities from peatlands in Department of Meta, Colombia - 0116_SJ02_MP02_20_MG | ecosystem: Environmental > Terrestrial > Soil > Wetlands > Peat | place...
GTTCGCTGATGCGACGTCTGGACGTGACCGGCGACTTCTGCTCCATTGTTGATCGCACTGGCCGTATCCTAACCGCCGAGCGTCGAAAGCGGAGTCACCAACGTATTGCCACAAGACGCCTAAAGCATGTACCCGAGGACGGTCCGCTCACTGAAGTTGCTCACGAAGTTCGGAGAGTGATTTCCGAAGCTTTCGCAAGGATTCCTCAACCGTCTGCCGCTGCTCGTTTGAAATCGGAATCTCAGAACTGAGTATTTCCAATGTCTGCTCTACATCGTCTGCGAAGCAAAGGAACGTGTCGGCTCTGACAACTTTTTCGCTCATAAACAAACCCTTGTTTTGAAATCCGGACACTTAGATTTGTCTGATGCTTGCTAAGTTCTAAAAACGCCCCATTGCCCGCAAGGAACACAAGACTCCCAGATCGAGGCCCTCAGAAGCAGAGACTTGTGCTGCTTAAAGCCAGTGCTGCCCCCTCATAGGTGTTTCCCTTATAGTTACTAGCAGCTCTCAGTCGGACCACCCAGTTAGAACCGGCAAACGCAGTCCGGACACACTCCATGGCTAAAGTTCGCGTCCAAGTGGGATGTAACATAGGATTCCAGTTGGGTCCAGTCTCCGGTTTCCGTGCGAATTTGCTCCTCTGCGAACGGGGCAGTCCGCCCTACGTTGTGGGACATGCCATGGATATAACCGAACAAAAGAGGGCGGAGTACCAACTCCAGTCGACACTGAGGGAACTCCAAAAGACACTGGCTGAAGTCCGGACCCTAGAGGGACTCCTGCCCATTTGCGCCTGGTGTAGGAGGATTCTACGATAGAGCCAGACGTGCTTGGTTCGGTCGCGCGCAACAACAAGCATCGAACCGGAGTCCTGACCACGCTCGAGGACGCGCCGCAGATAGTCCGGAAAATGCTTTCGAGCCGAGGGAGCCAGAAAGTCAACCAGGTTCCTTCCTGGCGCACTGTACGCTTCATAGCCGAGCGCACGCGCTGCTGCCGGATTCACCGAAAGCAACCCCCTGCAAGTCGTGTGTGCAGATCAGCCCCAAGCTGTGCTCAAAAAGTCGTTTGTAGCGATCTTCACTGCGGTGCAGTTCGGCCTCAACTCGCTTGTATTCGTCGTGGAACGTGCCGGCGGGCGACTGGATGCCAAATATGGCCTGGTGTGGATCGGCGCATTCCAAGCCGATGTAACCTTCTTGGGGAGTGCCTGCCTCCCCCACCCAGACAACACGATAAGGCGCTCTCTCCTGACTGCATTCCAACAAAACGGCGGTGTCTTTGGCCACCGCGGGGAGACCCTTGAGGCGCGCCCCGCTAGCGCTGATCTCAACCGTAAAAGTGTTCAGTGCGAAGGGATTGCCGTGGACATCCCGGCCCAGCACAGTCACCGGCTTGCAGCCAGCCATGCGCTGCTCTCTGCGAAGGCCTTTTGCCCATCCCGGTTTCGTGCCAGCAAACATGTGTTCTGAACCCGTTAGTCGGCGTTTCGAGGCTTCTTGACCTGGCTCTTCGCTTTGAGCCAGTCGTGCAAAAAAATGAGATCGACCGGAGGTATTCGAACGAACTCGCATCCCGCACGGCCGTAGTCTCGCGCCCATAACAGTCGGGCCTGAATCATGATTTCCCTCGGTGTGCCAGGCAGTGGCAATCGGAATGATAGAACCTCTCCGACGACCGGCAGCTGCTTGCCACTGAGGCCGAAGCCGCCGTCGCCGATATCGGTGATTCTGACCGACATAGACCTGCCGTCATCGAGATTGACGACCAACGGAACCATCTGTGCATGCCGGGCATGGCGCCGATAGTCCAGCACCATCCTGGAGTACGCATCTTTGAACGACTTCTCGCCGGTCTCAGCGGTGACTGGCTTTCTCAAGATAACGTGCGCACCTGGCACCCGGGAATCTGACGATGCGATCGCGACCACAGTCGGCGTTTTCCATTTACCGCCCTGCCAGATTCTCTGCAAGAGCTCAGAGGATTCCTGGTCTTCCCAATCGATGACTACGAGATCGGTGCTGCCTCGCGCCAGCATGTCGAATGCAGCTGAACAGCTTAAACAGAGCTTGATCGAGATGGATAAATCGCGCAGGATTCGCCTTACCGTCCTGAAGATGCCCGCATCCTTCGAAACGAACAAACATTCAAAAGCCATATCAGACGTCATCGCTATCCATCTCCAGCAGCATTTCTGATTGCGCGACTCCTATTGGTTGAGAGGACTCCAGCCCTGGCAAGTTCCTTCACTGCCGGCCGGCGGTACCGTTGTTCAGCGCCCAACGAACCACAGCATCTTCATACGAGCAGAAGCTGCGCATGCCGGTCTGGTTGTACGTGATCGGCGTAGCCAGCATCTCAAGTTAAACTCGTGCTCTCGAATAACGACCCTTTCTCGCACTTCACTGACTCGACCGGATTCAGTGCACTCACCTACTGCACGACGAGCGTTAGCTCGGTCTTGTGCTGGAGGTTCCCGGAAGTTGCCATCACGTTGAGCACGTACGTTCCGGGAGGTGTTGTGTTGGAAGCGTAGGGGGATTGCGTCGTCCCGGTCCCGCCCGCTCCGCAACCGACCAATAACAGCGGCATGGAAACAACCGCGACGCCGATGTAAGCACGGATTCTCCGGCGAACGCTAGCCCCCATCACGAGCATTCCAAAGATTGCCAACTGCCCCGACAGCAATGAGGTTGAGAGCCAGCGATTCCCGGGGGATCCTCCGCCCATCTGAGCGATTGGGCCCGAGGTCTTAACCGCTACCGTAACCGCGGCTGAGTTGCTGCCCGGCGTTATGGTGTGAGGATTCACAGTGCAGGTGGCGAAGGCGGGCGCTCCGCTGCAAGCAAAGTTAACGGCGTTCGAAAAGTTCCCGCCCACTGAGCTGACAGTAATCTGATAGGTCGCAGTCCCTCCGGCGTTTACCGTGTTGGTGGTATTCGTGGCGGCGGGAGCGAAATCCGCTCCTGAACCGCTAAGGGCGATCGAGGCAGAGTAACCGGAAGTCGCATCGGTTAGTTGGAGAGTGCCGGAGCGTGGCCCTGCCGATCGAGGAGTGAAACTGACCTGGACCCTACATGTCCCATTGGCCGCAACCGATTTGCAGTTGCTGGCCGTCGCCGTGAAATCGCGGCTCGCGCGAACTCCGGTAATGCTGATCGAGGTGTTGCTTATGTTTATAACTGTAATAGTCTGAGCCGGGGTCGCGCTGCCAACAGCAGAAGATGAAAAGTTCAAGCTGGAAGGACTGACGGAGAACGATTCCGAAGCGCCGACTCCGGTTCCAGATAGAGTGACCGAATGCGGGCCGCCGGTGGCATTGTCGGTAATAGTAAGAGACCCAGTGCGAGTACCTGACGCGGTGGGAGTGAACGTGATGCTGAAGGTGCAGGATGATGACGCCGCCACCACCGTGGAGCCGCAATCATCGGTCTCGGCAAAATCTCCATTCATGGTCGTGTTGCTGATCGTTAGTGCGGCGGAACCCATGTTGCGCAGAATCGTGGTCTGCGCGGTGCTGGTGCTGCCGACGTTTTCGAAACCGAACTGGAGGGAGAAAGGGCCCATGGCAACTGCCGGAGCGCTCGTCGTGGGATCAATTTTCGCGATGAACGTATCCGTGTCGCCGCCCCAGGCGGTCTGGTACGCAGACTGAGTTACCGGGAAATCGAGAGACTGTGTTCCTCCGGTTATATAAGCAGCGCCATTGCTATCAATGGCGAGGCCGGAGGCGGATTCCCATCCCTGCCCGCCAAAGAAGGTCGCCATCAGTAGTGTGCTCGCGGTAGGATCGATTTCCGCGAGCACCGCGTCCCCGCCTCCGGCGTATCCCTCGATCGGATTTGCAAGATCGAACGCTACATCACTCCCCACGATGAAGGCATCACCGTTGGCATCGACTTGAATTACCTGCCCGGCCATGTTGTTCGACGTGCCTAGAAAGGTTGAATAGGCCAGGTTGGCGCCTGACGGGTCGAGCTTGGCGATGACAGCTCCGTTGCAGGCGGATACCGATGGATCACAGATAGATGTCGTTACAATCGGGAAGTCATCGTTTGCGACGTCGTATCCTGTGACATAGGCTGCGCTGGTTCCATCCACGGCAATCGCGTCAAGGAAACTGGAAGTCGATCCTCCAAGATACGTGGAATAGGCCAGGGCACCGGAGCTGGTCAGCTTCGAAACGAAGCCTACGTCGCTTAGGTAATAGGCTGGGGAGCTAGTCTGGTATGCGCCGGATGTTGTCGGGAAATTCGCCGTGGCGGTGTACCCAGTCACATAGGCACTCCCCCAACTGTCAGTAGCGACACCCCAGACTTCAGAATCTGGATAACAGCCGCTGCAGGAACTCGCGTTGAGCGTGTTACCTGCAAGATAGGTGGAGTATACGAGGGATGCACCACCGGCAGCGAACTTGGTGACGAAACCGTATTCCCCCCAATCGCCAAACTGATCGGGCGAGACTGATTTCTGGTATGCGCTTGATGTGGTGGGAAAGTCCGTCGCCATGGTCACGCCGACGACGACCACCTGTCCAGAGCGGTCCACAGACAGCGCTGTTCCAAGCTGAGTCGTTGACCCGCCAACCGAAGTTAAGTTCGCACCTCCGAGATAGGTCGCATAATCCAGCGTGGAACCGTCTGCGGAGAATTCTGCGAGGAAAGCGTCCTGACTTCCCGCGAGAGTTGACTGGTAGGGATTCACAACGGGAAAGTCAGAAGAGGCCGTGGAGCCAGTGACGTAGGCATTGCCCGAGGAATCCAGCGCGACCGCCGACGGCTCATCCTCACCGCTGGTCCCGCCGAAATAGTCCGCGAAAAGAAGAACCGACCCGCTCGCGTTGAACTTTGCCAGAAACATGCGCAACTGCGTGGAGCTATACGACCCCAGATTCGCCAAAGGGAAGTCCGGCGAATCGGTAAGGCCCAGCACATAGGCGTCGCCTGACGAATCCACAGCCACCCCGTTGCTGAAGTCGTCGCTGCTGCCGCCGAGGAAACTGGAATAGACCAAGACGGGATCAATCACTAGCGGCTGGGTGCTGTCGTAGCTGCCGACCGCAAAGCCGACGTGAGTAGCATCGCGCATTACATAGGCACCCCGTACTGGCGTCCGGTTTCCGTTGATGACTTGATAGAGACTTGGCGTCTGAAAACGGAGCTCGCTCGTACCTTTCGTCATTACGAGGTTGCCTGCCGGACCCACCTTCAGGGAATCGGCGCCATTCACGGCGAATTGAATCTTTGTTGCATCAGCTCCCGGAGCGAGATCAAAGTCGTATTCAACTCTGCCGTTGTTGCCGTAGTAGACCAGGTCAATTCCGGGATAGATATTCCGATATCGAACTTGGGCAAAGGTGCTCACATTCGTACGCCATGCTTTGGGATCCCGGCCGATGAAATAGTTCACCTTTGTCGGAAGTGGCTTTTCGCCTACAGCCTCAGGATGGGCGGAAGCGCCGAGCAGGCTGACTGTAACAATCGTGGGGGATGGCTTTTGCACCCTGGCAGCCCTTTCCAGTTGGCGGATCGCAGACCGTCCCCCTCCAAGTGCGCCCAGAGCGGCCGTGACTGAAGGGTCAGAATTGGAGATAACCTCCGACGGACGCAGCGCGAGAACCAGGCTGCCGGATGTAAGAAACACAGAATAGCCTTTACCATGAGAAAGAAATTCGACTTGCGAGTCGGTTTGGCCCTTGTTGGCCTCGAACATGAGCGGGACCCTGCCGTAGTTCGTTCTGATCTGGCCACCTTGCGGGGCAAACTGCGATGCCGGCATCGGGCGATCTTGGGCACGGCCAGCTAACGCCGTGAGGATCATCAACAGAACTACACGTATCTGGTTCTTCGCTCGCATAGCAAATCCTCGCGTTCGACTCTGAAAGTCCGCCCATCGCAAAAGCTGGGCAGCGAGGCCCAGACGAGTGCGAGATTACGGCAATGAACCCGATTGCAATGCAGTTGCCAAAACCATGCGAGGATTGGGTCTGCAAAGTCAAGCATCAGCAGAAGTTGGCAGGATTCGTATGCGCTGGGAGATGTACGCTTTCGACAGGATGTTCTTATCCCAGAATACTGTCTCAAAACTGGACTTGATGACAAGCTCCCCGAAAGCGCGTGGAGCCTTCGATTGGTCCGCACGATTTCGCACTTGTCACAAGTGATGGTCGTCACATCCTTCTGAGCGAGGGTGACTGATAATTTAAAGAAGGACGGAGGAAGCAGGTGATCTCAGCAGTATGGAGCAGTCAAGCGGCAGCAAGTATCAGCCCGAGTGTCCAATTGCCCACGATCTTATAAACAAGCTGTCGGTCATCGTGGGTTACTGTGATCTCATGGTGAAAACAATTCCAGAAGATTCGCCATTGCTGAAACAAATCCAGGCAGTACAAGACATTGCTGAAGCCATGACGGCCGACCTGGTCAAATTTCAGTGCGAACTCATCCGACTGCGGGCCGCCGGTAACAAGAAGGCCGCGGCGGGCTGAACGTTACGGGCCACAGATTGCACACGTCACGTGCTCACGGACGACGAAACTCAGGCTCCTGCCCGGGTGCTTGTTGCTGATCGCGAGGGCTGTCGGGAAGTCAGTAGCTGTTCGACAGACGCTGCATCAGCGGGCTTAGAGAAAAGGTAACCCTGGCCGAGTTCGCACCCCAGACGCTTGAGCTCGGAGAGCTGTTCCTGGCGTTCGATGCCCTCGGCAACCACTTCCAGACCGAGGCTGTGTGCCAGCATGACGATGATCTTCACGATCTCGCGCGTCTCCTGGTCATGATCAATACCGGCGATAAAGGCTCGGTCGATCTTCAGGATATCGACCGGGAACTGCCGCAGCCGGCTCAGGGAGGAATAGCCGGTGCCGAAATCGTCGATGCTCAATCGAACGCCGAGTGCTTTCAATTCTGACAGCACGACAGCGGAACGTTGCGGGTCGGCCATCGCGATGTTCTCGGTAATCTCCAGATGGACGCGGCGGGGATCAATGCCCGTTTGCTTGAGAATTTCCCCGGTCTGCGCAGCCAGATCAGGCTGCGCGAACTGCCTGGCGGTGATGTTGGTGCTGATACTGAGCGGCGACTTATCACGAACTAACGCCTGCCAACGGCAAACCTGCTGACACGCCTCGCGCAGAAGCCGGTGGTTGATGGGCAATGTCAATCCGATTTCATCGGCGACCTTGATGAACTCGCCCGGCATGACCAAGCCTTGAGGGCGCTGCCAGCGCGAGAGCGCCTCAAATCCGACAATTTCGCCCTTCTTCAACGATACCAAAGGCTGGTAGTAGACGCGGAACTCGTTGAACTCCAGCCCTTTGCGCAAGTCTGTTTCCAGTTGCAGCCGCTTGACCGCTTCCGCCTGCATGGCCCTGTCGAAGACTTCACATCGGGCTTTGCCGGCCCGCTTGGCGCGATACATTGCGATCTCGGCATCACGAAGCACATCGCTGGCTTCGGCTATGGTGCGGCTTCCGAAAACGACGCCGATGCTGGCACTGATCACAATTTCGTGTTTGTCCACGTTGAAGGGGACGGCCAGGCGCTGCTGGATGCGATCTGACAACCGGATGGCATCGCTCGGATCGTGGAGCTCCTCCGCAAGCACCATGAATTCGTCGCCACCGGGCCGCGAAATCGTGTCGGTATTGCGCAGACAGGCAGTCAAACGCCTGGCAATCTGTACGAGAAGATCATCTCCGGCCTTGTGGCCCAAGCTGTCGTTGAAGACCTTGAATTCGTCGATGTCGATAAACAAGACAGCGAACCGGAAATCGCTGTGGCGGACCGAAACCGCAATGGCACGCTGCAGGCGATCGAGAAATAGGGCTCGATTAGGGAGGTTAGTCAGCCCATCGTAGAAGGCGCGATGGTCCAGCAAAGCCTCGGCTCGCTTTCGGTCGGTGATGTCCCGGTTGACGATGACCAACCCCTCGGTCTGGCCATTCTCGCCGGGAATCGCACTGGCCGTGGACTCAAGAACCCGCCAGCTGCCATCTTTGTGACGAATCCGGTACTCTAGCCGCTCTCCCCGGCCGGTGAGGTGGGCTTTCGCAGCGGCTTCCAGCACACGCATGCGATCGTCAGGATGGACTTGCTCGATCGACGATGTGCTGGCTAGTTCTTCCGCGTCATATCCCAGAATCTTGTGATAGGCGGGGCTGTTGTAGGCACGATTTCCCTGCCGGTCAATGACCGCAATCATGTCGGCCGCATTTTCGGTAATCAGCTGAAACAGCTGCTCGCGCTCGGCCAGCTGCGGCTTTGCCCAATAATTCCATCCTGCCCAAAAAGTCCTCGTTCTGCCCAAAAAGCTCTGTTGCGGATATGCCTGCTCGCTCAATATCTGCTAACGTCGCGTCTAGAGGGAGGGAATATGGCGGGCAAAACGGACAGGGCGGCTCTCGTTTCACAGATTCAACAATTGTGCTTAGACTTTTGCGGCTATCGTCATCTAGCCCGCCACTCTTTAGAGCCTCAGAGATGGTCCAAGCTCTTGAATGATTACAGACAGGGGAACGCAAGCCGTATCGCACACAACTTTGATGAAGTGAACGCAGCCCTTCAAAATGGAGTTCCCAACGCGGAGTTTTATCGGATTTTGTCGGATGCAATTGAAAAGGCTACCTCTTAGCTGCTAATCGAGGATCACGCTAAGGGCGCGGTAAGCTAGCGCGATAGCGCATCCGAAAACAATCAAGCCCATAAAGCCAATCAATAACGCCTGAATAATGCCTTGGAGTCCTGTCATGCTTTCAGGCTACAACGGGCAACCCACGTTCGCATCGGGCTTGCGTTGTACGCCTGTCCGTGTTTTTAGTGCTAGCCCTTCCGCGACTGACTTCCGTACCGTTGTCCAGAATCTGGACAGGATTAAGCTTGCAGCATGAAAAGGCTGTTAATGTTTTTGCTTTTAGTGACGGGCTTCGCCCTTGCGGAATGGCCTTATCCCGAATCACAACCCTGCCCGCAAGACGGCAATACTGCGTTTTCTGATGGGCCTTGCAATCACGGCAGTGCGGGCGTCGTTTGCCCGTACTCTCATTTGACGGGACAAGTTGACAGGAACGGAATCCCAATCAAGCACCGATTTACCGTTATGTTTGCGAGCCGCTAGCCTTCGGTTTCCGTCTACGTCTGCGGGTTTTTCCGAGTACGGCAGATGCCCGTCGCGTAAGCACTTTCTCGCCTTTATGAACCTTGGCCCATCCGCCGCGCTTGACCGTGCCGCCTCTTTTATAGGAACTCGGGTGCGCCATTCTTTGCGGGCGGGCAACGTGGTACTGCTCTGGGCTGAATCGCGGGCGGGAACGCTCGGCTAGAGATTCACTTTCGTCAGAAAACTGACGGAGCAATCGGCCTGTATCTACAATGTTTTCGGGCATTTAGTCTTGTCCGGTTTCCGTAAATCCGAAATTGCTGTGGAATCAACAGCCCGTCGTTTGCTAAGTTACTTTCTTCCCTCAGAAAGTGGGCAAAGCAATGCCTACAGAAAAGCACATGTGGATAGGTGCTTCCGGCACCGCTTACGAATACTACATTCACGAATTGCCAGTACAACCCGACCCAGATCAAAAAGGCAATTACATATATGCCAAGAAAGTTTACGGTCAATGGTTAGCTGTGTACATTGGCGAAGGCGATCTAAAGGACCGCGCGGGGAATCATCATAAGGCCGCGTGTATCGCTGACAAGGAGGCTACTCATTTCCACGTGCATCTGAATGACAACGAAAGGGCTCGAAAAGCCGAAGAAAGCGATTTGCTTGCAAGTCGGGGAGAGGCTTACGAACCATCTGGGTGCAATACCCAGATAGGTGGCTAATTCTCTCGCGGGACTGGATAGTAGTCCGGTATCTGTTTCGTCTGGATAAGCCGCTTATAGAACGTCACTATCCGCTCGGTAATCAAGGCGTTGATGTACGGTTCCAAACCGCTAAAGATGGCTTCGAGTTGTCCAGATTCTGGACAGGTTACCGATTTGACAACCCCGTTATCTTGCGGGTAAACTCCTTCAGCTTCGCCCGTTATTTCTTCCTTTGGCGCGGCGTGTTCCAGTAAGGAGATTTGCACTTCGGGCATACCTTCGGTTCTTCCGTCGTTTCCTGTCGTGGCACCCATTTATGTTGACACCTTTCGCATTGGTAGCCTTGCAATGTGATTTTCGCCATGTTCCGATAATATACCATAAGGAATATATGTCAAGGGTATTAGCACTATGGTGCTATTGCAAAGCATATATACCTAACAGTATATTATCAGTATGGAACTCAGAGAACTTCGCGGAATGGAAATCGCAGCAACCCGCACCATACGGAAACTGGACGGATGGTGGAGAGTGCCGTCACAGCAAGGGACAGGCATTTACCGCGTCCAGCTTGCCAAAAAGTTTGCTACCTGCGAGTGCCTTGACTTCACGACTCGCGGCATTCGTTGCAAACATATCTATGCGGCAGTATTCGTTTCTCGCCGCGAGAACCCGGACGGCACTGTGAGTATTGCTCAGGCAGTGGCGATTTCTCAGATAGTGCAGACCACGTATCCGCAGGCGTGGCCCGCATACAACGAGGCACAGACAAATGAGAAAGACAAATTCCAATCGCTTCTATTCGATCTGTGCAACGGGCTTCCGTTAGGTCCGCAGACTGAAAAGAACGGTCGGCCAAGACTCGCCTTGCCCGACATGATTTTCAGCACAACTTTCAAAGTCTATTCGACTGTCTCTGCCCGCCGCTTTATGAGCGATCTTCGCGAGGCGCAAACGAAAGGCTTGATTGCCAAGGTTCCGCATTACAACAGTCTGATTAACTACTTTGAGAATGCGGAACTCACGCCCGTTCTCAAGACTCTAATCACTCAAAGCAGTCTGCCGTTGTCCAGCGTGGAGACCAATTTCGCCGCCGATTCATCGGGCTTTATGACTTCTCGATTCTCGCGCTGGTTCGATCACAAGTACGGTATCGAGAAAACCCGCGCCGATTGGGTCAAGGTCCACCTGATGTGCGGAGTCAAGACGAACATCGTTACCGCTGTCGAGATTCACGGACAACATGCGGCAGATACCAAGATGCTGCCCGCGCTGGCAGAAGCTACTGCTATGAATTTCACGATGCGGGAAGTCTCGGCAGACAAGGGCTACGCCAGCAAAGTGAACGCAGAGATCATTGCCCGTCTCGGAGCCACGCCCTTCATTTCCATGAAGGAAAACAACAATGGGTCAGGCGGCGGAAAGTGGGCCGAGATGTACCACTACTTCAACTTCCGCAAGCAGGAATTTCTACAGCACTACCACAAACGGAGCAACGTCGAATCCACGTTCAGCATGATGAAACGCAAGTTCGGAGACTCGGTTCGCTCTAAGACTGACGTTGCGATGGTCAACGAAGTTCTGTGCAAGGTGCTCTGTCACAATCTTGTGGTTCTAATTCACGAGATGTACGAACTAGGGATTGATCCTGTGTTTTGGAAACAAACATCCGTACAGTAAAGGAGCACCTATGGATGCGAAATTGAAGTCGGTTCTTCTGGAAATGGTCGGCGACTTATCAGACTTACGAACGAATCTGGCCGTGATAGCTGCAAACGTACCTCATCCGCCAACGAGCGCCGCCGCACAAGACGCCAAGACAATAGCCAAGAAAGAGCACGACGCAACTTATGAGGCTTTGCGACGGAAGATCGAAGCATTATGAATTTCCTTTCTGCCCAAAAACTACCAAGTCTGCCTAAAAACCCCTATGACTTCGGTAATTTATTGGGCAAAGCCGCCAGCTGCCGACGAATGCGTTGTAACTGCAGATGTTGGTAGACCGTGTAGATATCAAATAACAGGACTAACGCTGCGAGGCCACGAACCCATTCCTTCAGGTTAAGGGTGTGCCATTCATCCGTCGGAAGGTGAAAACCAGGAAAAGTCAGGGAACAAATGCAGAACGTCAGTACTAAAGTGACCGCGATTGCATATCCCCAAAGCCACCACTCGCGGCCCTCTACGCGGCGGATCCGCGCCCAGTCGAATGTCGAATGCAATTGACGTTGATCTGGCTCAGGCGTGTTTGATCGCCATTCCATGTAGATTCTTCGACAACCCTTTCTCACTGCGGCTTGCCAGCGTTCTAACTTATAAGAACGCAACATTACCCGCGGGTGGTTACCCCCTGTTACTACCTTCTATTACATTCTCGCAATTGCCAGCCGGACATGTACTGCCGTAATGTCGACTCATGAAGCATCGCAGCCAGCCGCTGGCAAGCCCGAAACAGCCAACTGATGCTGCGCTGCCCGTAGGGACCCGAGGAGGAATTATGAAGTCGGCATTCATAGCGATGGTTGCGATGTTGGCGCTGTGCGGGGTCTCGTCCGCGAAAGAGCCCCTGCCGGATGCTCCGAGCGATGTGCTGAGCACGGCTGAATTCATTGAAGCGCCCGTGCCAAACCCGGTTTCGACGCCAATGCTGAAAACCGCTGAGACGAAGACCGTTGATTCCAAGTTTCTTGCCCTCGCCGTAATTTCGACCGGCAGCACTTTTGCCGACTCCTACACCACGCTGTTTGCGCGGGAAAACTGGCTCGCCGGCAAGACGGGCGTCTGCAACATGGAAGTGGAATCTGCGTACTTATACGGCACTCACCCCACAGTCACACGTGCTTACGCGGTTGCCTCGGCGAAAAGCGCCGGATCGATTCTGGCCGCTTACTATCTGCGCAAGCACCATAGCAAGTTCTGGAGTCTGCCCTTGATCGTCAACTCTGTCGTCAGCTTGCAGGGTGTAACCGAGAACATGGTCAACTGCAACTAACAGACCGCCTGCTCCCCCTCCTTTCCTTGCCTCTTATTGCACAACCAGCGTCAAGGGAAGCGCATGCTGCAAAGATCCTGAAGTACCGGTGACTGTTACGGCGTAAGTGCCCGGAGCCGTTTCCTGTTTTTGCTGTCCAATTCCAGTGCCGCCGGCACAGGCAGGCATCAACAGCACACTGGTTACTAGCAGCGCGAGCAAAATCGCCAATATCCATTTCTTTTTGCGGCCTCTGGAACCAATGGCCAGCATTCCAAAGATGCCCAATCCCTGAAACTGCACTAACACCGCGTATACAGGTCGCTGTGCTAGCGGGATCAGTGGCGACGCTTCTGCTGAAGAGCCTGTTGTGGTGATCGTCACCGTAACTGTTGTTGGGTTCGAGCCCGGAGTCGCCGACGAGGGAGATATGCTGCAGTTCGTCAGAGCGGGAGCGTTACCGCAGCTCAGTTTGACCGCGCTAGTAAAGGCGCCTCCAACCGGAGCGACCGTCACTGTGTAGGTTGCCATGGAGCCGGGATTCACTGTTGCTGTGTTTTGGGAAGTCGTCAGGCTGAAGTCGGAACCGGTGCCAGATAAGGCGACCGTTTGTGGACTTCCCGCAGCGTTGTCGGTGATCGTGAGTGTCCCGGTGCAGCTGCCGGTGGCTGTCGGTGTGAATGTAATTGTCACCGTGCAACTGGAAGCAGCTGCCAATGTGCCCTGGCAGTTGTTAGTCTGCGCGTAGTCTCCACTGATCTGGATGTTGGCGATGTTCAAGCTGGCATTGCCCTGGTTAGTTAGGGTTGCCGTCTGCGTTGCACTCGAAACTCCCACCTGAGTATTGGGAAAAGTCAAACTGGCTGGACTCAAGGCTGCAGCCGTCACCAAACCGGTACCGCTCAGGCTTATCTGCTGCGGCGATCCGGAAGCGTTGTCGTTGATTTGGACAGAACCTGTACGAGACCCTTCGGCCGTGGGCATAAAGGTCACGGAAATTGTGCAGGTGGATCCTGCAGCTAATGTACCCGGACAGTTGTTGGTTTGTGTGAAATCGCCGACGCTCTGGATGCTTGCGATGGTCAGGCTAGCATTGCCCTGATTGGTCAGTGTTACAGTCTGAGCCGCACCGGTGCCTCCCACCTGTGTGTTGGGAAACGTCAGGCTGGAGGGAGCCAGTGCGACCATTGCGCCAAGGCCGGTGCCAGACAAGCTGACGGCCTGCGGTGACTGCAGCGCTGAATCGCTGAGCACTACGTTCCCAGTGCGCGTTCCAACGGCGGTGGGGGTAAACGTTACAGATACCGTACAGCTACTGGTCGCTGGAAGCGTACTTCCACAGTTATTCGTCTGGGCAAAGTCGCCAGTAGCCGTGATGGACGTGATCGTGACCGCCAGGCTACTCATGTTTTGAACCTGTACGCGTTGCGACGCACTGGACGTTCCTACCGGCTCCGAGGAGAACTGCAAGGTGCTGGGCTGGAACAAAATGTTCGGCGTGGAGCCATCCCCAACCTTCGCCACAAAAGTATTGCTGCTTCCTGCCAGCACGCTCTGAAACGCACCTTGGGTGACGGGAAGGTCAGTTGAGTTCGTGGATCCCGCTACGTAGATGTTGCCGCTCGAGTCTAGGGCCAAGCCTACGGGAGTGTCGTTTCCGCTGCCGCCAAAGTAAGTGGAAAAAAGCTGCGTGCTTGCTTCCGGATCGATTTCAACGAGCAGTAAGTCCAGCTGATTTGTGTACGCTTCGATTGCATTATTCGTTTGGAACAAAGGACTTGACGTGGCGGCCACTACATATGCATCGTCGGATGAGTCGAGCGCAATCGCCTGCGGAGTGGCATAGTTGTTTGCACCGAGGAATGTGGAATACAACAACGTCGAGCCCCCAGCATCGAACTTGGTCACAAAGGCATAGCTGCATGCAAAGCCAGAGACGCCGGGATCACAGATGCTTGTTGTAGTAACGGGAAACGTGCCGTCGCTGTCCGCTGCGCCGGTCACGTAGGCAGACCCTGAGCCGTCGACCGCAATCCCATTCATTTGAACCGGATCGCCGCTCGTGCCATAAAAGTACGTCGAGTAGACGAGCCCTCCGCTACTGTTGAACTTGCTCACGAAGCTAATAGTGGCTCCTAACTGCGTGGGGTTGCTAGTCAAGTAAGCGCTGGTTGTAGTGGGAAAGTTGTTCGTATTGGTACCGCCGGCCACATAGGTATCGCCATTGGCATCCACGGCGACGGCGTTAATCGTGCTGTACGGCGGTGGGTAGCATGTGGTGCTCCCACATGTTTGGCCCAGAGTCGTATTTCCTGCAAAATACGTGGAATAGACCAGCGACGATCCATTCACACTGAACGTCGTCAGGAATCCGTAGATTCCATAGCTGCCTCCCTGGCTGGCCAGAACGGTTGCCTGGTAGGCATTAGCAGTCGGAAAGTTCTGCGATTCTGTATAGCCTGCCACGTGCACCTGCCCAAGGCTGTCGATAGCGATACTCGTGGGCTGGTCAAAAGTGCTTCCGCCCAGATACGTGGAATACAGAAGAGAGGAGCCGTCCGCGGATAGCTTGGTCAAGAAGCCGCTATACGGGCCCGGTTGCTGCGACTGGTAAGCGTTAACGACCGGGAAATTGCTGGATCCCGTACTGCCGGTCACGTACACATCGTTTGCACTGTCCAGGACGAGGCCGAGACCGTAGTCTTCGTTGTTGCCGCCGATGTAGTCGGCATAGATCAGATTCGTTCCAGTCGAATTGAGCTTGGCCACGAAGACATGATTCGCATTGCGCGGCAGCGTCCCGAGTGTTGCCAACGGAAAGTTAGGCGAGTTTGTGTATCCGGTGAGATAAACGCTGCCTGTGCTGTCGACCGCGATTCCTGCTGCCTGGTCCGTGCCGCTTCCTCCCAAATACGTCGAGTACGTCAGCACTGGGTCAATGACTAACGGCTTGCTGGCATCATACTGCGCGATCTGAAAGGCAACGTGTGTGGAATCGGTAACAACATACGCTCCCTCGATGGGGATGCGCTGTCCTTTGGACTGCTGATAGACCATCGGACACTGCAGGCGAATCTCTTCGCCTTCTGCTTCAAGCACCAGGTTGCCTTGGGAGTCGAGGCTGATCTGGCTCGCGCCTTGGACCCTGAACTGAATCTGGCGCGGGTCCGCTCCGGGCTTCACCTCAAAGTCGTACTCCAACTGACGGTTGCTCCCGTAATACACGAGATCGATGCCGGGATATACATTTCGATAACGGACCTGGGCATAGGTGGGGATATTCGTGCGCCACTGCGCAGGATCGTTTCCCAAGAAATAGTTGATCCTTCCCGGTTGCGGATCTTCCCCAAGAATCGCTGGATTCCTGGCTGCACCCACCAGAGTAAGTTGTACGCTTGTGCCTTGACTCGCACTCGCACTCGAACTCGAAGAAGCTGCCGTCACGGGCGGGCGCAACGAAAGCACTATGCTACCGGCAGTGAGATATGCCGTGTAGCCGGGTCCACGCGAAAGAAACTTTACTTCGCCGGCGGCCTGCCCCTGGTTTTTTTCGAACATCAAAGGCAGCTTGCCGTAATCCACGCCGCGAGCTTGGCCGGGTGCCAGTACATTGTCCACCTGTGCATGTGACGATGCACTTGCTGCGAGGCTCGCAGCAAGAAATGTCCACACAAGAAGCCTGTATCGCATTCACCAATCCTTTCAGTTGAGCAATGTAGACGGCCGGTGCCGCACTTTCCTTTGGAGGTAAACGACGCCAGTTAACAGGCACTCAAGATGCATGGCAGGTTCCGAGGGCCGTGGATCAACTGGACTCTTGTAACTCGATCATTGTGCAGGTGTTAGCGATGATTGGCGAAAACGCGCTAACCGCTGGAATGGAAGTTCCCGTCTGCATTTCAGACAGGTGTCTCGCTTACGGACGCGAAGTTCTGCATGCTCAACGCAAGCGCGTCAGCTGCACGGCATCAAAGTGTGAGCTGCGGCGCTCGGGAAGTGAGTCTGCAAATAGCGCAGCGTTCCATTCATCGAACGCTCGTTCAGGCAACCAAGCATGGAGACAACTGCTCGATATTAGTCGGCTACAGGTGAAAGGCATAAGAAGACAAGGGCTTAGTTGCTTTTTTGAAGAGGAATGAGGTTTTGGTCCAAATACTGCTATCCAGCTTCACGCGAATACTTGCTAGTTGCCTGTTAGCGGCCAATGATATCCACGATTGAACGCCTTCAGCAGTGGTATTGAGGTGTAGCGCGATGAGCAGTCGTAGTGCAGATTCGTTTTCCAGCGATCAGAGCCCCATCGTTCGCCCCTACCTCGCCGATGGGCTGAACGGAATCGGCCGCAATGAACGATACTTCGAAGCTCTGTTTGAAAATGCGCCCGACGCAGTCCTAGTGCTGGACAACACTGCGCGCTTCGTTGAGGTAAATCCCGCCGCCTGCCGACTGATCGGTCTGGACAGGTGTGAACTCATCGGACGCAGCGTTACCGAGACAATCGAGACAGGGACGGACTTTGACTCGTCCTGGAGCAAATTCAGACGGGAGGGAGAGTATCGCGGTCAACGTTGGCTGGTGCGACCCGATTTTGCTCGCCGCCTGATTGAAATCCGCGCCAAAACCGAGGTGTTTCCCGGGCAGCACTTGGCCGTGTGGCGTGATATTACTGATCGATATTTCCTGGACAGCCACCTGTTACAGCGAGAGCGAGATGCAGCCCTAGCCCGGTTGGCGGGAGGGATCGCGCACGATCTCACTAATTTGCTCAACGTAATTGGCGGGCACACCGAACTGATCATCCGGCTGATCACACCGGGTTCCGAGTGTCACAAGCACGGCCAGCGCATTCTTACGGCCACTCAGGAAGCGGCAGCGCTAACCGCTCAGCTTTCGGCCTTCGGACGGCAGCAGGTGCTGGCTCCGTCTGTGTTTGATCTCGGGGCACGGGTTCAGAGTTGCAGCCGAGCCCTGCGCAGTCTTGTGCATGAGAATGTGCAGCTCTTGCTCCCGGAGAAGAAAACCACCGCTAACATCCGAGCCGATCGAACGCAGGTCGCACAGGTAATCTTCACTCTAGCGTCAGCTGCCAGCGAGCTCCTTCCCGACGGGGGAAAACTCGCAATCAGTGTCAGGCAGACAACCCTGAAAGAGGTTTTAGCTCAGCCAGGAATTCGCATTCCACCCGGAGATTACGTCTTGCTTGAGTTTCGCACCCGGGCAGGTGTGGAGAACGAGGCTAATGTCGCCAAGAGTTGTCAGCCAGGCCAGAAAAAAACGCTTGATGCTACGCCGCCGACAGTTACGCGGACTCTGAGACAGAACAACGGATTCTTTTCGGTCGACACCGACTTCGCAGAAGGCACCGGCCTCAATGTTTATTTTTCTCCCGCTATGGAATCTGCGGTGGGTATGCCAAATCGCGATTCGGGCATGCGGCTTGAAGGAAACGAAACCGTTCTCCTTGTCGACGACGACCCCGCTCTACGGGAGGCCACCAGCGAATATCTGAAGGGCCTCGGATACCGGGTCCACCGGGCCGGCAACGGCGAGGAAGCTTTACAAACGGCGAGTTCCGCCGGACATATAGATGCTCTCATTGCCGACTTGAGGATGCCGAAGATGGGGGGCGAGGAACTGGCCAAAAAAATTTCGGTGGCCCAACCCGGAATCAGGATCATGTTCGTCTCCGGGAACATTGACTCTGAGTTCATCAGCCGGCAATCGACACAAAGCAGCCCAGTTCTTTTGTCCAAGCCGTTTGAACTGCGGGTTCTGGCTGGCATGTTGCGCAATTTGCTGGATGGCAAGGAGCAAAAGCTCTTACCCTGAAAACGAGTAAGGCAAGGATCGATCCCTTAGCCGGTTCGCTGCCCCTCTTCTCGTTCCTCCCGTTCTTCCTTCTCTTCCTCTTCCGGTTTCATTCGTGAGAGCAACTGGTAGATGGTGGCGCGCCCTATGCCGAGAACCTGCGCAGCCCGAACTTTGTTACCTCCGACAACTTCCAGAACCCGCAATACGTGTCGCCGCTGCAGTTCCTGCAGAGAGAGGAAGGCGTCACTGCCGCCAAGATCTTCGCTTACGGGTTTGCGCAGCCGCTCGGGGAGATCGTTGATATCGATGTGGTTTCCTTCGGCCATCATGCACGCATTACCGATCACGTTCTCCAGTTCCCGGATGTTGCCGGGCCAGGCATAAGTTGCCAGGCGCGTTTGTGCTCTCCGCGCCAGGCCGGCGATGGGCTTCTTGTATTCTGTGGCAAATTTTTCGATGAAGTATCTTTCCAGCAAGGGCAAGTCCTCTCGGCGACCAGCGAGCCCGGGCAGTCCGATCTCCACTACAGCGAGCCGGTAGTACAGATCCTCCCGGAATTGGCCTTCGTTCACCATCGTTTTGAGATTACGATGAGTAGCCGCGATGACACGGACATCGATGTTGCGCGGAGTCAGCGACCCTACGCGTTGCACCTGGCGGTTCTGCAAGACTCGTAATAGCTTAGCCTGGGCAGCCGGTGTGAGTTCTCCGATCTCGTCGAGAAAGATGGTGCCGCCATCCGCGTGCTCAAACAGTCCTATCTTGTCCCGCGTGGCGCCAGTGAATGCGCCGCGGACGTATCCGAATAGCTCGCTCTCAACCAGGTTTTCCACCAGTGCGGAGCAGTTGCAGACTACAAACGGCCCGCGCGAGGCCGGGCTCAAGCGATGCAGGGCGCGAGCCACCAGTTCTTTGCCGGTTCCCGTGGCACCTGTCACCAGCACAGTTCGAAAATGGGGCGCGATCCTGCGAATTCTGGCAAAGACTTCCAACATAATGGGACTGCGCCCGACCATCCCCTCGAACTGATAAGCGTTGAGTAGCTCCGTCTCCAGCCGGAGGGTCCGTTGGCGAATTTCAGCATCAAGCAGCAGATTCTTGATACGAGACCTGAGCCTTTCGATATCAAGTGGTTTGGTCAGGTAGTCGCAGGCGCCTTTCTGAATCGCCTCCACCGCCGATTCTGCTGAATAGTGAGCGGTGATCATGATGATGTCGACACCGGGGTCGACCAGGACCATCCGCTCCAACAGCTCCATACCGCAGACCTTCGGCATGACCAGGTCCAGCAAAACAACCCGCGGCCGCACGCGCATGAACGCTCGAAACCCTATCTCGGGCTCCTGCTCCGTCAGGATGTCCAATCCTTCGAATTCTAATGCCGAACGAATGAACTCCAAGTTTTCCGGACTGTCGTCAATAACCAGCAGCTTGAGCGGGCGCGGCGAATTCATCAAACACTCCTTGTGATGTACGAAGGGCGGACCCAGATGATGCCGAGACGCTTTCGGCATCGCGCTGGTTTTCCGAATGATCGAAGGGGCCGAAGAGGATAATTTGACACTCGCACTCTGGGCTCCTGCAACCAGGAACGAATTCCGCACCCCCCTCGTGCATGCGTTTCGTTCCGATCCGCTATGTCTTCAGCTAAGGACCTAGTACGACCCTTACAGCAAAATAAAGCACAAAGTCAATAGGGGTAATACGGGAAGGAAAGTTGTGTAAAGGCAGAGCGAGATGTCGAAAGACCTGCGCGATAGTTAAGTCTCTGCCCAACATTGAAGAGGGCTTCGAGGTCAACTAAATCGTAAAGCAATCATCCTCGCCCCCAATGGCCGATCTTTCTAACAAGTGCCGGGCTTCGCGTCAGGATCAGTCTTGCAAAATCCACTCTGGTGATCGCTCCACAAACTGAAACGCATACCGCTGCAACGGAGTGTCGGGCGCCTCTCGGCGGACGACCCGAGCGCGCCCTGCGTAACAGTCGCGGCCAGACCCGGTCAGAAACACCTGTAGCGTGGAATCGGCGGAGAGAGTGATCGGCAACGGGCAAAGAAAGCCGCCCGCACTCACGTTCTCGGTCGTCGTAAGTTGCTCGAATGACCGCTGCGAAGCGTCGGACCCCTTTAGCTTTAGCACCAGTTTCATCCGGAGTCGAACGTGCGCTCGCTGCTCGATGGTCTGCGCTTGTAACTCCGCGGCTAGGCGGTTCTTCAGCTTGGCGAAGTCAATGGGTTTCTCGAAATAGCCCGCAGCTCCGAGATTGCTCATGTAGTCCTTGTACTTCGCGGCCGACTCGCCGGTTACAACGAAGATTGGGATTCGCGCTGTGTAACTCAGGTTATGAAAGCTTTGGCACAGTTCGAAGCCGGAGCAGTCCGGCATCATGAGATCCAGCAGGATGGCTCGAGGTTTGTGCTCTAAGGCGAGCTCCAGGGCCTGAATGGGATTACCTGTGTCAATCGTTTCGTAACTGTCGGCAAGTCGCATCCGTATCAGACCGCGCATCGCATCATCATCGTCGATAACCAGAATCTTATCCATATTTGTTTTCTTGTGTTTCCTTTCGTCTGATTTTGTCTATACTGCAGCCGCAGATGCCAGCTTGCTATCCAGTACCTCCCGTACTTTTCGGGCTAACGCTTCTCGAGTGAACGGCTTCGGGAGAAAGAAACTGCCTTCCGCCAGAACGCCGTGCTGCCCAACCGTCTGGCCAGTGTAGCCGGACATGTACAGGACACGCGTGTCGGATCGCTGCTTCGCGATGTTGTCGGCCAACGCTCTGCCGCTCATGCCGGGCATCACAACGTCAGTCAGAAGTAGGTGAATTGGCCTACAATTGTGATCCTGGCAGATCTTCAGCGCGTCAGTGCCATTCTCGGCTTCCAGAACAGAGTATCCGCACAGCTCTAGCAGCTGGCGGCTCAGCTTGCGGAGGGAAAGCTCGTCCTCGACCAGAAGCACAGTCTCGGTACCATGAAGAGAATCCGGCAGCTGGGTAGTTTGTTGGTCCGCGTCTAGAGCCTCTTCAACCTTGGGAAGGTAGAGTTTGAATGTGGCCCCGGCTCCGGGTTCGCTATGAACTTCGATGTAACCTCCACTTTGCTTCACTACGCCATAGACTGTGGACAAGCCGAGTCCCGTGCCCTTTCCCTTCCCTTTGGTGGTAAAGAACGGTTCGAACACTCGCGTGCGAGTCGCCGCATCCATTCCGATTCCGGTGTCAGTAACAGTAAGCAGGGCATAATCACCAACCTGCACAGGGTAGGGGTATCTACGGACGAAGTTGTCATCCATGTGGAAGTTGGAGGTGGAAATCTCCAGTCGTCCACCGTTGGGCATGGCATCCCTTGCATTGACGGCCAAGTTCATGATGACTTGCTCGATCTGGCCTGGGTCGGCTTTGATGCGAGCAAGGTCAGGGTCCAGATCTGTCTTGAGCTGAACGTCTTCCCCGATCAGGCGTTTCAGCATCTTCTCCATGTCCTTGACTACGGCGTTTAAGTCGAGTACGCGCGGGTCCATGACTTGCTGCCGGCTAAATGCCAGTAACTGGCGGGTCAAGGAAGCAGCTCGATGCCCGGCTTTCAGCATCTCTTCGACGCTGGTGCGCAAAGGACTATCCGCTGCCGTACCTTCTTGTACGATCTCTCCGTAACCGATGATCACTCCCAGCAGGTTGTTGAAGTCGTGGGCCACACCTCCAGAGAGTCGCCCGACGGCTTCCATTTTCTGGGATTGGCGAAACTGTTCCTCCAGTCGTTTCCGCTCGGTGACGTCACGATTTACGATGACCAGCTTTTCGACCTGTCCCGCTTTGACAATGGTGCTAGCCCTAGACTCAAGCGTCCGCCAGCTGCCATCTTTATGACGCATGCGGTACTCCAGGGTGCTGCCGGTCGCGGTAGACAGCGCTTCATCAGCCGCCTTCGTCACTTTGTCACGATCTTCCGGGTGGATCTGCTCCAGAGGAGTTGTGGTACGCAAGTCCTCTACCGTATAGCCTAGGATCTTCTCGTACGATGGGCTGTTATACAGACGCTTGCCGTTGGCATCGACCACGGCAATCATGTCGGCTGCGTTCTCGCTGATCAGACGAAACACTTCTTCGCGCTCGATCACGTCCTTTCGAACGGCTTGAATCTGAAAATGCTGGTAGACCGTGTACATGTCGAACAGCAACACGAGCCCCACTAATCCAAGAATCGTGTCGTTCAGAGGGGCAGCATTAAGCTCGTGGTGTCGCATGAGAAGAGCGGGAAAGCCAAACGAAACGATGCCAGCGGTCAAAAGCAGCGTGATCAGAACCGCGCAAGCCCATAACCACCAGTCGCGGCGTTCAATGATATGCATACGTTCCCGCACGCTGGTGCTGGCATCCATCCCCGTCATTCCTGAACCAACCAACTCCGATGCTTCCATGGCAACGGAAGTCCAAGCACGAAGCCTTCCATGTCCCACCGGTAAAGCGGCCCGCTAACTCTTTTCTGAGCAGATACTTAGTAGAACAACGGTGTCGAGCGAGAAGGCGATAGCGGCGGGTTGTCTGCCGGATGGAAATTTAATCTGGATTGTGGACATCCGGCGCTTACAGTCATTGACCTTCGTGGCCGGTTCACTAGGGTCGACCTTTTAGCCTTTTTAGGGTCAATCAGTGAAGTCGCAATCTATCACCAACCATCATCCGGCGAGGCGCCCAGCATTCTGCATTGTAATCAATGAGATAGACGCCTCTTGTTTGCGCTAAAGCAGTTCCTGCTTCCTGCCGATAGTGGCATCCAGGAGGAAGAACTATGGCCCAGTCTTTAGTTCCTGCTGTGCAGTACCTTCGGATGTCTACCGACCATCAACAATACTCTCTGGATAATCAGGCCGATGCCATTGCCCGATACGCAGAGGCCCACGGCTTTCTGATTGTGAAGACGTTTTGCGATGAGGCCAAAAGCGGACTATCCGTCAAACGCCGAAACGGGTTGAAACAACTGCTCGGGGAAACAGTGGACGGACATGCAGAATTCAAAGCCATCTTGGTCTATGACGTGAGCCGATGGGGTCGATTTCAGGATGCCGATGAGGCCGCGCACTATGAATTTCTGTGCAAGTCGGCAGGCGCTCCGGTTTACTACTGCGCCGAAGCCTTCTCGGGCGAAACAGGGTTCTCAGCCACACTCTTGAAAGCTCTAAAACGAACGATGGCGGGCGAATACAGTCGCGAGCTCTCCGCAAGAGTTCGCGCCGGGCAGAAACGACTCGCAATGCTGGGATACAAACTGGGTGGTGCTGCCCCCTACGGTTTGCGGCGAATGTTGCTTGACTCCAGCGGAAGGCCGAAACAGGTCCTGGCACTTGGTGAATACAAAAGCCTCGTCACGGAGCGGGTCATCTTCGTTCCCGGACCACAGCATGAAACGGTCGTCGTGCAGCGGATTTTCCACGAGTTCACAGAAGAACAGCAAAGCATGCACGCTATCGCCCGGAGGCTCAATTCTGAGGGAGTTGCGTATTTGCGCGGGGCCAAATGGAGTGCAGCCACGATCCGCCGTGTACTTCGACACTCAGCATACATGGGCACGCAAGTGTGGGGCCGGACCAGTTCGATCCTATCCCGTCCAAGAACACAAGTTCCATCTTATCAGTGGGTGACGTGCGCCTCAGCGTTCGAGCCAATCATCAGTAAAGACGTTTTTCATCGCGCTCAATGCGTATTTTCCTCGTTCCCGCACAACCAAACAGATGAGGAAATGTTGGAGCGGTTAAGGGGCGTTCTCAACGAACACGGAAAACTCTCGGCGAAGATTATCCACGGATCACACGTTTGCCCGAGTGTGAACACAATCAAGTCGCGCTTCGGGAGTCTTAACAATATGTATGCTCGACTCGGTCTGCCCACATCGAATAGCCCATCCACATCATTGAGAGCGAAACGCCAGATTTTACGCGCCAATCTCATAAGAAGCATTCTGGAAGCCTTTCCAGACCAGCTGAAGGTATACAAGAGAGGCTCGCGGTTTCGAGCCTTGCTCATGTACCGAAGGACACGACTACTGATATCTGTGTTGTTGGCAACATGTATGCCCAGACAAGATGGGAAGCTGCGTTGGTTTTTTCGTTCTCCACGCTGCGAGCGCAAGCGCCCGACGATTGTCGGACTCCTAAATGAGAGCAACACGATAATCGACCGCTTGCTTGTGTTCCAAGACATTCCCTTCAGAAAAACCAAGGTGCCTGCGGACTCCGAGTGGCTGCAATCCGGGATTCCGCTAACGCGGCTCTGTGATCTGGTGGATA
>Ga0187770_10000291_pt1 | contig 24740 bp, 22 predicted proteins | sample 0116_SJ02_MP02_2_FD_133154 | JGI IMG/M metagenome (GOLD analysis project Ga0187770, IMG submission 133154) | Tropical peat soil microbial communities from peatlands in Department of Meta, Colombia - 0116_SJ02_MP02_20_MG | ecosystem: Environmental > Terrestrial > Soil > Wetlands > Peat | place...
CGGCGATCCGACCGGCCCCATCGCCGAAGTCATCAACAAAACCTTCGGCAACTTCAAGGACTTTCAGGCGAAGTTCAACGATGCCGGCGCCAAGCAGTTCGGCTCAGGATGGGTCTGGCTGGCGGGTAAGCCGAACGGCGAAGTCCAGATCATGAGCACGCCGAATCAGGACAGCCCGCTATCGCAGGGCCTTTACCCCATCTTCGGCAACGATGTCTGGGAGCACGCCTACTATTTGAAATACCAGAACCGCCGCCCGGAGTATCTGGCCGCCTGGTGGAACGTGGTCAACTGGGACGAGATCAACAAGCGTTACGCCGCTTTCAAGTCGGGCAAGGAAGCCCACGAGCCCGCCATGGCCCACCGCTAGACCAAGATCGAATCGAGATTGGGTGCCCCACTTCTGGCCGCTGTTGCCAGAAGTGGGGATTTTGATTTTGGGTTGCCCCACCCTTGTCGCGTTCTGCGCGACAGGGTGGGGATTTTGATTTCTCTCGTCCCTCCCTTGTCGCGTTCTGTACCAGAGGGTGGGCCTGAGATAAGGAGTCGGGTGCCCCACTTCTGGCCGCGTTTGAACAGAAGTGGGGCTTTTGACTTTGGCTCTCCGCCTCGCAGGCACTGAACCGCTGGAACCTCTCGCCCAATAGACCCGTAATATCTAGCTGACATGCGTACCACTCGCTGGCTCCGCCGTCTGCTCCTAGTATTCCTGCTTTACCTGGGCGTGTGCGTGATCGGAGGTATCTTCGTTGCCGACGGTGCCCTCCATCCGGCCCGCCGCCTGCTCACTGATACCGACGTCACCGCCATGCGCGGCTCCGCCCACACGCTCGACGCCGAACTGAGCGATGCTTCGCTCACCACCCACGATGGCGTCATCCTTCGCGCTTGGATGATTCAGCCCCACCACGCCAACGGCGATGCAGTTCTTCTCCTTCATGGTCTCAGCGACAATCGCCTCGGCATGACCGGCTACGCCCAACTTCTCCTCGCTCGCGGATTCACCGTGCTCATGCCCGACGCGCGCGCTCACGGCGTAAGCGGAGGCATGCTCGCCACCTACGGCCTTCTCGAACGCAACGACATTCAACAGTGGGTCGACTTTCTCAGCGCGCAAAACCACCCTCGTTGCATTTTCGGCTTCGGAGAATCAATGGGCGCCGCGCAACTCCTGCAGTCTCTCGACGCACCGTCACGCTTCTGCGCCGTTGTCGCCGAGTCTTCTTTCGCCAGTTTTCGTGAGATCGCCTATGACCGCATGGGACAGCCCTTCCACCTCGGTCCCTGGGTAGGCCGCACAATCTTTCGTCCGCTAGTGGAAGTCGCATTCCTCAGGGCGCGCTGGAAATACGGCCGTGATATGGAAAGCATCTCCCCGGAAGACTCCATCGCCGCCACGACGACTCCCGTTCTTCTCATTCACGGGCAGATCGATAGCAACATTCCCGTCCGCCATTCAAGGCTCATTCACGCCCACAATCTCCACACGCAACTCTGGGAAGTCTGGGGAGCAGACCATTGCGGAGCCATCAGTACCGCCCCAGCGGAATTTCAGCAGCGCGTCCTGAGCTTCATAGGCGGCAATTCAAAGGCACCGGCCGAGAAGCAACGTTTCGCAAGCACGAAGAAAGAGATGCCGTAATCGACTTTTCGCCACACAATGCCTCTCCACAGAGATCGCAACCGGAAAGCGTCATCTGGATTTGCATTTCCTGTGCGGTCGCTGTGGATATTCCGGCTGCCCACTCTAGCAGATTTCACCAGCCCAGTCCGCTGATACCTAAACCTCCGTCATATCGCGCCGAATGCGGCGACATTCAGTCAAAGCTTCATCGCTCTTCATCGCCACCGTCGCAAGCCATCGTTTTCCTCACATGCACCAAAAATGTTGGATTGACCTGAGCCGAATTCGCTCGTACATTCTCCTTCGCTCACAACAAAAAAATTGCCAGTTTCGATCCGGCGGCACCAGCCAGCCCGGTTCAGCCAACGGAAGACCATCACGAAAGCTGGCAAAGCGAATTTGCACTCGGGTCAGCGCCATGAAATCGTCCGCCGAATGGATCACCTACCGTACCCGCTTCTTAGTGAAGGCCAAACAACTCAGCGCGAGTCTCAGCTTCGTCGACTCTCTCGGCCGGCAACACAGTGGCCGCAAGGGCGACTATCTCGTCGAATCTTGCGACGGCGTCGTCAGCATTACGCCACGCCAGATCTTCGAGGACGTCTACGTTCCCATGCTCACCGACAGTGGAGTTTCTCTTGTGCGGGCCAGCGAGACCGCCCGCCGCAAACTTCCGCAACCTTCACAACCCTGGCGCGATCGCCGCCCCTCTCCGCCGCGCGCGTGGGCGTGATGTAAAGGTCCATCATCCTGACGTGAGCGTGGAAGAGCGGCACTTTAGCGGCGCGTCATGCATGCTCGAGAAAAACGGGGCTTCAGCCCCACGGTTCGTATCAGGGCACGGCTTCAGCCGTGCCGCTGAGCAGCAAACTTGGAACTGCGGCTTTAGCCGCTGAGGCGAACTTCAACCAACGCCCTTTGGTCGTGTGGAAAACCCGACCACTAGCCGAACTTAACCCCGCATCAGGGCCGTCATTGCTAGGGATACAACCTATTGTGTTTCCCTCTTGACAGGCACAATTGGCAGGAGTAAGTTTGCATTCCCAGTATCCGAATTTCACCCCACGGGAATGGGATGGAATTCCGGTAGGAGTGAAGAAAAACGGGGGTGCGGCGCCAGGCCGGAGGTGACCTGGCGCCCTCCGCGAGCGGTAAGTAGCAAGGCTTTAGGCGTTTCGCCGACCCCGCAGCGAACACCCGAAGCCAGGTAGGTGCGGTGGCCGTTCCCCGACCCTCCCCCGGGGCACGACGAAACTGAAAGTGCAGCAAGGCAAGCACTGCTGCCTCGGCAGCGGGTGAGTAGGTTTTGTCATCACGAGCCGGTTGAGGCGGTTGCGCGGCGTCTGAGCCGCGCGCCGAAATCCTGAGCGAAGCGAAGGACCTCATCAAGAAGGAACCGCAACACGCATCAAAGGAGCCCGCAGTGGAAGCTTTAACCCGTCTGGTTTCGGAGTCTTTGGCGCGGTACGGTTTTGATCGCCCCGTCGATTACCGCCGCCTTCGCTGGTCACGGTGGTTCCGCTGCGAATCCGTGCACAGCCTGCTGTTCGTCCCCAGCCAGCCCGGCGTCTTCGCGCTGGCAGAAGAGATCGTGAGGTTGACACCGGCTCCCGGAGCCGAGGGCCGCCGCATGCTCGCCGTCACCCACTTCTTCGAAGACGACGACATGGCCTTCGTCCTCGACCGCATGCTGTCGCGCCAGAATCCGTTGCGTGACCGCCTGCTCTCTGGCCGCTACTTTATCCGCTACGTCGTTATCGAAGACACGACGCAGCGTCGCTCGATCGGGAACGCCCTGAATCAGTGGATTGCCAATTCCGCAGAGAAAGCCAGCGGCATCGGCGCCCACTTTGCGTCATCGCTGGAGATCACCGAGACTCGTGTAGGGGCGGAGGCAGAACCCTGCCCTGAGCGAGCCCGAGCATCGCGAGGGGGAGTCGAACGGGTCCGCCCTGCGAGCGAAGCGAGCATGAAAGAGGATGGCGCCGAATCCAGCGTCCCGCGTCCGTCGCCCTTTCCGTCCGGCTTTTGACCGGAGACCCGATCCGCCGCCCACCCCGCGTCGAATCGGACGCAAGACGCATAGAATCTAATTAGGAGAGCCCCTGATGTCTGAGATAAAGACGGCCGAGATAAAGATGCCCGAAGCTAAGACCGTGAACACTACCGAATCCGCCGCCCCGTCAAACTTGGCGGTCATGCCGGCCAAAAAGAAAGATAAGGCGCCCGGCCTGCAGTTCCGCCGCCTTTTCACCAAGCCGGGCGTCTCTCCTTATTCCGAGGTCGAATGGGAGCTCCGCACCGCTCAGATCACCGACGCCCAGGGCAACGTGATCTTCGAGCAAAAAGACGTCGAAGTCCCCAAGGACTGGTCCATGACCGCGACCAACATCGTCGCGTCGAAATACCTGCACGGCAAGCTCGGCACCGCTGAGCGCGAAACCGGAGTCCGCCAGCTCGTGGCCCGCGTCGCCGAAACCATCCGCGACTGGGGACTCGCCCAGGGCTACTTCCGCACGCCCGAAGACGGCGCCGCCTTCCACGACGAACTCGTTCACATCCTCGTCCGCCAGTACGCGGCGTTCAATTCGCCCGTCTGGTTCAATGTTGGCTGCGACCGCATCGAGCCTAACTCCGACGGTCAGAACTGGCATTGGAACCCTCTGACCCAGCAGGTTGAATTCGGCGTCACCGGCTACAGGAAGCCGCAGTGCTCCGCTTGTTTTATAAACTCAGTAAAAGACTCGCTCGACTCGATCCTTACTCTCGCCAAGACTGAAGGCATGCTCTTCAAGTGGGGCAGCGGCACAGGCACAAATCTTTCGCCCCTGCGCGGATCCACCGAAACCCTTTCCGGCGGCGGCACTGCCTCGGGGCCGCTCAGCTTCATGAAAGGATTCGACGCCTTTGCCGGCGTCATCAAGAGTGGCGGCAAGACTCGCCGCGCCGCCAAGATGGTCATCCTTAACGTCGACCATCCCGACATCATCGACTTCATCGAGTGCAAGCAGAAAGAGGAAGCCAAGGCGCATGCCCTCGTCGCCATGGGCTACGACGGCTCGCATCCTGACTCCGACGCCTACTCCTCCATCTTCTTCCAGAACGCCAACAACAGCGTTCGCGTCACCGACGACTTCATGTACGCCGTCGTCCGCGACACTGATTTCTCCACCCGCACCGTGCAGGACCACCAGGTAGTCAAAACCTACAAGGCCAAAGACCTGCTGCACAAAATTTCCGAGGCCACCTGGCACTGCGGCGATCCCGGCATGCAGTACGACACTACGGTCAACCGTTGGCACACGTCGAAAAACACGGCTCGCATCAACGCCTCGAATCCTTGCAGCGAATACATGTTCCTCGACGACTCGGCCTGCAATCTGGCCAGCCTGAACCTGCTGAAGTTCGCGCCCAACGGCACCTTTGACGTCGAAGCTTATCGTCACGCCGTCGACATCCTGATCACCGCCCAGGAAATCATCGTGGACAACGCCGGATATCCCACGCAGCAGATCATGGCCAACTCGCACGACTATCGCCCGCTCGGCCTCGGCTACGCGAATCTCGGCGCTCTGCTCATGGCCGCCGGCCTACCCTACGACTCCGACGCCGGCCGCGACTACGCTTCCTCGGTCACCGCCATCATGTGCGGTGAAGCCTATCTGCAGTCATCGCGCATCGCCGAACAGTGCGAGCCGCTTGCGCCAGCGACCGATGCAACGAAAAAGACGTTGTCGGAAACAAATCTCGGCGCTCGTGTAGGGGCGGAGCCATTGCTCCGCCCAGATGCTCATGCAGGGACAGCCGCCTCGGCTGTCCAGGCGGAGCGAAGCTCCGCAGTCATGCCCGGCGGCGCCTGCCCCGGCTGGTACATCAACCGCGAGCCTTTCCTCGACGTCATCCGCATGCACCGCGCGTCGGTAAACGGCATCAACAAAGGGAACGTCCCAACGAACCTCTACGAAGCCAGCAAAGCCTGCTGGGACGAAGCCCTCGCCCACGGCGAAAAATTCGGCTACCGCAACTCCCAGGTCACCGTGCTCGCCCCCACCGGCACCATCGGCTTCATGATGGACTGTGACACTACCGGTATCGAGCCCGACCTGGCGCTTGTGAAATACAAAAAGCTGGTCGGCGGCGGCATGATCAAAATCGTCAACAACACCGTGCCCACCGCGCTGTTCAAGCTCGGATACTCGCACGAGCAGGCCGACGCCATCGTCAGCTACATCGACGCCACGGGCACCATCGAAGGCGCGCCGCACATTAAGGAAGACGACCTCGCCGTCTTTGACTGCTCGTTCAAGCCGGCCAAGGGCACGCGCTCCATCCACTACTTGGGCCATCTCCGCATGATGGCCGCCGCGCAGCCCTTCATCTCCGGAGCGATCTCGAAGACCGTCAATCTTCCCGAGACCGCCACCGTCGAAGACATCATGGACGCCTACCTCCAGGCTTGGAAGCTTGGCCTGAAAGCCGTCGCCATCTACCGCGACGGATGCAAAAAGGCGCAGCCGCTCTCGGCAGCCGGCACGAAGACGGCAGAAGCCAGCGGGCGGACGAATGCGTCCGCCCCTACACAAGCCGTGGAGGAAGAAAACCTGAACGCTCCTCCCCGCGCCGTCCGCCACAAGCTGCAGGAAGAGCGCGCCTCGATCACGCACAAGTTCAAAGTCGGAGACCACGAGGGCTACATCACCGTCGGCCTCTATCCCGACGGCGAGCCCGGCGAACTCTTCATCACCATGGCCAAGGAAGGCTCAACCGTCTCCGGCCTGATGGACAGCTTCGCTCTCGCCGTCTCCATCGCGCTGCAGCACGGCGTGCCGCTGAAACTGTTCTGCGAAAAGTTCGCGCACACCCGCTTCGAGCCCAGCGGATGGTCGGGCAACCCGGAGATCGGCTACGCCAAGTCCATCATGGATTACATTTTCCGCTGGCTGCAGATGCGCTTCCTCACCGGCCAGCAGCAGCTGCTGTTCGAGAACCTGAGGCTGAAGCCGGCCACTGTCAACGGTCAGCCGTCCGAAGTGGGAGACCTGAACGGCACTGTCAGCTCGCGGCCAACGACCAACGACCAGCGACCGACGACCGGTCCCGTTCACGCCGCCGACGCGCTGTCGGGCATCGTCGACCTCGGCGACGCGCCCACGTGCAGCTTCTGCGGCAGCATCATGACGCGGAATGGCAGTTGCTACCGCTGCATGAGCTGCGGCAGCACCAGCGGCTGCAGCTAGAAGGCTTGTGTAGGGGCGGACGCATTCGTCCGCCCCGCGAGCGAAGCAAGCGTGACGTTGTCATCCTGAGCGAGGCGCTGTTTCTTTTGCCGAGCGAAGGATCTTGGGGAGCCACCGCGCCGCGATGCCGCTCTTTGGCATCGCAATAAGCGCGAGGCGACCTTCCAAAGATGAGTGAGCCGAGGGACCTGGGTTTGCGTTGTTAACCTATGAAGCAGCAAACACGATTCGCGCGTCGGATGAACAGGGTCGAACCTGAAGCAACCGATCTCGGGCAGTTCTTGGCCGCAATCTAGGACTGAGGACCGCAACGCCCGTCCTCAGCGGCTGAAGCCGGCTCCTCTCTCCCGCTTATGATCGGCACGGCTGAAGCCGTGCCCTTCCCGGCTGGGATGAGCTCGGACGAACGAGCGGAAATCGGTTCACAGGGGCTAAAGCCCCGTGTTCATTCTTGGGGACTCTTGACGCGGCCCTGAAGGGCCGCTCTTCCACGGCGCTGGAAAAACCATGGGCACCCACCATCCGCCTCTGCATGTTCACACAGCGCAACCCTGGCGACACGATGCCGCCTGGAGTAACGTGGAAGAGCGGCCATTTATGGCCGCGTCAAGTGTCCAAAAAGAATAGCTGGCCTTTAGGCCCTGTGTTCCGGTTTGGAACGCGCGCGCAATTTTGTGACAATCCTCACAGACGTTCAACCCCGACCAACGTCACCATCGCCAGATGGACTCCGACCGCGTCTTCTTCGTCACCACGATAACTGCGGGACATCTGCCCATCTTCCGCCGCGAGACAACCGCTAACCTCTTTCTCCAAACGCTCGCCCATTATCGCGACGAAGGGAAATATCTGCTGCACGAATTCGTCATCATGCCTGATCATGTGCATCTGCTGATCACGCCTGCTGAAGAAATTTCTCTGGAACGGGCCGTGCAATTCGTCAAGGGAGGATTTTCGTTCCGGCTGAAGAGAGGTGTAATCTGGCAGGAAAGTTTCACGAATCACCGGGTGCAGGATTTGGAGGACTATGCGACGCATCGCGAGTATATCTGGCTCAATCCGGTGCGGGCCGGGTTGGTCGGGCGAGCGGAGGAGTATCCGTATTCGTCGGCGGCCAGAGGATTGCGGCTAGACCCGGTTCCTCCGGGGCTAAAGCCCCGTTCTTCTCTTGCCTCCTTGACGCGGCCCTGAAGGGCCGCTCTTCCACGGCGACAGGACACGCTCGGAGCGCCGAACGGCAGGAACAGCATTCGAGGATATCCTTCCTCAGAAGCGTCAATCCAGATTCGACTCCAGCCTTGGCTGCGATTCCCCTGAAAAGGGCTGATCCACGAGATGCCGTCGACGATGACGTGGAAGAGCGGCCATTTATGGCCGCGTTAAGCGTGCCCGCAAAAGAACCAGGCCTTTAGGCCCGGTCCGCAGCGAGTCTTCCAATTTCCGTATCCCTAACTCGCCCAGCCACTTCCGTTGCTTTGTACATACACCCACGTATTGCCCATTCAGAATTGTACGTACACCCATGCATGCACAATGTTCCTTCAGGAACACTCTTTCCACAGGCGCGCCACTCCACCTAACCCCTTAATCGCCTTCACTTTATGTCTTTCATGGCGAGCAGGGTGCCGTAGTCGCGGCCGGAGGGATCGGTGGCGCGGGCGACCACACCCGCGAAGGCGTCCCTGAGTTCGGGATACTTCCCGACCAGCGCCTTCATCACGGCAACGTTTGCGGCGTAGGCCTTGCTGGTGTCAGAGACGTCTGCGGCCTGATACCTCACGATCAGGTCGAGGTCATTGCCCACTGCGGCAGGAAAGAGCGCGGTGAGCTTATACGTCGTCGTGCCCGCGGCGGAGCCGGCCGAAGCGCCGGCCGAAGTGCCAGCCGAAGTGATCGATACCAGCTCGGCGGGCCTGCCGCTCGCGGGAACGTCTGCGGGCTCGAGGCTCTGCGCGTCGGTGTCGAGCTTGTCGGTGGCCTGCGTGCTCATAAACGGCACAGGTGAGAGCAGATTGCGCGCTTCGAGGGCGTAGAGCCACGCATTGTGCACCTGGCCTTTGGACTTGTACTCGCGGGCGCGTGCGGAGAACCATTCGCTGTCGTGTCCGGCAAGCTGCGCGGGCTTCACGTAGAAACCGGCAACCTTCCAGTCGTTCCCTACCAACTGCAGGATGAGCGACACATTCGTGCGCGCGCGGGGCGTGACGGCGTCGAAGAGCACGACCGCATACTTTGCCGGTGCGAGATTGTCGAGGAAAAAAGCCGCGCTGTTGGCGGTCTGGCCGTTTTTGCCGAAGACTCCGCAGAGGAATTCGGCGTGAAGCATGGGCTCCGTGCCTGCGACTTCGAGCAGAAAAATCTTCGGCGTGGCCTGCGCGCTGGCAAGATCCTGCTGGTGGTCTTTGATCGCCGATTCCACGCCGGAAAAATCCGCGGCGAGCGCGGGAACGGCGCTCTGGCGCAGGGACGCGGCGTCTCCCTTGGCCGCCATGTCGAAGTAACGCTGGCTGGCGGCGGTGATGGCCGCGCGGGGGGCGTCGTCGAGATCAGCGGACGTCTGGCAGCTCTGCCCGCTTGCCGCCAAGGTTGAGCTGCCCACCATCGCCAGCACGACGAAAATGAAGCGAAGGCAATGAATCATCGTGGCTTCCGCGACCTACTCTATAAAGATGCTAGCACCGAGATTACGCGCAGGGGAAAAGGCGCAAGGGAAAGAAGTTGCAACGTTCCATTTGGGGGTACTTCTGGTGGCATTCCGTCGGGCATTCCTTCGGGCTGGGCGCGGTGTAGAATTCTTATAGATCTGCTGTGTCCCCTGAAACACGCGGTTGGGAGGATGGGTCAAAATGAGTACTGGGCGCAGGGTCGTGAAGTCTTTGAAGAGGGTCGTCCTGTGCCTGGCCGTGCTCGGCCTTGTTGTGCTGCCCCCTGTTATCCCAGGCTTCAGCAGCTTGAGTTTCGCGCGAGCGGCCGACACGCAGAACCATCCGCGGAAGAAGAAACAGCCGCCTCAGCTTCCGCCTCCCTTACCGTCCGGACCTACAGGCCGGCCGGTACCGCAAGTTCCTCTGGATTCTGTGAGGCCGATCGCACCGCAAGTGAGTTATCAGAACGGCCTGCTGACCATCGTTTCGCCGAACTCAACCTTGGGCGAGATCCTGAAGGCGGTGAAGAAACTGACCGGAGCCGACATCGATATTCCAGACGCGCCGGAGCGCGTGGTGATGCGGCTGGGGCCAGGGACGCCGCGCGAGGTCGTGGCCGAGCTGCTCAATGGATCACGTTTCAACTACGTTCTGCTGGGATCTCCTGACGACGCGAACCTGCTGACGCGGGTCGTGCTGGTGGCGAAAAGCGGCCCGGAGAACCCGCCCGGCGCCAGTCCGGCACAGCCCGCGAAGCCTGCGCCGCCAAACGCGAGCCAGCCTGGGCAAGAGATGGCGCAGGAAGCGAACGATACGGACGCGGTGGAAGAGAACGCAGACGACAACGCCGAGCCGACACCGCCTGCGGCCGAGGCGGCGGAACCACCACCCTCTGATGCCAACCAGCCAAAGACGCCGCAGCAGTTGCTGCAGGAGATGCAGCAGCGCCAGTTGCTGATGCAGCAACAACAGCAGCAGCAACAACAGCCGGGACAGCCGCCGGTTCCAGGCCCGGGAGTTACTCCGCCGCAACCACCGCAGCAGCCGCCGCAACAGCAGCAGCAACAAGACCAATAGGCCCCTGCGGGTTGGACGCCTGATTACAAGCCCAGCTATGCCGTGAGTTCACGCGGATCGGTCGAAGTCTTCTGGGTGTGCACGGAGCTCTTCCTCGCCAGCGCAGATGTTGGATAAGCGGAGCCCAGTCGTCAGGGTGCGTTGCCGCGCACGGTTTCGGAGTGGGGCGTGGTGCTGGCAGTCAGAGGAGATGCGGCCGCGGGCAGGGTTTGCTGCAGCAATTTCCAGTCGCGAGAGACTTCGCTTTCTGCGACTTCGTGAGGCGACTTCCCGTGCAACTCTGACTGCAAACGGGCTTCAAGAAGTTCGCGGACGAGTTGCGGCGGTGCATTGCCGCTCAGCACGTTTTCCGCAGAAGCGCCTACGCGGACCATGCGGCCCTCGTACTGCATCCGGAGAACCAGCCGGCCGTCGTCGTCAAAATCCTTCTTCGCTCTCGCCTGCAATTTGGACCACGCTTTGCCGACATTCCGTCCGGAAGTGACGGGGTAGTTCTCGGCGAGCAGATTCCTGAGCTGGTGCTGGTAGGCGCGGAAATCCTCGGTGTCGAGATGAGGTTCTGGTTCGCGGCCGGGGTTCATGACCAGCGCGTCCTTGGGAGGGCTGAACCGGCCCGCCCCCGTGCCGACATAAGCGGCCACAACGCCGCCCGCGCAGAACGGGCAAGCCACAGCCGTGGGCACAATGTATTTCGTCGATTTCAGGAACGACTCCACCACGCCGTGCACGGCGAAGCTGCGCGGCATGCTGCCCGGCACTTGCGCGATGACCAGCCGCGAATACTGAATCTCAGGATGCCGCTGGTTGTATTTCACCAGCATCTTGGCCATCTGCTTGGGCGTCGTGATGCCGACGTCGGCCACGACGCTGCGGTGCAGAGCCTTGGGGTAATAGAAGTTGATGATGTCTTTGGCGAAGTCGGCGCAGTTTCGCGAGACCGTGCGGAAGTGCGACTGGTTCGGCGCCGAGTTAAGCTTGCGGATCAGGGCTGCATCCTGCTCCGGCGTCGTTTCAATTTCGAAACCGTAGATGGTGCGGTCGTAGGACGAACCCACCAACTCGTACCAGTTTCCGCCCGGGGTCTCGCCGTTGGGGCCGTCGGGCGCGACGGACTCGAGATGCTTGCGGCGATAGCGGTCGCGCAGCAAAGCCACCGTCTTCGCGTCGGCGAACAAGGGCACGTCTTCCGAGCGATCGACGGCATAGAGATAAGGAACGAGCGGAATGGCGATCCAGTCGTATCCGCCGACTCCGTCATAGCGGCTGAGCACGATCCCGGTTTCGTCGGGGCCGCAGGGGCGAAGGATCAGCGGAGTGTCGGCACAGACGCCGGAAAGATAGACGGCGGCGTGGCCGGTCGCGGTGAAGAATCCCAGTTTGCCGTAGGGCTCTTCCAGGAAAAGAGTGGCCGAGGCGCTGGCGAGAGTCGAGCAGACTAAGATCGAGCACGTCAGAACGAACCAAGCCGGGAGCAGCAGGATCAGCCTGCCGCCGGTAGCGCGCCGCATGGGTTGGATGTGGCGTGTGGGCATCGTTACCCCAGACAAAAGATTGTAACCTGCCTACTAAGAACCCTTTAGCGAAAGAATAGTTTCTGCCAATTTGAAAAACCAGTTACGGAAGGAGGGAAGACTCTGGGTAGAAAACTGTACACGCGCATGGGTGAATATAAAGCGAAAACGGGTCAGATTTTGAGCGTAATCCGGATATTACGCCCAACAACCCAGGGAGCGAGTGACATAATGGCTCGTTGGTGGGCATGATTGAACGGAGGACGACCGAATGCGCCCTCTCCGATCCGCTGTTTTCACCCTGCTCCTCGCGGTGTTTCCGGTCTCAGCGCAACAGGCGGCGTCCTGGCACGATCCATCACCGCACAAGGTTCAGTTCGTCACCGTAGAAAAGGACGTGAAGTTGGAAGTGCTTGACTGGGCTGGCTCGGGCCGACCCATCGTGCTTCTGGCAGGCTCCGGGAACACTGCCCATGTCTTCGATGCTTTTGCACCGAAGCTCAATTCCGAGTTTCATGTTTATGGCGTAACGCGACGTGGCTTCGGTGACTCCAGCAAACCTGATTCTGGCTACGACGACCAACGTTTGGCTGATGATGTTCTTGCCGTGCTGGACTCACTGAAAATCGACAAGCCTGTTTTGGTGGGCCACTCCATGGCCGGGTCGGAATTGACCACCATAGGCGACCAGCACTCTGACCGATTGTCAGGGTTGATCTATCTTGATGCGAACGACGACCCCACTGACACTTGCTGGAACAGCCCTGAATACCACGCACTTTTTAAGCTGCTCCCTAGTGCGGTGTCAGATCCTGCCCCATCAACCGATGCAGACAAGAAATCTTTCGAGGCGTTTTACGGCTATTGGAAAAGACGCACCGTTAACTTTGCTTTCCCGGAGTCGGAGCTGCGCGGCATGTTCGATCAGAAGCCGGACGGATCAGTGGGTTCTGTCCGGGCACCGGCGTTTGTCAGGAAGGCCATCGCTGAAGGCTCGAAGAAGAGAGATTATTCCAAGATCAAAGTACCCATTCTCGCGTTTGTCCCGATTCAGCCCGATCAAGCAACTGGATGGTCAGAGTACTACCGATTTCAACCAACGACGGACGAAGAGCGTGCCGCTCTTAACAAGATATACGCCACGGACAGGGCCTGCACGAAGCGGTTGGAACAAACGTTAACGGCCGAAGCCCCCAAAGCGCGAATCATAGAGTTGCATAACGCGGATCACTACGTCTTCTTCAGCAACGAAGCCGACGTGCTCCGCGAGTTGCGTGCCTTCATTGAGCATCTGCCGTAACGTCCGCGGCAAAACGGTAAGGCCAAGCTATAAGCGTAATTGTTGCAATCAGGCGTGGCTGTTGAAAAGGACCCAAGGGAGTAATTTCGGCGGATTTTAGTCATTGTGCCCAAACGAAGATTCAATAACTCACAGACGAATTTCCAAGCTGGAAACCGGCCGAAAGAGTTTTTCAACACCCACAGGCGATAGCACTCATTGATGCCTGGGCGCGCGCAGACGCGCCTTCGCCCAGCGGGCACTTTCCGCGACAGATTCATCCGGGTCGGTGGAGAGGTTTTCGAGCAGCGGGAGAAAATCCGGGTTTGCGCTGTTGCCCATGGCAATGGCTGCGTTGCGGCGGAGGCCGGAGCGGCGGGCGCGGCGGATGGGCGAACGGCGGAAGGTCTCGCGGAATTCTTCTTCTGACATTTCTGCAAGCCAGGCAAGAACGGGGCTGACCAAGCCGGGGCGCGGCTCGAACTCAGTCGCAGTAGTCAGGGGAGCCTTGCGGTTCCAGGGGCAGACGTCCTGACAGATATCGCAGCCGAAGAGGTGACGGCCCATGCCCGCTCGCAGGTCTTCGGGGATGGATCCGCGCTTCTCAATCGTCAGATAAGAAATGCACTTGTTCGAGTCGAGCTGGTACGGCGCAATGATGGCATCGGTAGGGCAGGCCTGGATGCAGCGAGTACAGCTGCCGCAACGGTTGGGGGCGGGCGGATTCAAATCAGAAACGTCGGGGGACAGCTCGAGCGAGGTGAGAATCACGCCGAGGAACAGCCACGATCCTTTTTTCTGATTGATGAGGCAGGTGTTCTTGCCGATCCATCCAATCCCCGCGTATTTCGCGAAGACGCGCTCGACGATGGGGCCGGTGTCGACGTAGGAGCGCGTGATGAGATCCGGCGGGTTAAGTTTTTTAGTTGGCGGGCAGGAGTGCCCGCCCCACACTTCTTTGTGCAGTGCAGCCTCAACCCGTTTCAGGCGGCGCAGGACCGCGTCGTGATAGTCTTCCCGGCTCCAGGCATAGCGGGAGATCCATCCTCTGTCAGAGCGGCCTTTATCAGAGCCCTTCCCACTCAAGCCAAAATCGGGCTTGAGTGGGGCACCCGAACGTATTTGTTCTGACTGTTGCACCTCGCACTGTTGAACCTGGGTCGAATAAGGATGTCCCGTGTTGTAGTTGATCGCGCAGACGATAACGCTACGCGCCCAGGGAGCGACGCGGGCGAGCGAGGAGCGCTTGAGTTCGCCTTGTTCGTCGCGGGCTTCCATGTATTTCATTTCGCCGGCGCGGCCGGCAGCGATCCACGCGGGAAAGTGTTGGAGTTCAGCAGCGTCAGCGGCGGGAGCGATGCCGCAGAGGTCGAAGCCGACGTCGCTGGCGGCGCGGCGGATCAGAGCTTTGAGTTCGGCATTGAGAGTGATCTGCATCTTGCCGTGATTGAGAGGAGACACTTCGATCGCAGATTTCAGATTTTAGATTGCAGATTTGCGCTTTGTGTCAGACGGCGTCTCACAATCTGCGATCTGAAATCTTCAATCTGAAATCGTCAGCTGCTTTCCAAGCTCCGCTTCCCGAACTGGCATCCCAAATCAGGAATCGCGCTGATTTTGCTGCGATATCTCTTGCCCCACGAAATTCAGGGTATTACCTTCGCGCTGAAGAGTCACGCATGTTTCTCGCGGGCTCTTCGGGAATCCGGTTGATGAAAGGAGCGAATACAGATGCCACAGATGCCACACGCGCAGCTTGCGACAACTCAGATATCCGTCATCAACGAGAGCACGGTGCTGACCGATGCTGAAGTTACCCCGGTCGTGATCGCCCTGCAACAGCAGGTGACGAACGACTTCCGCCCCATCTGGGGCATCGACGCGGAATTGAAGATGATTCCGCAGGGCGCGCAACCGCTGGCCGGAACCTGGTGGCTGGTGATGCTGGATGATTCGGATCAGGCCGGAGCGCTCGGCTACCACGATCTGACGCCGGACGGGCTGCCGATTGGCAAAGTCTTCGCGGCCAGCGATCTGAAGGCCGGCACTTCGTGGAGCGTCACGGCAAGCCACGAATTGCTGGAGATGTTGGCCGATCCGAATATCAATTTGAGCGTCCTGGTGCAGAACGCCAACACCAGCGGAACGCTCTTTGCCTACGAAGTGTGCGACGCGTGCGAAGACGACAGCCTCGGATACCAGATCAACAATGTTCTAGTGTCGGACTTTGTGTATCCAGCGTGGTTTGAGAATTTTCGCGCGCAGGGCTCGACGCAGTTTGACCGCATGAACAAGATGCAGAACCCGCTGGAACTTCTGGCCGGGGGATACATTGGGGTATTCAACATCAGCGAAGGCAGCGGTTGGCAGCAAGTAACGGCACAGAAGAGTCTCACGAACATGCGACATCGTGGACATGTGGGCTCGCGCCGCGAGCGCCGCGCAGTTTCGCGGAACCTGTGGGTGCCCAGCTTGCCGCAGCGCAAGATCGTGACCAACGCGCAGACCTACAAACAGCACCTGCAGACGATCGAGCGTCGCAGAGAAAGCCTGATCCACGTGGCCTGACAAACCCCTTGAGTCCGCTTCGATCTCCCTACAGCCCCGCGCCTGCGGGGCTTTTTTCATGGCGGGGAAAGGATTATGCTTTAGCCGCTCCGCGCCGAGATCCCTCGCTTCGCTCGTAAGGACACCAGGCTTCGGGAATAGGCCTCCCAGTAGAAGATGGGATCCGAGCGGAGGCGACAGCTACACGCCGAACTTCTTGACTTCCTCGTTGTAGTACTTGCGGTATAGGATGTCCCACTCCTGCGAGCCTTCGAGGATGGTGCGCTTCTGGCTCTCGATTTTCTGCTTGGCGGCAGCGTCGATTTTTTCTTCCTGGTTGAGCAGGTCTTCGAGAATCTTGCGGGTTTCCTGGCGGATGGTGTTGGGGTCTTCAATGAACTCAACTTCGTCCATCTGCTTGAGCACGTCGGCGACGGCGCGGGCCAGCACGTTGACTTTGTCGCGGCTGAGCCTCACAGCACCGCCTTGTACTTGCGCACGAGTTCGGTCTTCACCTTGCGGAACATTTCCTGATAGTTGGCGCCGGTCTTGCGCATTTCTTCGGAGTAGGCTTCGAGGATGACGCGGACCTCGTCGTTGATGCGGTCCTCGAGCGAGAGTTCGTCGACCAGAGCGGCATTAACGCGCTCGGTCACGGCAGGGACGGCCGCAGTCTCGATCATCTTGGCGGCGATCAGTTTCTTGGTGACTTCGCGGGCCAGGTAGCCCACATATTCTTTGGAAAAAAGCATGTGTGGATTAAAGTCGTGCTGCTCTTGAAATCTCAGTATGAAGCAAAAAGTGTAACACAGAGGAGCGGCGCAAAGAGCGCACGCGAGGCATGAGCGCAACTGCAGCAGGTGATGCGCTCGAAAGACCGTGATCCGAGCGGAGGGTTGAGCCGCCTAGCGCAGCAGGCCGGCGATCAGGGTCTCGATGATCGCCCCGGCCAGGAAGATTAAGACGAAATATGTAGCGGCACGGCTGGCGAAATCATCCTCTTTCGTTTCGGGCATGGTTCCTCGCAGGGGTTGAGTTTGGGGATGAATTGCATCCCACAGAATCCACGGGCACGGATTATACACTGCAGACCCGTCGACGTAAGTGGCGAAGTTGAGGCAAGTGGGCGGCTGAATTCCTATGGATCGTAAACGGAGCTGCCATAGCCTTGCTGGCGCGCGGCTTCCTGCATCTCTTCCAGGTGCTGCTGCAGCTGTTCCAGTTGCACTTTCATGGCTGCCACCTGATCCTGTTTCTGTTTCTGGCGCTCGTTCCATTCCACACATCCGGAAACGCAGTTTCCCGGGGCGAACTGGATGGAGTCGTTCAGCTGCGTGATTTCAGCTTGCAACGAAGCAATCGCATTTTTCTGCGCCTGGATCTGAGCCCTCCAGGTTTCAGCGGGAACCTTGCCATTCTCGCTTCCTTCCGCCGGAGATTTCGCGTTCGACGCGTGAGTCCCTGCTGTCTGAGGAGTCGTCCCGAAAGGTGAAGAGATGTCTTCGTTGGTGATGACGTGCGGCGTTTTGGGCGCGGGAGGGTTGGCGGATGCGTCTTTGCCCGAGGCTTCTTTGTTCTGCCCGTCCTTGTTCTGTCCGTCCTTGTTTTGCGCGTCCTTATTCTGCGCGCCGCTATTTGTATCCACGCTTTGCGGGCCTTTGCTCTGGGCGACATTGTTCTGCGGGTCGGCGGCGGCGGGTTTGACCTCTGCGTCTTTCTGCTGTTTCTGCTGCCGCGTCTGGCGGGCAACGTCTCCTAACGAGGGCTCGTCTTGGGCGCAAACCGCAAGCGTCAAGGCGAGGACGATGGCCGGAAGCAAGGACAGAAATCGGCGTAAGTCGCGCATGGGAAATACCCCCCAGGCATCCGTCGAGGGAGGGACGGCGTGCTCAACACATGCTATCCGGGCAGCCCACAGAAGCGGACATTACGTTAGTACCACCGCGGTTAAGTCGAACTTAGGCGTAGCCAGCGATCAAGGAGTCCAGCTTGCTCAAAAGTTCGCCGTTTCCACGCCGCGGGTATTGTTTCAACGCTTCCCGATAATCCGGCAAGTTGAACAGGAACGCCTCGACGCACTGTTGGGTAAGTACGTCCCAGTAGGCACCATAGCCGGATTTCTGCAGCCAGTACGCGTTGAAGATCTGCTCGAATTGATGGCTCACGGGAACCGCGAGATAAGGCTTACTCAAATGCAGAGCCTCAGTGACGAGGGAGAATCCGGAGTTGGCAATGACGGCACGGGCGCCGACCAGATCAGCGAAGAAGCCTTCGACTGAAGGCTTCTTATAAATGATGTTTCCGTCCTGTCCTTCACGGGCGAAGCCGTACGCCACAAAACGGCAGCGGACCGATCGCAACAATTTTGCGAGCGCGAGTGCGGGCGAGGTGACGTAGACCAGCACGTGATCGCCCTCGATCGGCGAAGCGTTGAGGATCTCCCGCCGCAGCAGCGGGGGAAACAGGAACGTATTGCGCTTGCGAATGGGCGCGGTAAAAAAGGAGATGACGAGGTAGGCGTCGGCCCGCGGCGTCATCAGGCGCGTGACCAATTTGGCGGCCGCCGCATCTCGCCGGTATTGGCTGGGATACGACACGACCGCGTTGGTCAAGCAGTGCTGGTTGTCGATCGAAATCACCGGCAGCCCCTTCCTGTGGCCGACGTGACAGGTGAGCGGCTCGAAGTCGGTGATCACGAGGTTGATTTGCTGTTCCTCGACGAGATGCTTGAGACGGGCATTGCTTTTCGCCGCCTGCGGGAGCGTAATCAGATTCTTCCCGAACGTGCGTTTGTAGCGCACGCGGTTATTGACGTAAGCGAAACGGAACCCGTAAATCTCGCTAACGTCGAAATGCTCTTGCAAATTGCGCAGGCCGCGGTCGAAGGAAGCGACCTGGACTCTGTGCCCCTGCGAAACGAGATGAGAAAGCACTTCCTTGGCGCGAGTCGAGTGTCCTGCACCCTCGCCGTTAACTCCATACAAAATGTTAGCCATGGGGTGGAATGCGAGTATAGCGCGAGGTTGAAAACTCCGCCGGGTACCCACACGCAAAACCCGCTCGAAAACGTAAATTCCAAAACATGCAGCGCCACGGATGGCAGGAAAGTACATAAAAGACAAGGGGGAGAACCGGTTAACAGATTGCGAACGGATCCCTACGTTGGGCGGTGGGATTCAAAAGGGCAATTCCCTACCGTTCTTAGCAGAAGATTGCGCTCACCGACGATCGGCGAGTTCTATGGCAGTTGCAACACCCTAAAGCTGGGTTCTAGCCGGCCGGTCAGCGACGAAAATTCCATAACCCAGCCAGGCCAGCCAAAACCGTTGGAGTATATCGCACGCCATGCAGAACTGGGCCAAGCCCTCTGGTCCGAGAAGTTCCTCCACAATAGACGCATTTGCTTCCGCGTTGGCGCGCCAGCGAGCGAGAGTTGGCATTGTCTCGCGGCTGATATCCGTCTGTACTACTGCACAAAAGCCCGCTTCCTGAGCCCAGCGGGTATATTCACTTAAGGGTCTCATCAGCGCCCGACCAAAGACCTTATCCAGAATAAGAAGATCTTTCTGGTGCGCAAGCACTTCGCTAAAAGGAACGGGGCGTAGCAGCACGAGGTCGCAAAGGACCAACCGTCCGCCCGGCCGCAGCACTCGAAAACATTCCTGGAGGAGCAAATCCTTCCGTGGCATGAGGTGAGACGATTCCATCACCCAAACGCGGTCGAAAGATTCCGCGTTCAGATTTGTTGCCGTCCCGTCGCGGAGTTCAAAGCTGACCTGATGGCCCATATTCGCGGCGGCGGCCCTCGCCCGTGCGCGCTGAATTCCGACTTCGCTCGTGGAGATACCCAGCACTGAACAATGGTATTCTCGCGCCAACGCGAGAGCTGGATTGCCCGTGCCACAGCCTACATCGAGCACACTCATCCCGGGTTGCAGCGCGGCCTCCGCTGCGAGGAGTTGGGTCAAGGCGTTGGTGGCCGTCTCCAGTGGCGCGTTGCGATTTTCAAAATAGCCGTAGTGAAGATCCTCTCCCAATAAGTGCTGCCAGGCATCGGTTACACGATCGTAGTGAGAGGCCGGGTCCGGCCGTTCCACTGGCGGCATTTCGCATTGCTCCTAATCAGTGTTGCAGAAATCCAAGCCAACTCGACTTCGGCGCTATGCCATTGCGCCGCCGTCGACCACAATCGTTTGTCCTGTAATAAACTCGGCGGCGTCACTGCACAGGAACGTGACGATTCCAACGACATCTTCGCATCGTCCGAGTCTGCCCGCCGGGGTTCGGCGTACGATTTGCTCTCTCTGCTGCGGAGACAGTCCGTGCGTCATTTCTGTTTCTAAAAAGCCCGGCGCTACGGAATTTACCGTGATGCCGCGGTCTCCGAGCTCTCGCGCCAAACTTCGCGTAAATCCATCCAGACCGGCTTTGGTCATCGCATAAACGGACAAGCCGCGGAAACCGCTCCTTCCTACAATCGAAGTAATCGAGATGATTCTTCCCCAGCGGTTGATCAGCATCTCGCCAACACACGACTTTGTGAGAGCGATTGTTCCTTTGAGGTTAATGTCAATCAATTCATCGATGGCACTATCGGGCTGCAAAGCTAGAACGCCATCCAAAGCCACACCCGCGTTGTTGATCAACACATGCACCGTGCCGAAACGTTCCTTAACGGCACGCACAAAGTCGCGAACGGATGCGCGGGCCGAGAGATCGACTTCTCGAAAGAAGAAGCTATCTTTATACCGATCGTCGGCCAATAGTGAATCGATGAATGTCGATTTCGATCGGCTGCAGATTGCGACATTGTAGGCATCGTCCGCCAGAAAGGCCTTGGTCAGGACCGCACCCAGCCCGCGACTTCCGCCGCTGATAATGACGGTTCTAGCCATTTCGCCTCCTCACCAGCTTCTCGTTCCTTCGCTCTAGACGATCGACAATTCTCAACTGGCGCGGCTGCTCATAACGGGTCAGACTCTTCGCGCAGGCGCTTTGCGTCATTTCACGAACGGTGTCCGCAATCGCTCCCTCTTCGACTTCAATGTCGCATGCGACGATTTGTCCTGTGATCGGGCTGGGAGCGCCATAGACTCTAACTGCGGAAACGCCAGGGACCCGGAGAACGGTCTCTTCCACTTTCAACGGATGTACTTTGACTCCGCCGACATTAATGACTTCAGTCTTTCTGCCGCGAAAAAATATACGGTCGCCGCTTTGCTCGACCAGATCTCCCGTGGCCCTCCAGTTCTCCGCTTCGCCCATCGTATCCGCCTCAGCGACATAGCCGATCATCGACACCGATGACCGGACAAAAAGTTCTCCATCGACAATCTTCAATTCGACATTTCCGACCCGACGGTGCAGGTACGAAGCGGGGAATCCGGGTCTTCCGTCTTTCACCGCGAAACAAGTCCCAGCTTCTGTGGTCGCGTAAACCTGGGTAATTGCCGCGGAGGGAAAGCGCGATTTCAATTTCTTCAGCAGTTGCTCATCAGACGCCTCACCTCCGAGCGTGATTTGCTCCAGCTTAAGTCGCTGCGCATCTTCATCGGTGATGCGTGCCGCGAGCATTCGCCAGAACGTTGGCGTGCCTGAAACACATTCCACTTCATGCCGGATCAAACTGTCGATCACAGTTCGGAAATCGCTCGCTTCCGGGATGACAAGTGTGCACTGATCCCGGAGCGCCGCCAGAAGCACCTGGAGTCCAGCGAAGTGGTTTAGAGGGTAAGCGAGCAGCCATTGTTTTCCGTTGGCACCCTCGCGCGCAGGAATTTTTCCGAGCAAGCGATCCCATGTATATTGGGCCGCTTTGGGCAAGCCTGTGGTACCGGTCGTGAGCACAACTATCGTTCCAGGCTGCTCCTTGGAAACGGAATGACTCTTGAGTCGCGGCCTTTCTTGTGCGGCGCGAGCCAGATCGTCCAACAAAACGCCTTGGGCGGCGGGAACCGCGACGTTGGAGTCAGTCACAAAGAGACCCGCGCCCAGCCGATCCAAGAGCGTGACCAGTTCCTCACGCGGAGACTGACGATTTAGAATGCAGCATTGCAAACCGGCGGCTTCCGTTGCGATCACGCCGAGTATGAGATGAGCAGAATTTGCTGCATAAAAATAGACCCGATCCTGTTTCCTGCGTTTGATCTGCTCCGCCAATTCCGCAACTAACCCGGAGGCATCGTGGGCGCTGATTGTCGTTCGAGCATCAATCAGAACCGGACACCGCGGATTTTGAGCCGCAAAAGAATCGAGAAGGGCAGAGATCATCTACGTAGCCTTATCAGCGATGTAGAACTCCACAATTTGGCCGACGGTTTCGGGAAACTCGCCCGCGTTGTAGGGATCGGCCGAAAATTCGTTGTCGAGCATTGCCGCCAGCGTCGCCGCATCCAATGAATCCAGGCCGATCCCGTCCTCATACAACCGGTCCTCAGGTCGAAAAACAGATCGCTCGACGCCTTTAGCTTTCAGAACTTGAGTAAGGAACGCACAAATTTTTGCGAATAAATCTTCCGGCACGATTACCCCCAGCTTGTATAGTTACAAGAAAACTGGACCTTCAGTGAGCACTCAGCTCCGGATGAGAATGCGCCCAACCCCTCATCTGTTGTCTTGACCACAAAACCAGACCCATTGTCGGACTGAATTTTCCTGCTCGGTACAGTTCACGTCGCTGAGCACTGCCGGCCATGTATCCCTCCGACTCGTCTGCTTTTCCTCTAGTAGTAATCAGAGCGCCGGACTCCACGAATGGTTTGTTGATGAACGAAAGATGCGGACTGACTCGAAATGTGTCGCGCGAATGCAACCAAGAGCAGGAAACGAGGCCGCGAATTCCAGACCAAAGCTGTGCCGACGCCGCCATCCTGAACCAGGACCGGTCGGCCTCCCCTTCGATGATCATGAGCGGATTCTTACGGCGGGTGGCCATGTGAGGAACGAAGCAGGGGCTCAGCCCTCCAAACTCCACAGCAAGAAAGCAGAGGAGCTTTGGCAAATCCGCTGGTGAAACCTTAAACAGCCAGGAGCGCGGAAATCCGGAAATCTCCCAATGGAATTGTCCCGCCGGGAAGCGTTCGAGCAGCGCAATTTTGCACAGAGCTACAAACGAATAAGCATCGGGAGCAAAAAGTTGATATTCCCGCTCGGTAGGAGTTGCGAAAAACCGGAATTCTTCACAGATCAGCGCCTTCACGGAAGCTTCGACCGGCAGCTCCGCAACTTTCTGAAGATTTTGCAGGGCCGTTCGCAGCAGCAATATTCTTTGGAGGCAGGCACTGGTAAGATCCTCCTCCACGCCAGCTTTCTGGGCAACGGCGGACAGATCAGCTTTGCAATTGCGGGAGACTGTAAGGGAACGAACTGCCGATTCTGTGCTTCCAAGTGCCTGGGACACTTGCTCGATTCGTTCAGCCGTTCGTACTAGAGGCGGCGTCTTCAATGCGTTCGAGCAGATTTCCGCAGTCGCCGCCACCTGGGTCGCGAGATCCTTCATCAATGGGTGTTGCGGGCTCTTTGTGGCAAGAGGTCTCCTACGCCCACGAGCCAGCTCTCAAATTCTATATCGGAGAGCGCAGAGCCATCCACCAAGCGTGGGATCAGCAGCGGGTCCGTGTTTCGAGACGCGAGCGCGGGATCGCAGGTTGTCGCCGACCGGATGCCGAGATCCCGCAACCACTGTAAATACTCAGGCTTATAACGACCGCTCGGATAACAAAAATGTTCCGGTAACGAGCCAAGCAAGTCGCGAATGTATTCTCGGTTCTGGTTGAGGTTTTGTTTGAATTCATCCTCACGATCTGGGCTGAAGTGACGATGCGAATGCAGTTGAACCGAAAGGCCACTCTTTGCCAGTTCTCGAATCTCATCGGGCTGAAGCAGGTGAAGAATCCGCTCCTTGCAGATTTGGTCGTAATCCACTCCAAGCGTTGCCGCCAATTGTTGCGTAATTGCATCTGCCTCTGGTCCCTCAAGCTGCAGGGAATCGGCTCGCGAAGTCATTTTCGCCAAGACTTTCGACATATCGCCGTTAGTCCTGAGATCTAAAGGAAGCCCATTTCCAAGAAAAGGAAGCGCTGGATAGACCGCCCCGAGTTTCTTCCAAAGCAAGTAACTCCAGATCACGGGAACCACGGGGCGCGCCACAGTTATCCAGTACGTGGTCAAGTACAAAGTCGCAGGATATCCATACTCCTGAAGGATGGGCCACACCACAGCGCGGAAATCCACCGTACCATCATCAAACGTCAGGACCACCGCACGTTCTGGAAGTCTACCGCTGTAGAGCAGATCGAGAGCCTCCTGCAAGCCGAGCACCGGGCAAGAATATCTTCGAATCGCCTCAATCCTGGACCGGAATTTCTCAGGACTCAGATATAGAGCCGGCCACCACAAATGTTCGTCCTTGAGCGAGACTCCGTGATAGCCAATCACCAGCAGGCGTGAACTCCTTCGCTGCGAGGCAGCCGCAAGCCCAAAAAGGCCCGTTGCCTTTGCGATTCCTAAGGACGCTTTCTTGCACTGTTTAAGCATTTTCTCTATATCGCCGACTCAACTGTAAGGCACGGGCCATGAGAACTGGCGGAAGCGAGTGGGGGTCGAATCCACCGGCGACGGGGAACCCGCCGCCCGCCGGTTTTGAAGTTGAGCCGTTCTGCCGGCGTGAGCGAAGCGGGAGCCGGCAGGCGAAATCCCGAGCGAAGTCGAGGGAACCCAAGAATTGGCGGAAGCGAGTGGGGGTCGAACCCACCGGCGACGGGGAACCCGCCGCCCGCCGGTTTTGAAGACCGGGACGATCACCGGACCGCATGCGCTTCC
>Ga0187770_10000292_pt1 | contig 24700 bp, 24 predicted proteins | sample 0116_SJ02_MP02_2_FD_133154 | JGI IMG/M metagenome (GOLD analysis project Ga0187770, IMG submission 133154) | Tropical peat soil microbial communities from peatlands in Department of Meta, Colombia - 0116_SJ02_MP02_20_MG | ecosystem: Environmental > Terrestrial > Soil > Wetlands > Peat | place...
CAATCGCTCTATCCTAGTTTATGGCCTAAATTAAATCTTATCTATTCTCCGCTAGCGTGGAAGCTTAACGGCGGATTTGGCGGTGCTGGCCTGAACCATGCGAAAACCTCTTGTGGTCCTCTACGCTGCATGCGTGCTTTTGCTTCCCATTAAGGGCTGGAACGGAAGATAATCTGTTGCTCGTCTTCTCAGTTTCTGTATCTTGCAAATTCTGTGGGCATCGACACTCACAGCCAGGACTGGGGCGTGGCAAAAACCGCCAGCGACGTGCGAATTCACTTGGGACCCTGCACGCTGGCTTGTCCCCACGTTGAGGGTTCAAGCATGTCGGGAGCAGTGTCTTTTCGCTTACAAGGCTGTTCAGCAATGGCCGCAATAACCCCGCTCTGTCACATGCGGAATTACATCTGGCCTCACAAACAGAACGTGGAGGCTCCAGAAGATCGTTACAAAACGACATCACAACTAACAACACAAAAAACCAAGGCGCGTCAACCGTGAAGCACTGTTCAGCCTGTTTTTCAACATCGTTTGTCACAATGCAACATTACAACTAACCTCACAAACGCAGAGCCGGGGGGGGTCGAAACGCAGCATCGCGGTTCACGCACAAACATTACACGCATACATTACAACGGACATGGTCATCGTAGACCGGAGCGCGCGAGGGTCAAAAACGCAACATCGAGGTTTACAACGCAACATTACAATGCAACATTACAACAGACGTAAAGAAAAAAAGGCGTGGGGCCGTTCACCGTTGAAATCATGCTCCAACGTAATGTTAGATCTAAACACGGAGAGAGCTGGGCCGCAGCTAGACCTTCGGCTTCTGCGTCAAATCCTCCACCCTCGCCCTCTTAAGCAAATCGACATGCCTGACCAGCTCGTTTACGACGGCTTCGAAAACTTTCCTCCCTTTTTCGGCCGAAGCGGTTGACTGTTTCCCGTAGACGCCTGAACCTGTCTCGTCCACCGTGCTCAGCGGCAGCGTCAACCCTTCTACTTGCACCGCGTGCCCGCGAGGCTGCTCATCCAACGCCCTGCTCATGCTAACAAGGTTCGGGTGCAAGGCCAAGTTCACGGACGTCTCTTCCGCGCCAGCATGCCTCCTCTCTTCCCCAGCAAAGAGGTCGGGCAGAAGCCTCGCCGCGGCAGGCCACCACTGAAAAACAGACATGAAAACACCGTTCTCCCGCAACTCTCTCGCCAAATCCGAGAGCGCAGCCAAGTTGCCCCCGTGACCATTAACCACCACGATCTTACGCACACCACAGTAACTGAGGGACAAACACGTTTCTCCGACGTACCTCTTGAACGTTCCAGCAGAAATGAAGACAGTTCCCCAAAACTGTTTATGATGCGCGCTCACGCCGAACGGGATGACCTGCAGACACAGAACTCCTGTTCGTTTGGCAGTTTCCTCAGCGATGCTCCTGGCAATCAGATGATCCGTTCCCAACGGGTTCGCCGGCCCGTGCTGCTCGTTCGCACCCACCGGGAGAATCACGATGTCACTCTTCGCAAAGTACTCCTTAGCCTCAGGCCAACTCATCTCATGAAGAAGAACCTTCAAAACCCACATTCCTCCACCAAACTGTTTTAATGCAAACACATCGAATATAAACTTACAACCTAAAGCGGTGAATACCCTGAAAGCAGTCATCCTTGCAGGAGGCTTCGGCACGAGACTAAGGCCACTCAGCTGCACACGACCCAAGATACTCTTCCCAGTGGTCAACAAACCCCTGCTCCAATGGACTTACGAAAGACTCGCACGAAACAAAATAGAAGATGCAATAATGGCCGTCTTCTACCAGACCGAAGTCTACATAAAACACCACCGAGTCCCAAGATCCAGAGTCCACGTCACCTACTCGCACGATCCCATGAGAAAGCCTCTCGGAACGGGCGGCTCAATAAAAAGAGCCGAAAAACGAATCGGACACGACGAACCCTTCATAGTGCTGAACGGAGACATATTTGCAGACGTGAACTACGCCGAAGTTCTGCAAGCTCACAAGAAGAAGAAAGCAGTCGCGACGATAGCCGTTCGCGGCGTGGAGAACCCGAGCAGATACGGAGTCGTCGAATTAGCCCCAGACAACCGCATAACAAGGTTCGTTGAAAAACCTCCGCCCGGAACCGCCCCGACAAACCTAATCAACGCCGGAGTATACGTTTTCAGCCCCGAAATCTTCAACCACATCCCTGAAGGACAGGCCGTCTCCATCGAACACGAAATCTTCCCGAAACTCGCAGAAGAAGGCACACTCTACGGACACGCCTTCAACGGGTTATGGATGGACATCGGAAAACCCGAAGACTACAGGGAAATCAACCGAAAAATGCTCACCTCCGTCCCAGACCCACAGAAAAGCAGGCTCGCCAAAAACGTGCAAGTCAGAAAACCCGTCGCTATCGACAAAAACGTCCGCATAGGACCAGAATCCACGCTAGGACCCTACACAGTAGTAGGCAAAGACGTCATCATCGGAAAAGGCGTACAGGTACAAGACTCAATCATCTTCGCAGGATCGGTCATATCCAACTTTTCCAGGATAAACGGCGCAATAATTGGCGAAGGAGTAACCATCGGAGCAAAGGCCAAAATCAACAAAGGCTGCATAATCGGCGACCACGCCAAAATAAAAGACAACGTATCCCTCGCCGAAGGAATAACAGTCTGCCCAGCAAACGAAGTTTCCAAAAGCGTATTAACACCCACCCGCATCTGATAGAAAGAGGTTTATCAAACCATGCTAAGCCCAAAGCACCTGTTCGGCACCAACGGCATCCGCGGCCTCGCCAACAAGGAACTAACCCCTGAAATGGCCATCAAAGTTGGCAACGCAATAGGCACTTTTTTCAAACAAGGAGAACTCATAATCGGCTACGACGCCAGAACAACCGGACCAATGCTCGCGAAGGCCGTTACAGCCGGCTTGAACTCGACAGGATGCAACGTCCTCCTCGCAGGGATGGCACCCACACCGGCACTGCAGTTCGCAGTGAAGCATCACAAGCCGGATGGCGGAGTCATAGTGACAGCATCGCACAACCCGCCGGAATACAACGGAATCAAAGTGATATGGAACGACGGAATAGAAATATCTCACGAGCATGAAATAGAAATTGAAAACATCTACTTCGAAGAAAAAACAAAGCTCGCCGAGTGGAACGCGATAGGAACGACACGTGAACTGCCAGGAATAATCGACGAATACATCGACGCCGTAAAAAAACACGTCAACATCAAAGCAATAACGCAGAAACACTACCACGTTTTAATCGACGGAGCAAACAGCGTGGGCAGTCTAACCGGGCCGCGCCTTGCACGGGAATTAGGATGCAAAGTCACCACTATAAACGCAAACATAGACGGAACATTTCCAGGCAGACCCCCTGAACCGCGCCCAGAAAACTTGGGAGACCTGGCGACCACGGTGAAGGCCACGGGCGCAGACTTGGGCGTGGCCTATGATGGCGACGCCGACCGCTCTATTTTTGTCGACGAGAAAGGAAAGATCATAATGGGAGACCAGACCTTCGCCCTGGTGGCAAAGTATTTTCTAACAGATAACCCAGGCGAGAAAATCGTCACGCCGGTGAGTTCTTCAACCATAATTAAGGATATAGCCGACGAGTATAAAGGGCAAATCGAGTGGACCAAAATAGGAAGCGTAACAGTTGCTCAAACCATGAAAGAACTGAAAGCTAAGCTTGGAGGCGAAGAAAATGGCGGAATCTTCTACGGACCTCACCAACCAGTCAGAGACGGCGCAATGACGACCGCCCTAATCTTGAACATCATGGCCAGGACAGGCAAAAAATTCTCAACGCTGATAGAAGAACTACCCGAATACTTCATCGAAAAAGCAAAAATCGAATGCAAAGAAGAACTCAAACAGGAAGCCCTTCAGAAACTAATCGAACAAACCAAAGGGCTAAAAACAAACACACTTGACGGGGTCAAAATCTGGTTCAAAGACAAAAGCAGCATCCTGATAAGACCAAGCGGCACCGAACCAATATACAGAATATACGCAGAAGCCAAGACCAACCAAAAAGCCAAACAGCTCGTAAAAGAATACAGTTCAAAACTCCAAGCAATAATCAAAAACCTAAGCTAAGCATTGAATTCTAAAGCCACGGAGAACAGCAGCATGTCCACGCCGATAATGCAAGCAGGACCAGAAGAAATGGACACTCCCGAAAAATTAGGGAGCCATGCCGTGAGCATAATCGGATGCGGACAACCAGGCATTCTGCAAGCCGTCCTATTCGCGGACGCAGGATTCAAAGTCACATGCGTAGACGCCGACCAAACCACAGTCAACCGTATCGCAAAGGGAAAAACTTCTCTAAAGTCAGAAACAGGGACCAAGCTTAAAAACCATACAAAAACAGGACGCTTGAGCGCAACTAATGATATTGCAGATGCAGTTTCTCACAGCGACATCATAATAATCACAACCCCCATAAAAATCAGCTCGAGGAAAAAGACAGAGTACTCAGACTTAGAGAACACCTGCAAAAAAATAGGCTCAAACCTCCAGAGCGGATCCCTTGTAATAGTTACGACCCTAACCGGGATTGGCCTCACAGAAGGCCTCATAAAAGAAACACTAGAAAACACTTCAGGACTCAAAGCGGGCACGGATTTCGGGCTGGCGTACAGTCCAATTCAAACCTTCCACACCATGACTTGTGAGGAAGCAACAAATTATCAACGAATCGTCGCAGCAACCAACAAGGAAAGCCTGAGGATTGCATCATTCGTTCTTGAAAAACTAGCCAAGAGAGACCTTAGAAGGACAGCCAACGTAAAAGCGGCTGAAGTTGCCGTGCTCCTCGAAGTCTTGCGGCGGGATATCAACATCGCTTTCGCAAATGAAACTGCTCTCCTCTGTGAAAGAGTAGGTGTGGACTACTCTGAAGACCTCAGAATCATCGGGACAGACACTGGCAAGATGCCCTCTATAGCCACACTTGCGGACGACAGCCTTAGTGACGAACCATACCTTCTGCTAGAGGATGCAGAAAGCTTCAACATAAAACCTCGAGTAGCAATAGCGGCAAGAGACACGAATGAAGAGACGGTTAAACACGTAGCCAACCTAGTAAAGGACGCGCTGAAAAGCTGCGGAAAAACACTGAAACGCGCAAGGATCGCCCTCCTCGGAGTTTCACAAACCCCCAACGCTCAAAGCCCTATCAAGAGAACAGCAAGAAAGATCATCGACACTCTGGAAGCAAGGGGCGCCAAAATAAGCGTCTACGACCCGTACATTTCAGAGAGCGAAATCACGGAAACCTCGTATCACTTCAAGAAAAACTTGACCGAAGCCATGGAACGCGCAGACTGCGTAATAATCCTCGCAGCACACGATCAATTCAAACACATGAATCTCAGGAAAATGAAGCTCACGATGAAAATGCCAGCCGCCATAATCGACCTTGAAGGCGTATCGGAACCAAACAAAATTGAAAAGGAAGGTTTTGTATATCGAGGGTTAGGAAGAGGAGTCTGGACAAAATGAGGAAAGTGAAAACGGCGGTTATAGGAACAGGTTTCTGGGGAAAAAACCACGCGAGAGTGTACAAGGAACTGGCAGAAACCGAACTTCTAGCCATATGCGACATAGATACTGAAAGAGCCAGCTCCGTAGCTAAACAACTAGGCGTTACACCTTACAACAGTGTGGAAAAAATGCTCAAGAAAGAAGACATCGAAGCAGTGAGCGTTTGCACCTGGTCAACGAGCCTAGCAAAAGAGGCCACCAAGGCCGTAGAGAACGGAAAACACGTCCTCGTCGAGAAGCCGATGGCTGCAAACACGAAACAAGCCGAAAAACTTCTCGCCGCGTCTGAAAAAATAGGAGTACACCTGACCGTTGGTTTCTTGATGCGGTTCATCCCAGGTTTGCAACACATGAAAAAGGCGGTTGAAGACAAATCAATCGGAGAACTCGTGTGCGCCACGGCCAAGAGAGTTTCGCAATGGCCTGAGAGAATAGGCGACGTCGGCGTGGTCAAGGACACGGCGATACACGACATAGATGTAATGTTGTATCTCTTCAATCGAGACCCGATTGCCGTCTACGCAAAGACGGGAAACATGAGACACAAGAAATTTGAGGATTACGCCCAGATAATGCTCACCTTTGAAGGAGAAAAAAGCGCGTTCATCGAATCAAACTGGCTAACCCCCTACAAGACTCGAATTCTGATAGCAACGGGAAGCGAAGCCATAATGAGGCTCGACTACATCACCCAAGAGTTAACGGTTGAAGACGCAAAAGAAACAGTGCAACCGAGATACCAAACTCAAGAACCCCTAAAACTCGAGCTTCAACACTTTGCAAACTGCATTCTGAAGAAAGAGAAACCGCTTATAACCGGACTCGACGGCCTGAAAGCCCTCAGAATAGCTGAATCAGCGATAAAATCCTCATTAACAGACAGAATAGTCAAGCTCAAATAGCCACGACAAAGCCTCAGCGCTTCCCAAGATTGAACGGCTTGCCCTCTCGCAGAATCTTCTCCGGAGTCTTAGCCTTCCACTTCTTCAGAAAAGGCAAGTCCTCCTTTTCCGTTCGCAGCTCATCCGGCAGCATTTCAGGAATCTCGTCGCGTATTGGGTACCACCTTGAACATTTCGGACAGATAATCAACCCTTCGACAACCTCCTCCTTCTCCTCAAAAACAAGCAGCTCCAAAGGATATTGCTTGTCAATCGGGCACGCGAGTATTTCCATCAATTTCTTCTTGATGAGCCATTCCTCCACTTCCCCTTCTGCCTTATAACTATAAAACTCTTTCACGAAAACCGCGCTTACGCACTTGCGCGTTTCTAAATTCGCTTCCAACATGGCTTACGATTGGTATTTTGCGCCTTTGGTCATATTTGGATCCAAGCATAGGAGCTTATCAGCGTTGCACGCAAGCAAATCTCAACCCAAACCCGAAGAGAAGGGCCAAAAACATCTAGGCCCCAGAATCTAGGAACAGATATGCGCATGCGCGCCAGGAATACTGAAACCTCTGGAAACATTTAAAAGCAAAATGGATTTCCTTCTTAGAAAGAGGAAATAGCATGGAGAGAGCACCAGCAGGCATAGTTTATGAGTGCGTTAGGTGCGGATCGAAGGTTCCTTCCGAAGAACTTGAGATGCGCGGTGGGGAAACTAAGTGCATAGTTTGCGGCTACAGAATCCTGCGCAAGGTGAAGCCGCCCGTGGTCAAGCGCATCCCAGCCAGGTGAAGAGGAAAAATAAGGGGAAAGCGATTTTTCTCATCCTTTAGAGTTCTCACTTTGGAAAGCTCTGCTTCAGAATATCTCTTTCTCCCCTATCTTGCGAAGCGCTCTGCCGCGAAGCTTTATCGCCGGACCTACGACTTCGTCTGGCTGTTTCTCAATGGTCTTTCTTTTTATGCTTTCTCCACACACTCCCTTCGGCAGCAGCCGTCTTTTCATGCATATGGCATACGTGCAGTCTTTAATGTCGCACATCTCTTCTGTCCATCTGCACCACATGGCATCCCGCCGGGGGACAGTCGCTTCCTTTAAGCATTTGAAGGATTGGCATGTTGGAGAACAAGCCTTAATCTGTGCCAACGCATGCACTCCCTTTGTCTATCTCATTACAAAATATCGTCGCTAGCTAAGTCTCTTGAGCAATATCTTGCTTTTGACATCATATAAACTTTTTTCTTCAAAACTCCTTATTCTGGCTTCAACCTTCTGTTTTTTGACTCTTGTTTTTTCTTCTCCTGTAGACCTCCAATAAGAGAATCAGAAGCACGCTCAGCACGATGATTATGGTTATTGCCAGCTGATTCACTTCAACCGGAAGCCCAGCCAACAGCACATACCTCACCATCTTAATCGAAACCGATGTTGAGCCACCAACGAGAAGATTCTGGATCACAGTTGGCGGACCCTGATTTGACAAGTAAACCGAGATGGTGTATTTGCTACCTACGAGGTTGTCAAACGTGACGACGCCATTGGCTTGTGTCCGATTCGAAGTCGTTTCAGCACCGTTTTCCTGCAACGTTACGTTCGTGTTTGCGAATGGTTGCCCAAAGTAGTCAGTCAGCGTGATCGAAATGTTCAAGTCGAAGAGATTACAGTCCACGGTCACGTTTTGATCCTGGAACAGGGTCACTGTGGTGCTGTTTATCTCATTTTCCGCACCGTCAAGAATCTCCACATTGTACGTGCCAAAAGTGGCATTCTGAAAAGCGACAGTGCCATTCGAATCAGTGTTTCCGTCATAGTTAATGCCACCAACCTGCTCTTGGGCCTCGACGGTAGCATTACTGAACGGTTGCCCATCTGCCTTGAAGGCCTGCACTTGCAATGTGTACGAGGGGCAACCAATGGTTACGTTGAAGGAAGGAACTAGGCTTCCATTAACTAGGAGACTTGTAATCGTTCCATTAAATCCAGTGTCCTTTGAAAAAGAAGACTGAATAATGTTCGTCACGTTGAACGTTGTATCGTACCGCGATCCAGTTAGAGTGTAAGTAGTGTTCGGCAGCAGCGATTGCTCTTCCGCATTGCCGTTGATATCAGTCGTCAAATTCACGGGTGTTCCTGAGGCGGGCGTCAAGCTCACCCCCGCTTCGGGAATGCCCACTTCATTACCGTTCACAATCGCAACAACCCTAACGCCGAGATCCGTAAGATTGAGTAAAAGATTAGTTGTCTCAGTGTTATTCACGTCAAAAGTGCCTTCTCCAACGTTTACATTTTGGAAATATCCTTCCCAACTGTAGCTTCCAATTTCAAGCGTCATCACGGCCAGACCGTTCGAATCGGTCGTCTGATTCATGACCGATGTCCCGCTTTCAAACGCCTCAAGCGTGGCGTTGGGCACAACGTCTCCGGCCAGATTCACTGCAGTCGCGTTGAAAGCAAAACCTGGAACCGTGAAGTCCTGAGTATCTGGAACAGTCTTCACTGTCGGAAACACGGCGGTCGAGAGGATGTTTACAGTGTAGGTGCCCACCGTCGCATTCGTCGGCACTGCAAAGCCCGAAAAGTTGATTTCACCCGAAGGGGTGGCGGTTAAGGGCGCGAAATATTGAACGTTGGTTCCTGTTATGTTCAGCGTAACGGTTTCGTTAGACGCGTATCCGGTTGCCATTACGTTAACCGTCTGCATCCTGTGGTATTCCGTCGAATTCGTCAAACCCACGATGAAGGTTGGCGTGGTAGCTGTCACGTTAGCAGAAATCGTGTAATTGCCAACGAGGTTGGTGTTAGCGCCGCTCGAAAAGTTCCCTGGGTAAGCCAATGTTACGTTACCGCTTCCAAAGGGGGACGTTGAAATGCCTAACTGTTCAGAGTAGTTCGAATTGTCGGGGTTTTGGACACTGATCAGGGCACCGTACGTCAGGTTTGCATCCGCACCGGTTAGATTCAAAAAGATAGGCACCGAGTCGCCTTCCTGCAACTCTGTTGGCGCTGGAGGCACGGTAACGTTCATGTTATATGCCGTTTGAACAATGAAAACACTTGAGGCGTTCTGAAGGGGATTGCTCACGTCAACGACGGTCACTGTATGGTTGCCAAGTGTCGCCTCTGGAACAAGAAACGACGCGGTTACATTGTTTTCAGTAGCGTTTCCCACTACTTCAACCATCCCGTCAAACGTAACATTATACGCTCCGTTTGTCGTAGTCAGGTTTGCCGTCACCGTAACGTTTGTACCAACATTTCCCGTGACAGGACTAAGCGAGAACACCTGCATCGCAGCCTTGGCTCTAGGCAGGAATGAAAAACCCAGTAGCACAGATGTTAACATCAAAAACAAACACATCAATTGTTTAGCTTTAAGCCTAATTTTTGCCAACCGTCTTCCCTCGAACTATACATTCAAGATTGTGAACATCTAATGCTGGGTGCATTTTAAACTTTACCTTTTGCCCATATTCTAGGACGCACGCTTAGCACGCTGCCCGAATGAAAAGCAACTTAAATCCGAAGCAGATAGTATTGAAGACTCGAGGCGTTCAATCATGATTGATGATATACTGAGCCTAGTCAAGAGGCATGAGGAGTGGCGCGGTAAGCAATGTTTGAATCTCATCCCATCCGAGAACATAATGAGCCCAGCCGCGCGCAGACTTCTTTCCTCAGAACTAGCGCATCGTTACACTTCCAGAGACCGATTCTACATGGGAACACGTTTCACGGATGAAATCGAACAATACGGGGAAAAACTGGCAAAAGAAGTGTTCAAAGCTGAAACTGCAGATCTGCGACCGCTTTCTGGGCACATCGCTGACACAATTGTCCTTGCAAACCTCACGAAACCAGGCGACGTGCTCATGTGCAATTCCCCGCAGGACGGAGGATACCCCGGAATGTGGAGCGAAGGCCTCGCAGGACTCTTCAATCTTAAACCTGTTCCGTTCCCGTTCTCGAAGAGAGACTGGAACATAAGAGTTGAAGAAGCAAAAGAAACAATAGCAACCGTCAAACCTCGAATAGTGATTTTCGGTGCAAGCCTGATTCTCTTTCCGTATCAAGTAAGCGCACTGGCGAAAGTAGCTCGCGAAAATGGCGCAATCGTGGGATTTGACGGCTCACACGTGCTCGGACTCATTGCCGGCCAACAGTTCCAAGATCCACTACGGGAAGGCGCGCAGGCACTGTTCGGCTCAACCCACAAGAGCTTATTCGGCCCTCAAGGAGGCATACTACTCGCAAACAAAGAAATCGGAGAAACCCTGAAAGAGAAGATATATCCTGCTTTCGTAGACAATGCCCATTGGAACCGCATCGCTGCCCTCACCTTAGCCTTAGCTGAGATGAAAGACTTCGGCAAAGCGTACGCAGCACAGATCGTTCGCAACTCAAAATCTCTGGCCAAAGCACTGCAAGACTATGGTTTTCCAGTGATTTGCCAACATCTAGGCTTCACCCAATCTCACCAGGCCATAGTGGACTATGGAGACTACGAAAAAGGCAGAACCGTAGCAGAAGAACTTCAACGCGCAAACATAATCACCGACTGCGTGATCAGATTCGGCACATGCGAGGTCACAAGACGCGGAATGAAAGAAACAGAAATGTTGAAAATAGCCGAACTAGTCAAAAGAACAGTCATCGACAAAGAGAACCGGGGGAACATCAAACAAAACGTGGCGAAACTCGCCGCCGAGTTCCAGAAAGCCCAATACTGCTTTGATGATTAGTATGTGTAGATGGTTCTACGAAACCTTGATTCACAATAAACCTGCTATAAGCAAAAGTTCTGCAGAATGTGAACGTATCAATGCATACAAATGACATCTGCCGCCTTCCACTGCACACAGCGCGCGCTTTTCTGTGTACTAAGCAAACTCAGTTCAGGAAGATTTGACAATGGGTAATATTCTTTGCAATTAAGTCAGGTTAAGAAGCTGCATATGCGCCTGGCTGATATTTCTTGAATCAAATGAGAACAAAGCTTAAATATTCCCTCAGGCATTACCCTTGCTCTTGAACCAAAGATTGAATCGAGGTGTTAACAGATGGTTAATGATGGACGAGGACGCCTATTCAGAAGGAAAGACGGCAAGTATCTCATCTACATACCGAAAGACCTAGCCGAAGACAGTATGTTCCCGTTCAAAGGCTCAGACTCCATATTCGTAACGGTGTCCTTCAAACCCAGCGGAGACGTCAGACTGCTGGTAGAGAAATGGAAAGAGACAGTGCCAGAAGAATGAGCAGATACGGCACAGGGCAATAGTTGCCCATCCCTATTTTTGAGGATACGATAAAATACTCGTTTGTTCTACATATTCCAAACGGAAAAGGTGCTGACGTAATGGATGCTCTGAAGACAATTCTGGATGAGACAAGAAAAGAGTTAATGTGCAAGGACAAAGTACGAGAAACGGCTTACAGAGATCTTAGAGAGACAACGAGCCTTTCGAAGCAAGCGATACTTCTCATTCATCAAAAAAGGTTGAGAGAAGCAGAAAAACTCATTGGAAGAGCGCGCAAAAATATTTCAAGAGTCAAGGACATGTCAGTCTCGCATCCCAGCATCGTCTATTGCGGCCTTTACAGCGAGGCGCTTCAAGAATACTCTGAAGCAAGCATATTCCTAAAACTAGTCCAAGAATCCAGGTTTGTAACACCCAAGGAGATTGATGCTCCCTCGGATGATTACGTGCTTGGACTGGCCGACGTGATAGGCGAATGCAGGCGCGCAGTACTTGACGCTCTGCGCGAAGGCGACACGAAAAAAGGGGAAAAATACCTGCAAACAATGGACCAAATCTACATCGAACTCATGGCGATGGATGAATCTTACATGCTTGTGCCAGGCCTAAGGAGGAAATGTGACGTTGCCAGAAAACTCATCGAGATCACCCGCGGAGATATGACCCAAGAAATCCGAAGAAACGAGCTTGAGAAACATCTGAGACGGTTTGAAAAGTACGCAACAAGCAAGAAATGAACCCAACAGAGCACCGAAAAGAAGCCCCGGTGAGAATAGGACCAAACATCGCTTTTCTGTCAAAAAAGCCCATGAAGCCCAGCTACGCATGTCAGAGAAAATTACTTTCGAGGACCGTTTGCCCGAAAGAATCTGTTCAGTAGCCGGTGTAGACATCGCTTATGCTGATGACGTTTCTATAGGAGCCGTCGCAGTTCTTGACTACGACTCCCTCAAGCTCGTGGAAAAACAAACAGCCTTCAGCAAGACCCGCTTTCCCTACATTCCGACACTACTTTCCTTCAGAGAAACAGAACCTGCGGTCCAGTGCATTCGAAGACTGCACAGCCAACCGGACATGTTTCTAGTCGACGCCCACGGGTTTGCACACCCATATCACTGCGGATTTGCAAGCCATCTAGGACTCATTCTGAGAAAACCAGTAATCGGCGTTGCAAAAAACAAACTTATCGGCGAAGTCAAAACTACCCAATTCGAAGCCGATGTGGATCTCATCGAGTATGACAAAAAGACTATCGGGGCAGCCGTCACAACCAAGAGGGGATGCAAACCCGTCTATGTCAGCGTTGGACACATGATTTCGCTAGAAACCAGCATCAAAATAGTCAAGCACTGTGCCATAAACAACCGATTGCCAGAACCTATTCTATTGGCCCACAACATAGCAACAGGCGAGAAACGAAAAATCAATATCCTCTCAACAGCTAAGAACCGTGATAGTGAATGAATTGCTAAACCCAAAACTCAATGCACTAGCAAAAAAGATTCGCAACGAACCCCTTCGCCAAAAAGTCATTGAACTGTTGAAAAACCCCACTATCGAAATCAACGGCACAACATACAAGGGCTTGCCTCTTAAAACATCGCCAGCCGGAATATCACGTCACCACAGCTACCCGGGCGGATACATTGAACACATCGCTTCAACAACAAACCTCGCACTGGCAATGTGCGACTCCGTGGAGAAAATATATCACGGCTCTGTCAACCGCGACCTCGTCATATCCGGCGTACTGTTGCACGACATATTCAAACCAGCAACATACACCATCAACAAGAACGGAAGCTACAGCTCAGCACCCTTAGCCGACTTTTTGGACCACCTATCACTCGCAACGTCGGAACTCGTTCGAAGGGACTTTCCGCTGGAACTGATTCACATAGTATCAGCACACCACGGCGAGGCAGGGCCGATAAGACCGAAGACCATCGAGGCCCTGATATGCCACTTGGCAGACTCGATAGATTCACGATTGAACAGCGAAATCTTGAGCGCGGCGGCATACCTTTCAAGAAGAGCTGTAGGTCAAGAACTTTTCAAGATGAACTCGAAGGAGGCATTCGAAATAGTTCGTTCGAAGTCCATCGAAGGCTGGCAAGGCGTTGCAAAAACCATCGAAAAAATAAGTCGCAAAAGAAAAACGCACAAAACTTAATAGCTTAACCCGCGTGAAAACTGAGAAACAGTGACTTAAAATTGGAAGTTCCCTTTGATGAATTTCAAAAGCTCGATCTCCGCGTCGGAAAAATAGTGGAAGCTAACCAAATCCCAGGCTCGCGAAACCTCATAAGAATGATAGTTGATTTTGGGACTGAAAAGAGACAAGCCGTTGCGGGACTTTTGCAGTGGTACAAACCCGAGGATCTCGTGGGCAAAAAATGCGCCTTCATTCTTAACCTTCAGAGACGCAAGATGATGGGTGTCGAATCCCAGTGCATGATCTTCGCCGCTGAGGACGACAAGGGCAACGTTGTAGTCTTGCAGCCAGAAAAAGACATTGCACTTGGTAGCAGAATACACTAGCAGGCGATCAATCATTAACCCATAAGTTTGATGATAGCTTCAGCCTTTTTCTCGTTATCGACGAGACACTCAACCATTTCCTGGTTCAAGTCCAGCCACTTTGCAAGTCCAGCTGCCATCTCGGGATTATTGTTGAACATTATCTTCAAGTATGGAAGGACTTCCTTCGAGGCTCTTTTGGCTGAAATGTGGTTCTTCCGCTTAATTTTGGCGCCTATGCTTAGTTTCATGGCACGTTCAGCTCTAGATCTCGACAGCATCTGTATACGTTCAGGGAACTTGAAAGGGATCCACCCTGAAGTTTTGGTGTTCTTTTTAGCCAGGGCTACGCCAGCGGTCATGTAGTCCATCACGTAACGCAGCAAGCCCCAATTCTGCGTTGCGCGGATTCTGCCGCGATAAACATCGGCTATAGATAGTGCATCCATTGCGTCGGCCAGATCATGAGGGTCTGTAAAGTGTGTTGGAACATTCTCGTAGATCCACTCTAAAAGCATGTCAGTGTCAACGTCCACAATACTGGCAGCCTGCTTCGCGCTGGCACAAGTCTTTCCGTAGAGTATCATTCTCAAAACGTTGAAGATGCTGTCTTGCCTATCTCGGTAACCCAGCCAAGAAACGTCCTCGTAAGTCAACGTTTTCTTACTTTGGCCCAGCGCCTGAAGATCGTTCACTGCCGAGCGCACATCGCCTCCTGAGCGTTGGGCAATAAACTTGAACGCAGCCTCGTCTGCCTGAATCCCCTCCTCTTCACTTATCAACTCTAAAAGCTTCGCAACTTCGCCGGCCGGCGGCTTCTTAAACTCTATCAAAAGGCAGTAGCTGCGGAGGGTCGAGAAGCGAGGGTCGTATGCGCTGTTAGAAATCAAGATTATTGGGCATTGCGCTGCTTTGACCACGTCGGTTATTGCCTTCACCCCGCCTCTGTCTGAAGTCCCAGTTAACCCGTCTAATTCGTCAAGGAGAATGATTCTTTTCCCACCGAACAGTGAACCGTATTGCGAGGCCAGCCCAGCGAACCGGTTTATCGCCTCCTCAGTTCGATAGTCGCTCGCGTTTTTCTCCACGAACTCCGTGCCATAATCGTGAGCCAGAGCTTCCACAGTGACCGTTTTTCCTATGCCTGGCGGCCCATATAGAAAGGCGGCCCTCTTCTTGGGGATTCCTTTTTCCCAGGATTTTGTCCATTCAATGAGCTTTTCAATCGCGTCAGCGTTCCCAATGACGTCAGCTATTGACTTCGGTTTGTGCTTAACCGTCCAAGCAGCGTGCAAGAGTTTGCACCTATCTTGCGCTTCTCAAGTTGCAGCCTGCTTCAACCAGTCGGGCCAGCAACGCGCTTAACTGGATCTCTTCATCAGCTCCTTCAACAAGCCTAAAATCCGCCTCGCCCACGATGTCAGCAAGTTTTATCTTCCAATGCTCGGGAAGCTCAGCTCTGAAGATTTCTGTGTGAATCTGACGTATTACGTCGCTTCCAGCCACGCCGTACTTTTGGATCATGTCACGCAACTGTTTTCTTGCTTCCATGAAGTTACCCTCCATGGCCACTTTGATCATCTTTTGCACGTCTGCAGGGCTAGCTTTTCCGGTGATCGAATAGATGACTTTTGCATCGACGGGTTTGCCCAGCGAAGCAGCGGATTGCAGGGTGTTAACTGCCCGTCTCAGGTCTCCGCCACAAATCTCAAAAATAGCGTCCAAACCCTCGGCCAACAGCTTTACATTTTCTTTTTCAGCCAGCTCCTTCAGGTAAGAATCGTGGGCTTCTCTCGGCAAATAGGTAAACCTGAAAGGGGCACACCTGGATTGGATAGGCTCAATTATTCTCCCACTATAGTTGGCGCACATGATGAAACGGCAAGTCTCCGTGTAACGCTCCATCGTCCGCCTGAGAGCCTGCTGAGCATCAGAGGTCATGTTGTCCGCCTCGTCCAGAATCATTATCTTGAACGGAATTTCACCCATCGATTTCACCCTCGCAAAAGTCTTCACGGTCTCCCTAACGACGTCAATTCCTCTCTCGTCGCTCGCATTCAACTCCATCATGTGCTCTCTGTAAACATCGCCGTAGAGGTCCCTTGCCAAACAAAGAGCCGCAGTGGTCTTCCCAGTGCCCGGCGGCCCAGCAAAAATGCAGTGCGGCACGTTCCTAGATTTCGCGAAACTCTTCAACCGCTCAACAATGTCTTTCTGATCAACAATATCGCTCAGCTTCTTCGGCCTGTACTTTTCAGCCCACATCTCGAAACTCAAACAGCATAAGCCTCCCAGTTTATACGTTATTTCCATGCACTAATAAAAGTATACTCACATCAAAAAAGAAGCGCCTCTAGAAACTCCACGCGCCAAACGGAAATGTGGGTTCGAGAAAATTGTCACAAAACAACATTACAACTAACAACACAAAAAACCGAAACGCGTCAACCGCGAAGCCTTGTCCAGCCAGTTTTCAACATCGTTTGTCACAAAGCAACATTACAACCAACCTCACAAACGCAGAGCCGGGGGTCGAAACGCAACATCGCGGTTTACGCTGCAACATTACAATGCAACATTACAATGCAACATTACAACGGACGTAAAGAAAAAAAGGCGGGGGGTCCGCGGGCAATGTTGAGATCATACTTCAACATGATGTCAGCACTTCTTGAAACCAAATGAGCCCAGTAGATCTCCTCATGATTGTACATGTTCATAAATGTTCATTTCTACACCCTTCTAAGGTAACGTTTAAATCCTGATTGAGTCAAACATCCTAGTTCCAAAAAGTTTGCATATGTAAAGGAGAGAGAAGAATGTCAGAACGTGTACACAAAAACAGCGCTTATTTAAACGGCAAATCAACGACCGGAAGCCAAACACGTGTCAAGGACACAAGCCCGACAAGCGGAATGTGCCCTATATGCATCCGCGACTGCCCATTCCTATGCGAGATAAGCCTATCAGCATTCAGAGGAAGAGAAGCACTATACCCTGAGCCAGTTCAGTTCGGCACAAGCACCGCAGGCGCCCTCAAAGACTTCGGACTAGACTGGTCACACTTCAACATACAAGCAGGTCTTTTCGAAGCAGAAGGCACTGAACCCATCTCCGACGTTATGATATTTCCAAACGTAAAGCTGGAAACCAAAATCGGAGGCATACCGTTAAAACTTCCCATCGTGAACGGCGCGTTCGGCTCAACGGACGTCGCAAGACTGAACTGGGAAGGCTTGGCAATCGGTGCAGCCCTCGCAGGCACATCTGTGATAGTAGGGGAAAACGTAGGCGGCATGGACGCAGAAGCACAGATCACCGGAGGCAAAATCACTCAATCGAAAGAACTGAAGCGCAGAGTAGACTTGTTCCGAAAGTTCTGGGACGAAAAGAACGGAGAAGTGGTCATACAGACGAACGTTGAAGACCAGAAACTCGGCGTCGACGTCTACGCCATTTCAAAACTCGAAGTAAACGTCATCGAAAGAAAATGGGGGCAAGGAGCAAAGGCCATCGGAGGCGAAGTGCGGGTAAGAGACTTGGAAAAAGCCATTCTGCTGAAGAAGAGAGGCTACGTGGTCATCCCAGATCCAGAGGCCCCCAATGTTCAGAAAGCATTCAAGGATGGAGTGTTCAAATCCTTCGAAAGGCACAGCAGAGTAGGCATACCCAAGGAGAAGGGCTTCATTGAAGACATAGAATGGCTGAGAAAGCAAGGGGCAAAACACGTAACGCTCAAGACAGGAGCATACAGACCATCAGCCGTCGCTTGGACAATGAAAATGGCATCGGAAGCCAAGATCGACTATGTTTCCTTCGACGGCGCCGCTGGCGGAACAGGAATGAGCCCGGTGCCAATGATGGACGAAATGAGCATCCCGACAGTCTACCTCGAATCCATAGTCCTCAGATGCGCACAGATACTGAAAAAGAAAGGGCGCTACGTTCCAGACCTGATAATGGCCGGCGGATTCATAGAAGAAACATCGATATTTAAGACCCTGGCTATGAGCAACTTCGGAAACGGCCCATTCATAAAAGCTGTTCTGCTTGGACGATCACCAATAACCGCCGTCATGAAGTCCAGCTACTTCAAACAACTGTCCGACGAAGGTAAACTGCCTAAAGCCTTCTCCGACAAGTTCGGCACCACCCCAGACAAGTTCTTCATTGCCGCACCCGAACTCAAGGCAAAATACGGCACACGCTTCAAAGAAATACCTTGGGAAGCCATAGGAATGTACACCTATCTAACGGACAGAATAGGCGTAGGACTCAGACAGCTACTCGCAGGAAACAGAAAATGGAAGCTGGAACTCATCAACAGAAACGACTTGATGAGCCTATCTGAAAGAGCCACCAAAGTCACTGGTATACCAATGGCCGACGAAGTAGAAAAAGACGCAATCGAAAGAATCCTCGAATAAAACACCTCTCTTTTTTTAATTTTCTAAGCAACGTTTAAAAGCGCTGATTTGCCTAGCCAATAAAAATAGAGGAATTATCTATGGCAAGAACACAGACAGCACTATCCGTAGCCCTAGAACAGTTGAAAATAGCTACGGACAAGCTAAAACTCGATTCGGGCCTGCGCGAAATGTTAGCGAACCCAAAACGCTCACTTCTCGTTTCCATTTCCGTGAAAATGGACGATGGAAGCATAAGCGTCTTCAACGGCCTCCGGGTGCAACACTGGGATGCCAGAGGACCGTTCAAAGGCGGCATAAGATACCACCCGAACGTCACCTTGGACGAAGTTTCAGCGCTGGCAATGTGGATGACGTGGAAGTGCGCCGTAGTAGACATCCCCTATGGAGGAGCGAAAGGGGGAATCTGCTGCAACCCCAAGAAGATGTCAAAGGGCGAGCTTGAAAGAATGACGAGACGCTTCACAAGCCTATTGTACGATTTCATCGGGCCATACCGTGATGTGCCCGCTCCCGACGTCTACACCGACTCGCAGACCATGGCATGGATAATGGACACCTACAGCCAGATAAGAGGCTACAGCGTCCCCGAGTGCGTTACTGGAAAACCCCTGAGCATAGGCGGCTCAGAAGGAAGATCTGAAGCAACCTCGCTGGGCGTCGACGTCTGCGCAAGAGAAGCCGCGAAACAAATGGGACTGAAGCTAAAAGGAGCAACAGTCGCCGTTCAAGGCTTCGGCAACGTGGGCTGGAACGCCGCCAAAATAGCTTATGACATGGGATGCAAAATCTTGGCAGTGAGCGATTCAACTGGAGGAATCTGCACCCCCAAAGGCTTGAACCCCTATGAAGTCTATGAATACAAGTCTAAAACCGGCTCCGTCCTTAACTTCAAAGGAACCGAAAACATCACGAACAAGGAGATACTTGAAACAAAATGTGACATTCTCATACCCGCAGCACTCGAAAACCAGATAACTAAGACAAACGTAGACAAAATAGATGCAAAGATAGTAGCGGAGGGAGCAAACGGGCCAACAACGCCCGAGGCTGACAGGGCGCTTCACGAAAAAGGAATCGTGCTTATTCCGGACATTCTGGCAAACTCGGGAGGAGTAGCAACAAGCTATTTTGAGTGGGTTCAAAATCTCACACGCGAGCACTGGACGCTGGAAGATGTGTGCAAGAAATTGGAGAACAAGATGGTCAAAGCATTCTACGATGTCCACAAATCAGCCAAGAAAGAAGAAAGCGATTTGCGCACGGCTGCTCTAATGCTTGGTGTGGGAAGAGTTGCTGAAGCAATAAAGACCTTGGGCCTATGGCCATGACAACGTGAAGATGAAAAGATTCTCTTCCATTTTTCTTTTTCAAGGACGTAATTCCCTCGATTCTGGTCAAGCCAGACTCCTTAATCTAAACTTTTAAGCAGCAATCTTCATCTTGTCCTGCACTGAGTGCTGCCGTATCGAGGTTTAGGAAGGAGAAGAAGATGCCAAAAACTGTCGCGTCAAAAATCGAATTCCAAGATTTCTGCTTTGAGAACTCGCTAGTCAGGATAATTGCAAATAGAACCTGCCCTGAAATCAAACTTGGAGGCCTGTGCATAGGCCCTCTTGAGGAAGGAAACGAATACGAAGTTTATTTTTGGGCAGCTCTAGAGCTTGAAAAGTCCGGAATCGCCCGTATTCATGAAGAAGAACAAGTTGATGCTGCCAAGCTTAACAAGATTCAATGGACTGAGCGTATACAGAGCCCTGGCCAAATATCTAGACTTCCGGAGAATTTCTACCCGAAGGTTCGAAGATACCTCACAAAATTGAAACAAGAAATTGTGAGAGACCCTGAAAAAGTGCGCGAATACGAAAGAGTCAGACAATTGGCTCAGGACATCGTAAATTCAAGAATGAAAAAAATCATTTCGATCGCCTCCGCTCCTGCCCAAACAGAAAATGCATTGAGAAATCTTGCAGACGAGGAAAAGTTTCTCTATGAGAAGCTGTTCAAGCTTATCTGTCAGTGGAAAACCCAAATAATCGAACAGCAAGAGGGACGCAGATGACCGAAGAGCTGGAGGCTGTAGACCCACAGGAGCGATTCCAGGATTTCCTAAAGACCGAACGATACCGTCAGAGGATCTCGCAGATGGTGTTGGCTGGCACGACATCATTGGTGGTTGACTTTGAAGATCTATTGGCCTTTGATCAAAGGCTTGCGGAGGAGCTTCTGGAAAAACCCGAAGAATATCTCAAGCACGCCAATGACGCCGCCTATGCGCAGCTGCAGATAGAAGATCCAGAATATGCCGAAAAAGCTGCAACTGTGAATGCCCGGATTGTACGACTGTTAGAGGCGGAGCCGCTGCGCAAACTCGGTTCACAGCAGATTGGCAGACTTGTAATGGTTGAAGGGATAGTGGTTCGTTCATCACCAGTTCGTCCCATGGTCATGCAAGCGGCATTCAAGTGCAAAAGATGTGGAACGTTGAACCCCGTGGACCAGACAGGCACGTACCTGAAAGCACCTTTCGCATGCAGCAGCCCCGATTGCGGATCAAAAGGCCCATTTGAATTCATCCAAGAGGAATCGACCTTCATAGATTCTCAAGAGCTGCGAGTCCAAGAGAGACCAGAAGACTTGCCACCTGGACAACTCCCCAGAACGCTGAGCATCAAACTGGTAGGAGGCGAAATCGTTGACATCGCGAGACCTGGCGACGACGTGTCCACAGTTGGAATAGTGCACGCTTTTGCGCCAACACTGCCAGGTGTCGGAAAGCTTCGAACCTTCATTCTTCACTTGGATGCCAACTCGATCGAAGTTCTGGGCAAAGAACCAGAAACAGCGCAACCATCACCAGAGGAAGAACAAAAAATCCTCGAACTCGCGAAGGATCCTTGGGTGCATCGCAAAATCATAAGCTCGATTGCACCATCAATCTACGGGTACGATCACATCAAAGAGGCAATAATGTACCTTCTGTTCGGAGGTGTGCCGAAGACGCTGCCGGACATCTCCATAAGAGGAGAGCTAAACGCACTTATAGTCGGGGACCCCGGAACCGCAAAATCTCAGTTACTGCAGTACGTAGCGAGAATCGCACCACGAGGTCTGTATACGTCTGGAAGAGGCACCACAGCGGCAGGCCTGACGGCTGCAGTCATTCGAGAAAAGGGAGGTGGAATGAGCCTTGAAGCCGGAGCACTAGTGCTGGCTGACAAGGGAATTGCATGCATCGACGAAATGGATAAGATGCGACCAGAGGACAGAGTGGCAATTCATGAAGCCATGGAACAACACACCGTTTCTGTTGCAAAGGGCGGCATCGTTGCAACACTCAACGCCCGAGCAGCCATACTTGCCGCTGCAAACCCCGCGTTGGGAAGATATGAACCACATCGGACCGTTGCTGAAAACATCTCTCTGCCAGTCACAATACTCTCAAGGTTTGACGTCATCTTCGTATTAAGAGACGTGCCGAACAAGGAATCGGACACCAAGATGTCGGAACACATCCTCGAGATACACAGAAAAGGTTCCAGCCCTATTGAACCACCAATACCAGTGGAACTCCTACGGAAATACATCAGCTACGCCAAAGGAGTAAAGCCTGTTCTGGGCCAAGAAGCTCTCAAACGTCTAGGCGATTTCTACTTGGCAATGCGTTCAGCCAGCGAAACAGAAGGTTCACCCGTAGCAATCACCGCACGACAGCTGGAGTCTCTCGTGCGAACAGCCGAGGCAAGAGCCCGCGTGGCCCTCAGAAAAGAGGTAACAGCCGAAGACGCGGAAGCTGCAGTGGCAATCATGAAAAAATCGCTCGAAGAAGTCGGCATAGACCTATCCTCGTACAAAATAGACATAGACATAATCATGACAGGAAAACCCAAAAGCATGAGAGATCGGCTGCAAATAATCCTCTCCGCGCTGATGGAAATGGAGAAAGAAACCGGAATGGTTGAAAGAGCGGCACTTTTCGACGAACTTGAAACGAAATACAAGATTCCAAGAGGAGAGGCAGATCGTCTCATAGGACAACTGCTACGCGAAGGAACAATTTACGAACCCAGAGAAGGCTACCTGAAGAAAACCTAGTCTCCTAAATGTGTTTAAGAAATGTAGGTAACTTTCTTGTCTTCTTCTTTCCGCGTTTCCTCAGCTTCCAGCGTTCTTTTTTCTTCAATACTCTGCAAACGTGAAACCATCTTGTCTGCTTTGGCGATTTCCTCATCAAGTCCAGCCAAGCTTACTTCAGAGCCGAGAAATGACTGCAACACTTCCAAGACGCTCTTGGCTGACTTCGGATCCGGCAGGTATCCTCGCGTCTCCCCCAGGAGGCAGAGAGCATCGATCTTCTTGAAATGCGAAAGACCCAAGATTAGCCCAGCAGTGCCCACAATAGGGCTTCCTGTTGGACTGATCTCGGCACCTGCCTGTTGTGCCTTGTTCAGCAATTCCTGGCTTGTGGCAGCGGCGACAACCTTGGGCTTATCCTCGGCTTCCATTCGGTAGCCACCTATCGTTATAATAGTCTTCACGTTGCATTTGCTGGCAAAGCTCAGTATGCTGTTAGAAATTTCATATTGCCCTTCGATCGTCTGCGCTTGGCTGTCACCAGTAAAGAGCAAGAGGTCGTTGTTTCGGTTTTTGTTCTTCCAAAAATAGAACGTTCCACGCAAGAGCCTCACGTTTCCCTTCCTGCTCACAAGCACAAAGTAAGGAAAGTGCGGTGAATAAACATATGCGAGTTTTTCTGCTTTAAGCATTTTTACCAAATATCGTATGGCTATTTTGCCGACAAGTCCTAAACCGGGCAATCCCTCGATTAAAATGGGGGTGTTCAATTCGACCTTTTTAAGTTCTTTGATAACCGTCTTCTTCACTTTTTTGAACTCTCCATTTTCAAGGCCATGCGGTATCTGAGGTATTTGTCGTCAGGGGAGAATTTTGGCGGGTGAGGCACTTTGAGCCCTCCGCCGCAGTATGGACATACACTCCTCTTCAATGTGTAGCTTCCACATTGCTCACATTTCCTCAGCAGCCAAACCATCACTTTTCCCTCTTGAAACTGCCCTGTCCACCGGCTTTGGTGATGCTTGTGACTATGTTCTGGGCTACTGTTTGAAATGTGTCCTCAGCCCGTTTGTAGTCCTCAGCCAATACTTCTATGCTGTATTTCGGAGCGGCAATAACATAGAAACGAAGCTTCGTGCTACCAAGTTTTTCTGCCTTCTTAGCGTTTGAAAAAGCTTCCTTTATGACTTTCACTCCGTTCGGCTTCATGCATCGAAGCTCGATGGTCCCTTTTACTCTGACCATTGGCACATGTATCCTTTCTTGGCCGACCTCAAAGATTGCTTTGGCAATTTCTTCAGGTACGCCGATTTTCGTCAGAGGTTCAGCGCCTTCCTTTACGGCCTTTTCGAAGCCTTCGTACAACCCGTACTCGTTTTCCATGAGCCCTCCTGCTTTGTCATAGATTTCCTGCAAGGGCAAACCTGTTTTCTCGGCGACACCTCGAATCAGAGCTTCGGCTTTCCTCTCCTTTTTCCAAGCCATTGTCTTCTCGATTTTCTCCCTCTTCGTAACTCGCCTCAGGGACAAGTCCACGTGTCCCTTTTCAGGGTCAACACGCAGAACCTTCAACACAAGCTTCTGCCCCTCCCGGACAAAATCGCGAATGTTACGAATCCATGATGAAGAGATTTCTGAAACGTGCAGCAACCCTCTCTTGCCGTACTCATCTAATTTCACATAAGCACCGAAATCGGTGACAGTTTCCACAGTGGCCATCACCAAGTCGCCCGTCTCGGGCCACTCCAACTTTTTTAACGACATTGCGAAACTTCATCCCTACTCAAAAACCGCGACTATTTCGCCTTTAATCCTTGCTTTCCCGCTTGAAGGTGCGGCAAGCTCGATTCCACAAACGTTGCAGTTCACTTTGTTCACTGCGCTGCTGAAAACTACTTGCTCGTTCCCGCATTTCAGACATTTCACACGGATGAAATTGCTTCTCG
>Ga0187770_10000293_pt1 | contig 24663 bp, 22 predicted proteins | sample 0116_SJ02_MP02_2_FD_133154 | JGI IMG/M metagenome (GOLD analysis project Ga0187770, IMG submission 133154) | Tropical peat soil microbial communities from peatlands in Department of Meta, Colombia - 0116_SJ02_MP02_20_MG | ecosystem: Environmental > Terrestrial > Soil > Wetlands > Peat | place...
CCGCGTCCGAGAAACGAATCCCATGCTTTTCCTGTTTTCTTCAGCCTTCTTCGGATCCCACTGATAATTCATTATTATTGTATGCACAAATGTGCATAATGTCAAGAAAATTATTCTTTATACAAGACCTCCCCCCTCCCGGAAATTCTCATTCGCCCGGCTGAAGGCCGGCGTCAGCCGAGGTATTTTTGGAAGAAGTCGTTGCCCTTGTCGTCGACGATGATGAACGCCGGGAAGTCCTTGACCGTGATCTTGAAGATGGCCTCCATGCCCAGCTCGGGGTAGGCCAGGATCTCCTGGCTCGTGATGCAGTCCTTGGCCAGCCGCGCGGCCGGCCCGCCGATCGAGCCGAGGTAGAACCCCCCGTAGGTCTTGCAGGACTCCGTGACGCCTTTCGACCGGTTCCCCTTGGCCAGCATGACGAGCGACCCGCCCCGTTTCTGGAAGATCGGAACGTAATCGTCCATGCGCCCTGCCGTCGTCGGTCCGAAGGAACCCGACGGATAGCCCGGCGGCGTCTTGGCCGGACCGGCGTAATAGATGATGTGGTCCTTGATATACGCCGGCAGGTCCTCCCCCTTGTCCAGCTTCTCCTTGAGCCTGGCGTGGGCGATGTCCCGGGCGACGACGATCGGCCCGTTGAGGGAGAGCCGCGTCGCCACGGGATACTTGCTGAGCGCCGCCCGGATATCGCTCATGGGCCGGTTGAGGTCGATGGGCACGGCCTCCGCCTCGGTGCCAGGCGGCTCGGGGAGGTACTTCGACGGGTCGGTCTCGAGCCGCTCGAGGAAGATCCCGTCCCGGGTGATCTTGGCCTTGACGTTCCGGTCGGCGTTGCAGCTGACGCCCATGCCGATCGGGCAGGAGGCGCCGTGGCGCGGCAGCCGGACGACCCGGACGTCCAGGCAAAAATACTTCCCGCCGAACCCCGCGCCGAGGCCGAAGTTCCGCGACGCCTCGAGGAGCTTCGCCTCGAGCTCGAGGTCACGGAAGGCGTGCCCTCCAGGGCCGCCCTTCGCGGGCAGCCCATCGAGGTAGCGGGCGGAGGCGAGCTTGACGGTCTTGAGGACGAGCTCGGCCGAAGTCCCGCCGACGACGACCGCCAGATGGTAGGGCGGGCAGGCCGCGGTTCCGACGGCCTTCATCTTGCCCGTCAGGAACTTCATCAGGGAGTCGGGATTGAGGACGGCCTTGGTCTCCTGGAAGAGGTACGTTTTGTTGGCCGACCCTCCGCCCTTGGCGATGAACAGGAAGCCATACTCATCGCCGGGCACGGCGGAGATGTCGATCTGCGCCGGCAGGTTCGTCCCTGTGTTTTTCTCCTCGTACATCGTGAGCGCGGCGTTCTGCGAATACCGGAAATAGTTCTTCGTGTAGGCATTGAAGACGCCGCGGGAGAGAGCTTCCTCGTCGCCCCCGCTCGTCCAGACCTGCTGGCCCTTCTTGCCGTTGATGACGGCCGTGCCCGTATCCTGGCACATGGGAAACACGCCTTCGGCCGAAATGACGGCGTTCTTCAGGAGCTCGAGGGCGACATAGCGGTCGTTGGCCGAGCTTTCGGGGTCCTTGAGGATGCCCGCAACCTGCTTCAGATGCGACGGCCGCAGGCGGAAGGCGACATCGTGGAAGGCGCGCTCTGCGAGCATGGCCAACCCCTCCGGGGCGACGGTGACGACGTCGCGGCCGGCGAACGAGGCCGCGGCGACGTGCTCCCGGCCGAGCGGCTCGTAGTCGGTCGCGTCCTTGCCGAGGGAAAACATGGGGGTGTACAGGAATTCGGGCATACTGCCTCCTCCTCGCGGAAGGTCGGGGCCCGGGTCAGTTCTGAACTTTGGTCAGACCGTACTCGAAGCCCTTTTCGAAGGCCAGGAGATTGAGCCCTTCGGTTCCCCGGGGCACGGACGTCTCGATGGCCTTCCTCATGGCGTCTTTGGACACCAGTTTCGTCACCGCAGTGAAAAACCCGGCCATGACCATGTTGAGGACGACTTTCCTCCCGAGCCCCTCGGCGATCCGCGTCGCCGGGATGCCGAAGAGCCGGACCGTCGACGGCAGCCCCTGCGGGTCGACGAGCTCCTCCTCGACGAGCATCATGCCGTTGACGTCGAGCCCCGGGGAGAACTTGGTGAAGGCCTCCTGGCTCATGATGACCATGACCTGAGGGGTCTTGACATACGGGTTGAGGATGGCACCCTCGGAGATGACGATCTGGGAGCTGCAGGCGCTGCCGCGGGCCTCGGGCCCGAAGGACTGGGTCATGGTGGCGTTCTTGTTGTCGAACAGGGAGGCGGCCTTGCCGATAACGTATCCGGTGAGGATGACGCCCTGCCCGCCGAACCCGCCGATTCTGACTTCTGTTCTTGCCATCTTATCCCTCGTACGGCTTGTAGCGGTCGCCCAGCTTCTCTTTGTAGTGGGCGTTCATGCTCTCCAGGTAGGTCGGCCGCTCCTTGTCGACGAACTTGCCGACCACGACTCCCGCATTCAGCCGGATATCGACATCCCTGGTGTTGGCCCCGTTCCGGATCTCGCTGTTGTCGCAGTACCAGCGGAGACGGTCGAGCCCGTCGCCGAACTTCTGCTGGCGCTCGTAGATCGTCGGGCACGGAGCCAGGATCTCGATGAACGTGAAGCCCGGCTTCCTCATGGCCTCGACCATGGAGTTGGTCTGGTTGTAAATGTGAAGGGAAGTCCAGCGGGCGACGTAGACGGCCCCGACGGACTCGGCCAGGAAAGGCAGGTTGAACGGCTCCTCGTGACTGCCGAACGGCGACGTCGTCAGGATCGACCCCTCGGGGGTCGTCGAGGCGAGCTGCCCGCCCGTCATGGCATAGTTGAAGTTGTTGATACAGATGACCGTCATGTCGATGTTGCGGCGGGCGGCGTTGAGGAAGTGGTTGCCGCCGATGGCGATGATGTCCCCGTCGCCGCTGAAGACCACGACCTTGAGCTTGGGGTTGGCCAGCTTCATGCCCGTCGCGAAGGGGATGGCCCGACCGTGCGTCGTGTGGAAGGAATCGACCTTGACGTAGCCGGCGACGCGGCCGGTGCAGCCGATACCCGAGACGACGACGACCTCGTCGAGCGGGATCTTGCACTTCTCCAGGGCCTTGGCGAAGCAGTTGACGCTGACGCCGATGCCGCAGGTCGAGCACCAGATGTGCGGCATGCGGTCCATCCGCATGAAATCGTCCATCGGATGCTTCTCGGGACTGGTCTGGCCCACGGACGGGCTGAGGGATGCTTTCTCGAGTTCGTTTAGGACCGACACCGGTAGGCCTCCATAATTCTTTCGACGATGTCTTCGACCCGGTGGACCGTGCCGCCGCCGTGGCCGGCCAGCACGACCGGGACCTTGCCCTGGGCGCAGCGGTCGACTTCGTAGAACATTTGGCCGTAATTCATCTCGGCCACGACCATGGCCTTGCCCTGGACGGCCAGCTCCCGGATCCGGCGCTCGGGGAACGGCCAGACGACAATCAGCCGGAGCATGCCGACTTTGATCCCCTTCTCGCGGGCGATGTTGAGCGCGTCGATGGCCAGGCGCGACGTGATCCCGTAGGTGACGATCACGACGTCGGCGTCTTCGACGCTCGTCTCCTCATAGCGCCAGATCTTGGGCGCATTGACCCGGATCTTGTCGACAAGCCTGTGGACGAGCTGTTCCTGGATGTCGGCACTCATGTCCGGGTATCCCCGGAAGTCGTGCGTCAGCCCGGTCACGTGCAAGCGGTAGCCGTCGCCCGCCTTGAACATGTCGGGGACGAGGTCGGGCTCCGGCTTGAACGGCAGGTACTTCCCGGGCGGGAGCTTGGTGTAGCGCCGCGGCGTGATTTCGATCTGGTCCGCGGGCGGGATGACAACCCGCTCCATCATGTGGCCGACGCTCTCGTCCATCATGAACATCACCGGCACGCGGTACTGCTCGGAGAGGTTGAAGGCGTCGATGGTCAGGTTGAAGGCTTCCTGCGGCGAGTTCGGCGACAGGGCGATGATCTCGTAGTCGCCGTGCGAGCCCCAGCGGGCCTGCATCATGTCGGCCTGCCCGGGAAGCGTCGGCAGGCCCGTCGACGGGCCGCCGCGCTGAACGTCAACGAAGAGGCACGGCGTCTCGGTCATGGCCGCGAGGCCGATGTGCTCCATCATCAGGGAGAAGCCGGGGCCGCTGGTCACGGTCATGGCCTTCTTGCCGGCCCAGACCGCGCCCTGGATGGCGATCGAGGCTGCGAGCTCGTCCTCCATCTGGATGAAGAGGGCGCCCTCGATGAGCGGGGCGCGGCGGGCGAACCTTTCGACGACCTCCGTCGAGGGTGTGATGGGGTAGCCGGCGATGAATCGGCACCCGGCGGTCAGTGCCCCTTCGCAGCAGGCGTGGTCGCCGTCGAGGTAGTGGGAACCTGTGAGAACTCCTCTGGGATCGGCTTTCATGGTTTTTCCCCAGTCCTGGGTTCGTAAGTGTAGATGGCGAACTCCGGGCAGATCATACGGCAGAAACCGCAGTTGACGCAGAGTTCGGCCTTCTCGACCTCGGGCGGATGGTAGCCCTTGGCATTGTACTTCTTGGCCGTGATGAGGACATGGTGCGGGCAGTACTCGATGCAGAAGCCGCAGCCCTTGCATCTTTCCTCGAGGATGATGATCTCGCCGTGAGGCGTTTCCGGCTTGGGGAGCCCGAACGGTCTTTCTCTTTGCCTTACCGGCATGGCTGAACCTCGTTCATGGATTACCGCATCGTTCCGAGATATTTCGTCGTCAGCTGCTTCTTGCGGACGTCGGGATTGGAGTAGTCGGGCAGGAGCATCGGCGCGACCCGGTGGTCGAGGGGCACGTGGGCCGCCTCAAGGGCCTTGTGGTAGGCCTTGACGTGGTCGAGGGACAGGACGCGGCCCTGATCGTGGCCCTCGTTGATGTAGCCGGCCGCGGTGCAGCCGGCGATCCGGCCGAAGACCACGACGTCGAGCAGGGAATTACCCATCAGCCGGTTCTCCCCGTGGACGCCGCCGCTGACCTCGCCGGCGACGAACAGGCCCGGCACGATCGTCTCGGTGCGGCGGTTGATGGCCAGCCCCCCGTTTTGATAGTGAAGCGTGGGATAGACGAGCATCGGCTCCTTAGTGATGTCGATGCCGTAGCGGTGGAAGAGGATCCACTTGCCGGGAAACTCCTTGCGGACCGTTCCCTCGCCCTTGAGGATGTCGATCATCGGCGAGTCGAGCCAGATGCCGAACTTGCCCGTCGGCGTCGGCACGCCCTTGCCCCGCTCGAGGCACTCGCGGATGAAGGCCGAGGATTCGACGTCGCGCGGCTCGCGTTCGTTGACAAATTGCTCGCCGTCGACGTTGAGGACGTTGGCCCCGGCGCCCCGGAACTTCTCGGTGATGAGGAGCCCCTCGGCCTGCTCCGGGAAGACGGCGCCCGTCGGGTGGTACTGGACGGTGTGGAGGAACTTGACCGGCACGCCGGCGTGGTAGCCCATGATGAGCCCGTCTCCGGTCGCGCCGTAATGGTTCGTCGTCATGAAGCCCTGGATGTGGAGGCGGCCCGAGCCTCCCGTCGCCAGGACGACGGCCTTGGCCTTGACGATGAGGTACTCCTCGGTCTCGAGGTTGTAGAGGACCGCTCCGGCGCAGGCCCCCTTCTCGTTGAGAAGGAGCTCGACGGCCGGAGAGAACTCCAGGATTTTGATGTCGTCGGGGTGGTTCTTGACCTCGTCGCGGAGCGTCCGCATGATCTCCGCGCCCGTGATATCGCCCGCGTAGTGCATGCGCTTGCGCGACGTGCCGCCTCCGTGAAGGGACTTGAGGCGCCCGTCCTCGTACTTGGAGAACATGGCCCCCAGCTTCTCCAGCCAGGCCAGCACCTTGGGGGCCTCGAGGACCAGGGTCTCGACGAGCTCGGGGTCGTTCTTGAAGTGGCCGCCGCCGAGCGCGTCCAGGTAGTGGTAATACGGCGAGTCCTTCTCGCCCTTCGAAGCCGCCTGGATGCCGCCCTCGGCCATCATCGTGTTCGCGTCGCCGATGCGGAGCTTCGTGGTCATGAGGACTCGGACGCCGTTCTCGCGGGCCAGGAGGGCCGCCGCCGAGCCCGCCCCGCCGGCGCCGATGATCAGGAGGTCGGTTTCGTAGTCAACATGGGACAAGTCCACAGTGTCGGGATCGAGGCGGCTCTTGGCGTGGAACAGCCGGACCATCTCGTTGGCAATCCGGTAGCCCTTGTTGGGCCCGACGAGGATCTCGGACCGCCCCTCCTCCTTGAAGTCCGGATGGAACCTCAGGATAGCTTCGCGCTCCTGGAGCGACATGACCGGGAACTCCGCACCCGTCCGCTTCTTTTCCACGCGGGCCGGCCGCGTCTTCTCGACTTTCTTGATGAGTTCTTTGAGTTCGGGGGTGTAGGGCATCGTTCACTCTCCCAGATAGGACTTGTTCTTCGGCGTCCAGGATTCGTCGGCCATGTCGGGCTCGACCTCAAGCGCCTTGTAAAGCTTCTTCAGGTCGTCCAGGCTCGTCTTCTTGAGTTCCTGGATGGCCACGTCATACTTCTTCGCTTCCACGGCCGCGACGGCCTTGGCTAGGTGGCCGGCCCGGGGCGCGATGTGGCGCCCGTAGAGCCGGCGGGCCAGGATGCCGATGTTGTACTGGACTTCCTCGGCCGGACAGCGGGCCGCGCAGAGGCCGCACATGACGCAGTCGAAGGAGCTCTCGGCCACGGCCGTCAGGTCGCCCTGGATGGCCTTGGAGATGTAGCCCAGGACGTCGATGTCCATGGGGCAGCTCCGGGTGCAGGTCCCGCAGCCGACGCACTTGAAGATCTCGGGATAGAGGGCGGCAATGGTCGCGCCCGCCGGGGGCAGGGTCTCGATATCGTAGACCGCCTTATTCGCCGGGAAGAAGGGGATCTGGGTAATGTACATGTCGGGCTGGACCACGGTCTGGCAGGCCAGGCCGATCTCGATCCTGTAGGAGTTCGGAAAGCGATACACGGTCCCGCAGGCCCCGCAGATCCCGCCCCGGCAGCCGCAGCCCCGGATGAGCTGGTAGCCGGCGTACTCGAGAGCTTTCTGGATGGTCAGCGACGGCGGCACCTCGTAGCGCTTTCCCATGATGAAGATGGAGACGGGGGTGCCCTCCTCGGTCTTCGCTGGCGGCTCGCTCTTGGCGGCCCTCCTGGGTTTGGTTGCTGTCTTACTCATCTTTCGTCACCTCGCTGGTTAAGGCTTTTTCATTGAGCTGGAGCGGCCCCATGGCCCGGACCTGCTCGGTGAACTCGTCCATGGTTTCGGCGTATTTCTTCCCCTCCGCCGCCGAGATCCACTCCAGGCGGAGCCGGCGGGGGTCGATCCCCAGGTCCTGGAGCATGATCTTGAAGAGGGTGATCCGACGGAGGGTTTTGTAGTTGCCCTCGACGTAGTGGCAGTCGCCGGGATGGCAGCCGCCGATGAAGACCCCGTCGGCGCCCTGCTTGAACGCGTAGAGGATGTGCTGCGGGTCGATCCGGCTCGAGCACATGACGCGCATGTTGACGTTGTTCGGCGCGTAGTGCATGCGCGACGTGCCGGCCATGTCGGCGGCCGTGGCCGTGCACCACTTGCAGATGAAACACATGATTTGCGGTTCAAACATCGTCATTCCCTCAACATGGCTCTCAGCATCGAAAAGATCTGTTCGTCGGTCTGGTTGCGCTGCTGGGCGGCGCCGCTCGGGCAGGCCGCGGCGCAGGCCCCGCAGCCCTCGCAGAGGATCTCATTGACGACGGCGACGCCCCGCTCCGGGTCAAGGCTCCGCGCGTCGTACGGGCAGACCGCGATGCAGATGCCGCAGCCCGAGCAGAGCTCGTCGTTCACAGGCACGACCGTGGGCTCGTGAATGAGCTCCTTCTGGGCGAACAGGTCGCCGACCTTGGCCGCCGCCGCCGAGGCCTGGGCGACAGCCTCCGGGATGTCCTTGGGGCCCTGGGCGCATCCGGCCAGGTAGAACCCGGCGTTCAGGCTCTCGACGGGGCGGAGCTTGGGGTGCGCCTCGGCCAGGAAACCGTTGATGTCGGTCGAGATCTTGAGCTTCTTCAGCAGATCCATGATGCCGTCGGCCTTGACCATCGCCATGGCCAGGACGACCATGTCCGCCTCGACCTCGACCTTCTTGCCCGTCAGCGTATCGGCGCCCCAGACGATGAGCTTGTCGCCCTCCTTGAAGATCTTGGAGACCTTGCCCCGGATGTAGAGGACTTTGTCCTCCTCGACGGCGCGCTGGTAGAACTCGTCGAAGGCCTTGCCGCCCGTCCGGACGTCGATGTAGAAGACCGTGGCCTGGCCGTCCGGCACCCGGTGCTTGTAGAGCATGGCGTGCTTGGCCGTGTACATGCAGCAGATCTTCGAGCAGTAGGGGTTGTGCTTCTCCGTGTCGCGCGAGCCGCTGCACTGGACGAAGACGACGGATTTGGGGATCTTGCCGTCCGACGGCCGGCGAACGACGCCGCCGGTCGGCCCCGAGGCCGAGAGGATGCGTTCGAACTCCAGGCCGTTGATGACGTCCTCGTACTTCTCGCCGCCGTACTCCCCTAGAGCCTGCATGGTGTAGAGGTCGTACCCGGTGGCGACGACGATGGCCCCGACCTCCTCTTCGATGAACGACTCCTTCATGTCGTAGTCGATGGCCTTCTTGTCGCAGACGTCCTTGCACTTGCCGCACCGCACCGGGGAGAGGCCGAGGCAATGCTCGGCGTCCAGGGTGTAGGTCCCCGGGATGGCCTGGGGGAAGGGCATGTAGATGGCCTTGCGGAACGACAGCCCCATGTTGAACTCGTCGGGAACGATCTGGGGGCAGACCTTCTCGCACTCCCCGCAGAGGTTGCACAGCCTCTCGTCCACGTAGCGGGGCTTCTTGCGGATGCGGACCTTGAAGTTGCCGACGAACCCCGAGATCGAATCGACCTCGTGGTAGGTCAGGAGTCTGATCCGCGGATGCCGCGAGACCTCGACCATCTTCGGCGTCAGGATGCACTGCGAGCAGTCGAGCGTCGGGAATGTCTCGGAGAGCTGGATCATCTTGCCCCCGATCGAGGGGTTCTTCTCGACGAGGACAACTTCGTAGCCGTGGTCGGCGATGTCCAGGGCCGCCTGCAGCCCGCTGATGCCGCCGCCGATGACCAAGGCCCGCTTCGTCACGTCGACTTTGATCGGCTCCAGGTTCTCGTTCTGGAGGGCCTTCTCGACGTGGGACTTGACGATCTTGATGGCCTTCTTCGTGGCCCGGGCACCGTCCGTATGGACCCAGCTGTCCTGCTCGCGGATGTTGGCGATCTCGATCTGGTAGGGGTTCAGGCCGGCCAGGCGGGCCGCCTCCTGGAACGTCTTTTCGTGGAGGGTCGGCGAGCAGGCGGCGACGATGATCCCGTCCAGGTGCTTCTCCTTGATGGTGTCAATGATCATCTGCTGGCCGGGGTCGGAGCACATATACACGTAGTTGGTGGAAAAGCTCACGCCGGGATAGTCTTTCAGCGTTTCGGCGACCTTCTCCACGTCCACGACGCCGGCAATGTTGACGCCGCAGTGGCAGACGAACAGCCCGATGCGCTTTTCCTTCTTTTTCTTGGGCGCGGTCATGATCTCACCTCAGCTGCCTGATGCGCGTCGAAGAGACCGTCCGCGGCGACGGAATGCTCCTTCAAGCCGAGGAGCGCCTTGTCGACTCCCAGGGCCCAGGCGAGCAGCTGCGTGAAAAACAGGACGGGCAGGCCCGGGAAGTCGAGGAACGTCTCCTTGACGGCCTCCTGCCGGTGGTCCAGATTGTAGAAGCAGAGCGGGCAGGTCACCGCGATGGCCTTGGCCTCGTTCATGCGCGCCGAGCGCAGGACCCGGTAGGAGGCCTCGGTGGCCGCGGCCGGCAGCGACACGGAGAGATAGGATCCGCAGCACTCTTGCTTGAAGGGATAGTCGACGGCCTTGCACCCCACGGCTTCCAGGAACTCCTCGAAGACCCGGGGGGAATCGGGCTCGTCCATGTTCATTTCGTCGGCGGGCCGCAGCAAGCGGCAGCCGTAGTACGGCGCGATCGGCAGGCCCTTCAGGTCGCGCTTCAGGCGGGACTTAATGCGGGGATAGCCGACGCGGTCGCGGAGGTATTCCAGAAGATGGAGGACCTTGACCTCGCCGTTGTAGTCCTCGAAGCCCGTCGTTTTCTCCTTGGTCCATTCGTTGATCTTGATGTCGTCGCGGAGGTAGGCGTTGATCCGCTTGTGCTTCAGGGGGTCCTGTTGGATGGCCCGGTTGGCCCTCTTCAGGACGGCGTAGCAGAACGAGCAGGTCGTCACGACGACGTCCCCGCCCTCCTCGCGCACCTGCCGCAGGACCCGGATGGGGGCGGCGAGGCCGACGATCTTCTCCTCGGTCAGCGGATACTCCGCGCCGCAGCACGTCCAGCCCTCGGGTTCGACGAGCTCGATGTCGAGCCTCTTCATCGCCTCACGCGTGGAGATGTCCAGCGCGGTTGTCTTCTCCTTCAGCGTGCATCCCGGATAATAGTGGAGTTTCATCGGCGTTCCCTACTTGGCGAATTTCCGGAAGATGGAGACCATGACCTGCTGGGGCAGCTCGCGGGCCAGCTCCGGCGAGATCTCGTCGGGGCCGTAGGCGTCCTTGCCCTTGGGGTCGAGGATGAGCCGGATAGCCTCCATCACGCGGGCCAGGTCGATGCCTTTGGGGCAGCGGGACTGGCAGGTGAAGCAGGAGGCGCAGAGGAACAGCGTCTTGGAGCGGATGACGTCCTCTGCGAGGCCCATCTGAACCAGACGGATGATCTGGTTGGGCAGGAGGTCCATCTCCGAGGCCATGGGGCAGCCGGCGGAGCACCGCCCGCACTGGTAGCAGGCGTAGACGTTCTCGCCGGAAAGCTCCTCGATTCTTTTGATAAACTCTCGCTCGTCGGGACCGGCTTTGAGCTTGACTCTCATGCTCTCTCCTCGTTTGGAGTGGGATGATATTTATAAGATGCCATGATTTCAATTCGCAACGGTTTTCTCCAGCTTCCGGAGAGAGATTTCAGCGACTTCCCGGACTCCCCTCCTTTCACCCCGGCGCGCGAGGATCGCTTTCAGAGCGGGGACCGCCCGGGGATCCCCGATCTCGCCAAGCAGCCGGGCGGCCCGGAAGCGCGTCGTCCAGGACGGGCTGGCCAGCGATTCGATGAGCGGCTCGAAGGCGTCGCGGCCGAAATTGAGGAGGGCCGTCTCGGCACTCTCCCGGACGCTCCAATGGGGGTCGGCCATGGCCTTGAGCAGGGGGAGGATGGACTTGGGGTCCTGGAAGCTCCCCAGCAGCCGGGCGGCCTGGACACGGACCTCCCGCGAGCGGTCCTTCAGGCCGCGGCGGCCAGCCTCGAGGACGGGCTCCTGGCCCAGGCCGGCCGACCTCAGGAGGCGCATGGCCTCCCGCCGGACAAAATCGGCCTTGTCCTTCCGGAACATTCGGATGAGGTGCCGGACGGCCTCGGGGCCGCCCATCTTGCCGATGGCCCGGACGGCCTCGAAGCGGACGTTGTCGGAATCGTCCCGCAGCGACGGCACGACCAGGGGGACGAAGGATTCGTTGGCCACCTCGCCGATGACCTTCAGGGCGCAGCACCGGCCCCAGGCGGCGCAGCCGATCTGGGACAAGGCCTGGGAGGCGGCTTCCTCGATGTCGGGCAGCCCGCTCTCGACGATCTCCTTGAGCACGGCCACGGCCCGGTGATCCTCCAGCCCGCCAAGGGCCTTGATGGCCCGCAGCTGGAGCTCAGGATGCTCCTTGTCGCAGGCGTCCTCCTCGAGCTTCCCGATGTCAGACGTGTTGAACGAGAGCGTGGGCAGAAGAAGGCGGGTCACCATCGGGCCGAACTGGATGAGCGCCGCGACGGCGGCCTGCCGGACGAGGAAATAGCTGCTCCGGAGGTAGCTGATCAGCGCCGGCACCGATTTCGGGTCGCCGATGCGGCCGAGGCACTTGATGAAGGCCCGCTGGGCGAACTTGTCCCGCTCCCGGGCCAGGGCGTTGAGCAGCGGCACCGTGGCGGGGCGGCCGAAGCGGGCGATCGCCGCCGAGGCGGCCTCCTGGACCTTGGCCACGTTGTCCTGGATCATGAGGACCAGGGGCTCGATGCTCATCTTGTCGCCGAGGAGACCGAGGGCCTCGCAGGCGGCGGCCCGGGGCAACGATTCCGGGTCTCCGAGAAGGTCCAGGAGGTAGGGCGTGGAGCCGCGGGATGTCATCCTGCCCAGGGTCCGGGCGGCGTTGGCCCGGATCGTCGGCGAGGGGATCTGGAGGGCGTCGTGAAGCCAGTGGAGGCTCTCCGACCCGATCTCCTGGAAGCCCTCGATGGCCAGGGCGATGATCTCGTCGTTCTCGAGGGAAAACATATGGACCAGGAACCGTGCCAGCCGGGGATCCCTGAGGGAGATGATCTGCCTGACCTTGCCCATGAGCTCGGTCACGGCCTGGGTCCGGACGATCCACTCCGGGTCCTCGACGGCCCGAAGCAGGTCGTCGATGACGCGGTAATCGCCCAGGTGGCCGACCGCGGTGACGGCCGCCCACCGGATCTGGGAATGGGCGGAACGGAAGATCTTGGGCTTGAGCAGCTCATCGATGGCTTCGGCCCGGCCGAGGCGGCCGAGCGAGATCACGGCCGCGTGCTGGACGCTCGGATTGGGGTCGTCCAGCTTCTCCACCAGGACCGGATAGACCTCGGGCCTCTGCTCGTAGCCCAGCTCCATGATCGCCGCCCTCACCGAGGACGCGTCGTCACCCTCCCGCGCGGCGTGGATCAGGTCCTGGAGCGTCGGGGCCGTCGCTTTCTGCACGCTAAGTCCTTTCGATGTATCCCTTGCAGTCCCCGTCGATATTGAACGAGGTGACCTGGTACTCGCAGTCGAGGTTGGCCAGGGCCTTGACGGCGGCCCGGAAGCACCCGATCCGGGCGCAGGTCAGGTCCCGGACCGAGAAGCCCTCGTCGATCAGGGCCTGGCAGCTCTTGAGATAGGCGCACTCGTGGATGGTGATCTCGACATGGAACGGGTTGGTGTCGACGAGGTCGAAGAAGCTCGCGTCGCGGAACAGTCCGCCGGCGATCCCGATCTGGATGTAGTTCTCGACGGCCTCCCGGATGGAATTGGCCTTCTTGATCTGCATCCCGTATTCGTCGCCGAGGAGGTGAAGATAGTACTGGACGGAGTGCTCGTAGGCCCGGGCGCTGAAGACGGAGGGCCGCGTCCCGTGAAAGTCGCGGGCCGTCTCCTCCAGGGCGCTCAGCCAGGAGAGGGCGACCAGCCAGCCGGCTTCTTCACGATCGATCTTATCCATGACACGTTCCTTTATTTGGACTTCGCCGTTTTCTTCGGGGCCGGGGCGGCCGGCAGCAGGCAGAGCCGGGTGAGCTCTCGCCTGACCGCTTCGGCCTCGACGGGCCGCCCGAGCTCGTGCCCCCATTTCCTAGCCAGGACCTCGGGTTCCGCGTTCGGGCTGTGCGCCCAGAGGAGGACGAGCTTGGCCAGTTCCTCGGGCTTGACGGCCGTCGGGGCCTCCGGCACGGGCGCGGCCACGCCCACGGCCGCGGCCTCCTCCCGGCTCATCGACTGGAGGATCCGCTGTGTGTCGCGGGCGATGGCCAGCTCCTCGTTCGTGGGCACGACGAGGACCCTGACGCGGCCGGAACTGATGACCCGCTCGTTGGCCTCGTTCTTGGCCTCGTCGATGCGGATGCCGAACTCCTCGAGCCCGCTCATCGAGAGCCGCCGGACGAGCCGCGAGTTCTCGCCGATGCCGCCGGTGAAGACGACGGCATCGACCTTGCCCATCTCGACCATGTAGGCGCCGACGTATTTCTTGACGGAGTGGCAGTAGATCTCGAGGGCCAGGCGGTGGCGCTCGCTGCCGCGGGCCGCCTCCTGCTCGATCTCGCGCATGTCCTGCGAGGTCTCGGTCAGCCCCAGCATGCCGCTGTTCTTGTTCATGATGGAGTCGATGTCCTTGGTCCCGAGCTTCTCCCGCTCCATGAGGTACGGGACGAGGGCCGGGTCGATGCTCCCGCAGCGGGTACCCATGACCAGTCCTTCGAGGGGCGTGAAACCCATGGTCGTATCGACGGATTTCCCGCGGTCCACGGCCGTGATGCTGGCCCCATTGCCCAGGTGGCAGGTGATGAGCCGGAGCTCGCCGATCGGCCGGCCGAGGGCCTCCGCCGCCCGCCGGGCAACGTAGGCGTGGGACGTCCCGTGAAAGCCGTAGCGGCGGATGCCGAGTTTCTTGTACAGGGTGTAGGGCAGCCCGTAGACGTAGGCCTTCGGGGAGATCGTCTGGTGGAAGGCCGTGTCGAAGACGGCGACCTGAGGGACCCCAGGGAGGAGCGTTTCGCACGCCTCGATGCCCTTGAGATTATGGGGGTTGTGCAGGGGCGCGAACTGGATGCACTTGTGGATCGTCGCCCTGACCTTGTCCGTGATGAGAACGGATTCGGCGAAATCCTCCCCGCCGTGGACGACGCGGTGGCCGATGCCGCCGATCTCGCCCCTTTCGCGGATGACGCCGTGCTGGGGGTGAAGGAGCAGGGCGAGGACCATCTCGATGGCCACGCTGTGGTTGAGGACTTCGCGGATCTCGCGGATCCGGTTGCGGCCCTCGGGCTGGTAGGTGACGATAGCATCGCTCGAGCCGATCTTCTCCACGATCCCCTTGGCCAGGAGGCCCTCATCGTCCATGCGGATGAACTGGAACTTGACCGAGGAACTGCCGCTGTTGAGCACGAGGACTTTCATGGCGGGGCTCATCTCCTGAGGTCGCGGATCACATGTCCTTCATGGTCGCGGATCTGGACGTGAATGGGCCCCTGCCCGGGCCAGGCGTGCGTGGCGCAGCCGAAGCACGGGTCGTAGGCCCGGAAGGCCATCTCGACGATGTTCAGGAGGGCGTCGTTGACCTGGCCGTTCTTGATGAAGTTCATGGCCGCCTTCTTGACCGAAAGGTTGATGGCACCGTTGTTGTTCGTCGTGCCGACGATCAAATTCGCTTCCTGGACGATGCCGTCCTTGTCCGTCTTGTAATGGTGGAAGAGGGTCCCGCGCGGCGCTTCGACTACGCCCATGCCCTCGTCCGGCGTCTCGGTGGGGACGACCCGGTACTCGGGCCCCGTGATCTCGGCGTCCGAGGCAAGCTCGACCCAGCGCTCGGCCGCGTAGAGGAGCTCGACGAGCCGAGCCCAGTGCGTGGCCAGGGTCTGGTGGACCGGCTTCCCGCCCAGGGTCTTGTACATCCGGTCGTGCTCCTCGTCGGCCAGGGGCGTCGCCATGCCCTCCGAGACGTTGAGCCGGGAGAGCGGCGTCGCCTTGTAGATGCCGCTCTTCGGGCCGTCGATGAGGCCCTTCCAGCCGATCTTGCGGAGGACCGGGAACTTGAGGTAAGTCCAGGGCTCGACGTGCTCGACGATGTGGTCCAGGTATTCCGAGGCGGCGAACTTGGCCAGCTCACGGCCGTCCGGACCGGTGACGCGGACCCGCCCATCGTAGAAATTGACATGGTTCTTCTCGTCCACCAGCCCCATGTTGTAGGTGTGGTGCGTGAAGCCGTCGCTGAGGATGAGGTCGACGTACTCCTTGTTCCCGAGGACGATCTGGTTGAACAGGCCGATCGAGAACTTGGCGAACTCGACGGCCTCCTGCCCCGTCTTTAGGACAAGGTCGTGCTCCTCCTTGTTCATGCCCTTGCTCATGCCGCCAGGGAGCGCCCCGATGGGATGGACGGCCTTGCCGCCCATCATCTTGATGAGCTCGTGGCAGGCCCCGCGCATGCCGATGACCTTGCGGCCGATCTCGACCCCGACCTTGTGGACGACGCCGAGGATGTTGCGCTGGGCCGCCGGCGCGTCCGGGCCCATGACGAAGTCGGGCCCGCCCAGGGCGTAGAAATGCGTGGAGTGGTCGGTGACGTAAAAGATGACGTAGAGGAGCTCGCGCAGCATCCGGGCCGTGCGCGGCAGGTCGACGTGGTAGAGGGCGTCGCAGGTCTTGGCCGAGGCCATCATGTGGGCCTCGGGGCAGACGCCGCAGATGCGGGTCGTGATCCGCGGCATCTCCTCGACGGGGCGCCCGACGCAGAACTTCTCGAAGCCGCGGAGCTCGGGGATCTGGACGTAGGCGTCGGCGACGTTGCCCGCGTCGTTCAGGAAGATCGAGATCTTGCCGTGGCCCTCGAGCCGGGTGATGGGGTCGATGGTGATGGTCCTCATTTCACGCGCCTCCCCGTGATCGAACCGGCCAGGCCGAACCGGTAGAATGTGCCGACCGGATCGAGGATCTCTTTGACGACCCGCTCGATCTCGGCCGGCTCGTCCTCGTCGATGATCGAGCCGATGGCCCCGGCCAGCTTGGCCCCGACATCCTGGATGCCATCGGCCGGCCCGTAGCATCCCCGGCAGCCCAGGTTGACCTGGGGGCAGAGGGCGCCGCAGCCGGCGTGGATGGCCGGCCCGTTACAGATGATCCCCTGCTCCAGGAGGCATTTTTTGGGGTCGATCTGCGCCGGGTCGACGAGGTGCGGACGCCGGAAAGCTTTGACCTTCTTCTCCTCCTTGGTCCGCTTGCACTCGTCGCAGACCGTCTTGGGATTGACCCCCACGAGCGAGCCCTTCGGGGGGAGATTGCCCGTCAGCACCGCTTCCGCCACGGCCCAGATCTGGTCGGCCACAGGGGGGCAGCCGGGCATCCGGTAATCCACATTGACGACCCGATCGAGCGGGCGCAGCGTTTCGAAGATGTCCGGCAGGGTCAGCCGCCCGGCGGGAGTCTCGGTGACTGTCTGGGGCAGCGTCCCGTTTCCCGACTCGAGCGAGGGGGACCGGCGGTAGACGTAGTCCAGGATCTCCTCCTTCGTCTTCAGGTTTGCCAAGCCGGGGATGCAGCCCTCGGTGGCGCAGGAGCCGAAGGCGACCATGACTTTGGACTTCTTCCGGAGGAGCCTGGCGATGTGGAGGTTCTCCTCGTTGCGGATCCCCCCGTTGAAGAGGGTGACGTCGATCTCCCCATCGGCCATCGCTTCCACGTCCTTGTACTTGGTGTCCATGACGCAGGGGCAGAACACGAGGTCCGCCGCCGCATCGAAATCCAGGATCTTCTCCCGGATGTCGAGGAAGGCGATCTCGCAGCCGCCGCAGCTGGCCGCCCAGTAGAGAGCGAATTTCGGCTTAGGCATGGGCCATCCTTTCGGGTTCAGATGACGGACGGGGCTCCCGCGCCGCCGTCCGGACTCCGGAGGGGGAACCGGCGGGGAGGACGGGCGCCCCCGACACAACGCGGGGATCGGAGCCCGGGCCGCAGCCCGGATTCCGGGTGGCTACGAGGGCATACTCGTGTTCTTTGGCCCTCGGAGAAGAATTCATTATCAATAACTGTTCAGGACGATTTTTCCGTCATCCGAGAATTTTTACTATAAATTCTTTCCCTGGGAGTGTCAAGTTTTTTGCTCCCGACACCCCCGGAAATTCCGCCAACGCCGGGATCGCGCGCCGTCACTTTCTCTCGGGGACACCCGGCAATCTCTGCATCCTTATACTCTATTAACTATCAGAAACCCGCCCGGCCGTCAAACCCTCCGGGGCGCGGGTCCGGGCCCTGGCCGGCCCCTCCGTCCCTCTTCGGGCGGCCGGGGGCCACAGGCCGGGAAACGGCCCCCGGGCGGCCGAAGGCGCGGCGGGACGGCCGGCGGGCCTGTTTGACAACCCCGGAATCGTCTGTTATAAGAAAATGTCGCGCCGCCGGTGAGACCTTCCCCGGCGGCGGAGGCGGCTTTTCACTGCTCCCACCAGGCGGCGGAGGGGCGTCATACATCTATAAAAGGAAAAGAGCGATGAAAATCCACGAGTATCAAGCCAAACAGATCCTGGCGCGCTTCGGCGTCCGCGTCCCCCGCGGCGAGGTCGCCGAAACGCCGGCCGCAGCACGGGCGGCGGCCGAGCGCCTCGGCGCCCGCGTCGTGCTCAAGGCCCAGATCCACGCCGGCGGGCGCGGCAAGGGCGGCGGCGTCAGGCTGGCCGCGACTCCGGCCGAGGCCGAAACGCTGGCCCGGAGCATGATCGGCATGACCCTGGTGACGCACCAGACGGGGCCCGAGGGGAAAACGGTCCAGCGCCTACTCGTCGAGGAGGCCCTTGAGATCGCGCGCGAGCTCTACCTCGGCATCGTCATCGACCGGGCCCGCGAGGCCGCCGTCGTCATGGCCTCGACCGAGGGCGGCGTCGAGATCGAAAAGGTCGCGGCCGAGAATCCCGACGCGATCTTCAAGGAATACGTCCACCCCGCGACCGGCCTCCAGGCCTTCCAGGCGCGCTCGCTGGCCTTCCGCCTCGGCCTCGACGGTGAGACCCACAAGCAGGCCGTGAAGTTCCTGGCCGCGCTGTACAAGGCCTTCGAGGGCACGGACGCCTCTCTGGCCGAGATCAACCCCCTGCTCGTCACGAAGTCGGGCGACGTCCTGGCCCTGGACGCCAAGATGAACTTCGACGACAACGCCCTCGCGCGCCACCCCGAGATCCGGGCCATGCGCGACCTGGCCGAGGAATCGCCGCTCGAGGTGGAAGCCTCGAAATACAACCTGAACTACATCAAGCTCGACGGCAACGTCGGCTGCATGGTCAACGGCGCCGGCCTGGCCATGGCCACGATGGACATCATCAAGTACGCGGGCGGGATGCCCGCCAACTTCCTGGACGTCGGCGGCGGGGTCACCGAAGAGGCCGTGATCAACGCCTTCCGGATCCTCGTCTCCGACCCCGACGTCCGGGGCGCCCTGATCAACATCTTCGGCGGCATCGTCCGCTGCGACCTCATCGCCAGCGGCGTCGTCAAGGCCGCCCGCGACCTCGGCACGAAGATCCCGGTCGTGATCCGGCTCGAGGGGACGAACGTGGAGGAGGGCAAGGCCATCCTCCGCGAATCGGGCCTGGCCTTCCACGCCGCCGACGGCATGAAGGACGCCGCGGAGAAGATCGTGGTTCTGGTCAAGTAGAACGGGACCAAGGAGACCGACATGAGCATTCTGATCGACGAAAAGACCCGAGTCGCCGTGCAGGGGATCACGGGCAGCGAAGGGACATTCCACGCCCAGCGCATGATCGAATACGGGACGCGCGTCGTCGCCGGCGTCACGCCGGGCAAAGGCGGGACGTCGCACCTAGGGGTCCCCGTCTTCAACACCGTGGCCGAGGCCGCCCGGGCCGAGGGGGCCGAGGCGGCCGCCGTCTTCGTCCCGCCGTTCGCCGCCGCCGACGCCGTCATGGAGTCGGCCGACGCGGGCCTCCGCCTCGTCGTCTGCATCACCGAGGGTATTCCGACGTTCGACATGATCCGGGTGAAGACATTCCTCAGGGGCCGGCCGACCGTCCTCATCGGGCCGAACACGCCGGGCGTCATCTCGCCGGGCAAGGCGAAGATCGGCATCATGCCCGGGCATATCCATAAGCGCGGCTCGATCGGCATCATCTCCCGCTCCGGCACGCTGACCTACGAGGCCGTCCAGCAGGTCACACGGCAGGGCCTCGGCCAGTCCACGGCCGTGGGCATCGGCGGCGACCCCATCGTCGGCCTGAAGTTCATCGACCTCCTGCGGCTCTTCAAGGCCGACCCGGAGACCGAGGCCGTGATCCTGATCGGTGAGATCGGCGGCACGGCCGAGGAAGAGGCGGCCGACTACATCCGGAAGGATTTCTCCAAGCCGGTCGCAGGCTTCATCGCCGGCCAGACGGCCCCGCCGGGGAGGCGCATGGGCCACGCCGGAGCCATCATCTCCGGGGGAAAGGGAACGGCCCAGGAGAAGATGGACGCCCTGCGCGCCGCGGGCGTCCGCGTCGCCGTGAGCCCGGCCGAGATCGGGGCCAAGCTCGGCGAGGCGCTATCCGGCCGGCCCTGACCCGCCCTCCCCTTCTTTCCCGAGCGCGGCCAGGGCCCGGGCGACGACATTGCGGATGTCGACCGGCAGGAACGGCTTGGGTAGGTAATCGAAGGCCCCGATCTGCATGGCCTGGAGCGTGTTCTTCATCGTCGGATACCCCGTAACCATGATGACCTGGGCCGCGGGCCGTTTCGTCTTGAGGGACTTGAGGAGGTCCAGGCCGCTCAGACCCGGCATCATCAGGTCGACGATCATCACGTCGTACTTCTTCTCCTCTTCCATCTGGAGGGCCTCTTCCCCGCTCACGGCGATGTCGATATCATAGGCCTCGCAGATCAGGGCCTTGCGGATGCTCTTGCAGACCGTGACTTCGTCGTCGACGACCAGGATCGTCTTCTTTCCGGATTCCGTCATGATGATGCCTCCTCTCGATCGGGCTCCTCGGGCTTTTCTTCCAGGGGGAGCCGGACCGTGAATGTCGCCCCCCGCCCGACCTCGCTGCGGACATCGATCGTCCCGCCGCGCTGACGGACGATCCCGTAGCTCACGGCGAGGCCCAGCCCCGTGCCGAAGCTCTTGGTCGTGAAGAACGGGTCGAAGAGCTTGGGGATGTTCTCCCGGGGGATTCCCACCCCCGTGTCGGCGAAGACGATCTCGACGGCCGTGCCGTCGCGGCTCATCCGGCTCGTGATGCGAAGCGTCCCGCCGCGGGGCATGGCCTCGCAGGCGTTGAGCGTCAGGTTCGAGAAGACCTGCTGGATTTTGTTCCTGTCGAGCTTGATTAAGGGCAGAGACGGGTCCGTGTCCCTCTCGATCCGGATGTTCCGGACCGAGGCCTGCATCTCCAGGAGCTGGACGGCCCGCTCGACGATGTCGTTGACGTCGGCCGGGGCGCTTGCCGCTGGCGTCTGCCGGGCGAAATTGAGCAGGCCGCTCACGATCTGGGCGCAGCGGGCCGCCTCGTCGGCGACGAGGGTCAGGGGCTCCCGCTCCTCGTCTCCCTCCTTTTTCTCCTCAAGAAGGAGGTGGGTGTTGAGGATGATGGAGGTCAGGGGGTTGTTGATCTCATGGGCGACCCCGGCCGCCATCTTACCGAGCGAGGCCAGCTTTTCCGACTGGATGAGCTGGTCTTCCGCCTCGCGGAGCTGCCGCGTCCGCTCCTCGACTCGCCGCTCGAGGGTCCGGCCCCACTCGGTCAGGTTTTCGCGGGCGTTGCGGAGGTCGTCCGTCATGCTGTTGAATTCCTGGGCCAGGCGGCCGATCTCGTCCTGACCGCTGATCTCGACGCGGTAGTTGAGGTCGCCCCGGGCGATCCGGTCCGTAGCCTCGACCATGACGGCCAGCGGCCGTGTGATTTGGCCGGCGACGAAGGCCAGCAGCCCGATCAGGAAGATCGTGCAGAGGCCGGCCAGCCCGGCGAACGTGGCCATGACCCGGTTGCGGAGGTCGATGTAGGGCTTCTCGAGCATGCCGACGTAGAGCATGCCGACGATCCGACCGCCGATGTCCCGGATGGGCTCGTAGGCCGTGATGTACCAGGCGTTGACGACGAAGGCCCGGCCGACGTAGGGATGCCCCTGCTCAAGGACGGCCTCGTTAACCTCGCGGGAGACGCGAGTCCCGATGGCCCGGTTCCCCTTGTCGTCTAGGACGTTCGTCGAGATCCTCAGGTCCCGCTGGAACAGGGTCGCCGTGCCGATGTCGTGGCCCTTGTACTTTTCCCCCTTGAAGACGATGTCCTTGACCTCGTCGACGAGCTGGTAGTTGTGGTTGAAGAGGACGCCGCCGTAGAGGACGCCGATGATCCGGCCGGTTCCGTCCTCCACCGGCGAGGCCGCCTTGATCATCATGCCGTTCTCTTCATGATCGTCCGGCCGCGCGGCCGCCATCGGGGTCGGCACGATCCGGAAATAGGCCTGTTGGGCCAGGCTGGGACCCTCCTCAAGGAGATCCGCCCGCGAAACGATGGCCGTGCCGGACTCGGACTTCCCCTCCAGGGCGCGGGTGACGAACGGGTCCCGCGACTCGTCGGTGCCGGAGGCTTCCGGACGGCGGCCGCGGGCCGCGACGCGGCCGCGGCTGTCCGTGACCGTCAGGACGTCCAGGCCGAACTGGCGGCGCGTAGCGTCGAGCTCGGCCGCGACGCCCTCGGTATTCCCGGACTGGAGCGCCGTGACGAGGAATTTCCGGCGGGAGCTGAGCTCGACGATGTCCCGGATGCTGTTGAGCTTTTCGTGGTAGACCATCCAGGCCGAGGCCAGGTCGTGGCTGACCCTGGCTTCCGCCAGGGACATGATCGTGTGGTTCTCGATCCGCGTCCCGATGAACAGGGTGATGATCCCCCCGACCGCGATCACGGCCAGGAAGCTGAGGATGAGCTTGAGGCGAAGCGGCTTGTCGAGAAAGCGGCGCACGAATCCCCGGCTAGCCATCGCGTCGTCCCGTCTCACAATAGCACCGCCCTCCGATGCGTGTCAATCCGGCCGGCTTGACAATTCCGGCACCCGTTCATATAGTGATAAACGAGCGGTCATCCCAATCCCGGATGGAACGAGGATAGGTCAAGAATGGACAAGATCGAAAAACTTAAAGACGGCACGGAAGTGACGATCAAGAGGATCGGGCCGACGGACATCGACGCCTTGATGAACTTCTACCTGACCCTTCCCCTGGAAGACCGGAAATACCTCAAATTCGACGTTACCGACCGGAAAGTCGTGGCCAAGAGGCTCAACCGGGTCGAAAATGGGGACGACATCCGGATCGCGGCCGTCCACGGGGGCCTCATCGTCGCCAGCGGCGCCCTGGAGCTCTCGGGGGAAACCTGGAGCAAGCACCAGGGCGAGATCCGGGTGATCATCGCCCGGCCGTTCCAGCATCGGGGCCTCGGCACGATCATGATCCGCGAACTCTACTTCATCGCCGTCCAGAACAACCTGGAGACGATCGTGGCCAAGATGATGCGCCCCCAAGTCGGCGCCCAGAAGATCTTCCGCCGACTCGGCTTCCGGGACGATTCGCTCATTCCCGACTTCGTCAAGGACATCAAGGGCGGGCCGCAGGACCTGATCGTCATGACCTGCAACGTCAAGGACCTGTGGAAGGAACTCGACCGGCTTTTCAGCGAATCGGACTGGCAGCGCTGCCGGTGATCCCGGAATCCGCGTTGACAAGTTTCCCCGCTTTCCTGTAATTTAGAAACTTAATGGTTCGCACCGCGGAAATCTCAGGGTTCCTCCAGGGCCCGCCGCCGAAACGGAGCGGGTCCTGATGGCGGAACCGACCGTCGTCCAACGGGTCGTCGCCGAGCACAACCGAGAGAAACGGGCCCTGATCCCGATCCTGCAGGACGTCCAGGACGAGTGCCAGTGGCTGTCGCGCGAGACTCTCGCCGAGGTGGCCCGGGAGCTCGGCCTGTCGGTCGCGCACGTCTGGAGCGTGGCCACCTTCTACAAGTCCTTCAGCCTCAAGCCCCGGGGCCGCCACATCTGCACGGTCTGCATGGGGACGGCCTGCCACGTCCGGGGCGGGGCCGCGATCCTGGAGCACTTCGAGCGCGCACTCGGCATCCCCGCCGGGGAGACGTCGGCCGACGGCGAGTACACGCTCGAGCGGGTCAACTGCCTGGGCGCCTGCGCCCTGGCCCCGCTGGCCATCGTCGACGGCCGGTATTACGGCCAGATGAATGAAACCAAGGCCAGCTCGGTGCTGGGGACGATCCGGAAGCCGCAGAAGCCGAAACTGAAATCCAAGGAGAAGGCGCCGGCATGAGCCCGGAGAAGGCCTACCGTACCCATCTCCTCGTCTGCACCGGGACGGGCTGCGTCTCCTGCGGCGCGTTCGCCCTCAGGGAGGCCCTGGAGAAGGAGATCGAGCGGCGCGGGCTCGGCGGCGAGGTCCTCGTCGTGGCCACCGGCTGCAATGGGTTCTGCGAGCGCGGGCCGATCGTCATGGTCCAGCCCGACGGGGTTTTCTACCAGCGCCTCAAGGTCGAGGACGTGCCCTTCCTCGTCGAGGAGCACCTGATCAAGGGGCGGCCGGCCAAGAAGTTCATGTACGTCCCGCCGGCCGGGGAGGCGCCGGTCCCGCGGATGGCCGAAATCGACTTCTTCAAGCAGCAGCGCCTCGTCGTCCTCCGCAACCGGGGCCGCATCGACCCCGAGAAGATCGACGAGTACATCGCCTACGACGGCTACGAGGGCATGGCCAAGGCCCTGACGGAGATGACCCCGGAGGCGATCATCGACGAGGTCACGGCCGCCGGGTTGCGCGGCCGCGGCGGCGCCGGGTTCCCCACGGGCCGGAAGTGGGCCCTCTGCCGGCGGGAGAGCGCGACCCCGAAATACCTGATCTGCAACGGCGACGAGGGCGACCCGGGCGCCTTCATGGACCGCTCCGTCCTCGAAGCCGACCCGCATGCCGTGATCGAGGGCATGGTCATCGGGGCCAAGGCGATCGACGCGGCAAAGGGCTTCCTCTACATCCGCGGCGAGTACCCGCTGGCGGTCAAGCGCATGGCGATTGCCATCGGCCAGGCGAAGGAGTACGGCCTGCTCGGCGAGGACATCCTCGGCACGGGCTTCAGCTTCGACCTCGAGATCGTCCAGGGCGCCGGCGCCTTCGTCTCGGGCGAGGAGACGGCCCTCATCGGCTCGATCGAGGGCCAGCGGGCCTATCCGCGCCAGAGGCCCCCCTACCCCGCCCAGCACGGCCTGTGGGGCCAGCCGACGGTCATCAACAACGTCGAGACCTGGGCCAAC
>Ga0187770_10000294_pt1 | contig 24579 bp, 22 predicted proteins | sample 0116_SJ02_MP02_2_FD_133154 | JGI IMG/M metagenome (GOLD analysis project Ga0187770, IMG submission 133154) | Tropical peat soil microbial communities from peatlands in Department of Meta, Colombia - 0116_SJ02_MP02_20_MG | ecosystem: Environmental > Terrestrial > Soil > Wetlands > Peat | place...
CGTAATCGAGATGCAATCTCTGGGGTCGGTTCGAAGGCATGAACAGTGGCGTCAGGCTCTATTGCGAGCGCCGCCAAGCTGTAAATCCCCGCATTGGCCCCAACGTCTAAAATAACCTTTGCGCCCCTCACGGCGCTTTGCCAACAACGTAAGATCTCTTCCTCCATAAAATACGTGCCGAAGAAATAAAGCTGGCGCTGGAGCATTTCCGTGATGTCGCAGGGCATCTTGAATTTGCCGTATCTTAGTGCGGCCAAGCGATGCGTACTCTGTCCGGTAGTGTCTCCAGCAAATAAGTTGATCACTCTCAACTTGCCACGGCGAATAGGACAATATCGCGCGTACAGCATCAGCAGATTCTCAAAAATCGAATGCGGCGACACGATTGTTTAGCTTTCAGGTTCGCCCTAGGGTCTCGAGAACGGTTTTTATGCGATGCACATAAGCGTACTTCCCTTCCGTGCAGCGCTTGTAGCCTCCTAGTGCAAGCCTTTTTCTGGCTGATTCATTACTGCAGTAGAATCTGGTTTTGTCCAGCAATTCGTCCTCGGAAGCAAAGAATTCAGCTTCCCTCCCCTCCTCGAAAAATTCTTGATGTTCCTCGGTTCGATCTGCTAGAAGCAAGCTGCAGCAAGCAGGGATTTCGAAGGTGCGTGTCGTGTGCTGGTCTGGGCAGACGTTGCGCAAGAAGCCCAGTCCGATCCTCGAACCGGTAAGAGCGCGCGCGTAGTCGTCAGCGTAGACTTCGCCTCCCTGGTGAGCGCGAGACAAAAGTTCATCTCTGTGGAAACGGAACTGATCTTTGCCCGCAAGCTGCCGCAGAATTATGTGTCTGCGAGGCGTCCACCTTCCGTCGCGCAAGAACTCCCAGTAGCAGCCCCAAATCTTGACGTCGATTCCGGCGGCTGCGAGAGCATGAAGAAAGTGTTCCCGACGCGGTTCCCAACCGCCGAAAAAGCCGACGGCACAAGCCCAACGCCTATCTTCAGACGCGAGTGGGCGGTGAACTTCGTCACAGTACCCGAGCGGCATATAGACGATCGGCTTGCCGAGCGCCTCGTACTGGGTGCGCTCATACGATTTACAGTAGACAAGAACGTCGAATACACCCATGGCTTCATCCATGAGATGTGTACGCTTCCAGTCGAGCGAGAAGTAGGGGTCGGGCGTGAAGTGCACCGTTTTTGCGCCAAGTCGACGTAGGTCCTCGATAGTCTCTGCACGGAGGACTTCCTGCTTGTCTGCCCACAGCAGGTCCGGCTTAAACTCACGTGCTGCAGACAGAATTGTCGAGTTAATTTTTTCGATGATCGATCCCCTATAAGTCCGCCGCTGCACCTGTCGGGTGACCCACCGTGCATCCTTCCAGGCCTGCGACGTATGTACACCGCGTACAGAGTGACCGAGCCGCTCAAGCGCGCGCATCCGCATGAGTGCGGTCTGGCCAGGATCGATTTCACCGAGATAGAGAATTTTCATTCCGAGACGATCAAGTCCTTCCGGCTCGGAACTAGAAGGAGCGGTTTGCCTGTGCGATTCACAGCGTCAACACCCAATCTTCGGAAGCTATTCCTTGAACTGGGAACAAAAGCGCTCCTCAAACCGTTTTCTGGAATGTTGAGTGCGCGCCTTCTTCCACGCAGCTTCCCGCATCTGTCTGTACTCATTCGTGTTCTCGAGCATCCAGTTCATCGCATCTGCCATCGCCCCTGGTGAGGAATCATCCAGCAGCAATCCATTCTCCCTATCATGAATGATTTCCGGAATGGCGAACTTATAAGTCGAAATCACCGGACATCCGACGTATCCCGCTTCAACAAACAGTAGGGGACAAATATCGGAGCTTGTCGCGCTCACAACCGCCCGCGCCCCACCGAGGAACTCTTGAAATCGTTCGTACTCTCCTGGAACTTCCTTTCGTAGAAAACCGGTGAAGGTTACTCCTCTTTCCATGGGTGCATCGGATGGTCGATCACCAATGACGGTCAGAACAGCATCCGGGTGGCGTTCTCTCACCTCACGAAATGCCGCCAGCACAACTGGCCCGCCTTTGGCCTCAAAGTTGGTTGAGACAAACACAAATTCCTTGCTACCTGTAAAAACATCGCGGGCTGGCATCTCGAGCTCACCGAAGATTCCGACGCAGGAGACCAGACTTGCATTCAAGGAGTAGTCGCGCACGGCCCTCTCGGCCGCCCATTGGCTGGTGAACAGAACTCGACTGGCATTCCTGAGCCAGGCAGCTTCGGCCTGCTCGATTCGCTCAAGGTCATCGGGCTGGAACTGTTCCCGTCGGTGAAAGATGTCAACATAGTCGCGGAAGGTGCAATCGCTCCACGCGATGTAAGGACGCTCGGATCTGGTCGCAATCCATGGGGTAAATCCGTGAAAGAAATCCATGCGCGCATCGGCGCGGCATCGAAAATGAACCTCGCAGGCGATCTTCTTCAATCTCCGCTCGGAGAAGAAGAAGAACGATCCTTGGGCTCCACTTATGCGCCGGAGTTTGGACCATGCCTTTTGCCACGTCAGAGCTGGCGGGTTGATTGGGCCGACGTAGAGCGTAGCTTCGAACTCGCTGATCGCGCAGAACGCGGCGGCGTTCATCGCGGAAAATCCGCCAGATCGCAGATCTTTCGGGAGGTTAGAGACGAAATTGATCAAGAAGAGCGCCTTGGCCGTAGAGTTGCAAGAGCGCACAAGCCGACTGCCGAATCGAGAACGCGGAGTCCGCTACCCTCTGGTTAGCCTCAGCAATATTCCGTGGTCTCGCAACCAGCCCAAGTAAATCGGTCGCCCAAACCGCTTCGCCGGCAGCCAACTTCTGAAACTGCACAAGTTCTGGCACGACCACGCATTCGCAAGGGACCGTGTCGGCCGCCAATACTGGCAGCCCAGCGGCTTGCGCCTCGACCGCCGCCATGCCAAGCCCTTCACCTCGGGAAGGGAACAATAGAATATCGCTCCCATGCATGAGCCGCTCGATATCTTTTCGGATACCAAGAAATCTGATGTGCTCTTGCAATCCAGCTCCACCAATTTGCTGCTTAAGGACCGGAACTGCTGCGCTCAGAGCACCAGCCAGAAGCATGCGCACGCGTGGATCTCTCCGGTAACATTCGGTCGCGACCGAAACTGCAAACGCCGAATTCTTTTGATTGTGCGGATCATCAAAATTGGGGGACTCATCGATACGTCCAGCGAACAAAATAATCTTCACATACTCAGGCCACCTGAACTCCTGACAGATAGAGGTCTTCGCTATGAGCCTATCCCCGAGGAAACGCGTGGCATCAAATCCGCAGTGGAGTGCCGCTTTAGGTGTTCGAGCGAAAGTCGCAGCATCGAAACCGTACTCGGTAATGACCCGCCGCGAAGTTCCAGTGATGTGCGTTGCATAGCGTGCAACAAGCTTTTTCCCCACTTGAGCGGTTAGACGACGGCTCAGGGTTACACGATAGTTATTGAGGATCTGATAGGAATTATGAACGTGCGTTACTCTGACGCGAGGCAGCACACCTGCGCCCATCAGAAAGTGCCAGCCGCTAGCGTAATCTTGGTGATCGTGGACTGCATCGTAGCACCCCTCACGAAGCACGCGCCGGAATTCCCTAGCGAAGTGCGGTAAATCTGTGCGCCTGTAACGCACATAGTGGATCCGCGCTCCCAACCCCCGCGCTTCTTCGTCAAAGATTCCTGGATTACCGCTGGTTGCCAGAAAATCAAGATGACAAACATTAGTCTTGGACCAGAGCCGCAGTAGTTCCATGAGCCACGTCTCTGCGCCACCCATACCTAGGCTATCGATAATTTGCAGAACCCTGATTTGGCGCGGGTACTTCACGTGTGCAGCTTGAGCAGTGACTCGAGCGCCCTGTCCATGTCCATTGGAGATTTCTCAAGGGCGGTGATCGCAGCGGCTCGCGAGGGCGCCGGCTGCTGCAGAAGTTCCATTGCAGCCTTCGCCCACGCATAGGGCCCATCTGAGAGTGGAAGCCGCCGAAAGCTAGCCGTAGGCAGCAAAGGGTCATCAAGAATGCCGCAGGAAAGAATCATATGCAACCCGGCTAGCTGCGCTTCAACAACAGCGAGTCCGAATCCCTCCACTGGATGTTCTGGATGCGGAAGGATAAACCAGTCACTGCAACTCATGACCTCGGCGAGATCGTTTCGCCATCCGAGCAGGCGAACCGAATTTTCCACTCCCAGTTCCCGCGCTCGCTTCAACACGTCTTGCTCCTGAGAACCTGAACCAACAAAAACGGCAGTGGCATGCGGGTCCATAGCACGCAGATTCGCAAGCACCTCGACAGCAAACACTGGGTTCTTTTCAGGCACCATCCGTCCTCCGAAAAGAAGAATCGGTGCATCCTCGGGGAGGTCCCACCTTCGGCGAAATCCCAAGCGGTTAGCGGAAACATTCTCGAACGGCGTGGGATCGACTCCGTAGTAGTGGACTAAGTCACGATCAGGACGGCGTGCGCGACCTTTGAGAAATGTGTTGAGCGTACCGTTGGAAATTCCGACGATACGATCTGCCATGAAGAGACAGATTTGCCGCATCGGTTCGCGATAAAGGCGCTGCTTAAGACAGTTGCTGCTGGGCACCATTTCATCAGCATTGTGCACATGGACGATTCGCCGGTGGAGAGGCATTCCTGAGGCGGCTAAGAGATAGACTGCACTTAGAAGGTCGTGGTGACAATGCAGGACGTTGTATGATCCACGCCGTAGTTCCATGCGCAAAGCGCGAAGAAACTCCACTTTCCTCACCAACGGCACCGGTGAATGCACCACGCGGGCGCCCAGCAATCGAGCTTTCTCGTCCAATGTTCCCGAATGCTGCAAGATGCAGTAAAAAGTCCAATCGAGGTCTATTTGCTGTCTGCGCGCATGTCCAAGCATGCGGAGGAGCCAATTTTCCACCGCCCCCCGGTCGAGATTTTCGACGACGTGAAGAATTCGTCGTGGCGATTTTTGACAGCTCGAAACGGCTTCTTCGACTCCGGCGTTTACGAAACGTGCTCCAAAACTACGGTGCCGTACTCGACTCGTTCGCCGATCTCGTTGTCTTGATCGAGATAGCGAATCCGTCGACCAGTTGCAGTCGCCAGCTGTTTGAGCTCAGCGAACGTGTTGCCGAATCCCGCCCACGCATAAGGGTGAAGTTCGCAGACAATCTCTGTCTTGCCCGAAAGCAGCTTTTTTGCACCTTTTAGAATGCGGATTTCCGCTCCCTCCGTATCAATTTTCACGCAATGGGGCTCCGGCAAGTTGCGCTCCGACAAATAGAAATCAAGAGTGACTACAGGTACCTGAAGTTCTTCGGGGTTGTGCCCCACGGACAACTGAACCACTGATTGCGCTAGTGAGGATTGGGAATTGCCCCGCCCACCAAAGAGAATTGCTTGCCCCACTTCGTCTGAACATGCGCACGCTTCCAGAATGGGCCGTTTCACGTATGGATTAAGACCAAGATTCTTCACTAACATTTCCCGCGAGCACGGATCGGGTTCGAATGCTACTACATGTCCGGTCTGACCACACTTCGCTGCCATGAGAATGCTATATGTGCCGCAGTGTGCACCAACATCTATGGCAGTATCGCCCTCTGCCAGATGTTTGCTGAGCCACGCGACCAGTAAAGCGTCGTAACGCGCTACGCTGTTTTGCGAGCGTCTGTAGCGCAATCGAACAGGGCGCGTGCCAGGCAAGTAACGTAGAGTATGCTCCTCGATTCGATAAGGCTCGCCGCACTGTCCATATAGCGCCGACTTTAGTTCAAGCGTAAGTCGATGCCACAAGGCTGTAGTCATTGATATGGCCTTCATTCCTCGGTTCGAAGAATCTCACCGTTAAGAAGTTGTTGTACAGCACGATCACGCCCTCGGAAGGCCGCCTTCAAAATCCTGCTGTGAGGCTGCTTAAGGCGTATGATTCGGAGGAAATCCGCCGTACGCCCTAATACCGTTCTTGGAGCAGCCTCGAGCCCGTATTCCGAATCCAGTAAGGTCGAGGAATAGTAAATCCCTTCGGCCAAACGCGCGAGGTATTGCACTGTCAGGCGTTCGGGTGGAATTAGATGCGTTAGTCTGAGGGAAGCAATTAACCCGACCCCGAGGCCGATCTTGCAGGCACAACCTGCTAGATCATTATCTCCACCAGAGAGTAGTGATGGACCATTCCGATCAAATTGAAACGAGCGTTTTCCGGACTCATGCAAATGAAGATAGTGAAGCGCCACTACCCGTCTAACGCAAAGTCCGGCGCCACAGGGCATTGATTCAGGCAAACGTGGCAAGTTGGACCAGGCATCGTTGTCAAACTGCCGGATGACTAGATTTCCCCAGTAACGGCGAGTCCACGCGGGTGGTGGTTTTTCAAAAAAAGGACGACATTGTCCGCTCCAGGCACCCAGGAAACTTTTTTCTGACTCGATACGCAATGCGATTTCGAGAAAATCAACATCGAGTATGTTATCGTCATCCACAAAAACCAGGAGCTCTCCCATTGTTTCACGGATACCCCGCAGACGGGCGGGAGTCAGACCGAGTGTTTCCTCTCGAACAATCCGAGCCGCCTTATGCCAACTGAGATCGAACAAACCTGCGACCGGCTCATCGCTCTTGTTGTCCACCACCACCAACTCCCACAGCTCGGGCGCGAGCGTCTGGCAACGCAGCGCGTTGAGGCATTGCTGAAAGTAATCACGTCGCGGGTTACGCGTGCAAACAACGACAGACAGCATGTTATGGGGTAAAACTCAAACCCTGGCGAGACGCTCTCGTGGTATAGCCAGCAAGTCGGTCATTTCCGGAACTTTTCGTCCTTTCACTGGGAAAAGCGGTAGCCCATGACCCGGCAAGCCACGTCGTATTGTAACCGTCGGACTCGCCCCTTGCCCTGCGAGATCGCAATGGCGGCAGAAGCAGACTTCATAAGACATCGCATCAAGAAAAGCGAAAAGCTCTGCAGGTGGAGCGACACGCACAAGAAATTTCTCGAAATACTCAAAATAGATTGCTTTGATGCGCTGATTGTAAAGAGCATCTTGAGCCCCCCGAAGAGCGGCAAGCTCATACCCTTCAATATCGAGTTTTAAGAGATCTACCCGATCTAGGCGCTTTTCTTTAAGGTACGTATCGAGCTTTATGGATCGCACTGGTATGCCATCACTCTTAGCGATGTGTGATGCTCCTGTCTGGTCCTCCTGCACATGAAACAAGACTGTGCTGTCCTTATCGCAAACCGCCAGCGAGTTTATCTCTATTCGCATCGACGGATACAGCTTGAGACTCTTTTCAATGGAATTCAACAGTTTCGCATTCGGTTCGAAGAGATGAAACCGCACCCGGCCGTCGAGTTTGCGCGCCAAGCCGAAGCTCAACAGGCCAAAATTGGCCCCAACATCCAAAAATTCACCTCCATTCCGAAGCAGCGCGTCCGCAATGCGAAAAAAATCTTTCTCGTAGTCTCCCTCTATCACAATCAAACGAAGGAATCCGTCACTAAGATCAGCGTATCCATACGCCTCGTCTCGTATGCGCACAAGCTGAACGGGATCCTCTCCAGTAAGTCGCATCCACGCTCTCATCAAACGATGCCTACGCAGCGCCCGTGGCAGCTTCTCAAACAGTCCTGCAGCTTTGGGAAATATAGGTGTCATCTCTCCACTACTGCTGTGCGCAGTACGTCCAATTACCAGAACTTTTCTCACATCAAATCCAACAACTGTTATGGTCTACTCGATCGCCACGAAAACTACCCCGACATTGAATAGTGGGTAGACCTGTAGCTGCAACTGGCCTACCAATGGGATGCCAATTGTCGAGTGCGCAGGCTGTCGATTAACGCTCACATAGGAAGTGTTCTATCGAGCGTGGGTCCGGTGCATGTCCTCGCCTAATGAACCAATTGTAGTCTGGTGGCATGAACAACTTCTCAGCCTCCTGCGGTACGTCCAGGAATAAATCCGCATGGCGCCGCGCGACGAACAACGCATTGGCACCAGTAACATTGCAACAAACAAGACGAAACCCGAACGAATCGAATAAATCGATGAATGACTGCAATGAAGCCCCGAAATAGTCGCTGCCAGACCAAGCATAGGCAGGATCATAGTCGATAGTAAATCGAATTGGCGGAGGGAACTTCCCGTTGTATTCGACAACGAAGACATCCGGTTCAAATCCATGTTCGAGTATCGTTCGGACGATGAAGAAGTCGTTGCCGTCAAGGTCCACGCTGACGAGATTTACTTCATTAGCACCAATCTCTTGAATACCACGCTGCATGATCTCGACGCAATTGTCGCGCGTCACCCACTGTTGTTCGAACCAAAGTTTGCGACTCGACGCAGGAATCCGCACGCGCAATTCTGTCGCCCCGATCCAAACGCCTGTCCACCCCCGCATCAGCAACTGAATGGTATTGTTTTCCAGTCCATCGCCACACCCGTACTCAACAAATACGCCACCGTCTATCTTTACTCGCCTGAGGATCGCGCTGATAATGCCGTCTTCGTCATTTTGTGAGTAAAACTTCTCACCTTGCTGCAAAAGAGGGTTGGCGCTGAGCTGAGCCTTAATGCGCCAATGGCGCTCCATCGACATGTCGAAAAATCGCCTTAGTATGGGATTGTCAAACAGTTGTCGGATCGCGTTGTCTACAAGGTTCCTTGCATGCCTTCTGAGCCTGTTTATCGGCATAATGGTAGTTTTCTAGAGGCCACCGACTGCACGGACGAGCGAAGTAGTTTTGAAGACGAACTAGAACTTGGGGAGGCCCGAGTATCGATCGAGACCCAGTGCGCGCTAGGAAAACATTACCCTCTGCGCCGTCTTGGCATGTGCCGCATGGAACGAGGCAATCTCGGCATCAACTTGCACAACCAGTGTCATTTCAATTCTCACGTCTAGGCTGCTATGGGGGTGCCCTCCGAGAATTAGCTAGCTGGTGCGTTTCAATCAGAGCAGCACGGCCAGCATATCCTCTTCACCTGAACGGGCAAAGCGATAGCCGTGCCTTTTCAACATATCGAGTACTTCTTCTTGCTGGGACTTTGTCAAATTCTTGCTCTCCCAATGGACAATTGGGGGTTGTACGCGATCAAATGGGAAAAAAGACAAGAGGTAACCGTCGGCACCCTCAGCATCAATTTGCAATAAGTCGAGCCTATCGGATGGGAGTTTCTGCATGGCATACTCAAAAGGAACGCAATTTACGACAAGTTCCTTTATGGTAGCCTCCAAGCCAGGGATAAGATACGAATTCTTAATAATGTTATCGCGCTGGAAGGACGCCATTCCGTGAGCCCAAATAGGGACATTGTCGGACTCCACCGTGAAGAGGGTGCGCTTGCCCGATCTGAAATCCAAAGCGGCTTCCAAAATGACAATGCGATCATTATCGCGGTAGAGTTCACGAAGTTGCGCAACCGGCCCCGGCTGCGGCTCTATTAGAACACCACGCCAGCCATAACGAGCGATGTATTTATGCAGAGGATCTTTAGTAATTCCATCGAATGCGCCTACTTGAACAAAAGACAATTCTTGGCCAAATTCGACCATCCTTCGGCAGATGACATCGTCAAGTTCGATGAGGCGAAGGTTATCTCTTTCAAGGAGTTGGCGGGGACAGTACCGTATTCCTTGCACTTGGTAACCAACCTTGGCAAACAGTTTCTTGACGCATTGTTTCATGCCGCGATAGATCTTTTGATCACCTTGGGTCTGGAGTTCCTCGAAAACCACTTCCCAATCCGCTTGTGATACTGCAACCTTATCCTCCACCGAAAAGGATGCAAACATTGGAGCCACAGGTGATAACCATTCGCGAGAACCCTTCGTAAACTCCCGAGGGGAAGCCTCTGGTAGTAATACTTTTCAAAGAACAAGAGCAAGTCCGCTCCTACCATGTTCCGCAAGAGCCACTTTTTCATGCCAGCCCAGTGAATCACAAGTGGCGGCGCGGTTCCTTTCGACACGCTTTCGACATCCAGTCCGACCATCGAATTGCCCGGCCAATGCATAATGGTTCGGCGCGCAATCCGTAATCCCTCGAACGCCTCTTTCCGCAGGACGACATAGTTCAGCACCCCCTGTTCGCCACCCATGAAATACTCTGGATAACGGAGGCGACGAGGCAGGGTCCATTCAACCCAAGGGTCAAATTCCTCACGTTTAACCAGTCCGGCGGTCCCGAACCATTGGCCACCATTAAATGCAGTACGCGCGGACTGAGTGCTTGGGTCAATTTCGCGAAGCTTATCCCAATCATAATAGAGTCGCTTGAAATCGGCGTCGGACAGCTGCTCGTTGTCCACTAGGAATGGCGCATCACTTTCGCAATGCATATCTAGCACGCGCCCAGTGAACACTGTATCCACATCGGTTACGAGGAATCTCTGGCCGGCCGGACCAAACAGTGGTTCCAATTTAACGAAGCCCCATCCGTAATCTCCTCGTGGAAGCCCCACGGACTCAACATTCCAATATCGGCGCAGTTCCTCTGCCAATCCTCGTTGCAAGACTTCTCCGGCGAGAAGTCGGATAGGCACCTCCGGGTAGAAGTAGCGAATGCTACTTACGCAGATGCGTGTGAGACGGGCATCGCGGGCACACGCCGCAATGTAGATGTAATCGATCAATTGTTTGCTATTGGTTAATCTGTCACCAGTTCAGGATTGGTCCGCAATCGCATCCAGCCTTTCCATTTATTTGCGAAGCGACCATCTACATTGCGAGTGGGCAAGCCTAGGGCTTGTAAAGCAAGCAAAACGATGCCTGAGGCATACAGTGTGCGTGACCCCAGCTGTTTTCGTTGGATCCGATTCCAAGATTGCAAAGCGCGCGACAAACTGCCCGCGGCCACCCAATGCTGAGCTATGAAGAAGTAAAGGCCACACAACGCACGCTGTCGAACCCAGTTCATACCTGGTCCTTCCCGAATAAGCCGCTCGAACTTCTCAACAATGTCGTTCGCTGCTTCGAGATGTCGAGGCGAACGACGCTGCTGAATGCTGACTTTGGTAGGCTCAAATTGCCACCGGACATGGTGATCTATCTGGGAAAATCTCAGATAGCGAAAACCGGCCATAAGCGCGCGGATGTGGAGATCTATATCCTGCCAACTTAACAGTGACTCATCGAACAACCCAAGCCGGAGCAGAGAGGCTCTACGCCACACGGGTGCGGTTATGATCCAGGGACATTCAAAGAATAGAAACCGCATGAGGTCATCACCCAGCAGTTCAGTATCCCACTCCTTGCGTAGGTCGCCTGGTGCCTCTTTAAACACGGCCGTTTGAAACGTCGCGAAATCGAGGTCCAAATTCCGTTCCATTAGATCAACGCGACGGGCAAGACAGTCCGGAGCAAGAAGGTCGTCCGAATCGAGAAAAATGATAAATTCGCCACGGCTTTCCTTGATGCCAATGTTCCGGCACGCACTGGCGCCTCGTATTTCACCCGTCCGCTGAAGATAGCGAATTCGGGGATCATCAGCAGAGCGTCTAGCCAGCTCTTCGGCAGTGCCATCGTCCGACCCGTCATCAACAATGACGTGCTCCCACCTATCAAAGCACTGTTGGTGGACTGAATCTATCGCCTCGCAAAGCAGCTTAAGTCGGTTCTTTGTCGGCGTGATAACAGAGATGCGCGGTGCCTGGCTCACGTTCGGTCGACTGTGGTGAAACCCAAGCTCATAGCTGCAGAGCAAGACACAGTTGTGGGAATTGGTCCTGACAACAGCAGCCTTACTTCGCACTTCTCACGTATCTCGTTCAATTGAGAGAGCACAGTTGCCATTGGATATCGAATCAATTTAACCGGTAGCTCAGGGTGCCCGCAAATCGAAACAATAAGGTTCTTCCGATCACCACCGCATCATCGTTGCGCAAAGCTAAGGCTTTTGCAGTTTCTGATTCTCTTTGACCCTGTGAACGAGCTGCTCGACTGTGGGTGAAGCAACTCGCTTCATCTTGTGTCTGGATTCAGGGGAGCAGTCTTAGATTTGGACAGTTTCACTCAGTTTCACACTTACCTTTGACTGTGCTGATGCTGCTCTGTAATAACGGATTATTTTCTTTACTGCTACAACTAGATCTCTGGCTTCGCGGAATCCCAGCGACTCATGAACGTCGACCCGGACAATTTGCCGACTGGCGGCATGAGCATTGGACAATTCGAAAGGTCGCGGCACCGGTGGCTCGCAGAACGCCGACCAGGGCAGGCCGCTCTTGCCAAAAACGACGGCGTCTCGATGCCATGGTTGGTCGGTCGGAAAGAATGGATAGCCAGCCGATGCGCCACCAATCCCTTCCGCGGTAAGAGCCGACGCAAATTCGTGAGAGTCACAGTTCAGTTTTGAAGTATCCAACCGCATCGTGAGAAACCAATAAGAGCCCGAACACCCAGGTCTGTCGCCGATGAAGGACACGCCATCCACTTCTCGGAGACCTTTCTCAACCATAGAGACAAAGGAACGCCGCGATTGAATGGCGCGCGGCAGCTTCTCAAGCTGCACCCGACCGATTGCCATGCCGATCTCGTCTTGGTTGAAATTCAAGGACGCAACCAGGTTTGCCGGATTTCCAAGAGCGCTGTATGGCTTCCCCCGATCGGAAATCTGTCTGACCCGGGCATAGAGCAGAGTATCCCTCGTGAATACCACGCCACCCTGAGCGCCGGTACAGTGCTGCTTTCCGAACATCGTGGAGAATGCTGAGATCGCGCCCAACGATCCAACCATACGCCCCTTGTACACGGAACCGTGAGCCTGAGCACAATCCTCGACAACTGGGATTCGAAGCTCGGCAGCGAGCTCTAGTACCGGGTCCATGTCCACAGGGTGACCCGAAATGTGCGCGACGACGATGGCCGACGTTCTGCGGCTGAGGACCTTCTTGATTTGTTCTGCGGAAGTATTGAGAGAGCCGCGGTCCGAATCCGCCGGAACGGGTATACAGTTCAATAGCGCGACAGGCATGGTGCCTCCGGAATCGGTGATAGCAGGCACCACTACCTCACTGCCAGCCTCAAGATCAAGCGCCTTGAGGGCCACGTAGACGGCGTTCGTCCCCGAATTCACAGCTTTGGCGTAGCCTCCTCCGAGGTATTTTGCGAAGGCATCACAATAAGCCTTCTCCTCTGCGCCGCCATAAATGAGCGCACCGCCACGACTCATTTCCCGATTAATCAATCGCATGACGGCTCGCTTCTCCCGTCGATCGATGTGGCGCCTGCGTGGCCAAGGCATTCTCCGCGCGCGTGGGCTGCCATGTATTACCGGCGGCTTAAACACAAGTGCCTTCACTACGGCAGGGTCGACATTTGCCACCCGAAGTACGCGACGGGCAAGGTTGGCAGCAAACCGCTTCGCTGAACTAATCATCCTCATTTCTTAGACCAGTATTCTTTGCCGTAATGAGTGACTCTGCTGTGCGGCATCAAGCAAACGGACGATCTCCAGGGTCTCTGAGTTATCCGGATCAAATGTGCGAGCTGGACGCGGGCCCGAAACAGACCCGACCGGCGTTGCGCTCCATAGCCTGGGATATCGTCCATCAGTCAGCACATCCAGAGCAGCCCATAGCACTCGGGCTGACAGAGAGGGCATTGACGAACTGAGGTCAATGTTCAACTTGCGCTTGTCGGTCTCAATATTGACCTGGAACATCCCGTTACTGGTCGATCCTTTAATGGTCGACTGCCGCTCATCGTCATGCCACACGGTGATGCAGTCAAGCTCGGCGTTGCCCGAGGCTTCCACTTCCCGTACGCCTTGTCCCATGATGGCCAGCAGCATTTCAGCCCCGTGAATGCCATACCAAAAGTAGCGCCCTTGGGTTTCCTGTATTTGTAGCCAATAGTGCACCGTGCACGTCTTCACCTGCTCTCCCGCCTCTCGGATCGAATTCAGCGCCTCGACCAGGCCATCTGCGTAACGGAATGCCGAGCTGGCGAACACACGCACCCCTGCTTCTGCAGCGAGGGCAATCATGTCTTGCGCATCCGAAGCTGACGTTGCAATCGGCTTGTCTACGAAGACCGGCTTACCGAAACTTGCAACGCGACGGAGCAGGGATGGGTGCGTACGCCCGTCGGCTGCGAGGATAAAGACGAGATCACAAACCTCCGCCACATCTTCGACTGAGTTCAAGATGGCGATGCCGTAGTTATCTCTCAATTCGTTGGTAAAGCCGCTGACGCGGGAGATGCTAATCGGCATGTCGGGCGAACCGCCGGGATACGCCGCCACCACTTTGGCGCCGGGAATGTGGAAAGGATTGTTGGCATCATGGAGAATGCTCGCAAACGTGGAGGCATGCGTCGTGTCCAACCCGACAATACCCACGCGGACCGCGTTGTCGTTTGGTCTGGTTGCTGAAGTTTGAATTACTTTTCGGTCGGTTTGCTCTCGCGAGCAACTGCGTTCCTCATACTGCTCTTTTGACACTCCCATATAGACTGTGCTGCTGGAATTCAACGGAAGTCTGACCTCCTTTCCGCTAAGAGCAGACTCGTACGCAGCAAAGCAAAGCTCCAGCGGACCAAGAGCTTCAGCTGGCGAAATCGGCAGTGGCTTACCCGACTGAATGCTTTGCGCGATCTGCTGGTAAAGGTGTGCATGCGGCGTCAACGGCGGATTGGCCTTCACGCCCAGCCGACGTGCGAAAGAGCGGGAAACACGATTGAGCAAAGATGATGATGCGGGGCAGGTGTCCGGCAAAGCTCGATCGAGTTCCTCTATAGCTCTAGATGCGTGGCTCGGATTATTGGTCGTGAAATTCCAAGGCATGCCTACCGTTCCAGTACTACCGTGAATGGTAAAGCCGCCACCAAGATGGCCAGAATTTACGGATGCGACGCAACGCGCATTGGATCCGCTTTCAAACCGGATCGTCGCCTCGACATAGTCCTCCGACTTGATTCCTGTATAGCGTGTATCCATTACTGCGCTGACTGACACGGGGCTCCCCATCACAAGTAAAAGAAGGTCAATTTCGTGGATAAGCTGTGTAATAAGTACGCCACCACCCGCTGTCTCCCACGAGCCCCACCAACTATTCTTGCCCTGGCCCGCAGGGGGGATATAGCTGTGCCTCTCCACCGATGCCGATTGAATGTCTCCAATCCAATTATTGCGGCACAGCCATACGAGCCGGCGAAAAGAAGCGTCGCAGCGTAGTTGGTGACTCACTGTCAATCGTCCAGGATGCCGGGCATCGGCCTCGGCGATCCGAATAGCGCTCGCAAGCGAATGCGCGAGCGGTTTTTCGCAGAACACGTATTTATCAGCGTCAAGGGCCGTCACTGTCAGCACTTCGTGAACGGCCGGAGGGGTTGTAATCGCAACCAGGTCAACCTCGCGGTCAGCAATCAAGTCAGAGGGGTTCTCATAACATCTAGCAACGGGGAAATCCTTGCAGAAGCTTTCGAGTCGGCCCAAATTAACATCCGCTGCGGCAACTACACGAGCCACACCAGAGAGCATTGAGATGGCTTGAGCGTGCTCCTTGGCGATCAAACCAGTTCCGATGATGCCTATCCTCAACACGGATTCAGGTTCGAATGCAAGATCCCCAGTTTTGCCGAAAAGAACTGACTAACGTCTCCCAAAGATTGGTGCGAGTCTCCTTTGCATCTTCTTCCACCGGAAGCTCATAGATGCCTTTACAAAACCGCTCAATGAGGCCGGCGGCGGAGGCAATTTGGATATGGAGAAATATGGTAATTGCTTTGCTCCGAAACCACGGAAAGTGTGCTCGATGTGTGGCATCATTGAACCCTCGAAGTCAAAGCGTCTCACAACCGAACTCGCAAACTTAATTGCCTCCCACAACGCTGGCATTTGTGCGCCACTTGCTCGGAGATCAGGTTCACTGCCTCCCATCAGATAGTATGCGGTCTGACCCGCCCACACTATGTACACTGCTGCGTGTACTCTTCCCTGAGAATCGACTGCGGCGAAGATCTTACGGCCGGCATTAGAGCAACAGGCCGCATCCAGGCGATAGATGAGTTCGTCGCTTGCCAATGGCTGTCTGCCTTGGCGAGTGAACGTCTTGCGATTCAGCTCCAAGAACCGCGCTAACTCAAGATCGTCTCTGACTCGAATCCCCAGCCTTTCAGCTCTTCGAATGTCACGTCGATGGTTTGATCGCAAGCGGTTCCACACAGCTGCGATGTCCGAAATATCCTCCAGCACATACGTATACCGTGTTGTCTGTTGGTATCCCCGCCAATAAAAAGGTAACCAGTCGGTATAGTTCTCGTGGAAGTTGTGACGAAAGCTGGCTGCGTCTCCCAATTGATCCAGCAATTCCACCGTCAGCTCTTGGTTCGTCGATTGCAATTCCGGCGGCTTTGCGTCGGAAGGTGCGAAGAGAATACCCAACTTTTGCGTCAAAGCTGGCATGCAAACGTGCCTAGCTCCGTCTCCATCGCAGTAAACCACCGGCCAAGCAGCTCGGACTCCATCATTCCTCCTGATTTCCAAAATCTTATGCATCCCAGGGGCTACGGCCTCAAGCCACCATCGATGAGCAAAGACGCTTCCCTGTGGAGATCGTTGAACCAGTTCCTCGTAGGTAGACGGGAGCTTCCGTACTTCCTGCGAGCCGGCTTGGTGTTGGACGGTAGCTTGCAAGACGGGACCGGTTGAAGACACATCTCTGGCGATCACTCGAGGTTTTCGAGCTGGGCCGGAGACTCTAATCTGCACGGGATCGGCTTTCACATCGCTTCTTTGGCGAAGCCATTGCGAGTTCTGTCGGACAGTAGCTCATTCAGCTCGAGCGACACGCGGACTATTGTTCTTAAGCCGACGTGCAACCGCTCTACGGGCACGACTCCAGCGGAATTCGAAAGCATTACGTAAGAAGCCTTTCAAAGACGTGGGTGGGGGCGAGGTTTTCGTAATCGATGAGTATGCCATTTGCTTTGCTCCCAACCCGCGAAAGACTGGTTCTACCTGCGGCAACATGGACCCCATGAGATCAAGCCGTCTCGCAATTGAACTGGCAAAAACCAGCGCTTCCCAGGACGCCAACCTGTAAGCATTGCTCTTCCTGAACTCGGGATCTCCTCCTCCCATCACCGTGTAAGCCACATTGTCGACCCAAGTGACATATACGACGGCATGGACTCTTCCCTGCGGATCGACACCCGCAAATATCTTGCGCCCCGCATTCTTCGCACAAGCTGCATCCAGCCGATAAACAAACTCGTCGGTCGCCAATGGACTCAGGTCTTGCCGTTCGAATGTTTTGCGGATGACCTCCAAGAACTGTCCCAAATCGAGGTCGTCCTTTATTTGAATTCCTGATTTTTGAGCTTTCCTGATTTCTGTTCGGGTCCTTTGACGCAAGTTGTTCCATAGGGCGCTTATGTCCGTGATGTCATCGAAGACGTATGTATAGCGAATTGTTTGGGTAAATCCCTGCCAATAAAAAGGGAGCCAGTCTGTAAAGTTCTCGTGAAAGTTCTGATGAAACCTACTCGTTTCACCCAGTTTGTTTATCAATTCCGTCGCCAGCTTTTGGTTCGTCGATTGCACTTCCGCCGGGTTTGCCTTGGAAGGAGCGAACAGTATCCCCAATTTTTGTGTCAAAGCTGGCATGCAAATATGCTTTGCTCCGTCGTCACTGTCGTAAACAACCGGCCATGCAGCGCGCAGTCCGTCGCTGTCCCTGATTTCCAAAATGTCATACATCCCGGGCGCCACTGCCTCGAGCCACCACCGATGAGCAAAAATGCTCCCTTGGGGAGATTGTTCCACCAATTCGTCGTAGGTGGACGGGAGTCTCGACACCCCGACTGGTGCCGTGTTGGCTATACTGGCTTCCATGTCTCTGTCATTTCGATCTCACGTATCTGCTGATCACTAACGCGACCGGAACCATGGAAGGAGGTTTTAAGAACGTTGAGAATCATCTCCAGCTCTTTCTTCTTCATGGCTTGATGAACCGGCACGTCAAGACCATATGTTGCTACATAGAGAGCATTCGGTCGCTCGGGAAAATGCAGAAATCGATCTGATGTCGTTGGCCAATTGAACGTGCCGACTCGAAAACCAATGGCCTGCAACTTGCTAGCAATAGTGGACACGTCGACAGGCTCCGCTGGAGTAACCTTTTGCATCAGCCATGCCGGCGACACGGCGTCGCAAATGTGCCAACCGTGCCAGTGAGGTACGTCTGAAAAGTAATCTGCGTTTCGGTTTCGTTGGTCACGTATCGGTCCGTAATGGTCCAACTCCCATATGCCTAGAGCAGCCCTAAACGAACCGAACCCACTGGTTGGTATTAATCCCTGATCCGCACCATTTCCCCGAAACAAACGCCGTCGAATTCGATTAAGCGTAGTTGGGGGTGCGATGTGAGCCCGCCGCCCACGAAGATAAGCTACGAAGAGCCTGATTTCTTCCATTTCGCGATCCAGCGATATCGATTGATCGGGAAGCTGGATGAGTGGCTCTAGTTCAGCGTTGTTAACGAGTAATGCGCCCCCACCGCCCAGTGAAATGGGTTTGTTATACGTAAAGCTAAAAATGGCCAAGTCGCCCAACGTGCCAGTCACAGCGCCGCCGACGCTACCTCCCAGCGTATGCGAACAGTCTTCCACCACAAGAACACCAAGTTTTGCCGCGGCATCCTGGATCGGGCGAAAATCGCTTGGAACACCGAATAAATGGGGGACGACTATTGCATGATGGTCGTCTCGCAGTTGCCCGGCTATCGCATCCCAATCGATTCGCCCCGACCTGTCACTGAGGTCGAATGTCTCTGGAATAAAGCCAGACTTTATTACCGCCTCACATACCGCAACGCAGTTGAAGCTGCAGATCAGAACAGATTTCTTTAGCTTTCCTTTATGATTCCTCGTGCCTGCCAGGGCGTCTCGGAGGGCGCTTCGCCCGCTTGTGGCCGCCCACATCCTCCCGGTAACACCCAAAAATGACTTGAATCTGTCCAGAAAGTCCACGACCTTGACGTGGCGAGCGAGGCTATAACATTGCGCCAAAACACTTTCATCCCACGACTCTTCGACGATGTCTCTCGGACCTCTTCGTTTGCTTGTAACACTCATCGGCTGTGTTGGGTCTCCACCGTTAGTCGGGAAGCTTTCCGGCTAATGTGAGATCGGGTCGCAAGAGCGCATGGAAACGGTAATCGGAGGTTTGGGAGTCTCTGAACTCAGCCTGGAAGCCCATTTGCTTTGCCAATCGTTCGATATCACTCTGATGAAACCAGTTTCCAATACCATCCCATAGCAAATCATTCTGGAGATACGCTTTGGCGCGGAGACGAGCAACGTAAACCCAGGATCGGAACCGTCTCAAGCGATGAAAGCGGTTACCGCTGAAATACCCGTAATAGTAAATCTTCTTCCGGGCAGAGTCAGGGATGAGGGCTGCCAAAATCAAGCCTTCTGGATTCAAGACCCGACGACACTCCTTCAGATGACGGGCCAGATCTGCATGACTGAAATATTGGACCACGGCGGAAGTGAGAATGACGTCCGCGTGAGTCACCGCAGTCGGAAATGCGCTTGCGGTGCCAAATAGCAACTTAATATTGTTCAAGCCAAAGCTCTCGATACGCCGTTGCGCCGCCTCTAGCATCGACTTTGAGAAGTCGACGGCATACACGTGGTCAAATTCTGGTGCCATGTAAGTCGTCACTTGACATGATCCGCAGCCCATGTCAAGGAGTATTCCCCTGCGGGGGAGTACTGTTAGAAGCTCCCTAGCGTACTGCTGAAAGGACTCTTCATTCGGATTTCGATGCGCCCCGTCACTTCGTGTGCTCCAGTACCTGTTGCTGAAGGACTGCAGTTTTGATCCAGACGTTCTCATGAGAGAGCCACTCATCTAATAGACGAGCCGTTGCGGCGTGGCCTTAGCCTATTTTGTTGGGATGCGTTTGACAGATGAGTTTTTCTGGTCCAGTTGCTGTAACGCAACCGGATGCTGGACGCGCAAGATCGAGGTCACCAAGCCAAAGGAGTAACCTGTCTTTCTCACAAACCCAGGCGTGCTTCGCAACTGCTTGATGATAGCCGGCTTGTCCCAGAACTGAGGCGGATGACGTCACTTGGAGAAATGCTCTCGCCATGTCCTCAACATCTCCCTCGTCGACCAGCAGGCCTGTTTCCTTGTCCACGACAGCTTCTGGGATCCCGGCATGACGGGTACTGACAACAGCCATGGCGTGCGCCATTGCTTCCTGGATTGCTGCGGGCAACCCTTCCTCATCACCGGTCTCGGAATCAGTGATGCTGTGCTGGACGAAGACGCCGCATTCAAGGAAGAGGCGCCGTTTGGTCTCCTCGGACGCGGCGCCATGCAGGCGAACGCGACCCGTCAGTCCGCAAGCGTTTACAAACTGATACACCGCCGGAAAAAGCGGCCCGCCACCGACGATGTCCAAGGTAATCTCGCGATCCCGAGCGGCGGCACGTCGAAACGATTCCAGCAGGTAGATTGGTCCCTTCTTCGGCGTAAAGTAAGAAACAGCGAGAAACCTCCTGCTGGCGGCAGAACTGCGCACGGGAAGATGGGCCGGAACGTCCACACCGCCGAAGTTCACGTGGACTCTCTCGGGAGGCAGGCCAATGTTGATCAGACGTTGGCGGTGGAGTTCGCAGCGCGTCAGAATCGCCCGCGCGGACTTGTAGGCAAGGTATCGCTCCGCCATGCCATTCCTCCGCAGGGCGGCGCTCAGGTCCATTCCATGCCCTTGTACGACATAGGGTAGTCTCATCCGATCCAGCAGCGGGACAAGGTCCAGAAACTGATCCAGAAATTCCACCAGAACTGCGCGGACTCCGTGCCGCCGCAGAAAGCGTTTGAGCGCAGCATCGCGCATCCATTTATAGGATCCGCCCGCTCGCCGCGCCGTACGAACGAGCAAACTTAGCGCCCACTGATCAACGAAAAAAGTGGGGCATGACTGTTGCCATGTATTCGGTGGCCTTTGAATGGCAGTGGAAGATACCACCACAGTTCGCCCAGGCAACAGGTCATCGATATGGCGATTGATGAAGGAAGCGCCGAGCTCGGGGGTAAATACGGCTATCATGAAAGTAACGTTCCAAATATAGGCATCATTAACAAGCTTTGCTCTGCATTCTTTGAAGCCACGAAGACACTAGCCTTCTGCGTTCCTGGCTATTCACCTTGAACCGATCGGCAAGGCAACGTGGCGACGGCCGAAGAACGTCCGAACCGAGATAGTCACAGAATCCAGCCGGTAGGATCTGGCCTCTGCCAAGCAATCTTCTGAACGATTGTCTGAGCGCCGCGACTCGCCCGGGCGCATATCCGCGCAGCGCAACCTCAGCTAAGTTTTGATAACGGCCAAGCACAAGATGCGCATAGTCACCGTAGTGCCAGATCCCAATCTCCCTATAGTAGAGCGGTCGGGAGTCCGTTTCCTTGGCAAGCACCATCACGTCTTCGAGCGTCACATCTTCGTCCACCGGTTGTTGTTCTGAAGGTGCATTTTTGCGCCCATAGTCCTGCAAAGCTGGCGTAGGGAAGGTCAATATGAGCCTAGACTCTCTGGAGAGAAACGACTTAATGGCTGCGTGAAGCATCGTCCGATCAGCCAGATCAATGTGCTCATATGTATCCATCAGCACCACGAGGTCGAACGGACCAGCAGGAGTGTTTTCCTGGATCAAGCCCGCGTGATAAGTGAGATTGGGCAATCTGAAGCATGTTTTGGCTACTTCGATCGATAGGGGGCTCACGTCGGCACCTACAACCTCTGCTTGCGGCCACGCGCGGGCCATCCTCCACGAGGTCGCACCGATACCGGAGCCAATCTCCAGGATCCTCCTGGGGTTGGGAGGCGCCCACTCCGCCACGAGCTGCATAGCCGCTTCGATCCGAGAATTGGCATGTGTAAAGTCGCGAATCTTGCCGTCGACGCGTTCATCATAATAGGCCTGAACGGACTCTAGCGTCGGTGTCGTCATGCGATGTTTGCGCTTGCTTCGGAGTTCAGATTTGCGAATCAAGTTGAGGCTGGAACAACACTGTGTCTACCCTCGGCACGTGGGTCAAGGCACTGCGAAGTCCATTCGACTTCCTCAACGTAGAGCGCATTATTCGGATACCAGTAGAACTCTCGTATCTCGTCGAGGACCGCTACCTCGAAAGGGCAAATCTGATGTGGCCCTTCGAAAACTCTTCGTGGGTGACTGGCACCGAAGGCAAAGTCGAGTTGATAGAAACCGGGATAAAGGCGGAGTTTTGGAAATCGGCAGCTCAGTACATGAGTTCCGCCCGAGCGCAGCATGGGAACTTCGCTGTCAAGGTTGAGCACATGCAGAACTGGCTGATGACTACCAGTCGTAATTTGAAACGAAATGGCCGCATTTGGAACAGGCTCAGGCGTTTGAATCTCAACGTCAACTGTCATGGATTTTCCAAACTGCTGTAGGTGACCAGGGTTACTGGTATGCAACTCAACGCGGGTGATTTCCGGTCCGCCACCGCTAGCGGCCTTCTTATAGACTGCATCGCCCGGCGCTAGGTCCCCCAGGTATTGATCTATGATTTCTGTGGATCTCCCGACTGCGACGACCCTGCCTGCCTTCAGCAGTAGCGTGCGTTCGGTGAGACCGGCCACCGTTTGCATGTTGTGACTGACAAAAAGGACGGTCCGGCCGGAGGAGGCGACGCTTTGCATTTTGCCTAAGCATTTCTTTTGAAAGACTACATCACCCACCGCCAGCACCTCATCAATGATGAGGATCTCCGGCTCGAGGTGGGCGGCCACGGCAAAGGCGAGGCGGACATACATTCCTGAGCTGTAATGCTTGACAGGTGTATCGAGAAACTTCTCGACCTCAGCAAAGTCGACAATCTCATCGAATTTGGCCTTGATTTCTGCCTTGCTCATCCCGAGGATGGCACCATTCAGATAGATGTTCTCGCGGCCGGTCAAATCCTGATGGAAACCCGTACCGACCTCGAGGAGACTGGCCACCCGGCCTTTGATGGTCGCGCGTCCTTTCGTGGGCTCGGTGATCCGACTAAGGATCTTGAGCAACGTGCTCTTGCCCGCGCCGTTACGCCCGATGACCCCCAGCACCTCACCCCGTTTGACCTCGAACGATACGTCGTTCAGCGCCCAGAATTCTTCGACCTCTTCTCCGCGAATGATCTGCCGTCCATGCGCAACATTAACCGCCGCACGCACGAAGGTCCTGGCGTGGCGCCCAACTGCTTCACGGAAAGACTCCTGGCCTCGATGATTGCCAATCTCATGCCCGATCAGGTAGCTCTTGGAGAGACTTTCGGCGGTGATGACGACTTCGTTGCTTTGCATTTGGATCGCGATTTCTTGAGACACACCGCGTGCCTTGACACGCTTAAATCAAGTCGGCGAACGTCTTCTCCAGCTTCCTGAACTGTCGGACCCCAACCCACAGGAACCCACCGACCACGACAGTACTCAGTCCAAAGGCGGGCCAGTAGATCTGGCCCCGAAGGATGCACCAGCGAAAACCGTCGATGATACCAACCATCGGGTTGAGCGAGTAAAGCAGACGCCATCGTTGAGGTACGACGCTCGAACTGAAACCAACCGGCGAAACATAAAGACCAAACTGGACCAGGAACGGAATTACGTACCGAAAGTCGCGATACTTTACATTGACCGCTGTAATCCACAGACCAGGACCTACGGAAGCCACGAAAGCGAGGAAGATGAATACCGGCAGCAGAAGAACCTGCCAGGACGGTAAAAATCGATACCAAATCATCATGCCAGTAAGGATCAGGAGCCCAATGAAAAAATCGACGAATGCGGCAGCAATGGTCGCGGTCGGGACAATCAGCCGTGGAAAATAGACTTTGCTGACGAGGTTTGTATTGCTGATGAGACTATTGGAGGCGTCGCTCAAGGCCGTCGAAAAGAACGTCCACGGTAGCATTCCGGTGAAAACCATTAGAGCGTAGGGGGCACCACCACTCGGCAGCTTGGCGAGGCGCCCGAAAATGACGGTGAAGATTGCCATAGCAAGAACGGGACGGATTACAGCCCAAGCGACCCCGAGGACTGTCTGCTTGTAACGAACTGCACAATCGCGCCAGGCAAGCACCTGAAAGAGTTCACGGTAGCGCCATAAATCCCGCCAGTAGTTCTTTTCAGCGCGGCCTGGTTCTAGGACGATGGTTTCCATCTGCTGTGGCAAAACCATTGTTTCAGTGAACGAAGATGATGCGACTGCCATGAGCGGCAAAACGAAATGGCGTCTCCCGTAGCGGGTGAAGCGCGTGGCGTATGGAGTCGTGCCGCTCTGGCGGCGCAAAAAACATGAGAAACCCGCCCCCTCCAGCCCCTAGCAGCTTGCCGCCTTCAGCCCCCGCGCGAATTGCGGCTTGATAGGCCTCGTCGATTCTGTCGGTGGTCACGCCGTCGGCCAGCTTCTTCTTGGCGTGCCATGCCTCGTTAAGCAGTGCCCCAAGCGAGCCTAAATTTCCTTTGCAGAGATCCGAATAGGCGGCCTCGGCTAGCCGAACCAGTTCTCCAGTAGCGTCGGATTTCTCCCCAGGAGTTGC
>Ga0187770_10000295_pt1 | contig 24537 bp, 18 predicted proteins | sample 0116_SJ02_MP02_2_FD_133154 | JGI IMG/M metagenome (GOLD analysis project Ga0187770, IMG submission 133154) | Tropical peat soil microbial communities from peatlands in Department of Meta, Colombia - 0116_SJ02_MP02_20_MG | ecosystem: Environmental > Terrestrial > Soil > Wetlands > Peat | place...
AAAAGCCGAACATGGCGACGCCATAGCCCAAGTCAATCTTGGATTCAGGTATGAAACGGGAGACGGCGTCGCCAGGGATTACGGCGAAGCCGCCAAATGGTATCGCCAAGCCGCCGAGCAGGGAGACGCCATCGCTCAGACCGCTATCGGGGCCAAGTACGCCCTCGGCATGGGTGTGGCGAGAGACGATCAGGAAGCCTTGAACTGGCTGCGCAAGGGCGCCGACCAAGGAGATGCCACCGCCCAATACTTCCTTGGACGTATGTACGAAATTGGCCAAGGGGTCGTTAAAGACGTCGCTCAGGCCAAAAAGTGGTATCAGCTGGCCGCCAACCAGGGAAACGCCGAAGCCCAGAAGAGACTCGATCTTATAAAACAAGGCGCCTCCGGGACATCGACAAGGCCTTGCGGCGCCGGCCAATGACTTCGACCTAGGCCCCGACTATCCTCGCTTTGACGGAGGACAAACATGAAAGCCTTGGCGGTATATCGGCCGTGCTCCTGGCCTTTTCGGCACTGGCGGCCAAGAGGCGCGCCCGATCCGCGATGATGTCGGTTTCTGCTGGAATCCGGCAAGCATGCGGCTGCTGGTCGACTATCTCCAGGCCCGGGAGCCCGACAGCTTCGAGCCCGAGGGCCTGGTGGCGGCGATCGCCCCCCATGACGATTATTTCTTGGCCGGCCGTGTCGACTCTCCCTTGTTCAAGATCCTGAGAGCCAAAGAGGTCGTCATCTTCGGCGTCACCCACGGCACGGTGCGCAGCGAGATCGGCGATCCGCACAATCTCCTCATCTTCGACGACAACAAGGTCTGGCCGGGATTGACGGGGCCGCTGGCCATCTCCGGGCTGCGCGAGGTCCTGAAGGAGCGTTTGGACAAGAACGTTCCTGGATATTCCTGACCGCCAAGTCGTCTTCACCATCCCCAAGACGCCGCGGACCTTCTTCAAGTTCCGGCGCCGGCTCCTGGGGGAGCTCTGCCGGGCGGCGGTTCGGGCCCTGACGGTCTATTTTAAGGCCCCCGGCGGGCGAAGAGCTCGTCCCGGGCGTCGTTGTCGCCGTCCAGACTTTCGGCGACCGCATCAACTTCCACCCGCATCTCCATCTTCTGGTGACCGAGGGCGGGGTGGACCGGGCCGGGCTCTTCCGCAGGCTGCCGCGGCTGGACGACGTGCGACTGGGGGGGGGGATCTTCTGCCGGGAGGTGCTCAAGCTTCTCGTGGACAAGGGCTTGCTCAGCGACTACGGGCTCCACGCCAACGTCCACCGGGGCAAGGTCAGGAAGGCGAACCGCGTCCCCGCGGTCCTGGGCCTGATCGAGGAGGGCCTGCCGCCGCGGCCTTTCAAGGGCTGGGCGGAGATGATCCGCAAATTCTCTGATGTTGATCCGCTCGTCTGCCCCCGCTGTGGCGGGAGGATGAAGGTCGTGGCCTTTATGACCGAGCCTGCGGTCGTCGATCGGATTTTCCGTCACCCGAGTTGACGTTCGCGGCCGCAAAGCCGCCGCTGGCTCATGCGTTGCAACCTACGGCTTGTTCCTGAACCAGAGGAAGACCATCATCGGCACGCGGCCGTTCGTTGCGTCCGGCACGACGTCGATGCGCTCGATGGTGACGCCGCCGTTCTTCCCGAGCCACTTGTTGATCTTCCCTTCCATCAGGTCGGGATAGTCCCGGATGATCTTGACCCTGAGAGAGGATTGAGACTGAAGGCTCTGGGTCTTGGCGATGCTCGCCGGGAAGAGCATCAAGCTGAAGAACAGGATTACAACCGCCGCTTTCTTCAACTCTCACGCCTTTTTTTCCGGTGATTCGCTCGGCGCTTACGCCTCGCGGACCGATGATATTTACGGCGAGGCCCCGTGTCAATGGCGCGGAGCCCTGCCGGGGTCCTTGACTCCTGCCCGGGGGCGGGACTATCATCGGTCTCTATCGGGAAGCGGGCATCGAGAGGCTCATCATGAACAAGAGGCTTTTCGTTTTCATCGTTTTTTCCCTCGTGCTGGCCGGCACCTCCCGGGCCGCCGGACGGGCGTTCACGATTGAAGACCTGTATCGCGTCAAGGGCGTCTCCGACCTTCAGGTCTCTCCGGACGGCCGCTGGGTCGCCTTCGTTGTGTCGACGACGGACCTGCCACGGGCGAAGCGGACGAGCCACGTCTGGATCATGCGCGCCGACGGCTCGGACGAGCGCCAGTTGACCCGTGGCGAGACCGGGGAGTCCGCGCCGCGGTTCTCGCCGGACGGCCGGTGGCTCTCCTTCGTCAGCCGCCGCGACGGCGAGGAGAATCTCTATCTCTTGTCGCTTGCGGGCGGCGAGGCGCGGCCGCTGACGCACCTGTCGACGGGCGTTTCGGAACCGGTCTGGGCGCCGGACGGCTCGGCCATCGCCTTCGCCTCGACCGTCTATCCCGAAAGCGGCGCCGACGACGCCGCGAACAGGAAGATCGACGAGACCTGGCACGCGGGGCCGCTGCGGGCCCACATGGCCGATCAGTTGCTGTACCGCCACTGGACCGAATGGAAGGACGGCACGCGCACCCACATCCTTCTTGCGCGCGTTCCCGGCGGCGAGGTGCGCGACCTCACGCCCGGCGATTTCGACTCCCCTCCCTTTGAGCTCAGCGGCCCGGCGGGATACGCCTTCTCCCCGGACGGAAAGGAATTCGTGTACCAGTCCAATCATGACCCTCATCCCGAGTCGTCCACCAACAGCGACCTGTGGCTCATCTCCCTCGGGGACGCCGTGCCGCGGCCCGTCAACATCACAGCCTCCAACCCGGCTTACGACGGCAGCCCAAGGTTTTCCCCTGACGGAAGATCCATCGCCTACCGCCTCCAGGAGCAGCCGGACTACGAGTCGGACTTGTTTCGCCTCGCGCTCTACGACCGCTCCACGAGGAAATCCACCGTTCTGACCGAGTCGTTCCGCAACTGGATCGACGACTTCCGCTGGGCGGATGATTCCCGGTCCCTCATCTTCGAGGCGGAAGTCGAGGGGCGGACGCCGCTCTACCGTCTCGACGTCGGGTCCCGCGCTATCTCCGCCGTGCTCGCGGGCGCGACTATCGACGACTACGAGCTTCTGCCAGGCGGCCGGGAGATTGTCTTCATCCGGCGCTCCGTCGGCCAGCCCGCGGAGATCTACGCCGCGGCCGTCGATAATGGGAAAGCCTCGACGCCGCAGCCGCTGACCCATTTCAATGCGGAGCTGCGGCAGGAGGTCGACATCCGGCCTGCGGAGACGATGTGGGTGGAGGGCGCCGGCGGGGCGAAGATCGAGGTCTTCATCGTCAAGCCGCATGGTTTCGACCCGGCCCGGAAATATCCCCTGATCCTCAACGTCCACGGCGGGCCGCAGCAGCAGTGGGAAGACTCCTTCCGGGGCGACTGGCAGGTGTATCCCGGCGCCGGCTATGTCGTGGCCTTCGCCAACCCGCACGGTTCGACGGGATACGGACAGGCCTTCACGGCGGAGATCTCGGGCGATTACGGCGGCGAGGTTTTCCAGGACCTGATGAAGGTGACCGACGCCCTCGAGAAGCTCCCCTATGTCGATGCCCGCCGGATGGGCGCCATGGGCTGGTCCTACGGCGGCTACATGATGGACTGGTTCGAGGGGCACACGAAGCGATTCAAGGCCATCGCCTCCATGATGGGCCTCTACGACCTCCCCGCTTTCTACGGGGCCACGGAGGAGCTGTGGTTCCCGGAGTGGGACCTGAAAGGACAGCCGTGGAGCTCGGATCTGTATCAGAAGTGGTCGCCTTCGAACGCGGTCAAGAATTTCCGGACGCCATGCCTCGTCATCTCCGGCGAGCGGGATTTCCGCGTGCCCTACACCCAGTCGCTTGAGTTTTTCACCGCGCTTCAAAAAATGAACGTCCCGTCCCGGCTGATCATTTATGCGAACGCCGGCCACTGGCCGAGCTGGTATGAGATGGCGCTGTACTACACGGCGCACCTGGAATGGTTCCACGAATATCTCAGCGGCGGCGAGCCGCCGTGGACGACGGAACAGTTTCTTCGCAACGCCGTGTTCGACCCCAAGACGGGCGCGCGGAGGTCCGAAAGCCCCGAAAAAAAATAGAATCTCCGCGCCCCGGACGGGGATCGTTTGACTTCGCGCCGGGACGAGGGTATTTTGCGGGTGCCGAGAGGGATCCCCACGATGGGAAGAGTTTCATGAGGGCGTATGTCCGCTTTTCCGGGTGCATCGGGAGCCTGGCCGCTCTGGCCGCCGCCGTCATCCGGCTCGCCGCGCCGCTTCCCGCGGGGCCGCCGGCGGGCCCGGGCGCCGGACAGGCGGGCCTGCGCACCGGCCGGGACGTCTTTCTCTATGCCTGCGTTGTCTGCCACGGCGCTGACGGGAAGGGCGCCTCGAGGAGCGTCGTCGGGTTCGACGAGCCGCTCCCGGACTTCACCAAGCCCGCCTTCACGACGGCGGAGCCGAACAGCGACTGGGAGGCGATCATCCACATGGGCGGCCGCGTCCGCGGTTTTCCGGAGTTGATGCCGGCTTTCGGGGGCGTGCTGTCGGATGAAGAGATCCGCCTCGTCGTGGAGTATCTCCGGGGCTTCAATCCGGAGGCGGGCTGGCCTCGGGGGGAGCTCAACTTCCCTCGCGCCTTCTTCACCGAAAAGGCCTTCCCCGAAAACGAGCTCGTTTTCGCCGCCTCCGGCGCCGACCAGTTCGGTACGATCACGGGGCAGGTCTTCTACGAGCAGAGGATCGGAGCCGGAAGCCAGTACGAGATCCTGGTGCCGTTCGGCTGGAGCCGCGCCCGCCCGGCCGCCCCGGGGCAGGGCGCTGATTGGGTGTCGAGCCTGGGCGACGTGTCCGCGGCCTTCAAAACCGTCATCTTTCACAACCTGGAGCGCAGGTCGATCCTCAGCGCCGGGGCCGAGATAACGGTGCCCACCGGGAACGAGGCCTCCGGGTTCGGGACCGGCACTTTCATCGCCGAGCCTTTCGTCCTCTACGGTCAGGCCCTTCCGGCCGGGTTCTTCCTTCAGGGGCAGACCGGCGCGGAGCTGCCCTTCCGGACCTCCAAAGCGCCGAGCGAAGCCTATCTGAGGATCGGGCTGGGCCGGAGTTTCGTCGAAGACCGGTGGGGGCGCGTCTGGTCCCCGATGGTCGAGCTCCTCGCGGCCCGGGAGCTTGCGAGCGGCGGGGAGACGACCTGGAACATCGTGCCCCAGCTCCACGTTACTCTCAGCAAGAGACGTCACGTCATGTTCGATATCGGAGCCCGTATCCCCATGAACTGCGCCGCCGGGCGGAACGTCGAGTTCCTGGCCTGCGTTCTCTGGGACTGGTTCGACGGCGGACTCTTCGAAGGGTGGTAGAACGATGACGCGCCGCACGGTGACCGTCCTCATTGCCGGCCTCGCTTTGACCGTCGCGGCCGCCCCGAAGCTGCCTCGGCTCTTTCTCACATCGGACCGGTGCGTCGCCTGCCACAATGGAATCGTGACCCCGTCGGGAGAGGACGTCTCGATCGGCACGGCCTGGGGCACGACCATGATGGCCAACTCCTCGCGCGACCCGTACTGGCAGGCCTCGATCCGGCGTGAAACCCTGGAGCACGCGCCGGCCGGAGCGGAGATTGAGAACGAGTGCGCCGCCTGCCACATGCCCATGGCCCGCACCGACGCCGTGGCCCGGGGGATGATTGGCCGGGTCTTCGCCCATCTCCCCGTCTACCGGCTGAAGACCGAGGCGGACGCGCTGGCGGCCGACGGCGTGTCCTGCTCCATGTGCCACCAAGTCCGCGCCGACAAGCTCGGCACGCGCGCGAGCTTCACGGCGGGCTTCGTCGTGGACACGACGACGGCGGCCGGGAAACGGCGCGAATTCGGGCCTTTCGACACGGACGAGGGCCGGGCGGGCCTCATGCTCTCTTCGACCGGGTTCCGCCCGGATAAGGCCGATCACGTCCGGAGCTCCGAGCTTTGCGCCACTTGCCACACCCTCTATACGCACGCGCTCGACGACAGGTCGGAAGTCGTCGGGATGCTGCCCGAGCAGGTGCCCTACCTCGAATGGCGGCACAGCGCCTACTCGGACGACCGGTCGTGCCAGTCCTGCCACATGCCGGCCGTCGACGGCGAGACTCCGATCACGGGGATCGTTGGCCGGCCCCGCGACGGCTTTGCGCGGCACGTTTTCGTCGGCGGGAATTTCCTCATCCAGCGGCTTCTCGGCCTGTATCGCGCCCCTCTCGGAGTGAACGCGCCCTCTCCAGACCTGGAAGGAGCGGCGCTCCGCACCGTCTCGCATCTCGAGGGCGAGGCGGCGGAGATCTCGTTCGGAAACGCCGTGGTCTCCAACGACGTCCTCCTCATTGACGTCTCCGTGGCGAACCTGGCCGGCCACAAGCTGCCGACGGCCTACCCTTCGCGCCGGGCCTGGATCCATTTCACGGTCCGCGACGGCTCCGGAAAGGTCGTCTTCGAGTCCGGGCGCCTGAACGCCGACGGCTCGATCGAGGGCAACGTCAACGACGCGGATGGCTCCCGTTTCGAACCGCATCACGCCGAGATCCGCCGGGCCGAGGACGTCCAGATCTACGAGGGGATCCTGGCGGACCCGAAGGAGCAGGTGACGACCGTGCTGCTGGCGGCCTCCCACTACGTCAAGGACAACCGGCTCCTGCCAGCCGGCTTCGACAAGGCCACGGCGGAGCCGGACATCGCCCCGAAGGGCGCGGCCGCGGGGGACGCGGATTTCACGGGGGGAAGCGACCGGGTCCGCTACGAAGTGAAGACCGGCGGCGCGGCCGGTCCTTTCGAAGTCCTGGCCGAACTCCTCTACCAGCCCATCTCCTACCGCTGGGCGCACAACCTCGAGCTCCGGCCGTCGGCCGAAGGCGACCGCTTCCTGTCCTATTACAAGGCCATGCCCATCCGCTCCGCCGTCCTGTCGCGCGCCCGGACCGTCGTGGGGCAGGGCCGAGCCGGGTTTTCCCCGCGACGGCATTTTCCGCCTTCCGTTCCATCCGTTGTCCGTCCGGGCCCGGCCGGAGCAGGGGAGGACCGGGCTTGCGATTGACGCCTCGGATATGATAGAAACAGCTGGGCTTCCGGTGAATTCGCGGACGTCAGGAGAAATGCCGATGACGACTCTATATAAGGCGTCGGCCGGCCTCGGTTTTAGCGTCATCCTCGCGGCCTCCTTCGCCGCCGCCCAGCCGACACGGCCCTGCTGTAAGTCCCCGGGGATCACACCCTCCGGCCCCCAGGCTCAGGCGCCCGAGTTCAAGGACCTCCCGTCGCCCGGGCAGAAGTGCTGGATCGGCGAAGTCAACTACTTCATCTACGGGTTCGACAAGGCGCCCGGCATGGGGACCGCCGTCCTCAGGGTGAGCCTTTTCGGCAAGGACGGGAAGCGGGGTTCGGACCTCGATATCACGGGCCGGTCCGACATGCCGTCCATGCGGGGGGCCCATGATTCTGGAGAGGTGCCTCTCAAACTCGACGCCAAGGGGGACTATATCCTTCCGGTCGCGGTCGTCATGCCAGGGGAATGGGAGGTCCGGCTGACGTTCTCCCGGACGAGAATCGTCGTTTTCCGGGGCCGTCTGACCTTCAACGTCTGATCCTCCCGGTCTTTGCGTCCCCGCCGTCGGCGGCGAAAGTCTTCTTGACAGGGGGGGAGCGGGATTCTAAAATCAGGGCGCTTTCCCGGTGGAGGGTGATATGGTCACGACCCTGGCGCAGATTCCGGCCAACACGATCCAGTCGTATCCCAAGGACGGGCTCCTGCTCGTCAAAAAGGAGGGGCGCTACACCCCGGTTTCCACGCGGGAGTTCGTCGACCGGATCCGGCGGCTGTGCCTGGGCCTGCAATCCATCGGTTTCCGGGCGGGGGACAAGCTCTGCCTCCTTTCCGAAAACCGGCCCGAATGGACGATGACGGACTTCGCCGCCCTGTGCGCCGGCGGCCTGACCGTCCCGATCTACACGACCCTGGTGTCCGAGCAGGTCCGCTACATCATCGACGATTCCGACGCGGTGATCGTTGTCGTTTCGAACGCCGAGCAGTGGAAGAAGATCGAACCGCTGCGGGCCGGTCTGAACAAGGTCGCTCACTATGTCCTCGTCGACGGCCCGGCCCCCGCCGGGGCGATGTCCCTTGCCGATCTCGAGGAGAAGGGGAGAGCCCTCGACGCCGCGCACCCCGGCCTGTTCGACGAGCTCGTCGCCCGGGTCAAGCCCGGCGACCCGGCCTCCCTGATCTACACCTCGGGAACGACGGGCGTCCCGAAGGGCGTCATCCTTGCCCACGACAACTTCATGAGCAACATCAAAACGGTCCGCACGATCATCGAGTTCACGGAGAGAGACGTCTGCCTGTCGTTCCTCCCCCTCTCTCATGTCCTCGAGCGGATGGTTACCTTCACGTATATCTATGCCGGCTGCACGATCGCCTACGCCGAAAGCGTCGAGTCTGTCGCCCAGAACCTCCTCGAGGTCCGTCCCCATATCATGGTCAGCGTGCCGCGCGTCTTCGAGAAGATCTATACGAAGGTCATGGACCAGGTCCTCGTCAGCTCCGCCCTGCGGCGGAGGGTCTTTTTCTGGGCCGTCAAGGTCGGCCGGCGCTGCGGCGCGCGGAAACTGGCCGGCCGGCCGGTCCCGGCCGGGCTCCGGCTCCGGCGGGCGGTGGCGCAAAAGCTCGTCTTTTCGAAAATCATCTCCCGCACGGGCGGCCGGGTCCGGTTTTTCGTCTCGGGCGGCGCGCCCCTGTCCAAGGAGATCGCCGAGTTCTTCTACGCCATGGGGCTGGTCGTCCTCGAGGGATACGGGCTGACCGAGACCTCGCCCGTACTCTCCGTCAACACCTTCGAGGCCCTCAAGTTCGGGACCGTGGGCCGGCCCATCCCCGGGGTCGAGATCCGCATCGCCCCGGACGGCGAGATCCTGGCCCGCGGCCCGAACATCATGAAGGGCTACTACAAAAAGGAGGCCGAGACCCGCGAAGTCTTCGAGGACGGCTGGTTCCACACGGGCGACATCGGTCACCTGGACGAAGACGGCTTCCTCGTGATCACGGACCGTAAAAAGGACCTCATCGTGACCTCGGGCGGGAAGAACGTCGCTCCCCAGCCCATCGAAAACCTGCTCAAGCTGAGCCCGTACATCGCCAACGCGGTCGTGGTCGGCGACCGGAAGCGCTTTGTCTCGGCCCTGGTCGTCCCCGAGTTCGAGAAGCTCGAGGCCTACGCCCGGTCGCGTCAGCTCGCCTTCCGGGACCGCGACGAGCTCGTCCGTGACGCCCGGATCGTCGACTTCATGAGGGAGGAGATCGAGAGGGTGACGCCTCTCCTCGCCTCCTACGAGCGGATCAAGAAGTTCGCCCTTCTCGGCCGCGACTTCGAGCTTGAAAAAGGGGAGATCACACCTTCGCTTAAGGTCCGCCGGGCCATCGTCGAAGGGAAATATCTGGACCTGATCGAGTCCATGTACGTCGAAGAGGCGGGGGACAGCCGGAACGGCGGGTGAGGACCGCCGCCCCCCTCATTCGGTCTTGGGCGGTTCGGGCTTAGCCGGCCAGTAGAGGACCCGGCCGCAGTTCTCGCAGAGGATGATCTTGCTCTTGTCCCGGATCTCGTTCAGCATCTGGGGCCGGATGCGCATGTGGCACATGGCGCAGAAATCGCCCAGGACGGGGGAGAGGGCGATGCCGCCCTTCTTGAGCGAGATGGCCTCATAGAGCCTCATGACGTCGGGGGGGATCAGCGGCAGGATAACCTTTCTTTCCTCGGAGAGCTTGGCCCGCCTCTCCTCCATTTCCTTCGCCTTCTGCTCCAGGGCCCGCTTTTCCTTCAGATGGTTCTGCTCCTCCTGGTCCTGCTTAAGGGCCGCCACCCGGATCTCCTCCTCGATGTCGTCGGCGACGAGCATCTCGGCGATGATCTCCTCCTCGATGTCGTCGACTTTGTGCTGGGACTCCTCGATCTCCCTGAGGAGCGACGTGTACTCCTTGTTGGTCTTGACGTCGTTCAGCTGGCGCTTGTATTTCGCGATCTGGCCCTTGATGTCCTTGACTTCGGCCTCGAGATCGCGCCGCTTCTTCTGGTTATGGGCCATCTTCTCCTTGGCCTCGGCGACGGCCTGGGAGCCGGCCTGGATCTTCCGGTCGATGTCCTGGGAGACGCGGGGGATGCCCTCGAGGATGGCCGTGAGGTTGTGAATCTCTGAATCCAGATGCTGGAGCTGGATGACTTGGTCGAAGTCGATATCCACGATCTTTCTGCCCTCGGCCTCTCTGTCCGGTGGGCCTACCAGGATTCGAACCTGGGACCTGCCGGTTATGAGCCGGTGGCTCTACCACTGAGCTATAGGCCCTTAGCCACCCTTTATAACAAAATCCCGAACACGCGTCAATTCAGCGTATTGACTCGAGCAAAATATGACCGAACGGCAAGTTGTTGAATCATATAAATTGTTACCCAAACCCCCGGAAGGATCGGGTGACATGCTCAGCCTGGACATGCGATCGCGGGCAGGGTATCCGAGAGGCGTTTTGGGGCGGCATCCGCGGGCCCGGAAGAGAGGGATTTTGGACGAATTCTGCCGGATGATGGGCACGGCCCGAAAGTCAGCCCGTTTTCATCTGTAGGAGGGAGCCTAAGGAGAAAAGGGCATACTCTGCGGGGCGGAACCAGCGCCCGCCCGCTCAATGGTTGTTCGTGAACGACCTGAGCTTCCGGCTGCGGCTCGGGTGCTTGAGCTTGCGCAGAGCTTTGGCCTCGATCTGGCGGATACGCTCGCGGGTGACCTTGAACTGCTGCCCGACTTCTTCCAGCGTATGCTCGTTGCCGTCGCCGAGCCCGAACCGCATCTTGAGGACCTTGCCCTCACGTTCGGTCAGGGACTTCAGCGCCTCCTCGATCTGCTCCTTGAGGTTGATGTGGATGACGGTGTCGGGCGGAGAGGGGATGTGCTTGTCCTCGATGAAATCGCCGAGGTGGCTGTCCTCCTCCTCCCCGATCGGAGTCTCGAGGGAGATCGGCTCTTGGGCGATTTTGATGATCTTGCGGACCTTGTTCACCGGCATGTCCATCTTCTTGGCGATCTCCTCGGAGGACGGCTCGCGGCCGATTTCCTGGACGAGGGATCGCGATACGCGGATGAGCTTGTTGATCGTCTCGATCATGTGGACGGGGATGCGGATCGTCCGGGCCTGGTCGGCGATGGCCCGGGTGATGGCCTGCCGGATCCACCATGTGGCGTAGGTCGAGAACTTGTAGCCCCTCCGGTACTCGAACTTCTCGACGGCCTTCATCAGGCCCATGTTTCCTTCCTGGATGAGGTCGAGGAACTGAAGCCCCCGGTTGCTGTATTTCTTGGCGATGGAAACGACGAGCCTCAGGTTGGCGGCCACGAGCTCCTTTTTGGCCTGGTCGCTGATCTTCCGGCCGGCGGTGATGGCCCGGACGGCTTTGCGTAAAGCCTCCGGGTCGAGGCCGATCTCGACCGTCTGCTTCCGGAGGTCGCGGTTGACCCCCCGGAGCTTCTGCTTGAGGACGGGGTGCTCCTTCCGCTTCTTCGAAAGCGACAGGGCCAGCTCGTCCTTCGTGTCCTCGAGGTCGTTGATGGTCCTCAGCCGCTCGCGGAGCTCGTTGATGATCTGCTCCCGGCGCGATGGACGGATGTTGAGTTCCCGGATGAGACGGCTGATCATGACCGTGATCCGTCCCCTGGTGAGGCGGCTTTTCCTCCCCGTCTTCTTCGTCTGGACCCGGTCGAGCTTCTGGCTGAACTCCCGGATCTTCTTGATCTTGGAGAGGATTTCCTTCTTTTTCTCCTCGAGCTTCCCCTCGGCGATGTCGTCCTCGCTGAGGTCGAACATCTCCTGGATGGTGAAGGGATTCTCCTTGATGCGCGACTCCAGGGCCAGGACCTCGTTGAGCACGAGCCGCGTCTTGGAGAGAGCCTTGATGATGCTCTTCTCGCCGCGCTCGATCTCCCGGGCGATGGCGATCTCGCCCTCCCGGGTCAACAGGGAGATGTTGCCCATCTCCCGGAGGTAGAGCTTGACGGGGTCCGTCGTCCGCTCGAGGCCGTGCGTGGAGACGAGGTCGCTCTTGCGCCTCCGGGGAATCATCTCCTTCTGCTGGGCATCGAGGATCTTGATGCCATAGTTGTCCATCGAGGACAGGAAGTCGTCGAAGTCCTCCTCGGAGTCCAGGTCCTCGGTGAACGTCTTGTCGATTTCCTCGAAGAGCAGATAGCCCTGCTTCCGGCCCTTGGAGATGAGCTGGGAGATCTCGTCCTTGTGAAACTTACTGTCGGGAGACACGCCGCGCACCTCTTCCCTTGGGGGATCCGATATGAAAAACTCTCGCCATGATCATTCCGTTCCTATGACAGCGACAGGATCTGCCGGGTGATGTCCTGCTTCTGGTAGAGCAGCGTCAGGACCTCCTCTTTCTCGCCGCGCTTTTCCGAGCGGGCGATCTGCTGCTGGATCTCTTTCAGCCGGTTCTGCAGGTAGAGCTTTCGGATCGATTTCAGGCAGTCCTGGGCCTCCGCGACCGACGCGGTACACGTCGGGCCCCGCTCGAACAGCGCGGCCGAGAGCTGCGTCAGGAGGGCCGGCGGCACCTTGTCCTTGAGGCCGTGGATCGTCCACTCGCGGTCGCTCTTGAAGCATTCGAGGATGTAGCGAAACGCGGGCTCACCGAGCAGGCCATTGAAGATCTCCTCCTCGGCGTCGGCGAAGATGTAGGGAGCGACCGTCCTGTCCGCCATCAAGATCTGGAACAGGCGCTTCTCGGCCGGGCAGATCAGGCCCGCCTCCGGGGCGGCGCCGGGCTCCGGCCGTCCGCCCTCGACAAGGCCCCGCAGGATCCCCTCGCCGACCCCAAGGTAATGGCTCGCCTCCGCGAGGTACTCGCTGCGGGCGACGGCGTCGGGGACCTTCTCGATCTCCCTGACGACCGCCCGGGCGACGCGGCCCTTCTCCTCCGGGATGTTCATCCGGGCCTCCCGGCCCATGGCGTCGATCATGAACTTGAGGCCGGGAACAGCCTTCTTTTGCAGGGCCAGGTACTTCTCGGGTCCGTACTTCCTCACGAAGGCGTCGGGGTCGAGGCCCTCCGGCAGGGTCAGGACCTCGGCGTTGAGCCCCTTTTCCAGGCAGAGGGGGACGGCGCGGGCCGCGGCCGCGAGGCCGGCGCTGTCGCCGTCGTAGTTGATCACGACACGAGGGGCGAACCGCATGGCCTGCGCGACCTGGCTGGGCGTCAGCGCCGTCCCGAGCGAGGCGGCCACGTTTCCGACGCCCGCCTGGTAAAGGGCGGAAAAATCCATATATCCCTCGACCAGGACCAGGACCCCCTGGTCCCGGATCGCATCCTTGCTGAAATTCAGGCCGTAGAGCAGTTTGCCCTTGGAATAAAGGGGCGTGTCCGGGGAGTTCAGGTACTTGGGCTCGGCGTCGACGACCGTCCGGCCGCCGAAGGCCACGAGCTTCCCCGTGAGGCTGAAGATCGGGAAGATGATCCGGCCGCGGAAGCGGTCGTAATACTCGCCCTTCTTTTTCCCCGGGAGGACCAGCCCGGCCTTTTCGATGACCGAGACGGGGGTGCCCTTGTCCTGGAAGAACCCGAGAAGTGCGTTCCAGGAGTTGAGGGCGTAGCCGATCTTGAGCTTCTGGACGGTATCCTCGGTCAAACCCCGCTTCTTCAGGTACTCGGCCGCCTTTTCCCCTTCCCGGGTGTGGAAGAGGTTCTTGCGGAAATACCCGAGTGCCAGCTCGTTGGCTTTGAAGAGCTTGTCCTCGAGCTTGATGGCCTCGGGGCTGACCCTCTGCTCGCGGGGCATGGGGATGTGGTACCTTTCGGCGAGGTATCGCAGGGCCTCGGGGAAATTGAGGTTTTCCTTTTCCATGACCAGGGAGAAGATGTCCCCGCCGGCCCCGCAGCCGAAGCAGTGGTAGAGCTGCTTGTCCTCGTCGAGCGTGAACGACGGGGTCTTTTCGGTGTGAAACGGGCAGAGCCCGACCCATTTCCGGCCCCGCCTCTTGAGGGTCGTATACTGGGAGGCGATCTCGACGATGGAGGAAGCCTGCCTTACCTGGTCAATGATCTCCATATAGCCTTGATAATCGGGGGATTCCAATAGAATATAGGGACGCCGAGCCCTCTTGTCAAGCCGCTTCCCGGTCCGCCGTGCGTCTTTTTGCCCGGATCGGGTATTACGGCCTAAGTTGAGCGCTTCGCGCTCAGATATGGTTGATCGCGCTGGCCAGGCAGGCCGCGCCGAATCCGTTGTCGATGTTGACGACTCCGACCCCGCCCGGACAGGAGTTCAGCATGGCCAGGAGGGCCGCCAAGCCCTTGAAGCTTGCCCCGTACCCGATGCTCGTGGGGACGGCGACGACCGGGACGCGGACGAGGCCGGCGATGACGCTGGGAAGGGCCCCCTCCATCCCGGCGACGGTGATGACGACCCGGGCGGTCCGGATTCTGTCGTACTGATCGAGCAGCCGGTGGAGCCCCGCGACACCGACATCGTAGATCCGGTCCACCCGGTTGCCGAGGATCTCGGCCGTCACGGAGGCCTCCTCGGCCACGGCGATGTCGGACGTTCCGGCCGTAATGACTGCGATCGTCCCTTTCCCCGGCGGCGGCGTCTTCTGCCGGAGCGTCAGGGTCCGCGCCACCGGGTTGTACCGCGCGCCGCGGAGCCTGGACTTGAGGCGGGCATAGGAGTCCGGTTCGAGGCGGGTGACGAGGAGGTTCGAGCCTTTCTTGATGATCTCCCGGGCGATCCGGACGATCTGGTCCGGGGTCTTGCCCAGGCCGTAGATGATCTCGGGGTGGCCCTTGAGGACCTCGCGGTGATGGTCCACCTTGGCGAAGCCCAGGTCCTTGTAGGGATAGCCTGTCAGGGATTCGAGGGCTTGCTCGGGGGTCAGGCGCCGGCGGTAGACCTTTTCCAGGATCTCTTCGAGCGGCTTTTTCACCTCTCCATTCTATCATAGGCGGCAAGGAGCGCCGTCCGGGCTGGTTCTTGTCAAAAAGGGGGAGCTGGTGTAAAATACCCGTCACCTGAGAAGCGTCCGTAAGGGAGAAAGACGTGACCGATCAACGATCAAAAAAAGACGAATACCAGAAGGCCCTGGCGGCCTTCGGCCAGGCCGTGAAAGAGTTCCACAACGGTGAGTTCGTAAAGGCCGCCGAGTCCCTGAAGATGTTCATGGAGAAATATCCGTCCGAGCGGGAGGTCGTCGACCGGGCCGCGACCTATCTCGCCATCGCCCGCAAGCGGACGAAGAGCGAAAGCGTCTCGCCGCGGAGCTTCGCGGACTACACCGGGGTCGCGATCGCCAAGATCAACCTGGGCGCCTACGAGGAGGCCGAAAAGTTCCTCGAGAAAGCCCTGGATTTTAAGGAGAACGAGGGGCTTGTCCATTACCTTCTCGCGATCGTCCGATGCCTCGCGGGCCGCCAGGACGCCGGCCTGGACGATCTCAAGAAGGCCATCCAAAAGGACAAGATGTTCTCCGTCATGGCCCAGAACGAGACCGATTTCCAGCCGCTCTGGGAAGACAAGAAGTTCAAAGTCCTCACAAGATTGGCATGAAGAGAACTCTCATCGTCCTCGTTCACAGGGGGAACGGGGAGGCGGGTCCCGGTTCCGCCCGCGGGGGGGGCCTCGGGATGATTCTCGGCCGGCCCGCTCTCTCCTACGTCCTGGATTCCGTTTCCCGGCTCAAGCCCCGTTCGATCGTCCTCTGCGGACGCGCCCTCTCCGCCCTGCCGGGGACCGGGCGCGGCGGGCTCAAGACGGCCGTCTCCGGGAACGTCCGGGTCTCTTTCGGTTTCTCCGGAGGCCGCGCCGCGGGCCGGCGCGCAGGGACCGTTTCGGCCCTGCTTGACGCCGCGCCCCGTCTCCGGAGCCGGGCATCCGGCGACGTCTTGGCCGTTCCCGCCGACCGGCCGCTCGTTCTGGCCGGCACGCTGAGAGGTTTCCTTTCCGCCCACAGGAGGAGTGGGTGTGCCATGTCCGTTCTGAGCTGCGGGCCCGACCCCGAGCGGGACGCGGTCGTCGCTTTTCGGGCCGGCGAATTGGCCGCGGTCCTGCCCCGTCTGGCCAGGGCAGGGAGCCGGGCCGGGCTCAGCCATCTCGCCGCGCTCCTTGCCGCCCGCGACGGCAGGGTCGGGGTGACAGAGATCGCCGACCCCGACGAAGGCCGCAGCGTCCGGAAGCTTGCGGACCTGGCCCGCGCGGCCGGAGTCCTCCGCCTCCGGAAGTCCGAATCGCTGGCCCGCGGGGGCGTCGTCGTCCTCGACCCCGCGACGACGTGGATCGATTGGGACGTCCCGGTCGGCGCGGGGACGGTCGTCTATCCCTCGGTGGTCATCGAGGGTCCAAGCCGCGTCGGCCGCGACTGCCGGATCCACCCCCACGTCCATATCGCGTCGTCGTCCCTCGGGAACCGCGTGAAGGTCCTGGGAGCGACGGTCATCGACGACAGCCGCGTTGAGGACGATGCCCAGGTCGGACCCTTCTCGCGCCTCCGCCCGGGGACCGTCGTCCGGGCCGGCTCGCGGGTGGGGAATTTCGTGGAGATGAAGAACACGGTCTTCGGCCCCCGCTCCAAGGCCCAGCACCTGAGCTACCTCGGCGACAGCGTCGTCGAGGAGGGCGTCAACGTCGGGGCCGGGACGATCACCTGCAACTACGACGGCGTCCGGAAGAGCCGGACCCACATTGAGGCCGGGGCCTTCATCGGCTCCGGGACGGAGCTCGTCGCCCCCGTCCGGATCGGGAAAGGAGCCTACGTCGCGGCCGGATCGACGATCACCAGGGATGTCGCCCCGGGGAGCCTAGCCTTCGGCCGGGCCCGCCAGGTGGAGAAGCCGGGCTGGGCCCTCGAGCGCATGAAGAAGATCAGGGGAAAATCCAGCTCTCGCAAGTAGACCCCGTCAGATCCTCTTTCCTGGCATTTTCGCGTTAAGGTGGCACCGGGGCCGCCGTCAGTGAGCCAAGCGGACGCCTTCAGCGTTTTTGCGGTTCATCTCGGGGGATTCCCTTCGTCGGGTCGCGGGTTTGGCCCGGCGAGCCAAACCCGCTTCGGTTACGGGCCTCGCTCTCCTCTCCCTCCGGTCGAGGATCCGTGCCCGCTCCGCCCTCCGGCAGGGAGCGGAGTCTTCGAAGCGACCATCAGAATTGCGGTGGAGCGACTCGGAGCCGCAATATTGAGAAATATCATAAACAAGTTCTTCAATAAAAAATCCCCTGCGCATCATCCTTAAAACGCTTCAGCCGTCCGGCTCCGGTGTCGCACGAATCAGTCCGACCGAGTTCATACGGTCGTAGACGGGATACGGAAAACAGCCCGCAGGAGTGTCGGGCAGGATTTCTTTCAGCAGCGAAACTGAGGCCGCAGCTCAGGCCTTGGCTTTGGCCTTCGTTTTCGCTCTCTTCGCGGGTTTGCGGGCGCGCTCCTTGCGGCCGTACCTGCGGATGAACTTCTCTGTCATCTCGCGGGCCTCGGTGTCGGTGTACTGCTTGGGCGGCGATTTCATGAAGTAGGAAGAAGGGGCGAAGAGGGCGCCGCTGATCTTGTTGTCGAGGGCCAGCTTTACGCAGCGGACCGCGTCGATGACCACACCCGCCGAGTTGGGCGAGTCCTCGACGGACAGCCGGCACTCGAGCGACGTCGGGACGTCGCCGAAGTGGCGGCTCTCGATGCGCAGGAAGCAGACCTTGTTGTCCTTCTGCCAGGGCACGTAGTCGCTCGGCCCGACGTGGACGTTCTCGGGGACAATGTCCAACCCCCGGTTCCGGACCTGGGAGACGACGGCGTTGGTCTTAGATTTCTTTTTCGAGTCGAGCCGCTCCCGCTCGAGCATGTTCAGGAAGTCGGTGTTGCCGCCGGTGTTGAGCTGGTAGGTCCGGTCGACGAGCATGCCCCGGTCGAGATAGAGGTTGACCAGCGTCCGGTGGAGGATCGTCGCCCCGACCTGCGACTTGATGTCGTCGCCGAGGACCGGGAGGCCGCGCTCCTCGAACCGCTTCTGCCAGTATTTCTGGCTGGCGATGAAGACCGGGATACAGTTGACGAGGCCGCAGCCGGCGTCGAGGACCTGCTCGACGTACCACTTCGTGGCCATCTCGCTCCCCACGGGGAGATAGTTGATGACGACGTCGGCCCGGGTCTCCTTGAGGCTGCCGACGATGTCCGCCGTCGGGCCGGGGGCCTTCTCGATAATCTGGGAGAGGTACTTGCCCAGCCCGTCGTGGGTCATCCCCCGCTGGACCTTGACGTTCAGGCAGGGGACGTTCGAGAACTTCGTGGTGTTGTTGGGCGGGGTGAAAATCGCTTCGCTGAGGTCCTTGCCGACCTTGTTCTTGTCGATGTCGAAGGCCGCGACGAACTCGATGTCCCGGATATGGTAGCCGCCGAGGTTGACGTGCATGACCCCGGGGACGAAGTCGTCCTCCTTGGCGTTCTTGTAATATTCCACCCCCTGGATGAGGGATGAGGCGCAGTTGCCCGCCCCGATGACGGCGACGCGGATCTTGCTCATGGCTCAGTCCTCCTTCGGCGGCTGGGTTCTCTCGTATCTCCAGACGTAGAATATTCTCTGAACGGCGGTCGCGTTCGAGACGGCCGCGATGAAGCCCATGACGACGAGAAGGGCGGGGTCGAGGACTCTGAAGAAGATCCCGATGAGCGTGCCGATGAAGAGGAGGAGCAGGCGCTCGGCCCGCTGCATCATCCCCAGCGAGCAGTTGATTCCCAGCCCCTCGGCGCGGGCCCGGGTGTAGCTGACCATGGTCGAGCCGAGGAAGGCGAGGAAGATCAGCCAGAGCCCCCAGCCGTGCCGGAAATGATAGGCCAGCCCCATGCAGATGAAGAACTCGGTATAGCGGTCCAGGCTGGAGTCGAAGATAGCCCCGAAGAGGCTCTGGCGGCGCGCGTTCTTGGCGACCTTCCCGTCCAGGATGTCGAAGGCCCCGCAGACGATGATGAAGGCGGCCGCCAGCCCGGGGCGCTCGACCGCGTAAAAGAGGCCCACGGCGGCGCCGGCCAGAAGGCCGAACGACGTCAGGATGTTCGGGCTGACATTGAGGCGAACGAAAGCGAGCGACAGGCGGTCGGCCAGCCCCAGCACGATGTCGATCCAGGACCAGGGCAGGAGCCGGAAGTTCTTCTTGGCGCCTTCGCGTGTCGAAGCGGTCATGGTCATCTTGAAGAAAGCCGAATCATAACCCGAAATCCCCCCCGAAATCAAGTACTTGGGGGCTTGAGCTTTGGCCGGCGTTCGGATAAAATACGGCCGTGGGGCCGATCGGGGCGATATCGTGAAAAAGAACGATCTTCTCAAGTACTTCAAAAGCGGGCGGGCCCTGGTCGCCCAGGAGATGTATGCCATCGTCAGGGCCCGCCGCGCCTGCGCCGGGGCCTTCGCCGTTATCCGGGACCGGAACGAGACGAGCTGCGTCATCGAGGAGTCCAAACTCCGGAACCAGAAATTCCTGGGCATTGAAGGCCGGTGGAGGCTGATCACCTTCGACATGATCCTTCCCTTTGGCTTGATCGGTTTCATCGCCCAGGTCTCCGGAGCGCTGGCCGACGAGAACATCAGCCTCCTGGTCATCTCCGCCTATTCGACCGACCACATCCTGATCAAGGATAAGGACCTCGATCGGACCGTGAAGGCGCTCGAAAAGCTGGGCTTCTCGGTCCATCGTCTCTAGCCCCGGCCCCCGTGCCGGCACGGACCGCCCGTCGAGGAGGCATCGAGTGCCCGAAATCGTTCCTCTGTCGCGGTCCAGGAAGTCGCCATCAGCAAGGCCGTCTGGTCCGCCCTGAGGGGGCCCGGTTTCTGCCTGATCCCGCCCGCCGAAAAAAAAGCCCCTCCCCCGCCCGGGGGAGGGGCTTGGGAATCGGTTTCTGCGGCGACGCGAACTTCAGAACTGGAAGCGGACTCCGAACCGGGCGATGAACGGGTTCATGATCTCGTTGACGACATTGTTGAAGGCATAGGGCTCGAAACCCGTCGTGCCGTTCGGGTAGATGTAGTACGTCCCTTCGTTCATGTTATATCGCCGGTTGATGGTGGCGGCGTTCGTCACGTTGAAGAAGTCGGCCATGATGTAGATGCGGCCCGTGTCGAAGAGCTTGACCATCTTCTCGACGCGCAGGTTCAGCTGGTAGTGGGTCGGGAGCTTGATATTGCCGAAGACGTCGAGATAATCTGTCGAAACGGTGTTATAGACAGTATTGGTCCACTGGTAGTCCACGATCGTCATGTAGTGGGGGATGAGGTAGCCGGCGCGGGCGTTGAAAGTGAACGAGACGTCGAAACCCAGGGGCAGCTGATAAAGTCCCTCGAGCTTGACCATCCAGTGCGAGAAGATGTACGCATTGACCTTGCCCGAGCCCGCGCCCATGGCGGGCGCCGTGTACGTGTCCTGGAGGGCCCAGAGGTTCGTCGGGTCGAGGTAGCCGTTGCCGAAATGCTGCCTCTGGTCCATGTAAGAGACCGAGCCGTCGAGCATCCACTTGTTGGACAGCCGTTTGGTGAACGTCAGGTCGACGCCCCAAAACGTGTTATAGTTCGTATTGAGGGTGTGGTAGTAGTAGGGTGTGCCTGTAAAGTCGGGGCTCATGAGGTAGAAGGTGTGTCCCGGTCCGGCGCCCAGGTTAACCGTTTGCAGGTTTCCATTGGTGTCGGTGTACGTGATGCTCGAGGGAATCGTGCCCGCGGGGAGATAGTCCACGGGGCTCAAAAGCACGTTCTGGCCGTCGATGCTGTAGTCGCCCAGCGCGCCGTTGGCATAGTAGGGGACATCCCACGAGAAATGATCGTACGTCCTGTAGCTGGCCTGGAGGCCGATGCTGAAGTTGTTCATGATCTCGTGATCGATAGAGAACAGGAGTTCCCACGTATGTGTCGATGTGGCGCTCGGGTCAACGGTGTAGTTTGAAGGCTGGGGTGTTGACGAATAGGGGGTGAAGCCCCACCACCAATAATATTCGGCATCGGAGATGTACTGCGGGTTGATGGCGCCGTTGACGATCAGGGGGAACGGAGCGAGATAATTCGCCCCCGTCAGCGAAGGATCGGTGAAGTAGAGGTCGCTGGCGTGAACCTTGCCGGTGTTGTCGGACGGCAGCCACCAGAAGTACATCCCGTTCTGCATATAGTAGGATGTCGTGCCGTACGGGTTGAACAGGTAGGCCATGCCGATGCCCATGAAGTCGCCATACAAGGCCCCGCTCAGCTTGAGGACCGTCTTGCCGTTGCCGAAGAGGTCGTAGGTGACGCCGAGGCGCGGCGACCAGACGTTCCAGTGGTAGTCGGGATGGATGGTGGGCACCTCCACTGCGGGCATGAACGCCGAAAGGGCTTGGACGACGTCGGAGTCGAACATGCTCCAGGCCGGGTTGTTGTCGACGGTCGTGTACGCGCTGGAGCTGACATAAGGAGTCTGGCGGTCGAAGCGCAAGCCCAGGAGGAAATTGAACCGGCCGGTCGTGACCGTATCCTGCAGGAAGGCCACCACCGCATTGACTCTCCAATCTAGGTTGCAGGCCGGGCCCAGGAAGAATTGCTGCATGCCCGGGGTGAAATTCGTGCCGTAGAAGTCGGGGATGTTCAGGTCGTAGAAATTCGCGAGCTGACCGGGGTTCGAGGAATCCGTGGTCGTGCGGCGCGTCGAATACTCGACCCCCAGCTTGATCTCGTGGCTGACGCCGAACAGCTTGTCGTTGTAGTACTGGGCGTGCAGGTCATAATCATACATCGGCCGCCGGGTGTAATAGAACCCGTATCCGTGCCAGACGCTCTGCGTCATGTCCTCCCGGACGAGGTTGACGTTGTTCGGGTCGACGTCGGAGACCAGCGAGAACGCATTGCCCATCCAGCCGAATTTGGCCGAGATCAGCATGTTGTCCCCGAACGTCTGCTCATCCTGCAGTTTGATGATGGGCGAGCCGAAATGATAGGGATCTCCCTGGTCGTATCCCCCCGGGAACGACGCAGTCGCGGATCGGCCGGTGAACGTCTTTTTGCCGGCGATGTACAGAGCTTCGAACCGGTTCGAATTGACGGGCTCGATGTTCAGCTTAAAGTTGTAGTTCGTGAGCACGGGGATCTGCGGCATGCCCACGATATTGACGGCGTTGATGTCCTGGACGCCATAGGACATCCACAGCCAGACCTTGTCCTTGACGACCGGGCCGCCGAGGTTGAAGCCGTAGTCCTTGATCTGGTTGATCTTGTTGATCCCCGTCACGCCTTCGTTGATCAACGCCTGTGTCAGGTTGTTGGCCTGGAAATAGCTGTCCGTCAGGTAGAACCGGCCGCCCAAGCTGACCTTGTTGCCGCCGCGGCGGGTGACCATGTTCAGGGCGACGCCGCCCGTCTGGATGGTGACGTCCGCGCCGCCCGTCGTAATGTTCATTTCCTCGAACGAGTCGAAGTCCCAATATGAGGGGGACGCGCCGGTCGCCGCGGGATCGGTGACGACGACGCCGTCGATGGCCCAGACGTTGTTGCTGCCGCCGGTCGGGTCGCCCCTGGCGTAGTAGCCTGACTGCTGGCCGGACTCGCTGCCGCCGACGTTCTCACGGTCCATGATGATCCCGGGCGCCATCTGCATCACGACCCAAGGATCCCGGGCCGAGGGCAGGGCCTGCAGAATATCCTGGGTGACGTTCTTGCCGACCGAGGTCGTCTTGGAGTCGATCGTCGGCGTCGTGGCCGTAACCGTCACTTGTTCTTCGATCTTGCCCTGCTCCATCGTGATGTCGATCTTCGACTGCTGCCCGATGACGACGATGATGCCCGTCTTCTCGACTTTCTTGAATCCCTGCAGCTCGGCCGTCACGGCGTAGTTGTTGCTCGGCTCCAGAGACGCGAAACGGTAGATGCCCTGCGCGTCGGTGACCACGGTGATGGGGGCTATGTAGGGGGAGTGCAGGGTCACGGAGACGCCCGGAAGGGGCGCGCCCTGCGTATCGTTGACATGCCCCCAGATCGTCCCGGTTCTCACCTGAGCCGTAAGGAATACGGATAGCAGAAGAACGGAAAATAAGATGATGCTTTTCTTCACGTTCCCTCCTTGATGAGGAGTTTGCCCGCTTGTCCCGGGAGCGGCCGCCCGCTCCCGCCATTCCCTTTGCCGTGCCTCTGGTGTAGAACGATTCTCACCTCCTTTGGCTTCCCCTCCCTCTCTCGTAGCTCTCCTCCGGGGGCCCGGCCGGCGTGGAAATCACGGCCTTCCGGAAGGCCCCGGACAAAAAATACCCTTTCCCCCTGAACAGCCTTCATATCGCTCCGCGTGGAAGCGCGACAGACACTGAAAAGCGGTCGCACGTGACCACGGGGATACATAACTCCTTAAGCTTCCTTCCAGCAAAATAAATGCCAAACCTCGGCTTGGCCGGGCGCCTGGACGCCGTCATAGATCTGGTTTGGATTCAGCAGGATGACGTTGGCGCGCGTGCTTCGTAGAACCGCCTCCGGGGCGAAGTAATCCAATTATCTGGATTCACTCCATTATTTAATTGGATTCGCAGAAATAATCGATCATCTGCTTGATGGCCTTCTGGCAGACGCGGCAGAACTCGCCTCTGGCGTTCGAGAACATGATGCAGTACATCTGAGGACGGTAGAGGCCTTTCGAGGCGTACCCGGCTCCCTCGAAGGCCCCGACCTTGTCCTCGAGCCAGGCATACTTTTTTCGGACGTCTTCGATCTTCTTGGCGATCGCGGCGTCGGCCTGCCGGTACTTGGCCTCGATCTTCGACAGTCGGGCCGCGGCCGCCCCGCTCTTTTTCGCCTCTTCCATTTCCCGCGCCCGCTCGTCCCGGTTTTTCCCCAGCTCGGCCTGCAGGGCGTCGATCTGGTCCTTACCGTATTCCGTCGGGATATCGATGCCCGGCGAAAGGAGGCCATTCCACTTGATGTTCGGCGGGTCGAGGAGGGCCGTGATATTGGGCTCCAGGGGTTCGATGCCCTTTGGGTAGAAGTCGTTGTAGGATACCTCGGAGCTGTAGTATTCGTCGGCCAGCCCGGCGAAGGAGTGGCCGAACTCGTGGATGCAAACCTGGAGACTCAGGGGGTTGTCGACCGTGCTCACGCAGTAGTCGAAGCAGATGCTGCCGCCTCCGTAGCGCGGGCTGTTGACGAGGACGATGATCGCGTCGTAGGGCACCTCGGCGGCGATCTCATGCATCCGGAAGTCCTCGTCGATCAGCATGTAGCGGTCGAGGTCGAAGGCGTTGAAGGAAGCGTTGAGGAGAGTTTTCCGGTAGACGCGCTGGCGCGGCTCGTCCATGGCCCGCTCGGGCGAGGGGTGGAAGACGCCCCGGATGTTGAACCTGTCCCGGGCGCTCTTGTACGGCTCGACGCTGAAGAAGTAGGCCGTGAAGCGGTCGACGTCGGCCTTGAACTTGTCCCGGTCCGCGGCCGTGTAGCCCTCGGCGATGAACGCCAGGTCCACCTTGCCGTGCGGGTCGCCGCTCGTCTGGGCCTCGTAGATGAAGCCGCCGCCGGCG
>Ga0187770_10000296_pt1 | contig 24528 bp, 19 predicted proteins | sample 0116_SJ02_MP02_2_FD_133154 | JGI IMG/M metagenome (GOLD analysis project Ga0187770, IMG submission 133154) | Tropical peat soil microbial communities from peatlands in Department of Meta, Colombia - 0116_SJ02_MP02_20_MG | ecosystem: Environmental > Terrestrial > Soil > Wetlands > Peat | place...
GCCAGCGTTTTTTGGATATTTCTCTCGCCTCGGCAGGGCTACCATTGGGGAAGAATACAAATGATGATATACTTAATTATTTTTGCTTCATTATTTATTGTTTTATTATTACTGGTTAATAATACCCCGCTCTTTTATTCAGAGCCTTCGGCATACGACAGGAATAATGAGCCGACCCTATTTGACTCCAGGGCAGAAGAGGCATTTTACGAAAACAGTAAATCGTCTTCACTCATTATACTGGTTCATGGCTTTCCGGGTTCTCCATTCGAATGGGAGAGGGTTGGAAGATTGCTGTCAAAAGATTATAATGTCCTGATCCCGCGCTTATATGGTTTCGGCACGACAAGAGAATTTTTTAGGAGAACCTATTTTTCACAATGGTACAAGAGTCTAATAGACATATACCTGGAATACAGGGAAAGATATGAGAAAGTAACAGTATGCGGTCTGTCGTTCGGCGGGATGCTGACCCTGAGACTTGCCGAGGATTTCGGGGATTCAAGAGAACTGGCGATGGAAAGGATTGTTGTCATATCGGCACCTGTATTTATAAATGACCCTCTTCATTATCTGGTCAGATCAATTTCATGGTTCATTCGCGACATCCCTTCATTCAGCTCTGCCGGGGATAATATAGATAATGATGGGGCTGATTGGGTTGGTTTTTACGGGAAATTTCCTGTCCAGATCTACAGCCTTCTAATGGGTATGAGGACTACCAGGAAGAATCTGGCAAGGGTCAGAATTCCAGCTCTCTTAATGCATTCTTCCGGAGACAAAACGGTCCCTTTCGCGAATATGGATTATATATATGATCATATATCTTCCCGGGTGAAGCATAAAATAGTTTATAATCTGGAAGGATGGAAACACAGGAAACACCTGCTGACGATGTTCAATACTACTTTTGAAGATGTCTACCGGAATATTTTGAGATTCATCAAGGAGGAGTGAGGCTAAATAATTTAACCAAATTGATTTTCTTCCGATGTTTAATACATAAACGGAGGAAGAAAATTATGATGAGAGCTTTATGGACAGCTGCTTCAGGAATGATCGGTGAGCAGTTTCATATCGATACGATTGCAAATAATCTATCGAATGTAAATACGACGGGATTTAAAAAAACAAGAGCTGAATTTGAGGATCTGCTTTATCAAACCCAGAGACTTGCAGGGACCCCTTCTTCTGAGATCAGCCAGTATCCGATCGGCATACAAACGGGTCTTGGAGTGCGAGCCGCTGCTACCCAGAAGTTTTATACTCAGGGAAGCCTCCAGAACACGGGGAACAAATTTGACATAGCACTTGAAGGGGAAGGATTTATCGGAGTTACCCTTCCTGACGGGAGCAGCGCTTATACAAGAGACGGGTCACTTAAAATTGACAGTAATATGGAAATAGTGACCTCACAGGGATACAGGCTCAGCCCTCCAATCGTTCTTCCTGAAAACTTCGATGTCGGGACCCTTTCAATCGGAAAGGATGGCCGGGTGACCGTGAAAGTAGCCGGCAGCGACGAAGACACTGAAGTTGGAACTATCTCACTATACCGGTTCATCAATCCGGCAGGTCTGACCAATATCGGAGAAAATTATGTTAAAGAAAGCCCGGCTTCCGGCCCTGCTGTCGAGGGGACAGCATCATTAGCCGGCTATGGTATGATCCACCAGGGTTTTCTTGAAATGTCAAATGTCAATGCAGTCCAGGAAATGGTGGATATGATAGTAGCACAGAGGGCTTACGAGTTCAACTCCCGCGCAATTCAGACAGCGGATTCGATGCTTGGTACTGCGAACAGCCTGAAGAGATAGGCCTGATCTTAAAAAACTTCCCTTCAGGGAAGAGCAGCAGCCTGTCATCCGGTTTTGCTTTGACTTCCTTTTTACCGAAGTTTGACATTGATATTCCCACAAGACGGATTTTCTTTTTCCCAGCTTCGGTTTTATCAAGAAGCTGAAGTACTGTTTTAAAAATATCCCGGGATTTAAATAGGGGAAAGGGAAGGGTGATACTGCGGGTGATAAGCTTGAAATCATAATATTTTATTTTAAGGGTAACAGTCCTGGCACCATTTTCTTCCCCTATAATTTTAAGTATATCTTCCTCTTCATCAGATATGCTTTTCAACAACTCTCTTATTTTATCAATATCGAGTATATCCCTGGGGAGGGTTATTTCCCTTCCTGCCGAAAGCCTTTTATGGTAAGGCATCACAGGTGAGTCGTCGATCCCCCTTGCAAGGTTATAAAACCATTCGCCGCTTTTTCCGAAGTTACTGGCCAGCTCGGCTAAACTCCTCTCAAATAAATCGGCGCCTGTTCTGATACCCAGATAATGCATTCTTCTTTCTGTGACCCTGCCGACTCCGATAAATGACCCGATAGGCAGTCTCTTGATAAAGCTCTCCGCATTCTCCGGTAAAACAATAGTGAGTCCATCAGGTTTTTTATATCCTGAAGCTGCTTTAGCCAGAAACTTATTGAAAGAAACTCCGGCGGAGGCTGTTAACCCTGTCTTCAAAAAAATTTTAATCTTGATCTCTTTGGCGATCCTGTAAGCAGTTAATCCTGTATAATTATCGGTTACATCTAAATATGCCTCGTCAAGGGAAAGGCTTTCCACCAGATCTGTGTATTCATGGAAGATTGAATTTATCTCTTCCGAAACCTTAACATATAACTCAAAATGAGGTTCGACAAGTATTGCCTGGGGGCAGAGTGAAAGAGCCCTTGAAGTCGCCATAGCGGAATGGATCCCGAATTTACGGGCTTCGTAAGAACAGGTGGCGACCACACTCCTGTCCTCTGGCCTGCCTCCGACAATTACCGGTTTTCCCATTAACTCAGGATGTTCCCTCTGCTCAACTGAAGCGAAAAAAGCGTCCATGTCTATATGTATTATTTTCCTCATTTTCCAACACTGATAAGCTCATAATCCTGTGTACCCAAACCTAGTTTCTGTGCGTAATCGAGACAGGATTTCCATTCGCTTCCGGGGTATAAGGCAGTGAATTTGTCGATCCCTTCTTTTATTCCGCCGATAACGCTATCTTTATTGACAGGAGCCTTATTTACAAGATCTACGCTTGCCCTGTCAAGCGCTACTGGATCGAATGATGCAAGAATTCCTATATCAGGCACAATCGGTATTTCATTGAAATCCCAGCAATCACAATTGGGGGAAACATTCATAACGAAATTCACATGGAACTGCTGTTTTCCATGCAAGACTGCATAAGAGTATTCTGCAATCTTTTCCAGGGTATTTGTAGAACCCCAGACTACATGGGCAGCATCATAACAGCAAACCGCAATACACTGCCCGCAGCCGACACATTTTTCATAATTGATGACTGCCTTTCTATCACCGTTGATATGAATGGCATTTTGGGCGCAATTAATAACACACTGTCCGCATGAGGAACAGTTTTTCCTGTTAATCTGCGGTTTATTACCAGAATGCATTTCAAGCTTTCCGGCGACTGATCCCGAACCCATTCCGATATTCTTCAGTGCGCCTCCGAAACCTGCGAGGTCATGGCCTTTAAAATGGTTCATGGATATAATAATATCGGCATCGGCTATGGCAGTTCCTATCTTGGCAGTTTTACAGTTTTTCATATTCAATTTGATTTCCCTGAAATCTGTCCCTTTAATCCCGTCGGCAATTATTACATTGCATCCAAGTGTAATAGTGTTAAAACCGTTCTGCGAAGCGCTAGTCAAATGGTCAACCGCGTTGCCTCTTCCGCCCTTGTACAATGTATTAGAATCTGTCACGAAAACGTATGAACCGGCAGCCTGAAGTATCTTTACAACTCTTGCGACATAGTTCGGCCTTATATATGCAAGGTTACCCGGTTCCCCGAAATGAACCTTAACTGCGGAAAATTTCTTGTACAGATCAAGATTCTGAATCCCCGTTCTTTTGACGAGAGTTTCCAGTTTATCAAGAAGGTTTTTTCCCGGTGAAGTCCTTAAATCCGTGAAATAAACACGGGATTTTGACATGAATTGACACCTTCCTCTGTTAATAAGCCCCCTTTCTCCTTAGAACAGCCCCTATTGTCTTAAAAAGAATAATGAGATCAAGCCAGGCCGACCAGTTTTCGACATACCATGTCTCGAGTTTCATCCTCTCGGAAAATATAAGTTCGTTCCTTCCTGATACCTGCCATAAGCCCGTTATACCGGGCTTTGTCATGAAAATAATGTCCTTGTAGTCGCCGATTTCATGTTTTTCAGAGGGGAGGTAAGGCCTGGGACCTATAATGCTCATCTCGCCCCTCATTACATTGATAAGCTGGGGGATTTCATCAAGCGATGTTTTTCGGAGAAATGCACCGATCCTGGTAACCCTTGGATCGTATACTCTTAATTTTTTATAAGTTTTCCATTCTGTTTGCGCTTCTTTATTTTTTGTTAAATGATCGTTTAGTATCTTCTTTGATTCTTTATACATTGTTCTGAATTTAATGCAATTAAAGACTTTTCCCCTATATCCCAGTCTGCCCTGAATTATGAAAATCGGGCCTTCCGAGTCGAGTTTTATCAGTATGCTTATAACGGCCAAGGATATTATGAAGAAAGGTAAAACCAGCAGAATAATTGCAATGTCAGAGATGGTTTTTACAAAACGGTTGGCCAGAGAGTGCAGATTGTTTTTTATTTTCAGCAGGAATAATTTCTGCATGAAAAGGTAGTGCAGTTCAGTATTAATTTGAGCTATCCCTACAATATCCGGAACAAGGACCACGTTTTTAACATTTTTCTGGACATGATTGGTCAGCCTGGTCAGTTCTTCAGGAGGAAGGCCGGGCATTGATATTATCACAGTTGAAATCTCAAGCATGGAAACAAATTTTGTGAAATTTTTTATTCCGCAGAACACCGGGTATTTTGTTCCTTCTACCTCAATTTCATTTATTCCTTTTATATCATCCAGGAAGCCCACCACACTGTAACCCATCTGCTTATCATTTATCAGGCCCCTGACCGTACTTACCGCACTGGGACCGGTACCCAGAATAAGGGCTTTTTCCTTCCAGAGCCCAATATAGTAAAGGACTCTTTTACCCCAGTATCTGAATAGGATCGTTAATAATGAAAGGTATAACCATGTGAAGATCAGGACAAGCCGGGAGATATTACCATACATACTCCTTACAGTGATCATGAAAAAAATAAAGAGAACCGTAATTGTAACAGCTTTCAGGATAGATCTTATTTCTTCCCAGAAGGGATAACGTTTAGTGTAAAGTCTTTCAAATATGAGGATGGTTATAAAAATAACCGGCATCCACCAGATAGACAGGTAGTATTGATAGGAAAAGAAATAATAGGGTTTGCCCCTCGTGATAAAGTAAACGAAATTTTCTCTGGTAAATACGGCGACCAACAAAGAAGAAAAGTAGGAGATAAGGTCGATACAGAGAAGGCCGGTTATGCGGCCTATTCCTATCCATCTTTCTTTCATAATGAAATCCCGTCTTTATTACCTGAAAAAGGATTTTATCTTTTTCTCGACAAAAGAACTGTATTTTCTTTGAAATTCTTCCTTTGAGAACCTTAAAGCATTTTGCCTGATTTCTGAATAGTCGAAGACTTTTTCCATCTTTTCAAATCTTTTTACAGCCTCAATCAGGCTATCCTCATCCTGTGAGTAAAAAAAAGTGCCGGTTTTACCTTCAATTACTGTTTCTGAAGTACCTCCCCTTCCGAAAGCGATTACAGGTGTCCCGCATGCCTGGGCTTCTACAGGCATGAGCCCGAAGTCTTCTTCCGCAGCGAAGATGAAGGCTTTCGCCTTTTGAAGGAAATCCTTCAGAGATTCCGGGCTCTGATAACCGATAAATTCAATATTCGGGCACTTTAACGCCAGGTTTTTTATCTTTTTTTCTTCAGGACCCCTCCCAATGACAGTGAGTTTCCTGCCTTTCATCCTGACGAAAGCCTTAACGATCAGGTCCATCCTCTTATATGGGACCATCTGTGAGGCAGCCAGGTAATTTTCTCCCTTTTTCTCAAAAAGGGTATAATAATTCGTATCAGCAGGGCCATATATTACCTCAGCCTCCCTGTTGTAGATTTTTTTTATCCTTTTAGCTACATATGCCGAATTTGTTAGATAATAATCGACCCTGTTCGCAGAAATAATATCCCAGGTCCTGATCTCATGCAGTATATTTCTCACTATTTTCCCTATCAAACCCCTCTCATAGCCGGATTCCCTGAGGTATTGAAAGGTTAAATCCCATGCATATCTCATCGGCGTGTGCATGTAACAGATATGGAGCTGATTCGAGTTTGTCAGAACTCCTTTGGCCACAGCGTGGGAGCTGGAAAGCACAACGTTATACCCAGAAAGATCGAATTCCTCGATTGCTCTAGGGAAAAGAGAAAGGAGTTTCTGATAGAATTTTCCTGAAAAAGGCAATTTCTGGATAGAAGATGTTATTATTTTAGAGTGATCGATAATGCTGCTTTGAAAATTTTTCGTACATAAAAGAGTATATACAGGTGATGGATAGAGTTCGTAAATTGCTTCCAGGGCCCTTTCACCCCCTCTCATTCCGGTAAGCCAATCGTGAACGATGGCTGTTTTTACTTCAAAATGACTCTCCGATCTAGCCATGTTTAATTCATACTCCTCAATCTAATAATCATAACATCATTTCAAAAGATTGTAAAATCATTGTTGATGACAGCCTGTCATTCGTAGTGGCGCAGGGCTTCGGAAGGAGGAAGCCTTGCAGCTTTTTTTGACGGAAAATAGGCTGAGAAAAGAGCTATAATAAGAAGTATCACGATGTAAAAAAATATTTTAACGGGGAATGTAATAAAATGCAGGTGATTATAAAGCACAAAAATTGAAAATGCCTCACTGGTTGTATTTATATAAATGGAAGATAATAATCCCATCACTGCAAATGCCAGGCAAATTCCCAGTATTGAGGCGAAAAAGGTCAGAAGCAATGTTTCGCTTATGAAAAGGTCCCTGATCCCGTTTTTTTGCATTCCGATGGAGCGCATCGTCCCTATTTCTCTGGTCCTTTCCCTGACAGACATCCTCAGGGTGTTGAGAACGCCTATCTGGGTTATGAGAAATAGGATAATTACACTTGCCACGCTTATAATCTTGGCAATAGATGCCCACTGAAGCATTCCATAATTATCTTCATATACAGTGGTGAGTATCAGATATGCTCCCTTTTTTGCACTCTTGATAATGTTGTCGTACATTTCCTCAATTTCATCAGAAGTTTTGACCCTGGGCATCAGCGTCCACTCCCTGACAAGAGCCGGCAGAATTGGGGATTTTTTCCATAATGGATTAAAGCCTTTCAAGCTTTCCTCAGGCATATTTTTATAATAAATGTTTTTGAAATCGTTTTCATTGAGCAAAATTACATTATCAAGCTGCCGGTCTGGCTGTTTAAAAATCCCTCCAATTCTGAAGGAAAAATTTTTTACCGTTTTATCAAGCCCTGTATATGAAAAATTCAGTGTCATTCCTGGAACAAGCCGCATTTCCGAAGCTGATTTTTCTCCGACGAGGATGATGTTCGTCTCTGCAAGTTTTTCCCAGTCACCCTTTAATAAATCCAGGTTGCCCTTTAAAAGAGTCAAATCCGATTCGTTTGTCGAAAATCCAAGCAAAGAGTAATTAGAATATCTGCCTGAAAGGGGTATGAAAGTCGAATCTGGTATCAGGGCTTTATAGAGTGTATCAGCCTGTTTCCGTGTAGTATCCAGGTCTTTTAAGATAACCCTGAAGGTTGATGTTTCATAATCCATATATCCCATAATCCGTTTTAAATCAAGTGATTTGATGTAAACAGAGAAGGTATTCCAGATGGTTCCTGCTGCACTGTTTATACCGGTAACCCGTAATTTTGCCGTCTGGACCTGACCGTTTACCGTCTTAAGCTCGACACTGATAAAATCGTTGACTTTGACCCTCAGTTTTTTTGCATAGGGTTCGCTGAGTATTACAGCGTTTTCTATTTTAGAATTTGTGAAATCCGAAGGATCGCCGCTTGACAGCCGTAAAGTTGCAAAAAATTCCTTTGACGGTTCGACACTTGCCAGATATAAATCTGCAGCTCTTCCATTTCCAATAACTCTTGGCCAGAGATCGAAGCTCTCTTTTAAAGTTTTTACATCATGAAGGTTTTTCATCAGAATCCGGGTTAATTTATCCCTGTTCCTTATGATATTTCCGTTTTTATCAAGTTTTTCAAAAATAGTCACCTGGATGTGACCAACCCAGTTTACAAGCATGTTGTTAAGCATTATATCCATCATTCCGTCGCTAATAGATCCCGACATGATAAGCACTGCCATACCAAATGATATTATAAGTGCCAGCAGAAAATTTCTTCTCTTTTGGCGGAAGATGTTGCGAAGGCCTAAGAGTAATGTGATTTTCATCGATTTCTCCCTATTCTTTTGAGAAAGCTTCCAGCAGCTTTACTCTCATGGCAAGCCTTGCCGGGAGGATCACTGCGATTAATAAGAAAATAAAAAGTTCGGCTGCCGAGATTAATATTCCAAACAGGCCAACAAAGGGCCTGAAATGATCGGAAGCAAAAAACATCGGTGCAACTTCACCTGTAGTAATTGTGATATTCAAATGTGATAAGATGTTGACGGCGATCACTCCGAACAGGATACCCAAACCTCCAAAAGCTATGGTCAGCAAAAAGGTTTCAGCATAAAAAATGTATGCGATAAGCCCTTTTTTTGCTCCGATGGAGCGCATCATAGCGATCTCACTGGCCCTTTCTATGACTGACATATTGAGAGTGTTCATAATCACAATTATTACAACAAAAAACATGAAAAAGACAAATACCGAAATGATATTCTTGAAGATATTTGTACCATCAAAAAGCTGGCCGGAGATTTTCTGCCATGGCACAGCCTTTGCGTCAAGACCGGCGTTTGACATGGCTGCATTCAAGCTTTTTATAGTCTGTAACTGGTCCGAACCCTTTCTGATTTTTAATGCTATGTAGTTGTAAGTGCCATTATCGGGGTCCTGAACAGCAGTTTCCGGGTTTTTCTTTTTCTTTAGCTCCTTTATTATTTCCTTATTGTCTGAAGCTGTATTTGATTCGGCGGTCAGAGTTGAAGAGAATAAATTGTCAAGATTCGTTTCGCTCATATTGAGGATTTTTTTATTTTCCGCAGATACCCTTGCTGCCGAATCCTCTCCGGTGAGGTAATTCAAGCATTCTCTGAATGATTCTATATCCATTATTGAAAAATAACCCCAGTTGTAGTTGTAATCCTTAAAATGCATTATTCCCCTTACCGGCACTCTGATATCATTTCCCATTTCTTTTGAGTATCCTATAAATACCAGGTTAGTTTTTATTATAACGTCTACAGCGTTTTTGTTTAGAAAATGAACAGGATAACCTGCTGGTGAAATCCAGTAACCCGTTCTGTCAAAGACATGTTCCCGCCATCTGTCTGAAAAAATTATTCCGCCATCCCTGGTGTTATTCTTAAAGCCTTCACCCTCAGTTATTATTACATTGGACCCAAAAAACTTCTGATAATCCTCAAATTTTACACCAACTAGAAGGCAGTCAACCGGATGGTCCTCTTCTATAATCGAAGACGCACCTATTGCCATGGGCATGAAAGACGCCACGTCATCCCTTTTTTCAAGAAAGTTTCTGATATTTGTATAAGAACTTATAATTTCCATACTGGATATGTTGTCGTATAAAAGATCCTCAGCCTCCTGATTTGTCGATAAAAGGGCTATATCTCCGAGAAAAGAAAGTGCGAGATTCTGATACAGGCCTTTGTTTATACCGTTTATAACACCGTTTCCCATAGTCATGAAAAATGAGGCAATGAGAAGTATTACTCCTATTATAAGGCTTTTACCCCTGTGACGGAAAAGGTTACGCCAGGCCAGTTTAATGATAAAAAACAATCAGACCTCCTGCTCATTATATTTGAATTCCTGCACGAATTTTCCAAGTTTCGAGTAAATGAAGGCGCGGTTGTTTTTTTCAGCAGCTTCGGCAAGTTCTGTTACCATAGCAATGATTTCTTCACGGCTCAGCGGCGTGAAGTCCTCCTGTGACAGGAAAAGTTTTTCAAATGCTGAAGGCTTCAGCTTTTCCCTTGAATAACTGAGTTCCTCATGCATCTTTTCACCCCTGCGCAGGCCTGAGAATTCTATATGGAAATTGCTTTCACTGTAGCCATAGACAGATAAAAGGCTTTTCGCCAGGTCAAGAATACGAATAGGCCTTCCCATATCCATCACGAAAATCTTTCCCTGAGGTTCGGTGGCAGCCTTAATAACAAGACGGGCAGCCTCTGAAATTGACATAAAGTACCTTGTAATGTCCGGATGGGTAACAGTGATTTTTTCTCCTTTTTCAATCTGCCTGGCGAAAACAGGGATAACGCTTCCCCTTGAACCGAGTACGTTCCCGAACCTTGTCAGCCTGAAGTTTGTGACATTCTGCATTTTATTAAGAGAAAGAACGATTTTCTCTGCAGCCCTCTTGGTAGCGCCCATTACGGAAGTCGGGTTAACAGCCTTATCGGTGGATACGAAAATAAAATCGCGCACTGCTGCCTGTATAGACGCAAGGGAAGTATAATATGTGCCTATAATGTTGGTTTTCACTGCCTCGTCCGGATAATCCTCCATAAGCGGAAGATGTTTATGGGCAGCCGCGTGGAATATGATAGCTGGACGGTAACGTCCGAATTCATAGATGAGCTTTTCAATGTCCCTGACATCGCCTATGCAGTAATCAAAACGGCTGTCCTGGCTTATATCGACTATCAAGGAATGAATTGAATTTTCGCCATGGCCGAATGCAATAACTTTTTTTACCGGAAGTTTGAACAGATGCATGAATATCTCCCTGCCTATCGAACCGCCTGCTCCAGTGACGAGCACGGTTTTTCCTTCATAGAAAGGAGAAATCCTATCAAGGTCAAAACCAACTTCCTCCCTGCCGAGAAGGTCAGACGGCTGAATACTCCTGATCTGAGAATAGCTTACTTTACCTTCAATAATCTCAAATATTCCAGGGACAATTTTAACTGCCGCTTCAGTGCCTGAAAGTTCAAGAAATATTTTCTGAATAACATCCTTTCCGGCGGAAGGTATTGCTATTATAACTTCATCAATGCCCTGTGATTTGATCGTATCCTTTGCGCAGGACAGCGGGCCAAATACCGGAAGCCCCATGCATGAGGTGAGCTCATTATTATCGTCCAGGAAACCGGCCACGCTGAATTTCAGAGAAATATCCCTTTTGTTTAAAATTTCGGAAGCAACCATCTTTCCTGCGCTGCCTGCCCCGATTATAAGGACCCTTTTCATAAAAAATGCCTTCCTTTCATATAGATCATCAGTGTCTGGAGGGCGGCCGGGGTTACACCGGAAATGCGGGAAGCCTGCCCAAGACTTGCAGGCCTTATACGGGAAAGTTTTTCAGTTTCTTCTTTTTTAAGGCTGCCCACGCTCTTATAATCAAAATCATCTGGTATTTTTATCTTTTCCATATCTTCAAACTTCATAACCATCTGCCTTTCATCGCGCATGTACCCCTCGTACTTTATTTCAATCTCAACCTGTTCAATTTCTTCAGGAGAAAGCCCCTTAACAGAGGTGTAGAAGGGAGCCAGTTTATCGTAGCTTATCTCCGGCCGGCGAAGAATTTCGGCCAGGGATACAGGTTTTGCGATCGGAGAACTGCCTGCTTTTTTAAGGATTTTCAGTATTTTTTCCGATGGCTGGATCCTTACAGACATAAGCCTTCCGATCTCTTCATTGATATTTTTTTCTTTGCTTTCAACGCGTCTGTAAAATATACCGGGAAGGAGTCCAAGTTCGTAACCCTTCTTTGAAAGCCTCCTGTCTGCGTTGTCTTCTCTCAATAAAAGTCTGTATTCCACCCTTGATGTAAACATCCTGTATGGCTCATTTGTACCCTTTGTTGTAAGATCGTCAAGTAAAACCCCTATGTATCCTTCTGACCTGTTTAATATGAAATCAGGCTTTCCCGCTGCCCTGACAGCAGCGTTAATGCCGGCTATAAGTCCCTGGGCTCCGGCTTCCTCGTAACCCGTGGTTCCGTTGATCTGTCCGGCAAGATAGAGATTTTTCAGGAGTTTTGTCTCCAGGGTTGGTTTGAGTTCAGTGGGATCAACATAATCGTGCTCTACCGCATATGCAGGACGCATCATTACAGCCTTCTCCAGGCCGGGAATACTATGGATAATATCAAGCTGGATATCGATCGGAAAGCCGTTTGATAGGCCGTTAGGGTAATACTCGCTGGTATTCCTGCCCTCGGGTTCAATAAATATATGGTGTCCAGTCCGGTCGGGGAATTTCATTACCTTGTCCTCTACTGAGGGGCAATAGCGTACGCCTGTAGCTTTTATCCTGCCTGAATACATAGGGGCAAGTTTTATATTATCGCGGATTATTTTATGGGTCAGTTCGGTTGTATGGGTAATGTAGCAGGAAAGCTGTTCCCCGTTTATAAATTCGTCTGTTTTATCAGTCCAGAAGGAAAAGGGCTTAATGGGTGCATCACCCTTCTGTTCTTCCATTCTGCCGAAATCTATTGTTCTGCCATCAAGGCGGGCTGGAGTGCCTGTTTTAAAGCGTCCCATCCTGAAGCCATATTCTCTTAGTTTTATTGAAATAGGGACAGCCGGGCTCTCTCCAAGTCTGCCGGCCGGAAAACTCCTCAAGCCGATATGAATCATTCCGTTTAAAAATGTTCCCGGCGTTAAGATAACTGTATCGGAGTTATAGCTTATTCCGAGAGCGGTAATGACGCCGGAAACGCTTTTACCACTTACTAAAATATCATCGACCATGTCCTGCCTGAGTTCCAGGTTCTTCTCTTTAAGGACAGTTTTCTGCATATAGGATCTGTAGAGAGGTTTGTCGCACTGGACTCTTGTTGATCTGACCGCAGGACCTTTTCTCATATTCAGAGTCCTGAATTGAAGGAGGGTGGTATCTGCTGCGCGGCCCATCTCACCTCCGAGAGCATCCAGCTCTTTAACAAGCTGTCCCTTGCCTATGCCGCCGATAGATGGATTGCATGGCATCTGGCCGATCAGATCTATATTGGGGGTGATGAGGAGAGTTCTGGCACCCATGCGGGCAGCAGCCAGAGAAGCCTCTATGCCGGCATGGCCGCCCCCGGCAACAATTACATCGAATTTTACCGGATAAACCAAGAGAATCCTCCAATATCAGGGTTATTCTATATTATAACATAAAAGGTCTATTTTGTATGCTTAATGATTATTTTGCCGAAAAGGTGAAAAAATAATAAAATATTCAAGTAGAAAATACAGATACGCTCATGGCTTTCCCGCATGTCGGCAACTGCAGCTTTTCAAATAAAAAGGAGGTGGATATGAAAGCAATAGTTGTCCATGAATTCGGCGGACCTGAGGTATTGAAATACGAGGAAACAGCATTGCCGGAGGTATCAGAGGGTCAGGTGCTGGTTAAGATCGGAGCCGCAGGCGTGAACCCCTCCGATACATATAACAGGGCCGGAAATAGTGCCGTCAAACCCCAATTGCCGTTTACGCCCGGTACAGATGGCGCCGGAGTGATTGAAAGGGTCGGGATCGGGGTCTCAAAATTCAAGGCAGGCGACAGGGTTTACCTTGCACGTTCTATCTCAGGAACCTACGCTGAATATACACTAGCCCTTGAAAATCAGGTGCATCATTTGCCTGAAAATGTGACATTTTCGCAGGGGGCCGGTGTTTTTGTCCCCTATGGTACCGCCTTTCATGCATTAAAGCATGTCGCTAAGGCTCAAAGGGATGAAAAGGTTTTAATTCATGGAGCAAGCGGAGGTGTTGGAACAGCTGCCCTCCAGATAGCATCTTTCATGGGTTTAAAAATTTTTGGTACAGCGGGAACCTCAAAGGGTATGGAGCTTGTAAAAAGGGAAGGAGCGCAGCAGGTTTTCGATCATACTAAAGAAAGATATCTTGATGATATTATAAATGCATCCGGAGGAGAAGGTGTTGACATAATCCTTGAAATGCTTGCTAATGTGAATCTCGGTAAGGACCTGAAACTTCTGGCTATGAATGGAAGAATCATAGTAATTGGCAGCAGGGGCGATGTTATGATCACCCCTCGTGATCTGATGGCAAAAAGAGGAAAGATTATGGGGATAATGCTCTGGAATATAACTCAGAATGAGTCATATGAAATTCATGAGTTCGTCAGGGCCGGACTTCGCAACGGCAGCCTGAGGCCGATAGTAAGAAGCGAAATACCTCTCTCCGAAGCAGTTCGTTCGCATGAAGAAGTAATGTCTCCCGGGTCATATGGAAAGATAGTTCTAATACCATAAGATAAGATTCTATGCTCTGTTTTTCTGTGCCGGATTTTTTAATTTTATTAATAATAGAAAATGCAGGCAAAGGGATTTATAATATTGCTGATGATATCGGGGAGGATTTATATGCGCAGTGATCTGACCAAGAAGGGATTTCAAAGGGCACCAAACAGGTCTCTATTCAGAGCTATGGGTTTCGATGACTGGGAGACAAAAAGGCCGATAATCGGGGTCGCAAATTCTTTTAATGAATGTATTCCGGGACATATCAATTTAAATAAACTGGCTGACTCAGTAAAACGCGGCATATATGCAGCGGGGGGAATGCCAATGGAGTTCAATACCATAGGTATTTGTGACGGCATAGCCATGGGACATATTGGCATGAAATATTCCCTTCCATCCCGGGAATTGATCGCAGATTCTGTGGAGTGCATGGCCCAGGCCTACCAGTTTGACGGCCTTGTCCTCATTTCCTCCTGTGATAAAATAATACCGGGAATGATGATAGCTGCCATGAGACTCAATATTCCTTCTATTTTCCTTACCGGAGGCCCTATGCTTCCGGGTAATGTCGGTAAAAAAGATGAAATGGATCTCAATGATGTTTTCATAGGCGTCGGAAAGAAGGCGATAAATTCGATTTCTGATGAAGAACTTTACCGCCTTGAATGTGAAGCATGTCCGGGTGAAGGATCATGCGCCGGTATGTTTACGGCCAATACAATGTCGAACCTCAGTGAGGCGCTCGGTATAGGCCTGTTTTTAAACGGTTCCATTCCAGCAGTTTTTTCGGAGAGGCAGATGCTTGCAAAAAAAGCCGGCTTTAAAATCGTGGAACTTGTTGAAAAAGATATCAAGCCCCGTGATATTATGACGCGGAAAGCCTTTGAGAATGCCATAACACTTGATATGGCGCTTGGCGGTTCTACTAATACTGCGCTTCATCTTCCTGCCATCGCATATTACGGTGATGTCAAACTCGAGCTGAAAGACTTTTCAGAATTCTCGATGAAGGTTCCTCATCTTACGAACATGGTCCCTGCGGGTCCCTACAGGATCCTCGATCTTTATTATGCCGGCGGGGTACCTGCTGTACTTTCAGAGCTGGCCAAAAAGAAAATGCTGCACCTTGACGCTATGACGGTATCGGGAAAATCACTTGGCGATACCCTTAAAGAATGTAAATCAGCTGTAAAAGATTATGATGTTATACATTCCGTCGCTAATCCTGTTCATGAGGCAGGCGGTCTTGCAGTTTTAACAGGGAACCTTGCGCCGGACGGAGCAATAGTCAAACAGGCCGCAGTTGCTCCTGAAATGATGAAGCATAGCGGTCCGGCGAGGGTATTTGATGGTGAAGAAGAGTGTACCAAAGCAATATTTGCCAATAAAATAAAAAAGGGCGATGTTATAGTGATAAGATATGAAGGCCCCAAGGGCGGGCCTGGAATGAGGGAAATGCTTTCACCTACTTCTTCAATAGCAGGAATGGGGCTTGACAAAGATGTGGCACTGATCACTGACGGTCGGTTCAGCGGAGCCACGAAGGGCGCCTCGATAGGCCATATATCCCCTGAAGCAGCAGCAGGCGGACTTATCGGACTAGTGGAAGAGGGCGATATAATAGAGATCGATATTCCGGCAAAGGCTGTAAAACTGAAGGTTTCCGATTCTGTTATAGAAGGAAGGAGGAAAAAATGGTCTCCCCATCCCCCGAAGATCCTGACCGGTTACCTTGCGAGATATTCAAGGATGGTAACTTCCGCCAGCAGGGGTGCAGTTTATGATTCGAAATAGCTTAAGGGAGCCATGCGCACGTTTTCAATGAAGACAGTTCCCAGTTTATTTTTCATGAATAATCCCTGAATGTTTTTCCAGATCCCCGATCAAATTTTTAATGCTGCCGGATGACTGCTCGCCTGTTGAAAGATCTCTAAGGGTGAAGTTTCCGCTGGATACCTCTTCAGAGCCTACGAACAGTGCGTACCTGGCCTTCATCGAATCAGCGGATTTAAGGTGTTTTTTCAGCGATGAATACCTGTATTCAGCTACTGACGGCAGACCCCTGGCTCGTAGTTCAGCAATTATTTTTACAGCAAACTTACGGTTCTCCTCTCCGATAAAAGCTATATAGATCATTGGAGGCTTATAATAATCCATTTTCGGTTTTCCCGTAGCTTCGAGGACGGCCGCAAGCCGTTCCATGCCGAATGCGAAACCCGCCGCAGGAGTTTCGGGGCCGCCAAGTTCCTTTACCAGGTAATCATATCTGCCGCCGGCAGAAATGGTATTCTGTGCTCCAAGTATCGGCGATTTAATTTCAAAAACAGTCCGATTGTAATAATCGAGGCCCCGCACAAGCCTTTCATCGAGCTTGTAATTTATACCGGCTGTTTTGAGCCCCGATATGACATCATTAAAGTGTGAGGAGCATTCTGAGCAGAGATAATCAAGGGCTGACGGTGCCCCGGATATGAGTCCTGCGCAATCCTCTTCCTTGCAGTCCAGTATGCGCAGTACGTTTTTTTCATAGCGTTCCTGGCAATTTTTGCACATCCCGGATATTCTATGACTGAAATAATCTTTAAGGGCATTGAGATAAACAGGTCTGCAGGTCCTGCATCCAATCGAATTAAGATAAATTGAAATATCAACTATGCCGAGGGAACTGAAAAAGTCGTTATTCATACATATCAGTTCAACATCGGCTTCAGATCTGCCGTCGCCTATGTATTCAGCCCCATACTGGACAAACTGCCTGTATCTTCCGGCCTGAGGGTTCTCTGCCCTGAACATGGGTCCGCTATAATACATCCTGGCCGAGTAACCCTGCATCGAAAGCCCGTTTTCAATATAGAGTCTTACTGCGCAGGCAGTTCCCTCCGGCCTGAGCGCTATGGTTCGTTTACCCCTGTCCTTGAAAATATACATTTCTTTATTGACTACAATATCAGATGAATCACCCGCCACTCTCGTGAAAAGATCAGCATATTCGATTATGGGAAATTCTATGTTTTTATACCCATAAATATTGAGGATCTTTTCCACAGTGTTCTTAATATAAGAGTAAAAATCTGACTCAAGCGGTACTATATCGTAGGTTCCTTTTAGTTTTGAATAATTCATAATGATTTCTCCTGCTTAATAATGAAGCATATTATTAATGAGAGATATTATAACTAAAATAATTCAATTTACAAAATTTTTTGTTCCGGTTTCGGAATTAAAGCCCGGACGCTATAATTTGTTGAATTTTTTAACATAATTTTTTATAATTACAACTACCTCGAAGGTAAAGGGTGGGGACACATATGATAATTGTACTTAAGCCAACCGCCTCGAAAGAGGAAATCGATCATATTGTTTCAATGATTGAAAAGGTCGGTCTCAGGACGAATATTTCAGTGGGAGAGACGCAGACTATCATTGGTGTGATCGGCGATAAGACAAAGCTCACAAATACTCCAATTGCATCGCTTGCCAGTGTTGATTCCATCGTTCAGGTTTCAAAACCATATAAACTTGCAAGCAGGGATTTTCACCCCCCTGATACAATTATAGAGATAAAAAAAGTCAAGATAGGCGGAGGCAACCTCGGCATTATAGCCGGTCCCTGCAGCATTGAAAGCGAATATCAGCTTATGACCATTGCTGAATCAGTCAAAGAATCCGGAGGTAATATTCTTAGAGGCGGTGCTTATAAACCGAGAACATCGCCTTACTCTTTTCAGGGCATGGGCGAGGAAGGGCTGAAATTATTGAAAAAGGCCGGCGCCGAGTTTGACATGCCTGTTATAACTGAAATAATGGATTCTTCAATGGTCAGTATCATAGAGGAATACTCAGATATTCTGCAGATAGGAACTCGAAATGCTCAAAATTACAGCCTGTTAAAGGAAGTCGGGAAATCAAGCAAACCGGTCGTATTGAAACGAGGAATGGCTCAGACTATCGAAGAATGGCTTATGTCTGCAGAATATATTATGTCTGAGGGTAACCGCGAAGTGGTTTTGTGCGAAAGAGGCATAAGAACATTCGAAACGGCGACAAGGAACACCCTGGATCTGATTGCAATTCCTGTGGTGAAAGAAAAAACGCATCTGCCGATTATTGTCGATCCCAGCCATGCAGCAGGAAAGTGGCAGTATGTGATGCCAATGGCGCTGGCCGCTGTTACAGCCGGGGCTGACGGTATTATGGTTGAGGTTCATAATGAACCAGAAAAAGCCATCTCTGACGGTGCCCAATCCCTAAAAATGGAAAAATTCTCAATTCTGATGGGTGAGATAAAAAAAATAGCGCCTGTTATCGGTGTGGGGTTTAATCTTAATTAAGGTATGAGGATCAAATGAAGAGAAAAATATTCGGAATATATGGACTTGGATTGATAGGAGGATCCATTGCTCTTGCAATCAAGAGTTTTATACCGGGATCAAAAATAGTCGGTTTTGGAAGGAATTTGGAAAAGCTTGATTCGGCAAAAAGATTAGGAATAATCGATAAAATTGCCCCGGATGATTCGGAGATCATCGGGGAACTGGATTGTTTTATTATAGGGACACCCATAGAGATGGTGGCCAGTATATTTGGCAAGTATATGAAAATCCTCCCAGAGAATGTTATAGTCATGGATGTAGGTTCGGTTAAAAGGACTGTAATTAATGAAATAGCCAAAATTAATTCGAGGGGCCTTCATTTCGTCAGCACTCATCCGATGGTAGGCGGTGAAAAATCAGGTTTGGAATTTGCTAGGGCCGACCTTTTTGATAAAAAAATAGTAGGCGTAATCGGGGAAGGACCTGAGGAAATTCTCGATGAAGTCAGAGAGTTCTGGAAAATTCTTGGGGCTCAGATTGTCCTAGTTTCGGCTGATTTTCATGATGAAATTGTTGCATCTACCAGCCATGCTCCGCATCTGATCGCTGCTGCAATTTCACGCTGTCTGGAAAAAGACGGCTGGGCTGATGTCCGTTTTTTTGGTCTGTATGGAAAAGGTCTGCTTGACACTACCAGGATTTCACAGGGTAATCCTGAAATGTGGGCGGGAATAACTATTATGAATGCCGATAATATTGAAAGGTCTTTAATTGATTTTTCCAGGGAGATCGACACGCTGATCCATATCATCAGGAATAAAAAGAGAAATGAGCTCGTAGAATATCTCGAGAAAGGCAAGGAATTCAGAGAAAAATTGTGAAAATATACATATAGCCGAATGAGGGGTTTGTAATTGATGGGGAAACGGGTATAATGAAAAAGATATGCCTTTGTTTAGTGCTGGCTTTTTTTGCATACCCCTGTCATGCCAGGATGAATTACACCTATCAAGTCGGAAGTTTCGAGATTAGAAAAGAAACAAATTTTTATATAATGGACGAGTTTACAAACTGCCTCTTTAAGGAACTCGCCGTGAAGAAATTTTATCTAACGGAATCCGGCACTTCAATTCAACCCGATTTTATAATTAGCGGATGGATGGATTCAATTCCGGGAAGATATGAATTTCATATTATAGTTGCCAGTTATACGAATAAATTCAATGAAAAAGCCGACGATCTTTACACGGAAGATCTTTACGGGCTTTCCGGTACCAGGGATGCGGCAAAGGCTGCTGCAGGCAGGATCGTCATCATGGCAGGAAATGGCTATCTTCCTCCTTACAGGGAGAGACATAATTATAATCTGGATCATACACCAGAAGCATCTGAATCTGGCAGCCCGGAATCAGCCTTCATACTCAATTTTGTTGATGTCCCGATGAGGTATCCATACGGGTTTATGTATAATTTTCCCCTTGCTTTCAGCTTTGATTTATTCGAGTGCGGATATACTTTGTTTTTGCCGGGGACAGGCTTTGGCATAGGAGCAGGGACAAAGGCTGTTGATGTCCACGGTCCCACTGCCGGCTCCATTCTTCCTGTAATTTTATATCTTCCGGTATATATTTCCCCCGGTAATTACAGCTATAGCAGGCATGATCTGTATTTCAAAGCTGAATATGGTTTTTTACTGCCGCAGTACAGTTATATTGATTTGAGCCTTAATCTCATACTTAACGGTATTTCATTTTCAGCCGGCTGGCTCGATCTTCCGGCTTATTCCTACGTCTCTTATAACAGGGCTTACTACAGTACCTTCTATGCGGGTTTGAAATTCAGCTTCGGGGAATACATTATCAAGCTCCAGGAAAAATAAAAGCTGTTATTAAATTGACAGTAATTCCGACAATAATAATAGCGTTCCATGGCTTGAAAAAAGGGGCTTTCATAATCGGAGGGATATTTAAATGATTAAAACTTTTACTGCGTCAGCATTTTTATTTTTTATCGGACTGTCTGCTGCATTTACTGAGGAGGCCGGAGTAGCGGGATCGGTCATCTGGACTTATAATTCAGATAAATCCGTGACAGGAAGTCTCTCCGTTGTTAATGACCGGCTGTATTTCGGAGTATTATCTGATAATTTGTACTGTCTTTCAGCAGAAAAAGGTGAAAAAAACTGGATATTCAATTCTGGAAATAACAGCAGCAGCTTCGTTTCCAGTCCATTCTCTGCAAGCGGAAAAATATTCATCGGTGCCAACCAGGCTAAAACGATGTACTGCATAGACGGATCAAGCGGATTAACTATCTGGAGCTTTACTGCCGGCGGCGGGATTGAGTCAAGTCCCCGTGTTTTCGGAGGGAGAGTATATTTCGGGGCCGATGATAATAAGGTTTACTGCCTGGATGCCGGAAACGGCGTCAAGATCTGGGATTTTACGGCAAAAAACGTAGTCAGGGCAAGTCCGCTTATAATAAGCGGAAGGGTTTACATCGGGTCTGAAGACGGAAACTTTTATTGCCTTGATGCCGCCAGCGGGAGCACTAATTGGGTCTTCAAGGCAGGGGGGCCGGTTAATTCGAGCGCCGCGTTTTTCTTTGGAAGAGTTTGTTTCGGAACAGGGAACGGGAAATTGTTCTGCCTTGACAGTGTATCCGGAAGTAAATTCTGGGATTTCATGGCCAGGGGTGGGATTGTATCAAGTCCTGCTGTTGTTGACGGCAGGATATTTTTTGGGAGTCTCGATAATAATTTTTACTGCCTTGATTTTACTTCAGGACGGAAGATCTGGATTTTCAGGACAGGTGGAGTAATAGTTTCTTCTCCAGCAATAGCGGACAGCAGAGTATATTTCGGCAGCCTTGATAAGAAATTTTATTGTCTGGATGCCGGCTCGGGCACCAACCTCTGGGAACTGGAGACCAGCGGTCAGGTAAGGTCAAGTCCATCAGTCTCTGACGGCAGAGTATATTTTGGCAATGATGCCGGAAATGTTTATTGCCTTGATTCCGGTTCGAGGGATGTTGAAGGAGGCAATTCACTTGGAGGACAGGAATATTTTGTTTCAGAAATCATTCTTGCAACAAACGCTCCTGAAAAGCCTGCTGAAGAAATGGCAGAAAATACCAATGCAACAAATATCAACATCACAGTTGAGAGTAATAGGGAATCTGCCATTACAATAACCAACTATTTTACTAATTATATTACAATTACAAACAGTCAGCAGGGAGCGTTTTCTATTAACCCTTCCCATAATTTTAAATACACAATACAGGCAGGCTCTTTCAAAAGTTTGAAAAACGCGAAAAAACTTTATAATTCACTCAGAGAAAACGGTTACAATGCTTTCTATACCAATATAAAGATCGGAAGTACCAGGTATTACAGAGTCAGGGTTGGAAAGTTATTTACACTCCCCGATGCGCAGTCATTATTGGATAAACTAATGGAAGAAGGATACAAGCCGGTACTTGTAAAAATAATCAATTAAACACAAGCCAGGCTGCTACCGGAAAGGGATCTATGAGCATTTTTAAATCTGATAAGATGAGCGGGCAGCTTTTAGCTGCTGTAGAGGGTAAAGAAGAAAAACGGGCATGTGAACTGGTATCAAAGGGAGCCAATGTAAATATAACAGATGAAGAGGGAGAAACACCTCTAATTAAGGCTTCCCGCTTTTCAAAAAATTTGGTTGAATTTTTTCTGAATAATAAAGCCGATATCAATGCGAGGGATAAGGACGGATGGTGCGCTCTGATGTGGGCCTCTGAGACCGGTCACAGGGATATAGTATTATTTCTGCTCGGGAAGGGCGCATTTGTTGATAATCCCAATAATGACGGGTGGACTCCCCTTATTGAAGCTGTAATAAGCAGACATATTGATATGGCAGGTCTTTTTATTAATTGGGGGGCTGATATTGAACATGCTGACAGCGACGGCAAAACAGCAATATTCCATGCGGTTGAGAACAGGAATATTGAAGCCGTCAAGCTTCTTATCAATAAGGGTGCTGTCCTGGATAGAATGGACAATGACGGCAGAACACCCATTTCAATTGCAGTGGAAAATAACGACATGAGAATGGCCGAGATTTTGAAGTAATCTTAATCATTATCAGGTTAGCAGATTTTATGTTTTGACAAAATTTGAGATTATATTTATAATTAGGCAAGTTTTAACAATTCTCAGTCGATAATTATGTGGCTTTGCATTTTTTTGTCCTGGAGGTTAAATTATGGTCGTTCAAGACCTATATAAATATGAAGAAAAGGGCTGGAAAAACGAGAACACTCTCCTTATCAAGATTGATGAAAATAAGGAGATCCAGATAAAACAAGCAGCCAGGGTTGATGATGATCATATTCTTTTTAATACTCATGGTATGTATTACAAGGAATTTCCAAGCGATTTTTCTAAAGTCAGAGCGTACACATCCTATGTAATCCAGTATGCCCCTGAATTATATAAGGAAATAAACCTGCTGGAGCAGCAGATAAGCGAGATTGTTAAGAATGGCATTGAACATGGAAACAAAATGGACGCGAATAAAAAAATAAGAATCTGGTTTGATTTTAATAAAAGGGCAAAAATTATTGTTGAAGACGAAGGAAAAGGTTTCAACATAATGGCCGATTGGAACAAATTTTCGCTGAACAGAACCATCTGCATTGTAAAGCAGGATTTTGAACATTTCGCTGAAATGATTGCATGGTACGGTCCGGATTCAAATGAAATGGACGGCGGTAATGCTCTTTTTGCAGCCCTGGAATTCTGGAACGGCGGATTTCTTTACAATAGTAAAGGGAACAAAGTGGCTGCCGTAAGGTATTATCCGGATAATGCTGAATATAAAAATTACATTTAACCAAGAACTTCAAATCCTATAATTACAACATCATCCATGACAGGTGAAATGCCACGCCGTATTTTAAGTTTTTCTGTTATATTTGTCAGCATTTCTCCCAGCGGCAGGGAGCTCTCCTCAGCCATTATTTCACAAAGATTTCTGATCCCAAGAAGATGATTCTCAGGATCTATCATTTCATATGCGCCATCGGTATAAAGAAAAAGCCTGTCTCCCTTCTGCATGTAAAATTCATATTCCTTGTAGACCATTTTACTGGAAGCTCCGAGTATTCCTCCGCTGGCGTTAAGTATTTCTATCTGCGAAGTGTTTTTTCTAAATAAAATGGGGGGAGGATGCCCACCGTTTGTAAAGTTAAAAATTACACCCGGATCTTTAGGATTAAAATGGAAATGCCCATAAACCGCGGTCAGGAAATGTGTTGTCATATTATTGAGCAGGCTGGAGTTAAGACGGTTCATAAACTCTCCGGGTTTTAGCCCGTACTGGCGGCAGGTCCTGTCCGCAAAGGCTTTGACAAGGGCCAGGAACAGAGCCGCTGAAACCCCATGACCCATTATATCTCCCAGAAATACACCGAGGCCCCCTTCCCTGAAAAGCGTAAATGAGAAATAATCTCCGCCGACCGTTTCAAGCGGCATATACCTGTAATCTATTTTCAATCTCTCAAAATGGGGTATATGTGCGGGAAGGAGAGCATTCTGTATAAGCTGTGCATTTTTAAGGTCCTGCTCAATCATCGCCGATCTGCGCCTGAGTTCTTTTTCACTTCTGAGCAGTGCTTCTTCGATCGATTTGCCGGAGCAAAAAGCAGTAATAAAGGATTCACCGCTGTTTTCCGTTCCGAGAACCAGGATATCGGAATCGCCGTTCTTTATTTTATCCAGGGCCTCCGAATAGTTTTTAACCTTTTCCACCTTTCTTATTCTGTCGGTTAATGGAGGCA
>Ga0187770_10000297_pt1 | contig 24461 bp, 26 predicted proteins | sample 0116_SJ02_MP02_2_FD_133154 | JGI IMG/M metagenome (GOLD analysis project Ga0187770, IMG submission 133154) | Tropical peat soil microbial communities from peatlands in Department of Meta, Colombia - 0116_SJ02_MP02_20_MG | ecosystem: Environmental > Terrestrial > Soil > Wetlands > Peat | place...
CTTGCCCAAGTACTCGTACCAGTAATCTCCCCAAAACTCGTGCCAGGTAATGACTAGGGGTATACTCTTCAGTAGCGAAATGACCCTCGAAGGAAAGCAGTGTAAATACGGAAATTGATTGCAGTCAATGATATCAAGGTCTTGCTTAAAAATGGGGCGCAAACTGCCTGCAAATCTCGCTGCTTCTCGAAAAGACCGGCGCTCTCCCGCATAAAGGCTGAGCGGTTTGCACACGCCATGGAGGTGAATTCCGTCCAACTCGATATCGTTCTTTCCTTTCCACCACTTCACGCCAAAGATGTGTACTTCGTCATTTGTGGCAAGACGCTTTGCCATTTCGTAGATACGCTTCTCAGCCCCGCCCTTCACGAAAGGATAGACAACATCTGAAACATAGCCAATGTTCATTTTGGTGCTTATCGCCGTCGCAGGTTCGTCAGTATGATATCAGCTAGCAAACCGAAAAGCGTTATCTGTAAGCCGGTCAAAATGAGCAAGACGGAGAGAATCGCAGCTGCTATGCGCGTTACGATGCCGGTGTGGATGTAGTCGATAAGTATAGTTGTGCCATAGCCGAGGCCTACGAGCATGAGCGCGAGACCAATGGGCAAAAAAATAACGAGTGGATTGTAGTCCCGGACGAGGCGAACCGTGATAGACACGATGCTAAACGCGTCCCTGAACGGGTCCAGCTTCGCATGGCCGACTCTGGCCCTGTACCTTATGGGGACCTCGGTAATAGCGAGATCTTCTTTTTGTGCCTCGATGATCATTTCGCTCGCGAACGGCATGTTAGGCGATTGAAGTTTTAGACGATCGAGTGCAGAGCGTCTTATGGCACGCATTCCTGATTGAGAATCAGTCACGCGTACGTGATACAGAGATCGTAGGAGGGCGGTTAGCATTCTGTTGCCGAGTGCGTTTCTCCGACTCATAGCCCCTTTATCCATAAGAGCGAATCGAGTTCCTATCACAACGTCAGCGCCGTCGTTGATGGGCTGAAGCAGCTTCGGAATGTCGTACGGATCGTAGGTATAGTCGCCATCCAGAATGACGACTACCTCAGTATCTTCGGATATGTGTTTGAATCCTGTAATGTACGCGTCTCCATACCCTGTTCCGGTCTGATGGATTACCTTTGCTCCAAGCTCTGCCGCGCGCGTGGCTGTCTCGTCTCTTGACTTATCGACCACGATCACTTCCACACTGTACCGTTGTAGCGCGTCAAGGACATCATGAAGAACGTCAGCAATGGCTGGCTCATTCATCGTCGGGATAATTACAGATATCTTCATAGGCTGCGAGATAACATAGGCGCGCTATGCTTGATTTTATTCTATAATCTTGGCGTGAAAAGGTAAAGTTATCTATCTGCATATGGTTAATTCTTATTGATTTAAACAACGTTTCATTGACCACATTGCGCTGAACTGACCCTGAACAACAATCCAAACGGCCGATGAATACGCCTCGCGTAAGAACCACGATCCTTTAGCAAGAGCGATGACCTCGATTTATGTAGAAACATACGGCTGTACGCTAAACCAAAGCGAAAGCGAAGAGCTCATGCTTCAGCTAAATAACCACAAGATGGTAGAATCGACCGAGGATGCCCGTGTGGTCGTTCTAAATACGTGTATGGTTATCGAGACGACTGAAAAAAAGATCTTACGACGGATAAGCACTCTATATCCGCAGTTAGGCGAGCGAACGCTCATTATCACGGGCTGCATGGCAGGGCCATTTGGGGATCGGCTCCACGCTTTGTACCCAGCATTGAAAACTATGCGGATCAGTGGCGTGGCCTCTTACATAGACGCTCATTTCTCGCGTAGCGCCCCATCTGCGCGGAGACCAAGCATCACAGCTAAAGTAAAGATCGCTCAGGGATGTGGGGGAAGCTGCAGCTATTGCATCGTGAAGCTCATCAGGGGTCCTGTGAAGAGTCGAAGCATCGAAACCATCACCAGGGATGTGGAACAGAGGGTTCAAAATGGTGTGAAGCAAGTCTTCCTGACTGCGCAGGACGGGGGAGCTTACGGGTTAGATCAGGGCCACCGATTACCCGACCTTGTCGAAGCGCTATGCGAAATTGAACACGACTTCAAACTCCGCGTTGGAATGATGAACGTGTCCTCGATTCTTGATATTGAAGAGGATCTCTTGAAAGCGTATACGCATCCTCGGGTATTCAGATTCGTGCACTTGCCGGTGCAGTCGGGTTCCGATCGGATTTTGGAGCTCATGGAAAGAGGGCATACGGTGTTCGACTTCAAGCACATTGTCTCGAGCTTCCGTCAAGAATTTAGAGACGTCACTGTATCGACCGACTTCATTGTTGGCTTCCCGACTGAAACGGCTCAGGATTTTCGGGCCACGCTGGACCTACTGCGAGAAGTTGCGCCGCTCAAAGTGAACATCACACGTTTTTCGCGACGAGAGGGAACTGAGGCACTCTTTTTGAGGCCCGTGACCGGCAGAGTACAGAAAGACCGGTCGCGAATGCTGACAGCGGAGCATCACCGCGTTGCCCGCAAGCGAAACCGTGCGTGCATAGGGAAGAGCTACAGTGCGATGGCAGTGGAGAGAGGCAAGAACGGAAGCACAATCTTATATAACGACAACTATCGGCCGATAGTTGTGCCATGCAAGTTAGCTCTTGGGGTCTTCTATGCAGTGTGCGTGACTGGAGTCACGCCTACGTATTTAATAGGCAGCCTTAATTGATTCGTTTTGAAAAATAAGCTCGCGGCCAAGTTATTTTTCGCAAAAAGCAATAGGATTTTATACCATAAGGTAATCTATGGTGTGGTATGCAACGGCCACGATACCAACTGAGAATCGACTGGATTACGTTTGCCTTAATATTTGTCATCTCATTGATTCTGTACTTGATCCCGTACCTCCACGAGCTGCTGATTATAGTCGTTATAGCTGCGATCTTGTACACGTTCGTCAAAAGTCTATACTAGCCCAAGGCCTTCTTTGCGGCGAACGCCCCCTATTATGGGCTTTTTTAGCTTTAAAGACCGCGTGAACTCCCGTGAAGGCAGCGCGTGTCACTCTAGCAAAACCGCCACACAACCGTGATTTGAAACCGAGGACTGCTAAACATGCGACTTCTGCTAATGCACGTTGACTACATTGAGTACCAGGTCACGAAGGCAAGCAAGTACGCTGAAGATACGGAAGATTCACGCAAACAGGCACGAATGGAGGAGGCTTTAGTCGCCTTTGTCGCCGCAGAACGCGGTGACGAGACGAGTCTTGACGACGTGGCAGTCGATGCAGCGAATGCAATAGCTGACGTTGCGACTAAGGTAGCCACGAAGCGGGTTATGATCTATCCCTACGCTCATTTGAGTTCCGAGTTGGCGTCACCCGAGGCTGCTTTGAACGTCCTGGTGGAGATTGAATCTCTGCTCGTCGGCTTTGAAGTGCTGAGTGCACCGTTCGGATGGTACAAATCGTTCAGTTTGAAGTGTAAGGGGCATCCTCTTGCTGAGCTATCCAGATCTATTCAGCCAGAGGCAAAACTTGAGAAAAAGACAGTTGAAAGCGAATTCTACGTACTTGAGCCCAGCGGTACGATAACTCCGGCGACCGCGTTTCACTCGACGGACGCTGAATTCAAGGACATTCTTAGTTATGAACTGGGGCAACACGCTCTCTACAGCACGGAAGCGGAGTTGCCGCATATTAAGCTAATGAAAGAGAAGGAGCTCGTTGAGTACGAGCCGTTGTCAGACGCAGGACACCTCAAGTGGCTGCCGAAAGGAAAGCTAGTACGTGATCTCCTCATCGATTATTCTTATCTCCTCTCGGTGAACTACGGCGCGATGCCGGTCGAGACGCCGGTTATGTATGACCTGTCCAGTAGAGCGGTCAGTGAACACGCGAGCAAGTTTGGTGAGCGACAATATCGGCTGAAAGCGGGCGCACGCGAAATGATGCTCAGATTCGCTGCCTGCTTTGGTATGTTCAGCATGATGCACCAGATGCATTTGACCGAAAAAGATCTGCCGCTAAAACTGTACGAGCTGTCGACTTATTCTTTCAGGTATGAGCAGCGGGGCGAATTGACTGGTCTCAAGCGCCAACGGGCTTTTACGATGCCTGACATGCACACCGCTTGCCGGGACATGAGCGAAGCCAAGCGTTTCTTCATGGAGCAGCTGAGACTCGGGTTCAAATCGGGGACGGATCTCGACGTGAAATATCAGGCTATATTTCGGAGCACAAAGGCGTTTTATAAGGACAACAAAAAATGGGTAGAGCAGATCGCTCGTGAGTTTAAGCGCCCCTTCTTGGTAGAACTCTTGTCGGAGCGCGTTCATTACTGGGTTTGTAAGTGCGATCTCGCTGCTTTGGATACTTCGCGGAAACCAATCGAATGCCCGACCGTCCAAATTGACGTGGAGAGCGCGGAGCGGTTCGACATCAAGTACTATACCGAAACGGGAGAACACTGGCCCATTATCCTGCACACGTCCCCGACGGGCGGGATAGAGCGCGTACTCTGCGCGATCCTCGAAACGCAGGCGCTCGAGAAAGTGCCGGCCCTTCCGGTGTGGCTCGCTCCAACGCAGGTGAGGATCATTTCTGTCTCGGAAAAGCATCTTCAATATGCGCGAGAGATTGCAACCGAGATCAGAAATGCGAAAATACGCGTTGACATCGACGACCGCGATGAGTCAGTAAGCAAGAAAGTCGCCTCTGCCGGAAGAGAATGGGTGCCCTACGTCGCTGTTATCGGGGAAAAAGAGGAGCAGAGGAAAAGCCTCGCTGTGACCGTACGCTTTTCGGGGCAAAAAGAGCCGATGGCTGTCAATGAGCTGATCGCTCACGTGCGCCAAGAACTCAAGCAAATGCCATATCGGCCACTAACATTACCCGAAATGCTCTCGCAGCGACCAAAATTTGTCTGAATGAACGCGAGATTTGTCCCTCCTTTCACAGTCGGATGAAGTCAGTTCGTCTTTGCATTTTTTGGAGCTAGACCTCAGAATGCATCATCCTGTGCGTAGCTCCTTCCCAGCTTCAGCGCGATTTCTGCCTTTTTCAACTCACGCCCAAGATACGCTGCGTGGGATGCTGTCGATACGAGCTCAAGCTCAAAAATAGCATCAAGCAAACCTTTTGCGGAATTGCCTCGTACGGTAATTCCCGTGTCGTGCCTCGCAACGATCATTCCGCCTCTAAAACCGATCACGAAATTGCCGGCTGGGTCAGGCGCCCATTTCGCTGTGTCAAAATCCTTAGCGTCGAGGACGTTCGTGCTGGTGATTCGATACTCCGGTCGCCGCCTACGCTCTTTCAATACGAGAAGATCAATGCCTAGATCTTTTGGTGGGCTTTTTCGATACTGTGCGAGCTGCATCATCTGAGCCGCTGTCTTCAGCTCCTTAACGCTGCCCGTTGCCTTGTCACTGTGCTCAGGAGTAAAAAGCACGCTAACCCCCAGCTCCATTGCCAGACCGGCAAGCAGGGCGTTAGCGCCTATCGAGTCGGCTTCCATAAGCTCAACGATGTTGCCGACGCCGAGAAACAGCGGCACCTTGCTGACCGATCTGACGCGGTGGTACTCGGCGAGCGAGGTGGAGGCGCCACTGCCTATCGGGTATAGGACAGGATCGGCGATAATTTTGCTGATGCCAAAAGTCCGCGCGAGAGCTACGGTAGAGCAAACATCGCCGTTTTCCGGCAACACCACAACTGCAAGGTCTTTTCTTGCGACTGTGGGTCCTATCTCGGCGGCGTTTTCTCCCGTAAGTGAGAGAATGAGTTCAGCGCCTGAATCTATTCCAGCGCAGATAAGCTCTGGATCGAGACTGTCTATGCTGAGGGGGACGTTGTACTCGTCGGTTACCGCGCTGACCTCAGCAAAGGTGCGGCTCACATCGCGCTTTGCGGTTCCGAGAGGTATGCCGACGTCGATGATATCAGCCCCGTTGCGTATATGCTGCAAAGCAATGCGCTTAGCATCTGCGACCGGGGCGTTGATTATCTCTCCGAGCACCTTCATTCGAGAGTTTCCTCCAATTTTGAGGTCTCGAATTTTGAAATTATAAGCCGCCGATGTTTCTAGCTGCGTCAATAGGTTCAGGGCGTCACTTCTACGCTTTTCGCGAATGATACGGTCAGCTGGCTCGTTAAGCGACAGCATGGATTGATCGAGTGACGCAAGCACCAAGCCGAGATCATAGGCCTGTTTTGGGCCTAAAGCAATTTTCACGCTCAGCTCGTCAGCAAGCGCCCCGAAGTCAGCGGGATTAGCAGAGCCGGGAATCAAGATCACATCGTGCTTGTGACCATGCCACCTTGAGAACTCGACGTACGCCTCCCTTAAGAGGGGAGGGGTCATTAGCGCCGCAATATCTACATCTAGAACCAACACATCTGCGGCTGCGCCTACGGCTTCTCTAACGACTTGTTCGGCGCAGCGACCGGTCGCTACAAGCACTCGTTCTATGGGTTCTCGCCTGTAACAACATTCTTAATATGCTATATCACAATTACTGATGGTATGAGGTTTGATCTGCACATTCATTCACATTTTTCTCCTGACTCAAACAGCTCTGTCGAAGCGATACTTAGGCAGGCCCAAGAAGCCGGTCTCGACGGACTCGCGATTACTGATCATAATTCTGTGCAATCTTTCTTTGATGCAGTGAGGCTTACGGAGGATCTGGGACTGAATCTCATCATAATACCTGGCGCTGAGATCTCAACAGCGGAGGGTCATTTGATCACGCTCGGAAATCACACTCTTGTGCCCCCCGGTCTATCTACTTCTGAAACCAGCAAACGCGCTCACGACGGCCATGGGATAGTCGTGGCGGCACATCCATTCGAATTATTCAGAAAGGGCATCCGTAGTTTGCGCAATAAGAGGATAGACGCTGTCGAAGCGTTTAATTCACGGCGCCTTCTTGGCGTCTCTAATTATCTCGCGACTCGTTCAGCTGCGAAACTGAACCTTGGAGTCACTGGCGGAAGTGATTCTCATAACGTTGAGACGGTTGGTTTTGGGTATACTGAAGTAGATGCTGCGAGCGGCGTCACAGTGCAGGACATACTAGGCGCCATACGGGCTGGCAGGTCTACAGCCAGCGGCCGCGTATCACCGCGTCTCCGGTCGGCGAGTTATTCATTTAAGGCGCGGGTCTTGAATAATAGGAATAGCCGTTAAATTATCCCCAACAAAAACATCGAATTGGGCGCTTGGCACGGACGTGCGGGTCACATAGTTGCCCAAAGTGCCTCCTCAAGCTGATGAGGGCTGTCAAGAACCGTGATTCCTTCTGAATCTCTTAGGGTTCGGACGTTGTTCTTGTCGATGTCGCGGACGACGAGGTCCACCGTCCCATCTTGGATCGCGTCATAATCGCACACGTCTTTGCATACACCGCAGCCGTTGCATTTGAGGTAGTCGATTTGGTCGTCAATCGCATCGTTTGGGCAAGCCTGAGCGCATTCTCGGCACTGAGTGCAAAGATCTCTGTTTATGAAGTAAGGCACAGGACTCTTAACGCTACCTTCAATGTCGACAGGAACGATGAAAACCAGAACCCCGCCTTTCACGGCGTGCGCGACCGCATTAGTAATGAGTGAATCAGCAATGCCGTGAGCTATTTTGGCTACCGTATTGGACGTAGCCGGCGACACAAACAATGCTTCATAGATGCCGCGCGAGAAGCGGCCCGTTTTTGGGTAGCTCCATCCTTGTTCGCGTTCGAGTATGACCTCCTCCATGTACCCTCCCGGTGAAACTCGATCCAAGTACTGAAAAAGGCCGTAGACCCGTGCAACCTCCTCTGCAGCCCGCGAGACAAATGAAGTCACAGCCACGCGGTCGCGGTAGGCTTCCTTTGCCTCGACGAACAAGTCAAACGTTTCGCGTAAATGATGCCCAGCGCCTGTAATGCCCCACGCGATTCTTGCCATAGCTCACTCAATCGTTCTGACCTTAATTCTGCTGTTTAGATATCGCTTGTCCAAGATATTTTTTTAGGAGCTTAAATGCTTCAAATTCGCGCCTTCCACCGCACTTAGTTACGATATTCTCACAGTGGGTAATTCGCTCGAGGTAGGCTGGGTCTTTAAGAGTCTGATAACGTGTTGCGTTAATTGTTGCTTCAAGCACAGCGCAAAAAGCCCTGTTCACAGGGATTATTGGTCGCTGCAGGATAACAGATCTCACAGGCTGGAGCTCTACTACGGCGCTTTTTTGAGTCGGTTTTTCCAGAATAGAGCACGTGAATTCTACCCATGCATACGCTGCCTTTAGGACAGGCGCCGTCTCATCGGGGGAAAAAAAGTCAGGATCGAGATCCTCAAAGGCAGTTTTCACGTAAATCAGCGGATCCGCAACAAAGTTGGCAACCAACTGAAGGTTTTTCTTAATGTTTAAAAAGGTGTGACTGTCTTTGTAAACGGAAATGTAGAGGGAGCCGCGATTTATGACGCCCATAGGAGCGGCGTTGGGCTGGCCATTGCGCGTCGTTCCTATAACTTCTGAGATCCCTTCGTGAAATTGCACTTCCATCAGTACCGGAAGCCTCCTAAGAGCACGACAAATAACGATCCAATCACGAGATCTGCTGTCGTCCCGGGGTTTATGTGCCGCGCGATAAGCTCTTTGTCGAGCTCATCGGCATCGTCCTGTTTTAACGCGTCAGCAGCTTTTGCCGAAATCTCAAGGGCAACATCAGTGCTGAATTTTTTTGCTATGAGTGTATCGGGGAACTCGCTGAGGAGTTGAAGAAACAAGTGCACAATGGAATTCTTGACAGTGAACCCCGATTCACTGTAGTGCCTCATCAATTCGGCGCCGTAAAAGGTGCGAGGAAATCCTTCAGTCCATTCCTTTGCTATGGTGTCGTTTGGGCTCGATATTTGCATAACGTCCCAAAGGGTCAGATTTTGTTGCTGAATCGCTTGCACTGAGGACGCGTCATTCACGTCAAGATAGTGATGCTGTCCAACGCAGACGTGGACGCTCCGAAAAGATTCATAGAATCGGATCGCATCAGCGCTCGAAGTCTGCTTGACGACGCGGACGATGTTAGTCCTGAGTTGGGATATCGTGCTGCTTTTCCGTGCCGCCGCACATAATGGGATCAGCAGCAGGATTGCGCCAAAGTGACAATTCCCAGCATTCTGCCAGGTGGTACTTGCTTGAACCGCATCGAGAATCAGACCGCCCATCTGATGCCGAGCTGACGCTGCTTTTTTAAACACAGCAAAAGTGCCGACTGCGGATGCAAGAAAATGTTCGTAAGTTACATCTGCAAAGTCATGCGTTCGGTCTACATTGCCCGGCTTTGGCGTCGCTGACACCTCGAGCAACATTGCTAACTCGGCACAACCGGCTATGAAGTCTGGGTCGTACATGGTGAGAAGCTTAGTCGAGGTCTCGACAGCTGAGAAATCTCTCTGCAAGTTGCTTTTTGAGTTGCATGTACTCAACGTCGGAAAAACCTAGGTCGTGCAGAGTGCTATCTCTCCAGGGGCAAGGCCTAGTGATTTTGCAGCACCATACCATGCTGCCGAAGCACGTACCCGGTCCCGCCCCTAGCGTTGTGTCATTGAAGCTCTCCTTGATTTGGACGTACTCTTCGTTCGAGATCCCTGCTCTTTTCAGAACATAGCGCAGTGGACACTCCTTTACTGGCATGCAACAGTACGCTAACCCCCGCAGGTCCCCTCCGGCGCAAATGTGTTTTGGCGCATTGTACCAGCCAACTGCTTCTTGATATGACTGAACTTCAGTCAGGATTTTGTCAAAAGCGGCGTTGTCGGCCACAGCGGCACGGGCGACTGAGACATAATCCGCCCCCATCGAGAACATCTTGTGGGCGCTGGCGTAGTCCACGATCGAATTGTTTGCGATGATTTTGAGCGCCGTAGCATCCCTAATTTTCTTAACCAACGCTGGTCCAAAATCCATAGTGTCGACATGAATCGCGTCGGCGCCGGCTTTGTCTATAGCCTTTGCGAGCTCTATGTCTGCAACAACGCCTGCGCGTACCTTCACCGACAGAGGCACGTCTGTTTGTTTGATCTCCCGTATCCATTCGCTGAGCTTGTTGAGGTCGCGCGTGAGACATTGGCCGGCGCCAACAGCTTCCATTTCAGGCTGTCTGCAGTGGGCGTTTAGTTCGAGAATTGCCCCTTTTTGATGAATCAACTCGGCGATCGCGATCAGTGGCTCCAGCGTAGTTGACCGAGCATTAATACCGGCTTTCATTTTGATTGTGCTCATGACTCCGAGCTCGTTTTCGATCACAGGTGTCGGTTCGTCGTAAGCGAATTCGCTTCGTCCCTTTTTGACTAGCTCTTTAGCTGCTTCGATGGTTGCCGCGTCAAGGTTGTATCCACCGAGAATTGCTAGTCCAACGCCGCGCGAGATAGCAAACGAGCTGTTAGTTAGCCCAGCCATCGAAGCGAGAACTAAAGGATTAGGGATGCAGACATCGCCGATCGTCAGTTGAAAGGCTACTTGAGACACGATGAAACCTCTGTGCGTACCAAGACTCACTCGCTGCGCTGAAATAGGCAAGTAATAATACGGATGTTCAATATTGTATTTTGCTGCTATTTAATTTTGTTTTTCAGACGCCGACTATCCTTAATATATGACCTCAACTTTGGGGTGCAAGTGCTCGCATGATCTCCACCGCCAGTTTTTTGCTTTGCTCTATGCCGTACATGATTGTATCCGCGCGGAGCAGTTTAATATCGCCCGGTAAATCGCTTTGCAAAATGTCGTCGCGAAGGTCAACGATCAAGACGTCCAAGAAGTCGCGATAGAACTCCGCGACTCCTAAAGAGTTAACCGGAAGTCCGCTCGATTCCATAAACTTTCCCGCAGGTCCGCTTATTGGCTCCCCCCGTATTATTGGACTAACCGCAATAACAAATCGGTCTTTAAGGACTTGTCGCATGCCGGTTACCTCAAGAATAGGCCCTATGCTCGATATCGGATTTGAAGGTCCAATCACAACGGAGCGATGTTCATCTAGTGCAGTTTCTACTTCTTTGGTCATTTTGCCGGCCCGGCACCTCACCTGCGAAACGCTCGGTGCTTGTTGATATTTCACTAGAAAATCTTGGATATGCATCTCGCCGTTGTCCGTTACGATCGTTGTAGGCACGAAATCGTCTGTCATCGGAAGGACTCTGGCAGATAATTCGAACGAAGCGCACATCGCAAGGGTTGCATCAGTTAGCGTTGCCCCTCGTCGCAGAAGGTCGCTGCGAAAAATATGAATAGCTCTGTCAAGCTCGCCTATGATGAGCGCTTCTTTGTGTCCTAAGCTAGCTAGTCTTTCGTGAGTACGGAAGGTATCACCGTTGATACCCCACCACCGTTCGCTCACAATTCCCGCTGCGGTGTAGATAACTGTGTCAACGTCCGGACAAACAAGATTTCCCGAGATCCAGATATCATCTCCAGTATTAGCAATGACTGTCACTTGAGCGCCAGAACAATAGAAAAGCAGCCCGCGAAGCAGCTTAGGGCTACCGGTTCCGCCCGATAGGAGTAGCAATGTTCTTCCCTGACGTTTCAGTGAGCTTTTCTAGAATAAATGGGTATGTCATGCGCATCGCGAACTGTCTTGTTTGGGGACTAGGAAGAGGCGAACAAGGAATGGATGAGCGGTGCCATGCTGCGGCGTGATCGGCCGCGAAACTCTTTCGAGCTAGACGCAGATGCTAGTAGCAGTCTGAACCGTTGCGCCCGTGCAGGCGACAAACCCAAAAGCTTTAAGACTGAGAGCACGACAGAATTAGAGGTGGTGTGGCCGTAGCCGCCTGATTGTCGCCTTGCTTAAGCATTTGATTTGCCAAAAACTGTCATCGGGAGTAGATATTTGTCTCGTGGTCACGTTGTTTTTACGAGGAATGCGGGCTCAGCAGATTTGCGGGTCGATGCAACTCGCGTGGGAAAAGACTTACTCGTCACGTTGGTGGGGGGAAAAGCGCACGTGGGCGCCGTTGCGCTGGGCGGATTTCAAAGGAGGTCGTTTGCTTCGGTATTAACCGTTCCAAATCATCGCGATGACATTATCGCTAAAGAAGCCGCTTTGCGAATTTCGAAGGAATTGCGGCGGAACTGCGTCGTGGTTGTCGGGATTCATGTGCACGATGCATCTGAAGGGCAAGTCGTAGAGATTGTTGATGCATCATTTTTGCTTGTTGATGAACTTATCGAGGCTCTCAAATGACGATAATAGTTGCTATTACCGGGGCGAGTGGAGTGCAGTACGGCGTTCGGCTGCTGGAGGCTCTGAATCGCCTCGGCGTTGACACACAGCTCGTTGTGACCAAAAGTGGCCAGCAGCTTATAGACATAGAGACTAACTACAGCTTGAACTACGTCACGTCGCTAGTCAACCGCACGTACGACGAAATGGACCTCGCTGCGCCTATTGCAAGCGGTTCCCACATCAGTAACGGCATGGTGATAATTCCGTGCAGCGTGAAGACGCTTGGAAGTATCGCACACGGCGTTTCTTCTAACCTCGTAACGCGCGCGGCAGATGTATGTTTGAAGGAACATAGGAAGCTCATATTGGTTGTACGCGAAACGCCTTTGAGCGGGATTCATTTGAGCAACATGCTGAAGTTGTCGCAATGTGGGGCTGTAATAGTCCCCGCCAGTCCGGGGTTTTACACGCGTCCGACTACGATCGAAGAGCTCATTGACGCTCTGGTTGCCCGGGTGCTCGACCTGTTGCAGGTTGACCATTCGGTGTCGCCACGCTGGGGTGACTAAATGAGACGCTTCATTCAGCATTTAAAGGACTCGGGACAACTAGAAGTCATAACTAAGCCCGTTTCGCCGATATTGCAAGCGCCGCGGCTAGCCCGAGGACGAGGACCGGTTCTGTTTGAACGCATTGACGGCTCCCAAGCCATCGTAAACCTCTTGGCCTCGCGCGCGTTACTCGCCCAAGCGCTCAACGTCGACGAACGAGGACTCATGCATAAGCTTTTGAGTACGGCAGCAACGGGAAAGACGGTAATGCAAGATCTTGCGTGGGACTTAGAACGCACTCCGGATCTGAGCAAGTTACCTGTAATGAAGTTTTTCGAGCGTGATGGCGGACCGTACATCACTGCAGGCGTCGTGGTGGCAAAATATGGTCACAGAATAAATGCGTCAGTTCATCGCATGATGGTCATTGGCAAAACTTCGTTAGCCGTGAGGCTTGTGCCGCCGCGCCACACGTATCTGATGTATAAAGCATCTGCAAAAAAAGCCGAGCCTCTGAATATCGCCGTTGCCATAGGCGTCGATCCTGTCACGCTATTTGCAACCACAACGAGACTCCCGTGTGGCCTCGAATTCAACTATGCGGCCGCACTGAAGGGAACGGCCCAGACCCTCATTGAATGTGAAAACGGGATCCCTGTCCCGCCAAGCGAAATAGTCTTGGAGGGACAAATAAGCCCAACGACAACTACAAATGAAGGCCCTTTTGTGGATCTTACGGGTACTTATGACGTCGTTCGACCTGAACCGGTTATCGAAGTAACGAGAATGGTGTCGGCTAGAGACCCTATCTATCACACCATATTGCCAGCAGGCGCCGAACACGCGGTTTTGATGGGCATTCCGTATGAACCGCAGATCTACAATGCGTGCAAAAACGTGACCAAAGTGAAGAATGTAGTATTAACGGCAGGAGGACGGCACTATCTGCACGCTGTTATACAGATAGAGAAACAGACTAAGGGGGATGCAAAAAATGTGATCATGGCCGCGTTTGCAGCTCACACGAGTTTGAAACACGTTGTAGTGGTCGATGAGGACATTGATGTCTATGACACTGATGACATAGAATTTGCAATTGCCACCCGCGTCAAAGGCGATTTAGATGTTATGGTTATCCCAAACGTTCGTGGATCGTCCCTCGACCCGCGTACTGGAAGCGACGGCACGACAACGAAGGTCGGCGTCGATGCCACCGCACCGCTGGTCGATCACTGGAAGTTCGAGAGGGTCCGTTGAGACGCGTTTTTCCGGTTTCCGCTCGGCGTTTCTGGACGCAGCGCACGAGCGCACAAGCGAATTGCGCGGCGTATGAAAAACCTTAAGATTTACTAAACTTAGTCCTAGTTGTGCGAACGAGGCTCGCTCTTGAAGGCCAAACTGCTGTTTTAGTGCCGCTCTTGGATCCAAACGCGTCGTACCCCCCATCATCGGCACCGGTGTTCTACAATCCACGAATGGAGTTAAGCCGAGACATAAGCGTTGCGTGCACGCAGACGTTTGCCGATAATCAACGCGATAATAGCGGGCTTAGGTATCTAGATGCGCTCGCGGGTTGTGGCATACGAGGTCTCAGAGTTGCGAACGAGGCGCAGGTCGAGGTCACGGTCAATGATTATAACCTCACAGCTTATGAGCTGATCAAGAAGAACGCGAAAAGACTGCAGCAGAACGTCAAGGTGGAGCACCGTGATGCGAACGCTTTGATGTCAGAAGCTAGGTTCAACGTAATAGATATAGACCCGTTCGGCTCCCCAGCCCCTTTTGTTGACGCAGCGTGCAGGTCAGCTAGCAAGATGCTGTGTGTGACCGCGACGGACACGGGCCCTCTAAGTGGCGCTCATTTTAGTGCCGGCGTGAGGAGGTATTCGGCACTTCCTATGAACACAGAGTATCACGCTGAGACAGGGATAAGAATACTCATTGGTGCAATCATTCGAGAGCTAGTCAAATATGATAAATCTGCCACGCCAGTCCTCGCACACGCAACCGAGCACTACTATCGAGCTTATTTGCTTCTCGATCGCGGCGCCGAGCTTGCCAATGCGTGTGTCAGGTCGATGGGATTCATAGCGCACTGTTTTGCTTGCGGACATCGCTATGTGCTCTCCGGGCTGTTTTCTACCTGGCACTCCGACTGTGCGTTTTGCGGTGCAAAACTTGCCGTGGCCGGACCTCTCTGGCTTGGGACTCTACACGATCAAAAATTCTGCGAGCAAGTTCTCGAAAACATTGAGACCGGTATTTTTGGCACCAAGATGCAGGCCGCGAAAATCGTAACGCTGTGCCTAAATGAGCTTGATACGGTAACGTTTTTTGATTATCACAAGCTCCTGAAAGAACTCAGGTGTCCACCGGTTCCTATTGAAACGCTCGTAAGCGGACTGCGCACCATCGGTTGTCGCGCATCGAGAACTCACTTTTCAGGCACGTCGATCAAGACGGACGCTGATACAAACACGTTGAAGCGAGTGCTGCTCGATTTGAGCTGTGAGAGCGAAAAATCCCGACTTAATCACGGTTGAGCATAAAATCGCAACGGTCCTTTTGAAGACGGCGGCGACAATACTCGGGAGAACTGACAAGAAACTTGCTAAGCTCTGATCCCGCTGCCAGCAGTCACATTCCCAAAGTCTTGCGAATGACTTGAGTAAAGACAAGCGAGCAAACTAGGTACCAAATAAGCCAAACCGGAAAACCGAAGATGATACCTTGAGTGTACGGCAGAGTTCCAAAATAGGGTAAACTGATCGTAGTCGACACCTTGATCGGCCAAGAACTTGCTTGCGACATTGTGTAACTTAGCCAGCCAAAAAGCGGCAGCGAGATGATCAGTATGTATGGCATAGGCCTCATAGTCTGTGCTTGAACGTCCATGCTAAGCTCCATCACTTCAGCACGTTCTTTCTCGAGCTTTTTCAGTTTGCCTTTGTCTCCGGCCAGTTGGGCCTCACGGTAGACCTTCTGAAATTCCCTCATCTTTGCTTGAGACTGTTTTAACTGCTTTTGATCGACGAAGCGGTTTAGCAGCAAAGACGAATAAGAGCCTGTGATGACCGAAAGCAAAAGGATTGTGATGAAGAGGGGAACGTAGAGGGTGGTAACCAAGCCCCCAAGGACATAGTTCATGGCTTGACCAACGGGATTTCGCAAAAAAGCGTATGCTACTGTCATCACCAAATAAATGAGTAAGAGCCTCGTCATCACGCCAGTGGTGCTTTTTTGTGCCATTACTCGCAGACGTCAGAACGTCGTTCAGAAAAAAATCTTTTTTGGGTCCGTAGCTGCAATACAACGACTATTTTCCGATACGTGAATAAATAGTTTTACGTCAGTAACTTGTGGATTGAACCTCCCGTGACTTTGGCACAGGTTGCCCAATCCTCAACGACTCAGCTTGTCAAGCGCTTTTTGAGGGTCTATAACGCTTAGCTACTATGTATGTTTCGGCGCTTTGCTTTCGAGATGCTCGCGGGTTAAACGCTTTGGCAAATTGAAAATACGCGCTTACCTCGCGCGTGAACGCGTCAAAGAGGTCCCCTTGGAAAACTTTTACCACGAAATTGCCGCCGGGTTTCAGAACACATTTGGTGATTTCTAAGGCGCAGGCTGAAAGGTCGATTGATCGCGCGTGATCTAGGCTCCATGCACCAGTTAGGTTCGGAGCAGCATCTGATATGACGACATCTACAGCATTTACAATCTCTTGTATTTTAGTCACAACTTCGGGGGAAGTTATGTCGCCTCGAATAGGCGTCACCCCCGGCAGCGGAGCGATCTGCTGTCGATCAACGGCTATCGCAGACGCTTCTAAATGGCGGATCACTTGGAGCCATCCGCCTGGGGCGACACCCAAATCAACGACCACATCTCCGCGTCGTATTATGTGGTACCGTTCTTGAATTTCCAGCAGTTTGAAAGAAGCTCGTGATCGGTATCCTTCCGACTTCGCCCGCCTGTAGTAATAGTCCTTTCGCCGTTTCTCGAGGCTTTTCATTCTAGTTGATAGGGCGCGCGCAGAATAAAAAGCATTATGGGCAGCTAGACGGCTTTTATATACCACTCTACTAATAGACAAGTGTAACAACACGAAAGATGAAGCACTTAAGAAACGTCGCAGCCAGCACGGACCGATCTATGTGGATAGAGCTTGATGGGTGGCAAGCAAAGCTCCGATTTTCAGCGTGCCATTTCATTCCAGATCACCCGAAATGCGGGCGCTTGCACGGTCATACATATGCAATGAGTGCGAGGATCGTCGGCGCGCAGATTCACGATTTTGTAATGGACTTTGAGGACCTCAAAAAAGATGTTGCAGAGATCTGTGAAGCTCTCGATCATAAGATTCTGCTCGCATCTCGAGATGCGGATGTCCAGATACAGACCACCCGCGATGGAGCTATCTCAGTGACGGTTGGCCAATGCGGGAAGCGTTACTGCTTCCCGAGAGAGGATGTAGTTATGCTTCCCATCAATTCGGCGAGCGCTGAAGATCTTTGTTGCTTCCTCCTCGACGAGCTGTGTAGCAAGCTTGACCTTAGCACGATAACAGAAGTCAGCGTCCGTTTAGATGAGGGTTTAGGGCAAGGCGCAGGTAGCGTTCGGTACTTTCCCTACGAGAGAAGCGACTCGGGGCTCAGTTGAACCCTGCTTTCCGTTTTTTGCTCTGCCAAGGCAGACCGTTTTGCGACCTAATTCTGAACAACAAAGATATAAAGTTATGAGCAGACATATACGGTGTTTAGACGGTTACAAGGGAGCGGATCATGTTTAAAGCTGATATTCTCGGAGAGACTTTGAAGGACGGCATCGAAGCATTGACTATCATCGTTGATGAAGCGCGGGTACATCTGAGCAAAGACGGCCTGTACGCGAGAAACGCGGATCCATCCTATGTGGCAATGGTACAATTTGAATTGTCTGCCAAAGCTTTTGAAAACTATGAAACTGACGATGAGGTTGTCACACTGGATCTCAAGAAAATGCAGGGCATCCTTGAGCTAGCCAATCGTACTGATGTCATTCGAATTGTTGTCGACGAGAACCGCATGGCCTTGTCATTCGGCGATCTTAAGTATACAATCGCACTCCTAAGTCCCTACTCGATAAAGAAGGAGCCCAAAGTGCCAAAAATTGAGTCTGCTGCCCACGTGGTCATCACGGGAAAAGAGTTTCGGTGGGCGGTGAAAGCAGCAGGCAAAGTCAGCGACAATATCGCCCTTGGGTGCACTGACACTGACTTTTTTATGGAGGCTCTCGGCGACGCTGATACTATGCGTCTTGAGCTTTCAAAAGACCAGCTTATCGACGTATCGCGCACAGATGGCAAAGCAGATGAAATAAGATCACTTTTTAGTCTTGAATTCTTGCTTGAAATGTCCAAAGCAGTCGGAAAAGCTTCTGAAGTCTCCCTCGACATGGGCAAGAATATTCCACTCAAGATTGGATTTGATTTTGCCGACGGCAACGGTGCTGTCTCGTATCTCTTGGCGCCGCGCATCGAACAAGAATGAAACTTAAACGCGGTCGCACCAAGCCGACGCTACAAGCATGGACGAATATCTAGCTCTTTTTCCATACACAGCTGCGGCAGCACGTTACGTAGAAGCATCCGGAAGGACCTTTGATTCTCTCTTGACCGCCGGAGAGTTTTCGGACAGTGTCCTCAACAAAAGCGTTCAGCGAGTGGCACGAGCGATCGACAGCGACGTCCATTCAAAGCCGGTCGAGCGTGAAGATGATGAAATTGAGCTCTTCTCTTACGTTATGGGAAGGGCGTTAGTCTCGTGCATTCGCGAAGCTCTGCTGGTTCAGAGATATGCAAATGCGGAAGCCCACGACGCATTTATCAAGTTGCGGAACGCCGGCGAGCAACTTCAGGATGAGTACATTGCAAGGATGCTGGGCGACTTTGGAATGCCCGTGCCGGCAGACAACAATATTTTTGAGCTGCATTTCACGGACTTGATCAAGTATACGGGCAGGTTAAGAGGGCCACAGTGGCGCCTCGTTAACCTGATGAACAGAGGTCAGGTACGACTTGCAAAAAACGAGATGATCCAGGTTTTAGCCGAGGCTGTCAGGCTGAAGGTGCTACGCGGGCTGCCACTAAAACTCAGCAGCAAAATGTGCGAAGAACTAGCGTCTTACACCTCACCCTTGAAAAAAGCGATCTCTGTAGCGGCGTCGCGCCCTGCCGATTCCGGTCCTGTGATTTTGGAAGCGTGCCCCCCCTGCATTAAAGCGTTGCTTTCGCAAGTAAAAGCTGGACAGAACCTCTCACATCCCGCTCGATTCGCGTTGACATCCTTTTTAGCGAATATAGGCATGAAAGCCGAGGAGATCGTGAATATCTATCAGACGTCTCCAGATTTCGACTATGAACTTACGCGTTATCAGGTTGATCACATAAAGGGAGCGTCCGGGAAAGACTACATCCCTCCCGGATGTTCTACGATGGAGACCTACGGTAATTGCACGGAGACTGCTGGCCTTTGCAAACGCGTCTCTCATCCGCTCTCGTATTACCGAGCGCGACTTAAGCCTCAGTGAGACAACTGGTGATCCTATAACGAAGAAGAGCAGAGCTGTGGCCGTTCATGAGTTACTAAAAAGAGAGGTGGCCGCATCCCGCATCGCCTCGCGGTCAGGTGCTAACGCGTGAACCCAGAAACGAAAGCTTTCCTCCAGAGAAAATTTGGCGACTACTATCGTGAGGCTGCAGTTGGGCTCCCTCCGCAGTTTAATAAACGAGAATGGGCGTTTGTTCTTTTTGACTCAAGTTATCCGAAGCTTGTAATGCGTCGCCACAAAGCTTTTGGCTCGCAGAAGGAAGTGCGCGCATATTTGGGCGCAGTCGCACCGGCTCACGTGTACCATTCAACGGCGTATTATGCGTATCCGAGCGCAACACGCATGCAAGACAAGAAGTGGGAAGGCGCGGACATAATCTTCGATCTCGATGCGGATAAGCTCTTGACTAAGTCTGTGCCTACGTATACGGACCTGCTTCAAGAAGTGAAAGATGAAACCACTAAACTGTTAGATTTCCTGATGAAAGATTTCGGTTTGGACGAGGAGGACTTCAGCATCGTATTTTCGGGTGGTCGTGGTTACCACGTCCATTTGCGGGAAAAGAAACTGGCTACGCTCGGTAGCCATGAACGGCGAGAGGTTGTGAATTATTTGACCGGGACGGGCCTTGAGGCAGAGTATCTGCTGAAGCGGTCGAGCAAAACTGCAACCCGCGGGGACACCAGTTGTTGGGAGATAAGAATAAAGACGTGGATTGACGAGTATTTCAACTGGATAGGCGGACTTGACGCAAAAATTGCGATAAATGAGCTTGCATCTGTCAAGGCTATCGGCAAGCGGCGCGCCAAAGAAATTGTAGGCACATTGTCGCAAGACGCATCGATTCAACCTTTGGTAGAGTCAAAGCTGATTCCGCTAAACGTGTGGAAAAGCTTAATCAGAGAAGCTATCTCGCAGTTGAAGGTTCGCATCGATGTGCCGGTCACCGCGGACATAAAGAGACTGATTCGGCTGCCCACGTCGTTGCACGGCGGCTCGGGCCTTCAGGTCACACCTTTGACTCTCGATCGTTTCCGTCGCTTTGCACCGCTGAATGACGCGGTCGTCTTCGGCGACAATTCGGTTTCGGTCAGGATTCTCATGCCGGCTACGACTGAGATTATGGGTGAAACTATTAAGGTTGATCAAAGTACAACAGAGCTACCGGAACACACGGCCGTTTATCTCATGGCGCGAGGGCTTGCCGAATATGAATCTCGACGACTTAAAAGTGATTAGAAACGACGAGCGCCGCTCGCGACGATTGACGCAATTAAAGAATGGCTTCTATTCAGAGTTTAAAGAATACCTGGATTCACTCAAAAAAAGCGATGATCCGCAAAAAAAAGATGAGCTCGAAAACGCTCTGCAGGTTGCAGACGCAATTTACGATAAACGCGCTGCGAAAATAATCAAGTTGGCAGCGCTCGCGGCAAAAGGGCATACGGAGGAAGCATCGCTGACTGACGCCGAAGCCGAGGTCTACGATTCGGTTTACAAGGTATTTACATATTATCGGGACCGCGTACTCGGACAAAAAGAATTAGACGCCGCTGTCGCGCCGGCAATCGGGCCCGGGCTATTAAATGAAAACCGTCGTGCTAGTTTTGCATTGCCCAAACAGGAATCGGATCGCGTTGAGCTTGCCGCTACGAGCATTAAACAGCCTTTGAAGAAAGGATTGGCACTTCAGCCCTTGATTGCCTACAATGAAGAAGCGGAGGACAGTACAGACGAAAACGAGGGCCCGCGTGGCGACGAAAGCACTTTAATACAAGAACGCGGGAATATGAGATATCTTCGAGTGCGAGTGTTGTCAGACATTCCCACGTTCATAGGACTGGATGGCGAAAACTACAAACTTGGGGAAGGCGACTCGGTTCTGTTGCCCGAGGGGAATGCTCGCGCGTTGTGCGATCGCCATATGGGTATCATGGTCGGTGATAAACTTGAAGATGCCAAAGAAGATTAGGTCAATATGCCCGGTGTGTCGAAAGCACACAACTCACGAAATTGAGAAGGTGCGAAAAGGGCGCGCATCATCGTTAACGTGGATTGCGCGCCAAAAAAAACGGCGCAGCGGCATTGGTAATCTCGGCAAATTTTCCAAGGTTCCAGGTGGAGATAAACCAACTAAGCGCATCAACGTTCGCTACCGCTGTACCGAATGTAACAAAGCGCATACGAGGAGAGGATTCAGAGTATCGAAGTTCGAGTTAGTGGAGGTGTAAGTGGTGAGCAAATTCTTGCGCGTAAGATGTGCGGACTGTGAGAATATCCAGATTGTTTTCGGGAATGCGTCTTCGGTAGTAAACTGCATAGTCTGTGGGAGAACTCTTGTCGAGCCGCGCGGCGGGAGGGCAGAGATAAGGACACAAATACTTGAGGTCTTATGAGAAAAGCCTGGCCAGAAATCGGAGACTTAGTCGTTTGTACAGTGGTTAACGTAGTCGACTTTGGAGCATTTGTCCAACTCGACGAGTACGACAAGAAGGAAGGGCTGATTCACATCTCCGAAGTTGCGTCTGGGTGGGTAAAGTACATAAGAGATCACGTAAGGGAAGGTCAAAAGATCGTGTGCAAGGTCCTGAACGTTGATCCGAGTCGTAGCCACATAGATCTCTCGTTCAAGGACGTTAATGAGCACCAGAGACGCTCAAAAATTCAGGAATGGAAGAGCGAACAAAAAGCCAAAAAGTGGCTAGAATTTGTAGCCGACGCTACGGGGGCGGACAAGGATGCGCTCTATGATCAACTCTCTGACAAATTCGACGGTCTTTACTATGTCTTTGAGGACGCAGCCTTGCGGGGCCCAGAAGCTCTAGAAGGACTTCAGCCCGAGGTTGCTGCTCAAATTGCACTCGTTGCTAAGGAGAACGTAAAAATACCTTACGTATACATCACAGGCTACGTAGATCTGACATGTCCTCAACCGAACGGGATAGACGTTATCAAACGTGCGCTGAAAGCCGCCATGAAATCCGAAGATGACGACATTCGCTTCAACGTGAGTTACGTCGGAGCGCCTCGTTACCGCATAATGATAGTCGCTCTCGATTATAAGATCGCAGAAAACGCGATGAAGAAAGCGGCTAACGCATCTATAGACGTGGTAGTGAAGGCCGGCGGCACAGGAAAGTTTCATAGAGAACTTCAATCATCATAATACGGCCTAACCATCTCACCAACCGAAGATGAAGCTTCGAAAATGCCATGGGTACACACTAGAGGAAAAATGCCGGACGTGCGGACAACCAACTGTGGCAGCGCGCCCAGCGAAATTCTCACCGGAGGATCGTTACGGCAGATATCGGAGAATGCTCAAGCGCGAGAAAACTGCACGATCAAAGTAAGAGCTTAAAGCGTGAAGAATTTTTTAACAAGTGGGATCTAGATGGAGCGAATAGAAGTCAAGAAAATCACGGACGTGAAATTGAAAAAACCGATTCTGGTCGAGGGATTGCCAGGAATTGGACATGTGGGAAAGCTCGTAGCTGAGCACATGATTGACGAACTTGGCGCGAAAAAAATCGTCGAAGTGTACTCCTCACATTTTCCCCCGCAGGTGATCGTGCTTGCTGATGGCTCAGTCAGAATGGTTAGAAGCGAATTATATGCGGTCAACAGCGGCACGCAGGATCTGCTAATCCTCGTCGGTGATCATCAAAGCGCGACAAACGAAGGGCACTACGAGCTGACTAGTGTGTACCTAGACCTAGCCAAAGAAAACGGCGTGAAAAGGATCTACACACTTGGCGGCTACGGTCTCGGACAGCTTGTCGAGAAACCCGCGGTCTTGGGGGCGGTGAACAACTTGGCGCTGGTTAAAGAAATGAAAGGATACGGCGTGGTTTTCAAAGAGAACGAGCCAGGAGGGGGCATCGTAGGCGCTTCTGGATTGTTGCTGGGGCTTGGCGGTCTTATGGGCATTGACGGGATCTGTTTGATGGGCGAAACATCTGGTTACTTGGTCGATCCAAAGAGCGCCCAGGCTGTATTGAGAGTCCTCTGTAAGGCGTTGAAAACTGACATTAACATGCAAGCGCTTGAAGACCGCGCAAAAGAAATGGAAAAAATTGTTGCTCGACTCAGGGAAATGGAGCAAACGGGGATGCACGAAGTGGCGAGCGAGGAGGATCTCCGTTACATACGGTAAGAATTTCGCCAGTCGAGCGTCGACGTTTTGCGCTTCTTGCTACGCACTCTTTGCTCGCCAATGCAGCTAGGAGGGGGTTAACCGTGATTCAAGTCAATATTGAGAAATGTGGACATTGTGGCGCCTGTGTATCAGTGTGCCCGACCAATTCGATAATGCTCATCGAGTCATGCCTCGAAATTGCCGAAAGTTGTACGGCGTGCGAAACGTGTATCACAATATGCCCCGTCGGCGCGCTCTTCGTTTCCTGAACAGCGAGGCGTAAGTATGAAAAGCGAATACGATATCATAGTAGTGGGCGCGGGACCTGCAGGAGCTTTCGCTGCGGCGACCGCCGCACCCGAATGTGATGTTCTTTTAATCGAAAAGCGCCAAGAAATCGGCGATCCCGTTCGTTGCGCCGAAGGCATATCAAAAGTGGGGCTCTCGAAATTTCTACGACCCCAGAAAAGGTGGATCGCGAACAAAGTAGCCAGCGCCCGCATATTTGCGCCTGATGGAACGAGATTGGACGTTTCAGAAGAACTCGCGGGTCCTGAGGTAGGCTATGTGCTCGAGCGTAAGATTTTTGATCGAGACCTTGCGAAGCGTGCAGCTCGCGCAGGAGCCGATGTGGTAGTCAGGACGCGCGCGACCGGGGTCATCTCAGAACATGGGTTCATTCGTGGCATCGAGGCTCGGCATTTAGGCGAATCGCTTGAAATCCGTGCATCTGTTGTCATCGCGGCCGATGGCATCGAGTCACAAGTCGGCCGCTGGGCCGGCATAAACACCACGCTTCGGCCAAAAGATCTCGAAAGTTGCGCACAGTACCTTATGGCCAATGTCGATTTGCTAGACGACTGCTGCGATTTTTATCTCGGTTCAGCAGCTCCGGGGGGCTACGCTTGGGCATTCCCGAAGGGACTACAAGCAGCAAATATCGGGCTTGGTGTCCAAGCGAGCAAA
>Ga0187770_10000298_pt1 | contig 24448 bp, 24 predicted proteins | sample 0116_SJ02_MP02_2_FD_133154 | JGI IMG/M metagenome (GOLD analysis project Ga0187770, IMG submission 133154) | Tropical peat soil microbial communities from peatlands in Department of Meta, Colombia - 0116_SJ02_MP02_20_MG | ecosystem: Environmental > Terrestrial > Soil > Wetlands > Peat | place...
CTTCTCCTCGCCCCGTGTGATTTCGGCAAATCCGAATTTCCCTATTTCCCTGACTCCGCAGATGTCGAAGCTGCGGCAACCGACTTCAGTTTTTAAGACTTCCGACACTGAAGGTGAAACAAGCTCCCCGCTGACGAACCTCTTGACTGGAAGGCCCCCGTCCAGCTCTGCTTCTATCATGAGGGCCCTCCCTTTGGCCTTCGCCGAGGCCCTATACACTGTCTTCACAGTGGGCCTATTATGAGGCCTGTCGAAGCGGACGGCGGCTCTCCTGAACCTCGACTTCAGCTCTGCCAGCCCCTCGGCGCTCACCTTGGAAGCTGCTGTCGCCTTGATTCTAGTGACGAACCGAAAGGCGGGCAGGCGGGTTGGCTTCGACGGCAGGGTCCTCCCAGAAGAAACAGACACAAGCCCCCCTCCGAGCCTCGCGCCGAACTTCCTTGGGAACGTCCTTCTCCTCGGGTTCTTCACTTCGGCTACGAATGGCCTCCCAGGTGGATAGACCCTGCTCTCCACGTCCTCACTCCCCAGCCACGTGAAGGTCATCTTCTGACTCCCGCTAAAATCGGCTAGCTTCGCCCGCAGTGCTCCTTCGACGCTGGGCTTCCAATCGAAGCCAGTATTGTGGCACTTCGCGCACCCAGCGCCGCGGCACTGCTCACAGAAGGACCTGCGCTGCGAAACCCCGGCGGGCTTGGTGTACCTCCCGTAGTAGAACACGGGTATAGCGGTGACAGACACCTCCCCCGAACCGAAATCTGCCAGCAAAGTCAGGTCGGGCCTCTGTCGGTTGACGCGCTTCCTCAGCCAGTCCGAGACCTGGGCAGACACCAGTCTAGCGGCCTGAATCTTGATGGTCTCCTTTCCCTTCAGCTTCAGCTCCGACCTCAGCTCGTCTTCCCTTTCCTGGACCCCCTCCGGGACGGTCACGCCCACGGTGAAGGTTCGGAACTGGTAGCGCCTTGCCCCCTTGGCGGCCACCTCTGCCATCCTCCCAGTCGTGTCCATCATGCCCTTGCAAACAAAGCACCCTCCTCCTTGGACGATTTCGAAAGGCATGGGTTCCGAACCCTGCCGCTCGGCGCACTTCTTGCAGAGCCGGTAGGTCTGCAGGGCCAGAGGCACCCTACTGTTCGCCCATCCGACGCATCATCTGCCGGAGCTCCCTTCCCTTGCTCGTCTTGACCAGGGTCTTCATCTGCTTGTACCTAGACAGTAGCTCTCTGACGTCTTTTTCGCTGCGCCCCGAACCCTTCGCTATGCGCTTGAGTCGTGACGAGTTGATCATCTCCGGGTCCGTCTTCTCCTCGCCGGTCATCGACTGGATGATTGACTTGTAGACCCTTACCCTGTCCTCTGCCTTGTCCAATTCCTTGACGTCAACCTGCCCCGAGATACCGGGGATGTGCTCCAGGACCTTCTTCAGGGAGCCAAACTTCTTCATCTGCTCGAACTGAACCAGGAGGTCGTTCATCGTCATCTTCCCGGACATCATGCGCTGGGTCATCTTCTCGTCCACGACGACCTCGGCGTCCCTCACCATCTCCATGAGGGACTTCAGATCCCCCATGCCCAAGAGGCGCCCCACGAACCTGGTGGGCACGAACTCCTCTAGGTCGTCGATCCTCTCGCCCGTGCCGATGAAGAATGTCTTTGCGCCCGTCGCCGCGGACGCGGCCAGCGCCCCGCCCCCCTTTGCCGCGCCGTCTAGCTTGGTAACGATTATCCCACCCACTGGTGCCGCCTGGTGGAACGCCAGCGCCTGGTTGTAGCACTGCTGTCCGATGGTCCCGTCGATGACCAGCACGGTGTAATCAGGCTTCACCGCGCTCACCACATCCTTCATCTCCTGCAGGAGCCCCTTCTCCTCCTTGTGCCTCCCCGCCGTATCTATAATCACCAGATTCTTCGCCCCCTCCAAGTGCTTCTTCCCCTCCCTCGCGATTTTCACCGAATCCTTCTCTTTTTCGTCGCTGTACATCTCTACGCCCGACGATGCAACCAGGGTCTTCAGCTGGGCGACAGCCCCCGGCCTGAACGTGTCTGCTGCGACCACCCCGACCTTGAACCCACGCTTAGTGTAGAGCCGGGCCAGTTTCGCAGTCGTCGTCGTCTTGCCGGAGCCCTGGACGCCCAGCATGACGAGGACGTTTGTCTTGTCCTTACTGAGCTGGAGGCCTCCTTCGCCGCCCAGGAGCCGGGCCAACTCTTCATAGAGAATCGAGACTATCTGATCCTTCTTTGTAACCCCAGCGGGACCCTTTTCTTCTAGGGCGCGCTTCTGGACCCTATCGGTGACCTCCAACGCTATCCTGACGTTGACGTCTGACTGGATCAGGGCCCTCTGCAGGTCACGCACAAACTCCTTCGTGACCTTCTCGTCGACCACGTTGGACCCAACGAGCTTCTTCACTGCCGCCTGCAGACCCTCTCTCAGTGAATCAAGCATCGAAATTCCGACCTAGCTTCGTCTATTTAATACCTTGAGACCGGACCACATCTCAGTGAACTGAAAACGCGCGTCGGCACACTATTCTCGGGAGGCAAGGACAGCACCTACTCCGCTTGGCTCGCCTCAAAGAGGGACGAACTCTCCTGCCTGATCACCCTCTTCCCCAGGTCCGAGATGTCGTACATGTTCCACTTCCCCAATCTGAAATGGACAGCGCTGCAGGCAGAATCCATCGGCGTCCCCCTCCTCACGGAGGAGACGGAAGGGATCAAGGAAGAGGAGTTGGCGGACTTGGAGCGCGCTCTCGCAAATGCGAAGAGCAAGTTCAGTCTGGAGGGGATTTACACTGGTGCCCTCGCCAGCGTCTACCAGAAGACAAGGGTCGAGAGAGTCTGCGGCCGCCTGTCGCTGGAGTGCATCTCCCCGCTGTGGGGTGCTGACCCCGACGCACACCTGCGCCGTCTCGTCTCAGAAGGTTTTGCCGTGATTGTCGTGAGCGTATCCGCCCTCGGACTGGACCAGACCTGGCTCGGGAGGGCGCTCGATGAGTCGAGCATCGACGAGCTTATTGCCCTGGCGAGGAAGTTCAGGTTCCACGTTGGGCTCGAAGGGGGTGAAGGGGAGACCTTCGTCTTGGACGCTCCCTTCTTCTCAAAGCGGATTGAGATTCTGGCGTCGGAGAAGCACTGGAGGGGGGACTCGGGCTATCTGGAGATCACAGATGCCGCTCTCGTCCCAAAGGCTACGAGGGAGGGGGCGGCCTAGTCCCGAGGACCAAATCAAGGGTCATTGGCTGCCCTCCCCTGATAATGTGTAACACGAGGGTCTGACCCGGCAGGCAGTACTCGGCAAGATAGGTGGACAGGGCGTCAGTGTTGATCATCTTGGTGCCGTTGATCGACACTATGATGTCTCCGCCTATCAGGTAGGTCGACCCTTGCACCGTGACCGTCTGGGTGCCTGCCACGAGACCCGCCTTCTGCGCAGGGCCTCCGCTGGTAAGACTCTCGATGAGCACCCCATAGGTGTAATTTGTCTTCTGGAGCTGGGCCAGCTGGTAATTCATGTCGGCTCCGGATATCCCCATGTAGGCATGCATGTTATAGTTCCCAATCATCACGAGCGAATTCAACTCCCTGAGTATCGTGTCTGCCGGGATCGCGAAACCTACGCCCTGGGAGCTCACGACTGTCGCCGTCGTAATTCCAATCACGGCCCCGTTTGCATTGAGGAGAGGTCCTCCAGAGTTCCCTGGATTGATCTGAGCGCTGAACTGGATTACATTGGCTATGGAGAAGTTCCCTGCCAGAGATTCGGCTATCGTCCTCCCGAGCTGGCTCACTATGCCGACGGTCATGGACCCTGAAAGCCCGAAGGGGTTCCCTATGGCGGCCACTGGCTGGCCGACCACGAGCGTCGACGAGCTGACGACTGTAAGTGGGTGGAACTCCGAGGCCGGAGCCGTCAATTTCAGCACTGCGAGGTCGCTGTATCCATCACTCCCGACCACCGTCGCAGGGTAGGCATCCCCGTCCTGGAAAGTGACTGTGATTCCGCTGACACCCCTGACGACGTGGTAGTTTGTCACTATGTAATTGGACCCTGAGAAGTTGATGACGAACCCCGACCCCAGAATCGTCGAGTTGACGCCTCCAGAAGACGTCGTGCCCTGGACTGTCACGACCCCGACCGAGTCCGCTTGGTAGATCTTCACAGTATCCAGCCCCAAGACAGTCCCGTTGGAGATCTGGGTCTTCGACGCGAGTTCGTTCTGCAGCTGGGCGTTCTGGCTTTCAAGCGAGTTGATCAGAGACTGATCGGAGAGAGTGGTAGTTGTGGTGGTGGTCTCACCTGGACGCAGATATGACACGGCCGCGTAGGTTCCCAAGATGGCGACTACCACTACGACGAAGAGGGCTCCCCAGTACTTCGCCCCCGGTCCCTTCTGTACCTCCATTTCTGAACCGGGCTCGATGGAGCCTGCACAAAAACCTATACGGCGACGACTGGTTTCCCAAGGACAAATATCACAGCAACGACGATGTTGCTAGTTTACGGCTTTGTCCGGTTCGGGAACAACCTAGCCTTACTTGGGCCGCCAGAGTGATTTGTTTCCACGCATGTGGACTCACCATCTATCATAGTGAACAACGTCCGCCCATGGGCGTCTTCCCCGCTTTAGCGATGAAGATCTGACATCTTCTGCACCATGCCCGACGGAGATGACACCCACTGGATGGAAATAAGTGGGGATACCGAGTAGGTCCTTCACACCCTTCACGTCGAACACCCCCGAAAACGCTGCTGCGAGTCCAGCATCCACGGCAGCGAGCAGAATCACCATGCAGCTCGCGCCGATGTCGAAGAACCAGTATGGGGTCGGCCAGTCTATCTCCTTTCCTTCCTCGTCCAGCTTGTCAGGCTCGTTGTATCTATCGTGGTACAACTTCTCGCTGACGCAGGCGACGACGGCCACAGGGGCCTCGGAGATCCATTTGTGGAACCCTGCGGTGCTGTAGTCCTCCTCCCCCTGAAGCTTGGCGAGCTTCTTCTTCACCTCGGCTTCGGTGACGACCACATAGGCGCACCCCTGGCTGAACCCTGCGCTTGGGGAGTGCTGGGCCAGCTCGAGCACCTTGTTGATCGTGTCCAGCGGGACCGGCTCGCCGGTGAAGTGTCTGACCATGCGGCGCCGGCGCACGGCCTTTTGAAATTCCACGGCGCCTAAACTGACGGTAGCCTTGTTATCGATTGCGGACGACCGCACAGTCGAACCGTCGTCAAGCCTCGGGCAGAACCCATAACAAGTCGCAACCCCTGAATGGATTCTAAGATCTCCTAAGGGCTTCGACTGGGTTCATTCTCGATGCCCTCCAGGCCGGAAGCAGGCCCCCAACGACGCCAACCGCGATGGCCAGCACCACTGCCAATGCTATTATCTCCGGTGTAATGGCAGGGGTGATAGAGAGGGTGGTGGAGGCTGCGGCTGGGGCAGCGCTGGAAGCCGCCCCCCTCCCCGCGAAACTAGTAGTAAAGGCGCCGACACCTCCTGCTCCAAGCCCCAAAGTGGACCGGCTAAGGAGGTTGATAATCAGATAGGAGAGTCCTACCCCTGTCACGGCCCCCAGCGCCCCCCCAGCAAGCCCCACAACCAGCGCTTCGGCGATGAAGGTGAGCATTATCCCCTTGCTGCTGGTTCCGAGGGCCTTCAATATCCCGATTTCCTTGGTCCTTTCGACCACCGACGTCAGCATGGTAGTCATGATCCCGATGAAGGCCACCAGAACCGAAGTCGCAGCCACCGCCTCTAGGAGGGTCGTCGTCCCCGCGGTCACCGACTGGATAGCGGACGTTAGCGAGCTGACGCTCGTGGCCCTAATGGTGTCGCCATAAATGTTGTCGATCTCAGTTATGACGTTGCTGACGTCTGATGCGCTCGACGCCACCACCATTATCCCGGAGTAGCTGTCGCTGTGGAGTATTAGCTGGCCGGTCGAAAGGGGAACGAAGACCGATGTGTCTGGATCAATCCCGAATCCCTGGCCGAAGCTAGAGTAGACTCCGTCGACAACGAAGGACCGCTGGGTCGTTGTGCTGCCTCCAGACGCAGAGAAAGAACCACCGCCGAATGCAACCCCTCCGCCACCGAATGTGAATGCGGACCTTCCCACATTTGTGAGGGTAACGACCTGCCCCACGGAAACGTTGCTAGCCCCCTGGATGTCAGGGTGGGCCACAGAATACCCAATCACCGCGCCCACCTGGTTAGAAGGGGAAGGGACTGACCCAGAGAGAAGAGTGAGAGTAGGGAGTACCTTCTCAAGCTGGGTCAGATCCGTCGCAATTACAGTAACCCCCACCGTCTCCCCTCCCTGGGCGGTCTGGCCTCCTATCGAGTCATAAGCCAGGGCTTGGGAGACCCCCGGTAGGTTCTGCATTGTGGAGACATCGTCGGTAGTGAGAGTAGTCCCCCTCCCCGCCGGGCTGACAAGGATCGTGGTCGCGCCGAGGCTGGAGAATCGCCCGGAGGCTGCGTTGCTGTATCCCTGAGTTGCCCCGACAAGGGCAACGATGGTAGCAGGACCTATCATTATGCCAATAACGATGAGCACCGCCTTGAGTTTCCTTTCAGTCAGGGCCTTTGTAGAAAACCTTAGCAGGTCAGTGGCTCTCAAGCACCCGTCACCGGCAGGTCAGATGACTCCCTTGTCCTCCTTCTCTTCGTATTCGGAGGGTGATGCCTTCATCTTGCCTCTTCTTATGTAGAGGAAACCCACTACAGCCATGACAACCAGCGCGGCAATTACCCCCAACTCAAGGATTGTGAAAAGGTCGACTCCGGACGAGGAACCGGCGGACGAGGAACTGGATCCAGTGGGCGATTCGGGAGCCAGTGTCGTTTGAATTGTAGAGTTGTAGGTTCCTACGATACTTAGGCTGTCTTTGAACGCGACGTTCACCAGGATCTTGGCGTTCAGGGCTGAACGACTTGGAGTATAGGGGAGGGTCAAGCTGAAGGGAACAGGAGTGTTAGGGTCTATCTCACCCACATAGTCAGCCTGGCTTGTTCCCCTGACCCCACTTACGGAGCCTGTCACGCTGGCATAGTAGGCACTCGAAAACCCTTCGTTGAGTATCTCGCCGCTCACAGACAGCGTGGTGTTCCCCTGGGTGACCTGAGGAGACTGGATAACCAAATGTATCGTTCCAGTGAGGACAAGTCCTGAGGTGAAGGTTGTGCTCATTTCAGTTCCCGACTGGCCTAGGTATGTGATTGTCACGGATGCAGGATAATACCCTGGAGACGCGGAAGTGCTCGAGCCTACAAGCGCCTCGTAGGTCACAGATTCGCCGGACTGCAGGATGCTGTTCGGAACCGCATAACTAGAGTTTTGGAGTACGACCAACGGCGAGGAGACGCCCAGGGAAAGGACCGGGGAACTGAGAGAAGTCGTCCCCACATTCTCCACTTTGAAAGAGATTACTGATGGGGTCCCGGCACTAATCTCGTTTCTGACGGGAGAGACAGAAACGACGATACCAGGAAGAGAAGAGTTGGACCCAGTAGTATAGAACCCTACATTTTGCGTGTAGGAGCCTGGTACGCCCTGCCCGTTAACGTATGTGGTTGAGAAAGTGATTTCCAATGGAGAGTTCGCGATAGAATCAGACACATAGATCTCCATCGAGTTGGTAACAGAAGCGTTTGATTTCAGTTCGGAGACAGTAGGAAATTGGGTGAGCACACTCGCCTGCGCAGGGGAGGCCACCAACGTGTGAACTTGGAAAACAGGGCTGGTCCCAGTGTTGGTTAGGGTGAACGAAACATCGTTAGTCGTGCCCGGGACGAGAGAGTAATCCCCCGTTTGGAAGAAGAGTTGCGAGGCAGGCGCGGCGGAAACGTAGAACCCGACAGTCTGGCTAGTCGACCGTTGGTCGCCATATGAGTCCTCATAGGTCGCAAGAATCGAAAGCGAGAGCGCCGATCCAGAGGCCGAAGAGGGTACGTAAGCCTCGACGTTCACGGCGGTGGTATTGCCTGCCGCCAGGTACGGAATCTCCAGAAGAGGCGAAATGATACTGATACCTGAGGCTGAGACAGAAAGCGACAATAGGGAGGCGTTGCCAGATCCGCTATTTGTCACCAGAACGGGGATGTCGTCCACTTGCCCCGACAGCAGTGAAGGCGTTGAAGTGCTGAACTGGAGCTGAGGGTTCCCTTCGACGTAGACGCTTACTGTCAAGTTCTCCGGGAGGATGGTAGATCCTCCAGACGTCGGCAAGTACGCCCACAGGTTCAGGGAAAAGTTGTATGCCCCCAGCGAGATAGAGGGCGAAAGGAAAATGCCGCCGAAAGTCATTTGGAAGACTGAATTGGTCGAGACGCCAGTCGAGGTAGCCGCGAAAGTCTGATTGGTTCCGTCATAGAGACTGAAGCCAGTGGGGAGGGTCAAAAGGGCCTCGACGGAAGAGGCGCTTACAGGATACAGATATTGGAAGGTTACGGTCAAGGGTAGGTCCCTATCTCCCGGAGACGCTCCTATGGGGCTGGTTGGGGTTCCCCACGAGGTGTTCACGTCTCGGATGAAGGCGAGGAGGTTCGACCCAGAAGCGGCGGGGACGCTGACAATCACACCTGACGAAATTAGAAGCGCCATTGCGACGAGAGTCAGGGCTGTTTTTCTCAATTCAGGAGTTCCTCCCGTTCAATCTCGCCGTCCCGGATGGATATCAGCCTCTTTGCCTTCATCGCCACATCAGGGTTGTGGGTGATTATCACCACTGTCTTCCCGAACTCGACATTCAGCTGGCGCATGAATTCCATCATCACTTCGGTGTTCTTCGTGTCCAGGTTCCCGGTGGGCTCGTCAGCTAGGATTATCGCCGGGTCGTTCGCAAGAGCGCGAGCGACTGCCACCCTCTGCCTTTCTCCCCCGCTGAGCTTGTTCACGTTCCTATCTAATTTGGCGCCCAGTCCGAACCTGTCCAAGAGGGTCCTCGCCCTCCGCCGCCTTTCATCTCCCGGAATCCCTTCGATGAGAAGGGGAAGTTCCACGTTCTCCCCCGCAGACATACGCGAGATGAGGTTGAAGTCCTGAAACACGAACCCCAGTTTCTTGTTCCTGACCTTGGCAAGCTCGGCATTTGGGAGCTTCGAGATGTCTGTCCCGTTAATGAAGACCTTGCCGGCTGTGGGGCGGTCGAGGGCTCCAAGGAGGTTGAGCAGGGTGGTCTTTCCTGACCCCGAGGGCCCTATTATTGACACGAATTCCCCCTTCTCCACCCTGAAGTTGATGTTGTGAAGAGCCACGGTGGAGGCTGATCCGGAGCCATAGCGCTTGCCAAGATTCACAGCCTGAATCGAGGCGTCGCGACCACCAGTCACATACTGCTGGTCCATGCCTACCGCCCTATGCCGGCGCGCTGGCAGGCTTTGGCTGGGGCCGTATGAAGACCGAGAAGACCTCCAAAAGAAGCCCTGCTCCGACCAGAGCAACACCCGCCAGAGACTCTACTTCGTCAGTGGTCAGGCTCCCCCTGCCGCCAAAGGTTCCCGCAGGCCTGGTGAAGTTGAAGGGAAAAGTGCCCGTGAAGTTCCCGCTGAAACCGCCGGTTCGGGTGAAGGTTGTACCGGTGAAAGTGAAGGTCGTACCGGGTGCAGTTGTACCGGTCACTAGTCTCAGAGAAGGGTTGCCAATTATGACCAGAACGAGGCCTACGGCGATTAGAACAACGCTTCCTATGACCAGCCTGCTTACCAAGATTTTACAGAATTTCCAAAGTCAGATTGGTTAATATCTCGTTTCCAAGAACCATCCAGAATCATTAGAGATTTTGTCCATGATTGGACGGTCAGGTCCCGTCCTAGAACCTCACTTTGAGGGTCTAATCGAGGCTGAGGTAAAGGAAGATCGTGTAGGCGGCGATTGTGAACAGGTCAGCGGTTGAAAGATATGGACCGAATTCGAGGGCGTATCTCCCGACGTAGCCCAAGACCAGCGGGTACTGGAACAATGACTGTAGGAGAAGGGCTGACATCACGACGAGGATTCCGAGGGAGAACCTCGCACCGGTCTCCGCGTAGACCCCAAGGTACACAATCACGAGTGCCACTTGGAGGGCAATGATGACGGTGGAAAGGACCATGTGCACTATGATGAGGTTTCTGAATTGAGCGAAGGGAGGGAACGGGCCGAAGCCGAATGGCATGGGGATTAGGTATGACAACGCCACTCCCAGCAGTATTCCCACGGCCAGGACCATCGGAACCACTAGCCATGCAGGTCTCTTCATCTTCTGTTGCCCCGGCACCATACTCAAGTTTCTCTTACCCCCTTCGCCTTCCTAAGGATTGCCTCGAGGGTCGTCCAGTGAGCCTCCATGGAATCTGAGATGAAATACAGTTTCCCGTAGGCCTCCCCCTCGGTCACAATCAGGTGGTTTTGCTCCAGCACCTTTAGGTGGTGCCTGATAGTTGTGTAGTCCAGGTGCAGCGCCTCCGACAACTGCTGGGCATTCCTTGGCTGCTGCCTGATGGCAGAAAGGACGAGCTTCCTCGTCTTGCCTCCGGCACTCCCCGCGAACAACCACCATAGGAGCCGCTCGAAGGCGTCCAATTCACGAGTGACCACAAATGCTGGACGCAATAACGCTATCGTCGAGCGAGTTGGTCCGCCGTCGCCGGTTCGAGGTCGCGATCTAGGGGATGGGGTTACCACTAGTATGCACCGAGAACCACACTCGTGCTGATGTACGTGCCTGACCGGATGATACCCAGCTGGATGGTTTGCCCCGCCGTCGTGTTTTCTTCAAGGTAGCTTGCGAGACCGTCAGAGTCAACCACCCTGACGCCATTGATTGAGATGATGATATCCCCTCCCACGACGTAGCTCTGTCCCTCCACTGTGACGGTGTTCGTCCCACCATGGATTCCGGCCTTGTCTGCGGGGCCCCCGCTGACCACCGACTCGACCAAGACCCCATAGGTGACATTGGAGCCTGTCACTTGGGCCAGCTGGTATGTCATGTCAGCGGTGGTGGCAAGTCCGAGGTCAGGGTGAAGAGTGTAACCTCCGTTTGACACAAGCGAGGGAAGCTCTCGGGAAATGGTGCTTGCCGGTATGGCGAACCCAAGTCCTTCTGAATTGCTGGCTGTTGCGGTCGTAATGCCGACGACGTTCCCGTTTGAATCGAGGAGGGGTCCGCCGGAGTTGCCCGGGTTGATGGCAGCGCTGAACTGTATGACGTCGGGGATTGTAATCTGCGCATTCGTGGATTCTGTAATCGTCCTACCCACCTGGCTTACCAGGCCGCCTGTTACGGAACCTTGGAGACCGAAAGGACTTCCTATCGCGAAGACCGTCTCACCGACAACCACCACATTTGTCGATGCCAGAAGATTGAGCGGGCGGAACTCAGAGGCCGGTGCCGAGACGGTGAGCACAGCCAGATCCCTGTACTGATCCGTCCCCTTGACCGAGGCCGGGTAGGAGTTCCCATCGGAGAAAGTCACGGTGATGTTAGAAGTGCCAGCAACGACATGGTTGTTGGTGATGACATAGGGGGAGTTCTGATAATCAACGACGAACCCCGAGCCCTGAACACTCTCTATCGAGCTCAACTGACCGAAGAACGTGTTCTGGGTTATTAGTTCGTAGCTCTGGATGGTCACCACACTCACGCTGTACCTCGCGTAGAGGCTCCCCGCAGAGGACGCTGAAGTGTTGGAATCTGAACCGGCCCCTGACGCAATAAGCGATTGCAGGTTTGAGTTTGCCTGTTCTAGGTTGGTGACCTGCGACTTGAGTACGCTCACCTCGGATGAGAGGCTCCCCGACGTATCCCGAGGTGTGGTCTGGAAATACACACCAATTGAGGTGATTACCAGCGCCGCCACAACAAGGACAACGATAGCCGTCCTGTGCCCTGGGGGTTTCGCGTCCACGAGCGAACTTCGTTCCGGTTGTATTTAGTGAATTTCCGGAATCTCTCCCGAATCATTTGAAGATTTCCCCTTCATCTCTGTGTACCAAGTCAACGACCACTCGTTCATTAGACCAACACGCCTATATTCTGAAACACACCATAGAGTTCGCTCTAGATGAAGGGGTTTTCGGGAAGAGCCGTCTGAGACATCCAATGAAGAGCCAAACCATCGATAGAGCAGGATGGAGCCCAGATTCTTGGGCTCTAGTTCTTTCAGCCCCTGTGATGACGTAGGTCTTCGTCAGAACGGACTCAAGAAGCTGCCTGCCTCCTCATATCAAATTCGACACTATGAGCAGGTACCAAAACGGCCAATCATCACACGGCTTCGCCTTTCATCTACTCAATTCGCGCCCGAGCTCCAACACGCTTTCGACCAATAAATCGAAGTCAGAACGAATGGTCCTATAGTTTGTGTTTGCAACTCTGATTGCGAACCTTCCATTAATCCTGACGTTCGACGGCAGCCGAGACATGCACAGGGGAAGAGACGGCGCCCGTGCGAGCGGTCTGGGCACTGAGTGCCGTCTCTACTTTGTCACTTTTTCCTAGCGAGGGCCAATGCCTCGCCGTGAGCCTTTTTTGCCGCCGAAACCTCCGCCCGGAGTGCTTTCTTGGCCTCTTCGATTGCCGCCTTGTACTTCGTCCGGGCGGCGGTCCTGGCTTCCTTGAACGTCTTTCTCGCTAGTCCTCTTGCTTCCCTGTCGCTTTTCATGTTCTTCTTCCACCTCCTACCGATATTTGGAAAGGGCGTGCTGTTTACCTCTCCTCAAGTGCCATGGGGAGGACTCAACACCGACGTTGAATCCCACCAACGCATGGGGCACAAGGTCAGGTCAGGGAACAGAGCTGACAGCGCCCGCGTATGCCTGGTTCCAGAAGAAACCGAAGAGGTCTTCACACCATCTGTGGAAGGTCGATTCCTCGCTGGCGAACCCACGCATGAAATCCATTTGTCCGTCGCGATTCTGAAAGTAGACAGCGACCGTCTTCTCATTCATTGCCATGGTTAGATTCACCTTGGCCACCCTCGCAATCTGCAGAGTCCCACCTATCCTGGTTCTTAGGGTCTGAACAGTCTTGGAGTCGACGCTCTTCGGCAATATGAGCCGGAACGGGACCCCCGCGGGGTGCTCGTGTGGGTAAGCTTGACGCACATTCTGGTCCGCCATGATCCACACATACTTCTCGGCACCCTTTACGACCTCCTCGAGGTGGGCCATTGTTTCGTCAAGTTTGCTGATGCTTCTGTGACTCGACAGCTCGCCGAGCCTGTGGATGAATGACGCTGGTAGCGACGACACATCGTGCACAAGCAGGAAGTCCCTCTGCTCTTGGACGAACCTGAACGAAGGCAGGATGGCAAGCACGATTCTCCCAAAGGAGGTGATCCCGTACCTAGATTCCGAATCCTTCGAGACAAGTTTCGCTTCTGTGAGACGCTCCAATTGCCTGGATGCTTCCTGAACGGTCAGGGAGAGCTTACGGGCGACGTCGGACTGCCTCAGAGGCTGCGATTCCATTTCCGTGAGTATAGCCATTCTCTCATCGCTCGCAAGCTCGAAGAGCAACTCCGAGACACTCATTGAGGCGCCATCGAGATTGAACAACGTTGTTGAATTTTTAAGCTTGACTCAGAGGCTGGCTAATCTGGGTCCGGACCTCCCCCGTTCCCGTGGAAAAATGACACTCTACGAGAAGGCGCACTTCGAGGCCATCAGGTTTGTTCATGACACGCTCTTTGGGCATTTCATCAAGCCACACGAGTGGCTCGCGCAAAGCGGAATCACCGCCGGCCAGTATGTCCTCGAAGTCGGTTGCGGATCAGGGTTCTTCACGATTCCTGCCGCTGAGCTCGTGGGAGAAAGCGGGCACCTATGGGCACTGGATAACAATCCCGTCGCCGTCGACCACGTGAAGCGCAGAATCCTGCTACGGGGGATCTATAACGTCGACGTGGTGCTGGCTGACGCCCTCCATACAGGGCTACCGGACGGCAGCTTCAATGTAGCATTCCTCTATGGCGTCATTCATAATCTGTGGGGCCGAGCCGAGACGCTCCTCCCCGAGATGCACGACGTCTTGAAGACCGGTGGGATATTGTCCATCGCCAAGTCGCCAAGGATTGGGGAAGAGCGCATCATCAGAGGCGTGACAGAGACTGGCCTCTTTCGCCTCCTGCAAAAGACGAACCGGGTCATGAACTTCGAGAGACTCCAGGGGGCTGGACCATGATGGCCTCACCTCTTCCGACGACTCGTGCGACGAGAACACTCCTGGTCCTGACGGGAGTCGCGCTTCTCGTCAACTACGTCGAGACCATGGTCATTCCAGGGGTCCCGAAGATTCAGAGCGATTTCGGCACGACCGCGAATGTGGCTTCGTGGATCACCTCCGCCTATCTGATAGTCGGCAGTGCGGTCGCGCCCCTCTTCGGGAAGTTGGGGGACGTCTACGGCAGGAAGAGGATGTTCCTCGTCTCTCTCAGCTTCTACATGGTAGGGGTCGCGATGGCAGGCTTCTCCCCAACAATCTACTTCCTGATTTTCGCGAGAGCGTTGCAGGGGGTCGGAATAGCAATCTTACCCCTGGGTCTGGCGATTATCACTCAGGTCTTTCCGAGGGACAAGATTGCCACTGCCCAGGGTGTCATCAGTGGGACGTTCGCAATTGGCGCTGCTGCAGGGCTGATTTTCGGCTCGTACGTGGTCCAGAGCCTCGGCTGGCAGTACGCCTTCTATACGGCGCTCGCCGCCAGCGCAACGCTCTTTGCTGCCTCCACCAAATTGCTGCAGAGGGACTCGCCTTCAGGCAGCTCGAAGTCAGTAGACTACGTGGGGGCAGGCACGCTGATGTCGGGAATCAGCCTGCTACTGGTCTACATCACCGAAGGCCCATCTCTCGGCTGGTTGGGACAGGAGGAGCTCGCGTTCCTGTTATCCGGAATTCTGCTGACGTCGTTGTTCTTCCTCTACGAGAGTAGGAAGTCCAGCCCACTGATTCAACTCGGCTTGCTAAGGGTGAGGAACGTACTGGTCGCGAACCTCATGGGAATCCTGTCAGGGATTGCGCTATTCCTACTCTTCTTCGCAGTCGTCTACTATACCCAGCTGCCTTCAGGCTTCGGACTGGGCTTGGGAATTGCCGATTCCGGATGGACTCTGGCGCCGTCTGCTCTAGGCATGCTCGTCGGGGGTGCGGTCATCGGTAAGTTCATCCGGAAGTCTGGTCCTCGGCCTGCCTTGGTTCTGGGGGCGGCCCTCTCGGCCGTGGGGCTGGCAATGCTGATTCTCGCCAGAACCACCGCCTACTTCGTCGCGATAGACAGCGCCGTCGCTCTGACCGGAATCGAGTTTCTGATTGTCCCCATAGTGAACATGATCGCGATTTCCCTACCGAGAGAGACCACTGCCGTCGGACTCGGAATGAACACGATGCTCCGAAACATCGGCGGAGCCCTCGGACCCGTGGTCGCCACCACGCTGATGACGACCTACACGGATTCCGTCACCTACGCGACCCAGGGGCATGAGGTGGTGGTCGCACTTCCCAGCACTACTGCTTTCAACCTCATCTTCGGCCTCGGCATCGCTCTCGCAGCCATAGCCTTCCTCATCAGCTTGGCCACAAAGAACTACGTCTTTGGCAAATCATCGAAGTTCAGCGCCCCAGCCGGAGAGGTCAAGGAGCCGTGACAGGATGCCCCACCGGAAGGCCGTCACCCTTGGGGAGGTCGCCGAGTCCGCATCGGAATGCGAGTATTCCGATTATGTCGTCTTCCATGACCTGGCTGTCTTCCATCGGAAGCTGAAACGCGAACACCCTAAGAAGCTAGCCACAATCTTCGAAGAGCTGTCTCATACTGAACACTCTCACTATGAATTTTGGAAAAAGTTCTCCCCACATACGACGGGACCGAAAGTCAGCCGGTTAAGAAACTACGGGATCAGGTTCATCGAAGCGGTTTTTGGGGCGACATTTGCCATCAAGTTTCTGCAGAGGCACGAGAAGGCGACCCTGGAGAAGTACAGGTCTGTCGAACGGCTCATCCCTGAAGGCGACAAGGCATCATTCGAGCGTATGTTGAAGGACGAAGTGGAGCACGAAGCGAGGCTTGCGGAGCAGACAGAAGGGACAATTATCAGATACATGTCGTTCGTAGTCCTTGGGCTCGCAGATGCGATTGTGGAGATATCGGGAATCCATGCCGGGTCGCTCGGAATATACGACTCCACCAAGTTGACCGCGATTGCGGGAATCGTCGCCGGCGCCGCGGCGTCGATATCGATGGCTTCGGCCGCATTCGCTCAGGCTAAGCAGGGATTCCAAGGGTCAGCCAAGGTATCCGCAGCCACCACCGGCGTGTCCTACTTCTGCAGCGCCGCTCTGTTGGCGGCCCCCTATTTCCTGACTTCGGAAGCGGTGATCGCCATGGCTTGCTCCCTGGCATCAGCGATCATGATTCTCCTATTCGTCAGCTACTATAACTCGATAATCTCTGGCGCCAACTTCCTACGGGACTTCGGAGAGCTCGCAGGCACGATGCTGATCGCCACCGCTTCACTGCTTATCCTCGGGGGGCTGATCAGAGGATGGCTTGGTATAACCGTCTAGAGACTGGTTGGGTCTGTCGAAGAAATCCGTGGTAAACAGGGCTTCTGCCCGCGTTCTTCTTCCAGAAGTCTGACACCAGACGAACAGTCTCGAGCAGGCCGACACACGCCGACATCAGCTCGTCTGACCATTAGCACACTGAAATTGACCCTTCAAACCGAGACCGGTCCCAAATAACTTGAACCAAATCATCGACAGAGCATCATTAGATGCCAGCAACAACGCATCATGTCGGAACTCGGCCGAGAAAGAGACGCATGTTCATCGGTCAGGATAAAGCAGAGAGGGAGAGTCCGTGCATGCTCTCCTTCAGACGGGCATCGTCGTTGGTGATGTGACAGCAGTCTTCGATTTGGCCCATGCCCGGATGGCTAGGTATCCGCCGGCTATCGCAAGCAGCGCGACCACGACCGCGAGAACGACCACACTGCTCGAGATTGAGGCGGAAGCAGGCGCCGGGGCCAGCACAAGGGTGTCCCCTGAGGCGTCAGCATAGCCCTGCACGTTGACGACACCGGAGGGGTCAGAGATCTCGGATAGTGAGTACTTCTGGCCGTTGAAGTCAGCCTGTATGGAGCATGTGTTCTGCCCCGAGATTGTCTTGGAGAAGGTGGTGGTGTTGGTCGCGGCGTTGTAGTTCCTTGTCCACGTGTCGAGAGGCGTGTCTAGCTGAGAGAAGTTCAGGGTGGGCCTGTTCCAGAAGCTCCCACCTCCGAACGCACTCGCGAGCCACGCACTCCCTGCCACATGCGAACCTAAGGAGTCTTCCATGGCGTCACCTGCGAGGTTGACTTCGACTGTGTGCCCACCCAGGGGGAGACTGAGCGCGCCCCTGAGTATGAACGCACGCCAGCCCAGGTTGGCCCTCACCGTCCCGTTGACGACCTGGAACACCCCCATGACAGTCGCGTTGACATCAGTAGAGGTACTGACAACCAGCGTTGTCGCATTTCCCTTGGCACTGTAGCTCACATCAACTGACATGTTGGTAACTGAGATGTGGCTGTCCCAGTCATCGAATGTGCCCTGGAGCTCATGTGCGCCCTGGGAGCTTCCGTCGAACGTCCCGGCAAGGCTGAACGACGAACTGATGTTTCTCGGGTACTTGGAGACCGTCGAGTCTGAAGGATACGTGAAGATGATTTTGGTGTTGCTTACGCTGTCAACTTTGGCTGCCCCAGACTTTGGGTTAAGGTTCACAGTGAGAGTCGAAGCGTTGGCCAGTGGACTGAATACGAATAGGAGGACTGCTATCGTCGCTAGAGGTACGATTTTCTTCGCTTCAGTCTTCATTCTCGAGGCACAAACCAGAGCGTCCGAGGTTAAACCAGTATTTTTGAACGGACTTGACTATGGAACCTCTGCGGGACGAGCCTTGAACAGTTTGGGCAGCGATACCTAGCTTCCGCCCTTTATTCGCATTATCCTGTTTCTGCCCATCATCGACCAGTATTCGACTTCGGCACCCGGCGCCAGGGTCCCGTTCAGCTCGGCAGCCTCTTCGGGGGTGGGCTTGGGGGTCTCAAGGACTTCGAATGTGGCCAGGTCCATTATCTGGACGGTGTTGTCCATGATTGACGTCACCTGCCCAGACCTCTTGTCAATCATGGGGATGTCCACCCTTGATTCCGCCGGCGAAACATAGCTCTTCTTCGATCCTGTAAACAGAGAAATCGCGACCAGCCTGACCTTGGCACTCCCGTGCTTGCCTGGCTTGAAGTGCTCCCGGCTCACGACTCTGCACGGCTCCCCATCGATTATTATGTAACTCCCTTCTTTCACACTACCCAGTTCAGCAGGTCGGCTCAAAGATTAGCGAACCGTGCCTCCCGAACAAAGTAAATAAACGCCACGCGAAGAGACTGGTTCGCACGCATTAATGATTAGCCGACCGACCAACGAACTACCCGATCTCCCCAGGTAAGAATGAATCCTTGAAGGAACCCTCATTTGTCTGAACCGGCGTACGTCCTCGATTCCACCGCCTTCTACGCGGGAATACCCTATCAGGGGAACGGGCGCTACTACACCACGTATCTGGTCCTGGAGGAGGTAAAGCACCATAACGTCGGTTCCTCCCTCATCCACAGCCGAGTCCAGGTCACAGAGCCCTCCCCCCAGTCTCTGGACAAGGTGAAGACCACTGCAGCCAGGACCGGAGATATCAGTGCCCTCTCCCAGACCGACATGTCCCTCCTCGCTCTCGGGCTCGACCTGATGAGGGGGGATGGTGGAGTAAACTTGGTGTCAGATGACTTCGCCGTCCGCAACGTTGCAGAGGTCCTCAACATCCCCCTTGCCCCAACTTCGATGAAGGGTGGGGAGTGGAAGAACATCACGTGGAAGATCTACTGCAGAGGGTGCGGCAAGACCTACACCAACCCCAAATTGACCGTCTGCCCCATCTGCGGGACCAAGCTGGTCAGAAAGGCATCAAACGGCTGACCCCAAGGGTGTCCATCCTAGCCAAATCGGGAAATGAAGGACTTCCAGTTGCATGAAACGACTAGTTAACTGGAATTAACCTAGGCAGTCAGATTCCACTACTAGGTTTATATATCTAATCATCCACTAAAGGTTGTATAGTGAGATAGCATGAGATATCCTAGGACTTCCGCTCTACAGGTTTCGGACAAGTGCCCCCAGTGCGGAAAACGGACGCTGGTCGAGGACGTTAACACAGGCGAGCTTTCGTGCAGCAACTGCGGCTTTGTTGTGACAGAGAACTCGGTCGATCAGGGCCCTGAGTGGCGCTCGTTCAGCGACGAGAAGGGTGAGGACAGGGCAAGGGCTGGCGCCCCCACATCGATAACATACAGAGACATGGGACTCTCGACAATGATAGGGAGCTCAAACAGGGACGCCTCCGGGCGCTCCTTCGACTCCCCAATGCGGAGCACGATTGACAGGCTCAGGAAGTGGGACAACAGGTCGCCTGCTTTCGGTTCGCAGGAGAAGAACCTCAGCATCGCCCTCCGCGAGCTCGAGAAGATGGCTGACAAGCTTGGCGTGTCGCAGGCAGTGAAGGAGCGGGCCGCATACATCTACCGCAAAGCCCTCGAGAGAGGCCTCCTAAGAGGACGCTCGATCATCGGAATCTCTGCAGCTGCGCTCTACGCAGCCATGCGTGATACCGAGACCCCTCGCACCCTGAAGGACATTGCGTCGGTCAACAACCTTGACAAGAAGTCAGTCGCAAGGGACTACAGAATACTTCTGAGAGAGATGGACCTCACGATGCCCGTAGCCGACGCGGCCAGGAACGTCAACAGGATTGCCTCCCGCGTGGGTCTCTCCGAAAAGGTCGCACGCAAGGCCATCGAAATCGTCAGGATAACGGAAGAGAAGGAAATCTCGGCCGGCAAGTCTCCCATGGGGCTTGCGGCAGCGTCGCTCTACCTCGCAGGGGTCATCGAGGGCGAAGTGAAGACCCAGAAGGAGATTGCGGAGGCAGCAGGCGTCACCGAAGTCACCGTCCGCAACAGGTACAAGGGGCTGCGGGCCGACCTCGGCCAGCAGCTCGGCCTGGCAACCGAACCCCAAATAGTGGCCCAGTAGGGGCCACACAGATGAGGTTCTACATCGTAGACGTTTTCGCCGAGTCGAGACTTTCGGGGAACCAACTCGCGGTCTTCAGGGACTGCGCAAAGCTGTCTACAGCGTCGATGCAGAGGATCGCGCAGGAGATGCACTACTCTGAGACCACCTTCATCACTTCAGAAGAGCCCCACAATGGAGGCTATGATGTCAGAGTCTTCACACCGGCCTATGAGCTCCCATTTGCAGGCCACCCGACACTCGGCACGGCCTACATCGTCCAATCCCAGATCATTAGGAAACCCGCGACAAAGGTGACACTCAACATGAAAGTCGGGCAGATTCCAGTAACGTTCTCCTACCGCGACGGTGCACCCGACGTTCTCTGGATGAAGCAGAAGAACCCCACCTTCGGGAGCACGTTCAGCCGAGAGCGGATTGCGAAGATACTGGGGCTGAAAGCCTCGGACATGGACCCGAAGTTCCCTGTCAGGCTGGTCTCCACAGGAGTACCATTCATAATCGTGCCGCTCACAGGATTGAAGGCGATCAAGGGAATCAAGGTCGACGGGGCGGGCCTGGCCCGACTCTTCAAGGAGACGGACACCACAGTGATTCTGCTGTTCACCCCCGAGACCGATTCAAAGGAGAACGACCTACATGTCCGCGTGCTCGGGCTCCCCGACGTCATCCCTGAAGACCCAGCCACCGGTTCGGGCAATGGGTGCCTGGCCGCTTACCTCGTTAAGGAGCGGTACCTCGGCCGGGACAGGATCGACATCAGGGTAGAGCAGGGGTACGAAATCAACCGCAGATCACTGCTCCTGCTCCGTGCGCATGAGACCCCCAGGGGCATCGAAGTCAACGTAGGAGGGAGGGTCCAGTTCATAGCAAGCGGGGAGTTCCCCGGCTAGGCCGGAGTCAGCGGGGAGGTATCATACGAAGCAAGGAGACTGGAGGGACAGAGAATGAGCAATCTCGGCTCCATAATCTACGAATGCGAACGCTGCGGGACCAAGCAGAGCCTTGAGGAGTTGTCCCGGTACCCAGAGATATAGGGCAGGAACTGCGGCTACAGGGTTCTGAAGAAGGTGCGGCCTTCTCTACTTCCGTTTTGTGGGTGTGATTAACTCAACAGGATGAAAATCGTCCAACCCCACCAAAATCGCCAGGCCGCATTCCATTCTTCTCAACGACAGAAGCGAAGAGAAAGGCGTAGAACACACCAAATCTCAAATTAGGCGGAGGTGAAAAACCATGGCGAAGATACAGGAGCGAGTGATGATTAATCGCCCCCCAGAGCAAGTCTGGAAGTTCCTAACAGACCTCTCAAACTTGCCGAAGTGGGATTCTGGAGTTCTTGAAGCGAAACAGACATCACCGGAGCCGTTGGGGGTAGGTTCGACATTCCTTACCAGACACAAATGGATGACGTATTCATTTCGGTGTTCTGAATACGAGCCGAACCACAGGTTCTCTTTCGAGTTCAGTCAGGGGCCAATGAAGGGAGCGAGGGCCAGCGTCAACTTGGAGACCATTGAAGAAAAGACAAGTGCGACGTTTGCCATTGACCCAAAGATTGGCGGCGTTCTCAAACTGTTAGGGCCATATCTCAATCGAAGCCTGCGAGGGCACAACCGAGAAAGTGCCGCTAGCGTGAAGCGCATACTGGAATCCTAATCACAATCATAGACTCCGGCTGTCCAACCCCACCAAGACTGACGGTTCAAATCCGGCCAAACCCTTCGTTTTGGCACAGTTTGGGTGAGAATAATCTCCCTCAAACCATCGTTAGGGTCTTAGTTGATCAGGGCGTTCCAACAAGGGGTCCTCGTACGATTCCAAATAGCCGGAATCAGGCTCCCTTTGCCAATTAGAGTCTAATTCAAGTGGACCGGGGGGGAATTGAACCCCCGACCTTGGGACCCAACGGGGTTCTCCCGCGTGCGAGGCGGGCGTTCGTACCGCTGAACTACCGGCCCACTTGATTTTGCCCTCGAGCCCTTCCTTGTTTAAGGGTTCGCGGGCCCATCTCCTCTCAAGTGGGCAGAAACCCTTTTGCGGGACTCTCAGGGCGGCGAAACCGAAATGCCCCGAACGGACCTGGACGACAGGCTCTTCTGGCTGGCAAGCGAGAGGGAAATCAGGGACGCAAAGACCACTGACGCTTACTTCCTTCACACGAAAGAGGTCCTCCAGAAGAACAGCATTGACTCCAGGGTCGTCATGGAGGTCTTCGCCCGGGACGTCCCCTACGAGGATAACTGGGGGCTTCTCACGGGCGTCTACGAGGCTGCGAAACTCCTTGAGGGGCTCCCAATCGACGTCTGGTCGTTCGACGAAGGGTCGGTATTCCTGGCCGATAGGAACTCCGTCATGTACGAGCCGCTGATGATAATCGAGGGAAGATACGTCGATTTCGCCGAGTACGAGAACCCATTGCTCGGCCTGCTCTCTTCGTCGACCAGCGTGTCGACCCGAGCAGCCAAGTTCAGAATCGCGACAGGCTCCAAACTGCTCCTCAGCTTCGGAACCAGGAGGGTCCACCCTGCCCTTGCTCCGATGGTCGAACGGGCGTGCTACGTCGCGGGGTTTGACGGCGTCTCCAACGTGCTTGGCGCCAAGCTCCTGAAGCTCGAACCCTCGGGTACTATGCCCCACGCGCTTGTCCAGATCCTGGGGAGCCAGGAGAAGGCATGGCGCCTCTTCGACGCAACAATCTCTAGGAGCGTCCCACGCGTTGCACTCGTGGACACGTTCTGGGACGAGAAGGCAGAATCAATCAAAGCTCTCGAAGTACTCGGCCCCAGGCTCTGGGGGGTCAGGCTTGACACCCCGGCTTCTAGGCGCGGCGACTTCGCCAAGATAGCCGAAGAGGTCAGGTGGGAGCTCGACATTCGGGGAGGGAAGAAGGTCAGGATCATCGTGTCAGGGAGGCTCGACGAGGAGACAATCGCGAAGCTCAGTCCAATCGTCGACGGCTACGGGGTCGGCACCGCGGTGGCGTACCCACCCGTTATCGACCTTAGCGCGAAGATAGTCGAGGTTGAAGAAGGCCCCAAGAGGGAGTTCAGGGCGAAGCGCGGGGGCCTGGGTGGGCGAAAAGCGGTCTTCAGGTCTCCAGGCTTCAAAGACACCGTGGCCCTCGAAACAGGCAAACCGAATCGAGGGGGCGCTCTCCTCAAACCCCTCCTGAAGAACGGGAAGATGGTGGCAGACTTTCAATCGATAGACGACCTGAGAGCGAAGATCAGGAAGGACTTGGGCGAGCTCAAGACTGCCACACCATCTCTGCAGTGGAGGTGACCGTCAATGCACCCGGCGTTGGTGGTCGTCGATGTCCAAATCGATTTCTGTCCCGGCGGCGCGCTCGCAGTCAAGAATGGGGACGAGGTGGTCCCGAGGCTCAACAGGGTGATCAAAGCATTCGAACACCTAGGCCTTCCAATTTTCTTCACCAGGGACTGGCACCCAGCCGACCACATCTCCTTCAGGAGCAGGGGCGGGACATGGCCTCCCCACTGCGTCCAGGGGACGTCGGGCGCCGAGTTCCACCTAGACCTGAGGATTCCTCCGGCTGCATTAATCATCAGCAAGGGAAGCTCCAGGGACGCGGAGGCTTATTCCGGGTTTCAGGGAACCGACCTCCAAGAGCGGCTGAAGGGGTTGGGCGTTGATGGAATCTTCCTTGGCGGCCTCACCACCGACTACTGCGTTAGAGAGACCACCCTGGACGCCCGCAAGGCAGGATTCCCGGTTACGGTCATCGAAGACTGCATTAGGGCCGTCGACGCAAAACCCGGCGACGGCGATAGGGCACTTGCCGAAATGCGCAGGGCGGGCGCAAAACTTGCGGCATCTTCTGAAGTTGTCAAAAGGTTGGCCAGCACGCAGCAGTATGGTCATCATCCTGGCCCTTCGGGCCAGTCCTGATCGCCCGTCGTAGCACGCTGCGTGCCAGACCGAGCGTTCTGGACGTTTTCTCTATTTATCCATTCCAGGTCTGAACTCCATCTACTCCTGTTCTTATTAACGGCGGAGCGGCTCCTGCCGACCCTTGAGCGAGGAAGACTCGGAGTTCGTCAGCTGGTGGCAGGCCCTGGCCGAAGATCCCGAGTACTACACCAACACCGAGCAGGGGCAGAAAGAGCTGGCCGACATGATCCGAAAGGAGTCGGAACGGCTCATCGAAGAGATAGGCAAGACCGTCAGGCGGACGAAGGAGATCATCTGGCTGTCGAACTTTTGCAAGTCATGTCACTACTTCAGAGAGGAGGGGAGGAGAATGGCGTGCAAGAAATGGCAGGTGCGCATCGTCAAGCCTTTCTATGGGCGCGCAATCTTGAAGGAAGTTCCTAC
>Ga0187770_10000299_pt1 | contig 24428 bp, 19 predicted proteins | sample 0116_SJ02_MP02_2_FD_133154 | JGI IMG/M metagenome (GOLD analysis project Ga0187770, IMG submission 133154) | Tropical peat soil microbial communities from peatlands in Department of Meta, Colombia - 0116_SJ02_MP02_20_MG | ecosystem: Environmental > Terrestrial > Soil > Wetlands > Peat | place...
CTCCCGAATAGTACTTGACGGCGTCGATGGCCTCCCAGCACTCGGCAAGCGCCTCCAGCCTGTTCTTGCCGACCTCATAGGTGATGACGACCGCGATGTCGAACTTCCTCTCGTCAATTAGCTTGGCATACCTGTCAAGTACTCTCACCCTCTCAGGCCAGGGCATTGCGCCCCAGACCTCGAATCCTTCCTTTGCGGCCTCGACCGCCTGCCTGGCATGCTCGCGGGTGCCCACTTGGAACTTCCCAACGACAATGGAAGTGTCTATGGGACTCCGGTGCTCGAACTGGCCGGCATCGGAGTACACTTCCTTGCCGCCTATGTACATCGGGTAGGTTCGACCGAGCTTAGATTCGAACCTCTTCAGGGCCTCGTCGAACTTCGGGTTGAGGCTTTCGTCTGCGAAGAGCGTCACGTATGTGATCTTCTTAATCGGTTTCTTCGGTGCAGAAGGCGTCCTCTTCTTTGGCATGATGGGCGCCGACTAAACGCGGGCTAAATCCTTGTCGCCTAATCAGAGGTCACGAGATGTTGGTGAGACAGTGTCAGCCCTGCGACTGCGGAGTACTCCCGAGCGAACCTCGCCTTCACTTCATCGAAGGGGAGGGGCTCACCCCTGACCCTCTGCATGGATGTCATGGTAGACGGGTCGAGGCCGCAGGGTCGGATGTGTTCGAAATAGGACAGGTCGGTGTTGACATTCAGGGCGAAGCCATGATAGGTCACCCAGTCGGTCACGGCGACACCGATGGACGCCAGCTTCTTCCCGCCTACCCAGACTCCGGGGTGGCCCTCGAGCCGCTCGCCCTCGACCCCGAAGGCGCGAGCCGTCCGGATGATTGCGTCTTCCATGTTCCGGACATGGCGCCTCACGTCGTGGTCGGCGAGCAGGACTATTGGGTACCCAACCAGCTGGCCAGGCCCGTGGTAGGTGGCGTCTCCCCCGCGCTCGACCTCGAACACAGGGATGTCCTGGGGTTTGAAATTGGCAGGTGTTGTCTTCCGACCGAGTGTTATGACGTGGTCGTGCTCCACCAGGATCAGAGTGTCAGGAATCTTTCCCTTCGCCCTCATTGCCGCGAGTTCTTTCTGGAGTCCCAGGGCCTTGCCGTACTCCATCCTTCCGAAATCGAGCAGATACCCGTTCATGATTTGAGCTGGTGTATCGGTCTTCCGGCCGCAGATTCGGCCGCTTCCATGATCGCCTCGGGGAAGGTAGGATGAGGATGGATGGTGAGGGCGATGTCTTCCACCGTCGCGCCCATCTCTATCGCCAATGCCACCTCGCTGATAAGGTCAGAGGCCTCGGGACCGACAATCTGGACCCCCAGGACAAGACCATCCTCCTCCTTGGAGATCACCTTGACGAAACCTTCCGGCTCGCCGGCGGCCAGCGCCCTCCCTAGGGCTGCGAACTGGAACCTGCTTCTCTTCACCTTGTATCCTGCCTCGACCGCTTTCGCCTCGGTCAACCCCACGCTTGCTACCTCTGGATCGCAGAAGACGGCATCGGGAATCACCTTCCAGTCGGCCGCAGACGACATCCCCGCTATGACTTCGGCGGCGACTATCCCCTCCTTTGACGCTTTGTGGGCGAGGAGAGGGGGCCCCCTCACGTCGCCTATGGCGTAAACGCCAGGAACGCTTGTGTGCATCCTGCTGTCAGTTGTGATGTATCCACGGGGGTCGGTCTCGACTCCGAGGGCCGAAAGGTTGAGCTTCTCTGTTCTGGGTTTGCGACCGACGCTCACCAAGATCTTGTCCACTTCGATGTTGATCTTCCCGTCAGGGGTCTCGACCTCGACGGTAGCCTCGGAGCCTTTCTTGTCAATCCTGAGGACCTTGGACTTCAAGTAGATCCTGGCGCCATGGGCTTCAAGCTTGCGATGAACCACGCGGACTAGGTCTAGGTCGCTGCCTGGAAGAAGCTGTTCCATGATCTCTACAATGGTTATGACACTGCCCAGCTTCTGGAACATCGACGCGAACTCGAGGCCGATCGCCCCGCCTCCCACGACCATAAGGCGCTTTGGCGCGCCCTTCAGGTCGAGCCCTTCTTTGGAACCAATAACGAGGTCGCCGTCGAATTCAAGTCCAGGGAGGCTGGATGTCCTTGTCCCCGTTGCCAGGACGAGGTTCTTGCACGAGATTTCTTCCCTGCCCTGGTCGGTTGTAACGATTACCCTGTCCTTGGAGACCACTTCTGCCTCTCCCTTCAGTATCGTCGCATGGTACCCCTTCAGAAGCAGCTCGATGCCGGCGACTAGCCGGGAAATCACTTCTCCTTTCCACTTCTGGAGCTGGACGAAGTCGACGGAGACGCCGGACGCCTTTAGGCCGTACCTCTCCGCCTCCTTCACCTTGTCCGCGAGCCTGGACACAGTGATGAGGGACTTCGACGGGATACACCCATAGTTGACGCACTCCCCGCCCAGCCTGTCGGCTTCAATCACCACGGTTTTCAGGCCGAGTTGGGCAGCCCTTATGCCACAGACGTACCCCCCTGGCCCTCCGCCGACGATTGCGACGTCAGCTTCAATCAAAGTGCGGACTTGGGTTCGCGCCGGCTTAGCGGCTTAAACATTGCTGAGCGAATACGCTATAGTACTTCAGAGAGGAGTTTCTTGGTGTCCTGGACCGTTTCTATGACGCGAGACGTGAACCTGGCAGCGTAGGCACCGTCGACGACGCGATGGTCGAAGCTGAGAGAGAAGTAGGTCGTGTCCCTTATCTCGACCTTGCCGTCGCGGACTACTGGTCTCTTGGCTATCTTGTGCAGGCCGAGGATGGCGACCTCGGGGGCATTTACTATGGGAGTGGCGAAGAGACCACCGATGGCGCCCACGTTCGTGATCGTGAACGTCCCCCCTCTGACCTCGTCGAGTGTCAGCTGGGCCTTCCGAGCCCTGTCGGCGAGCGTCTCTATCTCCCCAGCCAGCTCGAAGATATCCTTCCTGTCTACGTCTCTGACCACAGGGACGACGAGCCCCTGCTCTGTGTCGGTGGCTATGCCGATGTTGTAGTACTTCTTCAGGACGATGTTCCCAGACTGCTCGTCGAGCGACGAGTTGACGTAGGGGAACTCCTTCAAAGCTGGGACTAGGGCCTTGATGATGAAGGGGATGAAGGTGAGGTGAACCCCCCTCTTCTCGGCGCTTCCTTTGAACGCTTCACGAAGAAGGACGAGCTCTGTCATGTCTGCCTCGTCCACGTGGGTGACCTGGGCGGTCGTCTGGAGCGACTTCAGCATCCTTTCGGAGATCGTCTTCCTGACTCCTCTGAGGGGGACCAATTCCTCTCTTGGGCCTGGACCGTGGGCGGCCGGACGCGGAGCCTGGACGGCCACTGTCGGCGGACCCGTGGGGGAACCAGACGCGAAGTGCTTGACGTCGTCGTCCGTGATTCTCCCCTGGGCCCCTGACCCTTTCACTAGCGAAATGTCCACTCCCAGCTCCCTCGCGAGCCTACGGGTGGCAGGGGTAGCGAGGATTGACTGTGAAGGCGCACCCTGTTGCGGCTGAGGAGGCGCGGCAGCCTGGACAGGCTTGAGGGTGGCAATTTCTGCAGAAGGCTGAGCGCCGCCGCTGCCGTCGTCTATGATCATGATGGTCTGGCCGACTTTTGCCACCTCCCCTTCTTTCGCGAGGATTTGCAGAACTTTACCTGTCCTCGGAGCAGGTATCTGGACGTTGACTTTGTCGGTCATTATTTCGACTAGAGGCTGGTCTTCTTTAATCTGGTCACCGACATTCGCCATCCACTTTAGAATCTCTCCCTCAGAAACACCCTCCCCTATGTCTGGAAGTTTGAAGGAGTAGGTCATTGGTCAGATGGTACCGATACAGGTAGCATGCCCTTTTAGCGTTTTCCGGCTCCGTTCAGTAGCTGACCAAATCTGCGGCTGCTTTCATGATTCTCTCTTTGTTGGGGACGTAGTAGTCCTCGAGCCTTGCGAGAGGAACTTCCGTGTCGAAGCCTGTGACCCTCTTTATCGGTCCCTTCAGAGAGTCAAGTGCCTTGTCCGCCACGGTGGCTGCTATCTCTGCGCCTACGCCCACGTTCCTTGGGGCCTCGTGGACCACGACCAGCCGGCCAGTCTTCCTGACTGAACCGAGCAGAGCGGGGAAGTCTATTGGTGAGATGGTCCTAAGATCAATAACCTCTGTGGAAATCGAATGTTCTGACTGGAGGGCTTCTGCCGCTTGGAGAGTCGGGACCATCATGGCCCCGTAAGAGACGATGGTTGCATCTGTTCCTTCCCTTGCGATTCGCGCCTTGCCTATTGGTATCAGGTATTCCTCCTCTGGCACGTCCATCTTGGGCGAGTCGTAGATCTTCTTCGGCTCCATGAAAATAATCGGATCAGGCTCAAGGAGCGCCGAGGAGAGGAGACCCTTCGCGTCGTAGGCGTTGGAGGGAATGACTACCTTCAGGCCGGGCGTGTGTGAGAAGTATGCCTCTGGAGATTCCGAGTGCAGCTCCGGAGCCCTGATGCCCGCGCCATAGGGGAAGCGGATCACTCCCCTGGGGGCATACCTCCCCCTCGTCCTGTTCCTCATCCGCGCCGCGTGTCCGAAGATCTGGTCAAAGGCCGGCACAGAAAAGCTGTCGAACTGGAACTCGGCCACGGGTATCATCCCGCCGAGAGAAAGACCTACGAAGATGCCGCCGATGCTGAGTTCAGCCAGCGGGGTGTCGAAGACGCGATCGGGCCCGAACTCGTCCTGGAGCCCTCTGGTGACCTGGAAGACCCCGCCGTTTTTTCCAACGTCCTCCCCGAAGATTATGACCCTCTTGTCCCGCGCCATCCCTTCACGGAGGGCCATGTTGACCGCGTTCCTGATGTTTACACCTGGTTTGCCGCCAGTGGGGGCGGGCTCCGTAGCTTCCGGCGTGTGGATGGGTCTTCCTCCGAACGCCTCCATCCTCTCTTCGACCAGCGCCGCCGTGGGGGATGCGTAGGTATACTCGAACATTGTCGCGGGGTCCGGGGTTGGGGTGGCTCTGTAAGCGGCGACTGCCTCGTCCATCCGTCTTTGTGCGGCCGCAGCTATCGCATCCTTCGACTTGTCGTCGAGGAGCCCTCGGGACCTGAGATACTTTTCGAACCTTATGATGGGGCTGCGCTTCTCCCACTCTGCGACCTCATCGGGTGCCTTCAGCTTGTTTGAGACGAGTTCAGCGGTCGTGTGAGGGCCCAGCCTGTAGGTCGTGTATTCGATGAGCGTGGGGCCACCCCCCCGTCTTGCCTTCTCCACGGCGTACTTCGTAACCTCGTAGGAGGCGACGACGTCATTACCGTCAGCAAGGATCCCCTCGAAGCCGTAGGCGACAGCCTTCTGTGCAATCGTCTTGGAAGCTGTCTGGTTGCCCCTCCTGACAGATATCGCCCACTGGTTGTTCTCCACGCCGAATACGACAGGGAGCTCGTTGACACCCGCGAAGTTCAGAGACTCGTGGAAATCCCCCTTGGACGTGCCTCCGTCCCCGGTGACGACGAAGGCGACCGACTTTTCCCCCTGCAGGCGCTTGGCCATAGCTAGTCCGACGGCATGGGGAAGCTGAGTAGCCACTGGGACTGCGATGGGGAGCATGTTGAGCTCTGCAGGAATGTGCATCCCTCTCTCGTCCCCTCCCCAGTAGAGCAGCAGGTTTTTCGGGGGCATCCCGAAAGCCATCATCCCCGCAGAATCTCTGTACATGGGGACGTACCAGTCTCCCTTCTCAAGCGCGTTAGCAGCGCCAACCTGGCACCCCTCCTGGCCCTTGCCTGGCGCGTAGGTGCCAATCTCTCTCAGGGTGGAAAGGTTGCTCGCCTTCTCGTCGAAGAGCCTGCCGAAGACGAGCTGCTCGTAGAACCTCTTGAGCGTTTCAGGGGGGAGGTTGGGGTCCTTGCCCCTGAGGGTCCCGTCAGGGGTGATCCTCTGATAGAGGACGTCCTCGGGTTTTGCGAACTTGAAGTCAGCCTCGCTGAAGACTCGCGGAAGGGCGTCCGAGCCGGAGCCCTTCATGAAATCGGCTTCGGTCAATCGAAGTTTTCCGTTCTAGCGGCCATATAAGACTGCCCCCCGGGTGCGTCCCTTTCAATGGCGGAGCGGACGTAGAACTCCCCGGCCCTGTAGCTGCTCCTCACGAGAGGCCCTGATGCTACGTAACGGAATCCGAGCTCCTCCCCTATCCTCTTGTAGCGTTGGAACTGCTCTGGCCTGACATACTCAACCACCTTCAGGTGCCTGGCTGAGGGCCTGAGGTACTGTCCCACGGTGAGGAAGTCGACCTCTGCCTGTCTGAGATGGGTCATTGCCTGGGCTACCTCTTCTTCGGATTCCCCCAGCCCCACCATTATAGATGACTTTGTGTAGATATGGCGGCTCAGCTTCTTCACGTTCCTGAGGACTGAAAGTGACTGCCAGTACTGCGCCCGAGGGTCTCGGACTAGCGGTGTCAGGGAGAGTGTGGTTTCGATGTTATGGGCAATCACATCGGGCCTCGCGTCCACCACCTGCTTCAGGTCGCCGATATCTCCTTGGAAGTCTGGTATCAGGACTTCCACAAGTATGCCGGGGTTTCTCCCCTTTACCAGCCGAATAGTCTTGGCGAAGTGCGAAGCCCCGCCGTCCGGGAGGTCGTCCCTATCCACGGAGGTGAGGACCACATAGGTCAGCCCCATCTGAGAAAGTGCGAACGCCACATTCTCCGGCTCGAGCGCATCGAGTGCTCCCTTGGGCTTGCCAGGTGTGACCATGCAGAAGCGACAGGCTCTCGAGCAGACGTCCCCCATTAGCATAAGCGTGGCGGTCCCGCCCCCCCAGCACTCATGGACGTTGGGACAGTGGGCTTCCTCGCAGACGGTGTGCAGGTTCAGGTTCCCGAAGAGTTCCTTTAGGTTCGCATAGTTCCGCCCTTTTGGCGGATTGACCGTAAGCCACACCGGCTTTGGCTCGGCTAGCATGTCTTAGCTGCCGACTACCAATTTCAGCTTGTCAAAATCCTTTCCTGTGAAGTTCCCCTCGCAGGCATAACAGCCTTCGGTCGGGAACCCCGGTTCGAGGTCGCCGTGGAGGGCGCACATCAGCTTATTGAAACGAATGTAGTCGAGGATCTCGGTCATCGACTTCAGAGCTTCCCTGCTGTCTGGTCGCTCAGACGAGAGCTCCTTGGCGATGCGATCGGCTGCCTTTGCGACCGTAGCGTCGGCTTCGAGGTCCACCATCATCCCCCTGGTCTTACGCGCGTAGTTGCTCACTGTGGCCTGTGTGACCCCGAGTCGTCCCGCTACCTGCTGCTGGGTCAAGTGAAAGTCATCCTTCAGCCTTCTCGCTACCATTGCTCGTAGGGCCGGGAGGGCCGAATTTGCCACTATCTCGTAAGGGCTTATCAGCCGCGACATTTATTGACAATAACGTATGTTATACTCCGCTATTTAAGCCGATGTCCCGGTCCGTTCCCCTGTTGCCCTCTTCGGAGACGCTCCAGTCATGGGTTGGAGCGACTCCCGCCTCAGGCGACTCCCCGGATGAGGGAATCGCCTAGGACAAGGGCGGGGAGCAGCAGATGGTTGAGGACCTGTTCCGTTGCGCAGCGATGTTTAATTCCGGACGGAGTTGTCTGTACCCCAGCCCTTGCTGTCCCTGACGAACCATGTTGTCGCCTCGTTCTCCGGGTTGAGATGCACAACGAAATCAGGGTTCTTCATGACTGCGGTCCCCATCGGGGGTTAGGAAACATTTTCGAAGATGCTCTCGGGGCGGGCCTCCCGAAGGGCAAACTTATTGGAGGAGAAAAGCGGGATTAGATTCTTCTTGGGCTTCACTGAAGTAGGAACGAAGCGAGGGAGCGGCTGCTGATGACGGACCAGAACGCCTTCCAACTTCTCTCCCCACCCCTCCTCGCCGCGCTGAAGGAGAGGGGCTTTGAATCGCCCACAGACCCTCAGGAGAAGCTTGTCCCAATCGTGAGGGAGGGGAGGAATGCCCTGCTGATGGCGCCCACAGGTACTGGCAAGACTGAGGCTGCGCTGCTGCCGATACTCGATGCTCTCGTCAGGGAGGGGGAATCGAGGGAGAAGGGGACCAAGTTGCTCTACATCACGCCCCTCAGGGCGCTCAACAGGGACATGTTGGACAGGATGCAGTGGTGGTGCAAGCGTTTCGACATCAGGCTGGGCGTGAGACACGGTGACAGCTCCCAGGCTGAGAGGACGAACCTGAGCTTCGCACCCCCCGACATACTGATCACCACCCCTGAGACCCTTCAGATTCTGCTCGTTGGGAGGAGGATCAGACAGAACCTGGCGAAGCTGAGGTGGGTCGTCGTAGATGAAGTGCACGAGCTCTCCGAGGACAAGAGGGGTAGCCAGCTAAGTGTCGGGCTTGAAAGGCTCAGGGACGTCGCGGAGAAGGAATTCCAGATAGTAGGGCTGTCTGCCACCGTCGGATCTCCCGAAAGGGTGGCCCAGTTCCTCGTGGGAAGCGGAAGGCAGTGCGAGGTTGTGAGGGTCCCTGTCGAGAAGAGCCTATCCCTGAAGGTGGTCGCGCCGAGGGCGACGGGAGACGACAGGGTTCTTGCAGATTCGATCTACTCATACCCCGAGGTGGCTGCTCGGCTCAGGACAATCAGAGAGTTCGTCGAGAAGTACAGGTCGGTGCTGATCTTCACCAACACACGGACCGAGGCCGAAGCACTCTCTAGCAGGTTCAGGGTCTGGGACCCTGAATTCCCCATAGGGGTGCACCACAGCTCCCTCTCCAAGGCCACCAGGGAGGCGGTGGAGAGAAACCTGAAGGAGGGGAAGCTCCTTGGCGTCATTTGCACGAGCAGCCTGGAGCTCGGGATAGACATCGGTTTTCTGGAGTACGTCGTGCAGTACAACTCCCCGAGACAGGTGACGAGGCTCATCCAGAGGGTGGGGCGCAGCGGGCACAAGGTCGGTGAGGTGTCCAACGGGCTCATCATAACCCAGGATTCGGACGACATTCTGGAGGCCGCTGTCCTGTGCAGAAAATCTGTGATGGGGGAGCTCGAGCCGCTCGAACCCGTCTTCTCGCCCTACGACGTCGCCATACACCAGGTGGCGGGGTTGCTAATCGAGCAGAGCAATTGGAACTTCGACGACATTATTGCACTGCTGAAGAGAAGCTACGCCTTCGCGGACCTCGAGCCTGAGAAGCTGAAGAAGGTTCTCAGATACATGAGGGAGCGATACCCGAGGCTCGCTTACTATAGCGAGTCTGACGGGAAGGTCTTCCGGGCTAGGGACGTCAAGCCCCTCTTCTCGTACTACTTCGACAACCTGTCCATGATCCCTGATGAGAAACAGTACCTCGTGATAGAAGGGGACAACTTCGTAGGGACGCTGGACGAGGCATTCGTATCTGAATATGGCGAGGTAGGGGTGAAATTCGTCGAGGCGGGGAGGTGCTGGAAGATAGACCAGATCTACGGGAACAAGGTGTACGTCAAGGGGGAGGAGGACCCCACGGGCGCCGTCCCCAACTGGGTCGGGGACGAGATACCGGTCCCTCGGGAGGTGGCAGGGGAGGTGGGCGCAATCCGCAGGAAGTACGCCGAGAGTCTGGAAAAGGGAACCGCGGAAGAGTTCTTGGACGAGCTCTCCAGGACATACCCAGTTCCGCGCGACGCAATGCTCGACGCACTAAAAGAGGTGGCGGAACAAAATGCAGCCAAGCTCCCCATCCCGTCTGAGAGGTTAATCACAGTCGAGAAGTGGGATAGGTACCTCGTTATTCAGGCGGCTTTCGGGCACAGGGTGAACAGGCTCCTGGCTAGGGTAATCGGCCACATGGTATCAGAGCGGATTGGCCAGTCGGTGGCGGTGCACCAGGACCCTTACAGGATCGTGATCGAGGCGGAGGTCTCTCCACAGTCGTTGCTCTCGGTCATTGAGGAGCTCTATGGCTTGGACCTCAGGGCAGCGACCGAGAAGGCCGTAGAAAGAAGCGGGATATTCAAGCGCCGGCTGATTCATGCTGGAAAGAAGTGCGGCGCAATCGCGAAGGACGCCGACTACGCCAGCGTTTCAATTTCTGGGATAATCGAAGCGCTCAGGGACACGCCTGTCTACGAGGAGGCGATGAGCATGATATTCCATGACGACTTCGACCTCCCTGACGCCATGGACGTGGTCGAGAAGATGCACACAGGGGCCATCGAAGTGAAGCTGGTGGAATACGATGGGCTCACCCCCATAGCTCGAATAGGGGTGGAGGAGATCAGCAGGAGGGGAGAGATTGTCTCCCCCGAGAGGCTGAGGGCGCTGCTGAAGCAGTCGACCAGGGCGAGAATCAACGATACTTTCCTGGCGGCTGTGTGCACCAACTGCTGGAACTTCCTTGAGCTGAGGAAGGTCGGGGACCTTGAGGGGTTTGACGACTGTCCGTTCTGCGGAAAGCCTGCCATCGGGCTCTCCACCGACTCCTACGAGAATGTGTTCTCCCTCGCGATGAAGGCGAGGAGCAGGGCGGACATGCGGGGGAGCAAGCTGAAACTGGTGGAGACGCTGAAGAAGTCTGCAGAGCTAAGGAAGGAATACGGGCATGCCGCAGACATGCTGCTAGCAGGGAGGGGCGTACGTCTGGCTGAGGCGACAGCCCTCGCTGCGAAGATGCGCAAGGAGGGGAGGGACGTCGTTGAGCTGATAATCGAAGGGGAGAGAGAGGCGCTCCGGAGGCGCTACTTCTTCGCTGCTTCCTGAGCCCTCGAGAGTATAAGGGTCATCAGTGTCTTCTCGTCAACTTCTGCGTGGGTCCTCCAGCCTATGTGCAGCATGCCTCTGTCGTCCTGCTCGAGATAGCCCCGCTTCACGTAGCGGTCCAGAGAGTAGTCGATGCGCCACCTGGGGAACTTCTCCCTGAGGAACTGCTCCACTTCGCGCCTGGCCACCCTCCCGCTCTTGGAATTCACGAAAGCTATGGTCGCGGCGAGGACCGCAAGGTCGTCTATCCTGATTCCCGAGGTTTCTGCCTCGCTCACTGTAGGAGGCTCCTTGAACCTCAGGAGGAAACGGGAAGAGTCGTCGGTTCCGTCGGCACCCTTCACCTCGAAGACCTCCAGCCCCATGGGAGAGACGTCCTCCGAGAGAACCTCAATGATCTTGCGGTAATCACGCCCGAGATGCCGCTTCATCTCCCACCCCTTGACGCCCGGGTTCCTCCCGCGCTGGAGAACGAGCACTTGGAACGCCCTCCTCACCTTTCTCTCTAGAAGCGCCCTATCCCCAGATTCTGCTTCCGTCAGGCTTCACCTGTAATCGAAATGGCCACGGATTTTGGGAGACCCTTTACCCTCTCAGTCAGCGCCATCGTCCAAATCTTGCCCGAAAGAGGCTCGGTCTTCAACAGCGCGCGCCCCTCGCTGATGAGGAAGGCGAGAAGGTAGGCCCTCCTCACCTTGGTCTCGAAGGCATCATCGCCTATGAACTGCCTGTAGTCCACCCACTCCCCTTTGGACTGCTCGAGAAGCTCGTTGTAGAGCTCGGTGAGGTTGGTCTCGAACTGCTCCCGCGTGAACACGCCCATACTCACCAGATCCGAATAATCGACCTGGCCAGGGCGTGTGCCGTAGGTCCCGAATTGGTCCTTGAAGCGTTCGGAAATGGGCACAAGGTCGCGCCAGTAAACGAATGCCTTCTCGAGGCCCCGGGGAGACAGCTGGTCCACCTGGGCTATGGGATGCCAGCTCTTGACGAACGCCTCCGACAGCGCCTCTTTGGGGAGGAGCTTCACCTTCAGCTGTATGAGGAGCGGGTCGATGTAGAGCGAGGACGCCCTGGTCTTCAGCCATTCGTCCTGGAGCTTCACTATCTGCGAGAGTTCCAACATCGCCTCTGCGTCCACCAGCAGCTCGTCCAGTAACTTCAGCTCAGGGAGCCTCTGTTTGAGAATCAGTATCTTCTCCCTGATGTCGACGTCGAAGGGATTGGCGCTGCTTGACTCCACGTCCCGGCAGAGCTCTATCACGCGCAGGTAGTCGTCGAGCCTTGTCTGTTCCAGCCTACTTCAGCTCCTTCACTTCGGAGGGTCCATGCACCGCCTGAACGGTGATGACGTGGGCGGTCTTGTCGAACACTGTTAGGATAGATGGTGTGATGACTATGTACTGCGATGCCTCTCTCTGCTTCATCTGGGAGAGAATCATCTTGAACATAGCCTCCCTGTTCTTGGGGTCCATGTGGATGTCGAATTCGTCCATGGCCCTAAGAGGGGAGACGATTCTTGCCTGCAGCGACAGGATGAACGCCATCAAGGCTACCGACCTCTCTCCTCCGCTCTGAGTAAACGGATCGAGCGTGGTTGGAGCGCCCCCACGGAAACCCACGTAGAGGTCGAGGCCGGCATCTTCGATGATGTCCGCCTCCTCGAACTTGATGAAGCCGGTTGCGTCAGCGGCTGAAAGCACTGTTTGAAATGCGGGGTCGACCGACTCGATAAGGTCCCCCATCGCTTTCCTCCAGACGCCCTTCCGAGAGCCGAGCTCTGCGAGCATCGACTTCTTGTTCTCCTGCAACTGGGCGAGCTTCACCTTCAGCTCTTCGATGTTGCCGGAGTAATCGTTGTAGATCTTCTCGGCGTCGTCTGGGACGTCCTGCATTTTCTGGATGTGGGCGGATACCAGCTTCAGCTCCTCAGACACTTCGTAGGGCTGCCTCATGGTCTCCATCCTCTGCCCCGCCTTCTCGAGTTCAGGGGCCATCTTTTCGAGCTCTGCCCTGTATTCCTTCGCGCTCCTCTCCAGCTCCCGAAGGTCGGATTCTGTCACCCTGATTCTGTAGGTCAGGACCTCGGCCTTCACTCTGAAAGAAACGTAGCTATCCATCGTCTTCTTGATGAGCTCCTCTGTCCTGGTGATGTCCGGCTGCAGCGACGAGACTTCCCTGTCCAGCTCCGCCTTCCTCCTCTGGGCGTCCTCCTCGGCTGCGGTTCCCTTGCCCTGAATGTAGGCCGCTTGCTCCTTCAGGCGTTTGACGTTCTTGTCCCCTCCGCCTTCGAGGAGCTCGTCAATCGAGATCGCGAGCCCTGCGATGTCATCCTTGATTGAGCGGTACGCGTTTCTCGCCGATTCGTCCTTTGCCTTCTCGGACTCAGCCCTGACTAAAGCGTAGTACAGCTTCCGAAGCTCCACCTGCTTGTCAAGCAGGGCTTGGTGGGCCTCCTCTGCGTCTGAAGAGACCTCCACCTGCTGGGATCTCAAATCCTCGAGAGCCCGTGTCTTCGCCATGATCTTCTCTTCGGCCCCCTGGAGCGCCTTCGTGAGCTTCCCCTCAGTGCTCCAGAGCTGCTCCTTCACGAGAAGGTCCCTGTGCTCGACGAGTCTCTTCTTCTCCTGATATCGGTCGTAGACCTGCTTCCAGTACTCTAGGGCCTGGTTGGCATTATCTATGAGCTGGAGAAGTGAACTCTCCTCACCGATCAGGCCGCTGAGCTCCTGTTCCGCCAGGAGTATCTTCTGCCTGTACTCGGAGAATCCGACGGCCTCCTCCACCATCTTTAGCCGTTCTTGGGGAGAGACGGCTCCAAGCTCTTCAATCATTCCCTGGTGCATTATGATGAGGAGGTTGTCGGGGTTGATGCCGAACTCCCGAAGGAGCCTCACCACCTCGCTCTTGTCTATCTCCTTGTAGTCTGCCTCGAACCAGTAGGATCCGTCCCGCCTCAGGTACCTACTTAGCATGAAGGTGTCGGACTTCGAGTAGGGAATGGGGCGTCTTCCCCCTTTCAGGGAGTTGTCGAACACCAGCGAAACGCGGGCGATGTCCTTTCCCCTGCGGATCAGGTCCGAGAGCTTCCGAGAGCGCTCCGTGTATGCCTGACCGAATGCAACGGATATGGCAAGGAGGACGGAAGATTTGCCTGCCCCGTTGGGCCCGACTATCAGGTTGAGGCCCTCGAGCAGGGGGATCCTCGCATATTCATAACTCATGAAGTTCTCTAGGATGATTTCCTTCACGGTGGTTAGGTGAATGGGCCTCTCCTCTGAGACCTCTCTGGTGCTCCTCGACAAGCTTCGAGACGGCGCGGATGCGGGGCGCATTTAGGCCTTGCTGACTCTTTAGGCCAAAAACACTTTCGCGGGCCCCTCTCCTCCGAGGGCTTAAATCCGCGGAAGACGCCCTTCCCCGAGTTTGTCCGCTGGAAGCTCATTTGAGTCCCTTGCGCCTGCAGTGAGGGGGTTTTTGGTTGAGACGGGGATCACAGAGCCGACCCCACCCCAGGCCAGAGCTTGGCCCCTTGTTTCAAGAGGGGAAGACGTACTGGTGGTGGCACCCACGGGTTCGGGCAAGACCGAGGCGGCCCTTCTCCCGCTGCTGAGCAGGCTCGTTACTGAGGGGCATGGTGAAGGGATATCTCTACTGTACATCACCCCCATGCGTGCCCTGAACAGGGACATGCTGAAGCGGCTGCAGGTCTGGTGCGCAAGGTTAGGGCTGAAGGTCGACATCAGGCACGGCGACACCCCCCAGGCCCAGAGGGCGAAACAATCCGCCTACCCACCCGACGTTCTTGTGACGACCCCTGAGACCCTCCAGGCGGTCCTCCCCGGTAGGAGGATGAGGGACAATCTGTCGCACCTGAAGGCCGTCGTGGTCGACGAGCTTCACAACCTGGTGGAGAGCAAGCGGGGCGTCCAACTCTGCGTCGGACTGGAGAGGCTCAGGAAGGTTGCCCCACGGTTCCAGCTAGTCGCTCTCTCTGCAACGGTGGGGACCCCCGAGGTGGCCGCCCAGTTCCTCTTCGGCGACAAGGAGCGTACCATTGTAAGGGCGGAGGCCCCCAAAGAGTTCGCCTACGCCATCGAATATCCGGTCCCTGACCCATCCAGCCAGTCTGCTGCGAAGGAGACCTATTCGGCTCCGGACCTGGCCGCACGCCTTTCGAGAATCAACTCCCTCATCGAGAGCCACACGGCGACCCTGATCTTCGTCAACAGCAGGACGGTGGCGGAGATGCTTGGAGAAAAGCTCTCGAGGCTGAGGAAGGACGTGGGAGTCCACCACGGCTCCCTCCCTAGGGAAGAGAGAGAAAGGGTGGAGCACGCTTTCAAGACAGGGGCGCTGAAGGCCCTGGTCTGCACGAGCACCCTGGAGCTAGGGATCGATGTCGGCTCCGTTGACCTGGTGGTCCAGTACATGTCGCCACGTCAGGTCACGAGTTTGGTGCAAAGAGTCGGGAGGAGCGGGCACACCCTCGGGAAGGTGTCAAAGGGGGTTTTGGTCACCGTCTCGGCCGACGACATACTCGAGTCATCTGCCAGTGTCGAGTCAGCAGCCAGGGGGAAGATAGAACCCACGAGGCCGTTCGCGAACTCTCTTGACGTGCTGGCCCACCAGATTGCAGGTTACTTGATGGATTTTGAGACCATGGACGCAGGCAGGCTCTTCGTGGAAGTCAGGAAGGCGGCACCATACCGAAATCTCTCAGAAGATGCGTTCATGCGCACGGTGAAGTACTTGGCCGAGCTGAGGAAGATCAGGTTCGATGGGAAGGCCCTGTCCCGGACCAGGCTCACACGGGAGTACTACTATGAGAACCTGTCAATGATACCGGACGAGACAAGATACTTGGTGGTCGACGTCTCGGCCAATCAAACGGTGGGAATACTCGGGGAAGAGTTCGTCCTTCTCAGCATCAAGGCGGGAGTGCATTTCGTCTGCAAGGGGAAGGTCTGGCAGGTCGAACAGGTAGCCGAGGATAGGAAAATCTACGTGACTCCCGTGGAGGACCCGCTGGCAGCTGTGCCAGGTTGGGACGGGGAGATGCTCCCGATACCCTACGACCTCGCCGTGGAGACGGGGCGCCTTAGGAGGGAGATCTCGGAAGCCCTGGACGCGGGAGACGAAGCCGTGTTGGAAGCCTCCAAGAGGATACCCGGGGATACGGCAGCCCGAGCACTTGTCCTTGACGAGATTGCCGAGCACAAGAAGATGGGAGCTCCAGTCCCCTCCGACAGGCTCGTCCTCTTCGAGGGGTTTGGAAAGTACCTCATTGTCCACCTCTGCTTCGGGGAGTCCGTGAACAGGACCTTTGCCTACACTTTCGAGGAGATTCTTTCGCGGAGGGGGCTGGTCAGGGTCTGGTGGCTAGACGGTTACAGGATACTCATGGAGCTCACTACTGACACAGAGGACCTGGACCTCAAAGCGATTGCCAAGGAGCTGATGGCTCTCACCCCGGAGGAGTTGGAAAGGACATACGCCGTGGCAGCGCAGAGGAACTTCCCCTTCCCCGCGAGGGTGAAGCACGTGGCGGAAAGGTTCGGAGCTCTGAGACGGGGGAAGCTTATCGCCCATCCAAACCTCTGCTCCCTTCCCACGAGGTTCGAGAAAACCCCCGTTTTTGAAGAGGCCCTCCAGGAGACAGGGAGAGACCTCATCGACATGGAGCGCAGCAAGCAGGTGCTCCTCGCTGTAGCTGACGGCCAGGTCTCCGTGGAGACGTTCCTCTCCGGGGACAGGCCGACGCCCATCGCCTACGGCCTCCTCTACAGGTACCTCGAAGTCCCTGAAGCAGTTGCCCCCGACTCCTTGGGCAAGTCGTCCTACCAGAGGATGAAGGCAAGCATCTTCGGGACGGACGTGAGCCTTCTCTGCGTCAAGTGCGGCACGGACCAGGGGGAGTCCACCGTGGGGGAGCTGCCAGAGGAGCCGAAGTGCGTAAAGTGCGGGTCAGGTTTGCTTGTGCCCTGCTACTGGGGGACGGCCAAGCTCTCGGAACTCATCACGAAGAGGGAATCGAAGGTGTTGCTCAACGAAGACGAGCGTGCTGAGCTCTCCAAGGCCCGGAGGGGCGCAGACCTAGTACTCTCCTACGGCAAGAAGGCCGTGGTGGCCCAGACAGTCTATGGCATTGGGCCACAGACAGCTTCCAGAATCCTCGCCGAGATGCATGACAACGAGGAGGCGTTCTACAGGGATCTGCTAGAGGCGAAGATACGTTTCGTCACCACCAGACAGTTCTGGGGCAACTGAAAAGCCGTGACATCCTCCATGCGCGAGCGCTTCGGCTTCCTGCTTCAATGACAAGGCTTGCCGGCGATTCAGCCAGTAGTTGCCTCATCTCCACAGGCGTTAGTTCGGCTGCCTCCCAGCCTGCCTTCCGAAGCGTGTCGATGAAACCATCCGGTTTTGGTCTGTGACTCGGAGTCGACTTGGTCTTATTTTATTAACATCGATCTGACAGGCGAATCGAATTGGTTCTCGCGGGAAAGGTCTTCCTCGTCAGGGAGAATTATGAGCTTGATACCCTCGCCGAGAAGCTGAAGGCTTTCAAAATTGAGACAGAGACGACGGTGGAGGACAAGGAGTTCAAGCTCTTGACTGAGATAACTGACTTGAGCGAGGGGAAAGGCTACCTGGAGGGGAAATTCTCCTTCGACACGGTGTTCGTGATACCGCACAGGGGGGAGTCAATCCCTGTGCCGAGGACCTTCGAAGCCCCCTTCTCGTTCAACGTGTACAAGGACAGGATGTTCCTGTCGGTCTATGACAAGAAGAACAGGGCAAACAACATCGCCAACGAGATGAGCAAAGCGGTATTCATGAGCCTAGGGGAAGTGGTCGAAGCGAGGATTGACCCCGAGACTCTGAGGAAGTTCCATGAAGCAAACTTCGAGGATTCGAAGGTGATTTTCTTCTCAGACGTCGACCTCCCAAACATCACCAAGCTCTCTCTATACGGCGCCGAGCTAGGGAACACTAGCCTCTATAGCGACTACCTGACCCACGGGAAGCTATGGTACATCGTGTTCAAGAGCAAGAATTACGGCTACGTGTTTGGGCTCACGCGGAACTGCATTCTGACGGCATTCAGCAGGATGGAGCTCTCAGAATTCAAGAACTTCGTTAATACGCAGGTCTTTCCGCTGATCGCCTAGATTGCTGAAAATAGTCCCCGGCGAAGCGGCTATAGTTTTTTCCAGCGCCGGCGAAAGCACCCTCCTAATCTCCGACCTTCACTTGGGGCTAGAGAAAGAAATGGCAAAGAAGGGGTTCCGCCTCCCTGCCTATTCCGTAAAGATGGTGGCGAGGGTGAAGGACATAGCCGAGAAGCATAGGACGAACAGGTTAGCCGTGCTTGGGGACGTCAAACACACCGTCGGGAAGGTGGAGGACATTGACTGGAGTGTAGTACCGTGGTTTTTCGACACGATGCTCGACCTCTTCGAGGCAGTAGAGGTGGTGCCGGGGAACCACGATGGTAACATCAAAAATGTCCTGCCACAGAGGGTGACTCTTCACACCTCGCAGGGAATGGTATTGGGGACCGGCTCGCGGAGGATAGGCGTCGCCCATGGCCACGCCTGGCCCTCAGAGGAGGCGATTGCAACCCGGAATCTCGTCATTGGGCACTCTCACTTCACCTACGAGATGCGCGACTCCCTGGGTTCCAGGACAAGGGAGGCTGTCTGGGTGAGGGCCGAGTATGATGTGGCCGAACTCATGGAGGGTGCGGGATATGAGTCAAGGTCGAAGGGGAAGGGGAGGCTCACAGTAATGCCCCCTTTCAACCGCCTCGTCGGGGGGCAGCCGATCAACAGGAGCAGGTCCTTTCAGTTCGGCCCCGTGTTGTCTTCGAGGTCGGTGAACCTGGAAGATGCGGATATCTTCCTTACGGATGGTACGAGGGTAGCTTAGGCTGCGGCGCTACTTCTCTATGGCGCCTGTCACGAGGCGCTCGAGAGAGGCCTCGCCCACCGCCCCTATGACCGCGTCCATGGGCTGGCCGTCCTTGAAGATCATGAAGGTGGGTATGGAGAAGACCTGATAGCGAGACGAGATGTTCATCTCTTCATCCACGTTCACTTTTCCGAACAGGATTCTGTCGGAGTATTTTGCAGCGAGCTTCTCCACCACTGGCTCCATAACCCTGCATGGGCCGCACCAGGTCGCCCAGAAGTCCACAAACATGGGCTTTCCCGACGAGCTGAGCTTGTCGAAGTTTGCCTCCGTCAGTCTCACCGTTGAATCCTGCTGGCTTGTCTCCATATCCAATTCTATCACGAGTGTCCGCGATGCGTATTTAAAATTGGGGAACGTCACAATAATTTGACATGGCCGGAGAGACGTTCGCGAAAGTTCTGAAGAACCTCGTCCCCACCGAACCACTTCAGAGGGGGATGCAGTTCGCGTCGGTCGCCGTGATCATCAGGGACAGGCAGTCCCCGAGCGTCCTGCTGATCAGGCGAGCAGAGCGCGCGGGAGATCCATGGTCCGGCCAGGTGGCCTTCCCCGGCGGGAAGATGCAGGAAGGGGACAGGTCGGTGAGAGACACGGCGATACGAGAGACAATGGAAGAAGTTGGCTTAGACCTCGGCAGAAGTGCGGAGTTCTTGGGTTACGGGGAGGTGGCAACTACCCATACAGGGACCATGGACGTCATCCCTTCAGTATTCGAACTCAAACAAAGCGTCGAAGTGAACCCGAATAGCGAGGTCGCTTCATTCAGGTGGGTGGAGCTAGAGCTGCTCCTCGCGCCATCGTCAAGGTCGACCTTCGACCTGAATCGCAACGGCAAGGTAGCGGGGATGCCAGCCTATGCAGCGGGTGACTACATAGTGTGGGGCCTTACCTATCGCATTCTCAGCCGAATGTTGGAGGGGACTGGCTAGGAAGCGCTGCCTCTCCGAAAAAGTCGTCCCGGTGAACTCGCGAACTCTGCACCAGGTAAGTAGAGAGAGACTCCTGGAATGCCGAATTACTTCTCTTCTGTGTATTCCCGGATTGCCTTAAGAACCTGAGGGTTATTCTCCAGATATTCAGCCAGCCGTTCGAATCTGCGCAGTGTACTGGGGTGTACGTGATGTTCTATCCCTTCTGTGTCGACGTAGGCGGTCTGATCGTCCACGCCCAGCATGGAAATGAGCCTGGAAATCACCCTGTGCCTTTTGATGACGGAACGCGCTATCTTCTCCCCCGACGGTGTAAGCCTCATTCCTCTGTATTTCTTGTGCTCGAGGTAACCCTTCTCAGCGAGATTCTTGATCATGTTGGAGACCGTTGGAGGCTTCACGGCCAGGCGCTCTGAAATATCAGCGGCACTCACGTAGCCCTTCTCGTCGTTCAGATTGTAAATGGCCTCCAAGTAATCCTCTAGGCGCGACACGTCCTTCTTCGCCTGCAGGACTATGGCCAAGACTGCCCGCTCGACGATGAAGCGCCAAGACGATAAAAGGATTCTGTGAGCCAGAAACACGGTTCACCGCGGAGAGTATTATGAGGGATGCAAATCAATGTTTTGCGCATCTAACCTTAAATAGGAACCAATGACTTGAGGAGTCAATGCGCCCGCCCTGGAAGAGGGTCCTAACACCTCCCGAGACGGTACCTCAGCAGGAGAAGGTAGCCTCGGAAACACCCCGGCAGTCGCTCTGGCATTTCGTCCGCTGGGCTGGCCCAGCCCTCATGGTATCCATTGCCTACATGGACCCCGGCAACTACGGCACGGACATCGCCGCGGGAGCGGGCTACAAGTATGATCTGCTGTGGGCCGGTTGGCTCGCATCCGGAATGGCCATGTTGCTCCAGTATCTTTCTGGTAAGCTCGGAATCGCGTCGAACCATTCCTTGCCTGAACTGGTGAAGATGTCTCTCAAGCGGAGGAGGTATATCATCCCCTACTGGCTCGCTGCTGAAGCTGCTGCAGCCGCCACAGATCTCGCAGAATACCTCGGCACGGTCATTGCCCTGAACATTCTGTTTGGTATTCCCCTGATATATGCCGCGATATTCGGCGCTCTCGACGTCGTCATTTTACTGACTATGATGACCAGACGCTTTAGGCTAATTGAACAGTACTTCGCGCTCCTCATCAGCATCCTCGTGGTGGGAATATTCTACAACATGTTCGTCGTGCGGCCAGACCTTGTCCAGACGGCTTACGGGTCCCTTATTCCAAGCACTCCGGACACCACGGCCGTTTCGATTGTCGTTGGAATGATCGGGGCGACTGTGATGCCCCACGCCCTGTTCGTCCATTCATGGCTCACAAAGAACAAAATGGACATGATGGGCCAGAGGCTCAACGGGGATTCCTCGAACAAATCAGCGGTGGATTCGATGATGTCCCCCGGCCAGACCCACCCTACTCACACCTTGCTGGAGAAGCTGAGAGTGAACAGGCTCCACCGAAGAGAGACAATCCTAGCGCTGACTATAGCTGGTGTCGTCAACGCAGGAATCCTGCTGGTCGCGATACCCCTCTTTCAAGGAACAGGGGTGAACGTGAGTCTGACGGTCAACTCATTCGTTTCTGGCCTTGGGAACATCTACGGACCTGCGATTGGGATTCTCTTCGCCCTCACCCTTCTTGCTTCTGGTCTAACCTCTTCAGCGCTGGGGACGATTGCCGGTCAGGTCATCATGGAGGGATTGATCGGGAAACGGTGGAACGTGTGGGCAAGGAGGATCATAACTAGATGCATCAACGTGTTCCCGACTACCATTGCTATCCTTCTGGGAGTTACCCCCCTTCTGCTCCTCGTCTATAGCCAAGTTATCCTGAGTTTGATGATACCTCTACCCATGATTCCCCTGGTGTATTACACGTCGAAGACCAAGTTCATGGGGTCGCTGGTCAACCGAAGAATCACCATCGCCTTTGCCCTGATTACGGTGGCCCTGATTCTTTTCTTCAATGCCTACCTGCTTACGTCGGTTGTCTAGACGGCGCCACCGTCAGTCATCTTCGACCTGAGCCGCCCCATCTCTCCCAGCTCGAATGGGAAGACTACCCACTCGGAAACCTCTTCGAGGAAATAATCGGGTTGGCTCTTGCTCCAGGGCTTCTTGAATAAAACGGCTGTCTCTAGGGTCTTGGGTTTCTGCTCCGACAGGAAGCCCTTCATGAGGGCAAGGGTGTCTCCCTGGTCTACCAAGTCGTCCACCAGGAGAATGTCCTTGCCTTGAACCCCCTCGGTGAGGGTCGACAGGATCTTTGGGGGCGCCCGTCTGCCTATGTCGCTGTACGACTTGACGTTGACGAAATCTACCTTCACGTTAAGGTGGTCGGAAATCACCATGGCGACAGGGATTCCTCCCCTGGCGATGCCAACCACCAGGTCATACTTCCTTCCCTTTGCTCTAACCTTCTCGGCGAGTGCCAGGGCCAAGTTCCCGTACTCGGGCCAGCTGATGTACCTGAAGTTTGGCAACGGGGTGGCCAGCCTGCCGAGCGTAGATAACCCTTCGATGCTGACTTGTCAGGCAGGTGCGAAGTGGGCCGGGGCGGATTCGGACCGCCGACCTTGGCGCGGAAGACCGTTTCGCCGTGTAAGGGCTTGACGGGACTCACCTGACGTCCTAAACCAGGCTAGACGACCGGCCCAAACGGCGCGCGATGCCTATGCGTAATAAGTCTTGGAATGTCTTCTTCAAACGAATCAGATTTAACCTGCCACAGACGGCGAAAGCCCCGAAGAGCGTTTGGAGAAGGCGGGCAAGATAGTGGCCATCAGGGCCCGGCAGATTCTGGATTCGAGGGGAAACCCCACAGTAGAAGCCGAGGTCATGACAGACTCCTCGCTCGGGAGAGCGAGCGTTCCGTCGGGCGCATCGAAAGGGAAACTCGAGGCGCTCGAGCTGAGGGATGGTGACAAGGGACGTTTCCATGGCAGGGGAGTCTCTAAAGCGGTTTCTAACGTGAACCTCGTGATCGCCCCCAGGCTTCGTGGCTTCGATTGTTTTGAACAGGGAAAGGTCGACAGGGCCTTGACTAGGCTGGATGGTACACGTAACAAGAGTAGGCTTGGTGCAAATGCCATACTTGCTGTGTCAATGGCGGTCGCCTGGGCAGCGGCCAATGCAAGGCTTGTGAGCCTCTTCCGCAGCCTGAATGCGTCGTCGAGCTATACGCTGCCCGTTCCGATGATGAACGTCATCAACGGAGGGGAGCACGCGGGTAACGACCTGGCCATACAGGAGTTCCTAATCGAGCCTGTGAAAGCCAGCAACTGCACTGAAGCTATCAGGATGGGGGTGGAGGTCTACCAGTCGCTGAAACAGGTGCTCATCGAGAGGTACGGAAGAGGGGCGATCAACGTCGGCGACGAAGGAGGGTTCGCACCACCGTTGCGCAGGACGCGAGACGCCCTAGACGCGATTCACAAATCAATCGGAGACGCTGGATACTCCGAGAAGGAAGTAAGGATCGGGATTGACGCCGCTTCTTCCACGTTCTACGATGGGAAGACACGCATGTACGCCCTGGACGGGAAGAGGTTTGACTGGTCCAGGCTTGAAGACTTCTACTCATCACTGAAGGACGAGTACGACCTTCTCACCATCGAGGATCCCTTTGAGGAGGGGTCGTTAGACTCCTTTGCATCCATCACTCGACGAATCGGCAAGAACACGTTCGTAATCGGCGACGACCTCTACGTGACTAATGCCCGGCTAATCCGGAAGGGTATCAGGGCGAAAGCGACGAATGCGGTGCTCATCAAGCTGAACCAGATAGGCACCGTCACGGAGACCCAGGGAGCCATTGAGGAGTGCCTGAACGCGAAGTGGGAGGCTGTAGTCTCTCATCGCTCCGGGGAGACGGGTGACCCCTTCATCGCCCATCTCGCGACGGCTTACGGAGTGTCCTTCATCAAGACGGGCGCTCCTGCGAGGGGAGAAAGGGTGGCCAAGTACAACGAGCTCGTCAGGATAGACGAAGAGCTGGGCTCGAAGGCCAGATTCGCGGGAAGAAGGTTCGCCTAGTAGCCGGAGTCGTCAGCCTGACTTTCCCCTGGCGTCAAGTCGGCCATGAAAAGCGAATCCGATACGCGCGACACTTCTGTGCAGCATGGCATGCTCTCTGTCCCCCACAACAGGAATTTCGCTCTGTTATTAGGCCGGAGCCACCTCGACAGCTGGTTTTACAATCGGCCAGGTCGCGCTCACCTGAATAGTATGGTCCAAAACCTCCTCCTCGCTCGACGTGGCATACATCGGGGTCCCCTTCATCGCTGCTGCAGTGATTTTCAGCCTCACCGCCGTCGCGCTGGTCGATAGGCACGAAAGAAGAAAACTGATGGTGCTCTCGGATCTCGTAAGAGCCATTTGAAAGCGGACAGGCTTGAGACTCAAACGCAGTCGTCAAAAGTAGGCGCGGGGGGTGGGATTCGAACCCACGAGTCCCGTGAGAGACACAGGCTTAGCAAGCTTGCGCCCGAGCGGCTGCGCCTTACCAGGCTCCCCGTCTACGAGACTCTAGGCTACCCCCGCGCGAAAGCCGAGCCGATTTACGACTGATAAAAACATGAGTGGCGGCAGATCCTCCGGAGTTCACCATCACTCTCCGCTCCCATCTCACCCGACAGGGAATCCCCCACGTAGACGAGGCAGCGTGGCCACGTCACCATAGGGCTGCTCCCTCCCGGACCTCGCCCGATTCGGCAATCAAGAGTCAGGCCCTCTCCTTCGAGAGGGC
>Ga0187770_10000300_pt1 | contig 24421 bp, 27 predicted proteins | sample 0116_SJ02_MP02_2_FD_133154 | JGI IMG/M metagenome (GOLD analysis project Ga0187770, IMG submission 133154) | Tropical peat soil microbial communities from peatlands in Department of Meta, Colombia - 0116_SJ02_MP02_20_MG | ecosystem: Environmental > Terrestrial > Soil > Wetlands > Peat | place...
CCCGGGACCTCCGACCTAGCCCGTGTCCGCGCTTACGCCTGGAGCGCTGCGAGGAGTCCGTTGCCCCTGGGGGATCCGAGTCCGGTACAGGCGTCCCAACCCGGACCCGCGGAGTACCCTCCGTTGTTCCCTGCGGTGATGTCCCGGAGGGCTCCGGCGACCGAGGGGGAGTAGAGGAGAGGGTTCGCATAGCCGAGCGGTTTTCCGAGACCCTGCGCAAGCCTCGCGACCAACGCCGCCCACAGCGGGGCGACCGCGCTCGTCCCGCCAATCACCGCTGAGGCGCCGTCGACCACTACCGAGTAGCCGGTACTGGGGTCGGCATCGCCCGCCACATCCGGGACGCCTCGACCGACGAACCCGTTCGGCGCGGAAGGCACCGACGAAGCCGACTGGTAGACGGGACGCGCGAACGCTTCGCTGACTCCCCCGCCCGTCGCCCCCTCGCCCTTAGCGAGCTCGTTCCAAACGACCTCCGAGACGATCTTCCCTCCCGAAAGCTCGAGTCGGGTCCCGCCGCACCCGACCACGAACGGGCTGGAGGCCGGAAAGTCGACCTCCCGGGTGCCGGCCTGAGCTCCGTCCGACGCGCCCTGGTCTCCCGCCGCGGCGAGAATCGTTACCCCCTGGAGGGCTCCGTCCTGCGTGGCGACCTCGAAGGCGCGGCGGGCCTGCGGCGACCAGCTCTCCTCCGGCCCGCCCCAGCTGATCGACACGACCGAGGGACGATTGGCCGCGTCGTGGATCGACGAGGTGATCGCGTCGACGAACCCCTGCTCGGTGTTCGGGGCAAAGTAGACCACGAGCCGGGCGTCCGGAGCGAGTGCCCCGGCGACCTCCACGTCCAGCTCCACCTCGGCGTCGGGGCCGTTCGGGTCCCCGGTCGGAGCGTTGGTGGCGCCGTCGAGACCCACCGATACCACCTCGGGTACCCGGACTCCGAGGACCCCGAAGTACGAGCTGAGATCGTCGGGGGAGAAGCCGCCGCCGAACTCGAGGAGGCCGATGCACTGGCCCGTGCCCGAAAGGTCCGGAGGGAATTCGTAAGCGGAGGCGACCGAGAGGGGAGAGTACCCCGTCGCCTGGGGATCGGCATTCCGGCGGAAGTGCGGCCGAAGCTGCGGGCGGCTGTCGAGGCCGAAGACCCCGACGACCGCGTCCTTCAGCTCCTCCGGGAGCTGGACGGGGCCGACTGGGGCACGGTACGGTGTCGACGGGTGTTCGAACCGATGGAGTTCCACGCCGAACGCGTGGCCCAAGTCTGCGGTGGTCCCGGAGAGCTTGACGAGCCGTCGGGCCCGATCGACGAGCCCCACCGAGAGGCCCTCGCGCAGCGCGTACTCCTTCAACCGGGCCACGTCGTCCGCACGGGCGGAGTGGATCGCGGCGAACTGGACCCGGCTCAGGTACTTTCGGCGGGTCAGTAACGTGGCGCCGAGCTGCTCCATCGGTAGGGCCTCGGAGGGAGCGGAACCCCGGCGGAGAAAGACCGACACGTCGACCGGTTCGTCCTTCGGCGAGACACCGGCGTCCCGGGCACCGCTGATCGGACCTCTCCGGCTTCCGGGGAGTTCGTGGAGCTTCCCCACGGGGGCGCTGCTCGGCTGAGCCATGGCCGATGCCTCACTCCCGTGGGCCCATCACGCCCCTACTCCATCTCGACCCGGGGCCCGTCGGGCCGATGCTCCCTGCGGGGCGGCTCCCATAGCTCAATCCGATTCCCGTCGGGGTCGAGCACCCAGCCGAAACGGCCGTGCTCGGTCTCCTCGGTCTGGCCGTCAACCTCGACCCCCTCTTCCTTGAGCTGGGCGAGAAGGCCCGCGAGGTCCTCGACCCGGTAATTCACCATCGCCGAGGGGTGGTTCCGACCCCAGTCCCGCTCGTTGCTCGCGAGGGCGGCCCACACGGTGGTGCCGCGGTGGTGGTCGTCCTTGGGGCTGAGCCACTCATACTTGAGGAACTGGTTGTCGATCTCCATCCCGAGGTGCTCGCGGTACCATCGGGCGAGACGCTTCGGCTCCTTCGATCGCAGGAAGATGCCTCCGATCCCGATCACCCGCTTCTTGGCGCGACTCCCTGGAGGCATCGGCTCCCACCTCGCGTTCCCTACGCTGAACCGGGATATCTACCTCCGTTTTTCGAAATCGAGTTTCGGTCGTGGGTTTCCCGCCGAGGCCCCCGGAACCGGGTGCGAACCGCCTTATCCTGTGGCGAATAGGCTCGAGAGAGGTCCCACCGAATGGCGAACGACCACCGGCTCGGCGTTGTGATCGAGCGAAAGGCGCCGACGAAGCTGTATCCGTTCACGAGGTTCTTCCGCGGATTCGAAAACGTTCCCACCGTACGGAAGCTCTTCGGGGCGAAGAGCGCGCGGGCGCTCGAGACCCTGAAGGTGGAATTCTTCTCGGCTCGGTTCGGCTACATGGGGACGAGCGATATCGATGGCCATCTCCTGATCAGTTCCCGTCACCTGAGCGACAGCCCGTTCCGGACGGTCTATCTCGACCTCGTTCACGAGCTCTGCCATGTGAAACAGTTCCGGGCGGGAAAGCGACTCTTCTACCCGAAGCTGAGCTACGTCGACGCACCTTCCGAGATCGAGGCGTATCGCCTCACCATCGAGGAGGGGCGGCGTATCAGGATGACGAACCGGCAGCTCGTCGACTACCTGAAGGTCGAGTGGATCACGCCTGCGGAGCATCGACGGCTCGCCCGGCGGTGTGGGTTGAAGTGGACCGGGGCCCGTCGTAAAGCCCACCGAAAGCGCCTACGGAAGTAGGCCGCCTACTCGGACGCCCGACGCGCTATCGCTTCTTCTTCCGACCCGACCGACGCCGGGCCGGCGCGGGCATGTTCGCCTGCCAGAGGGCGATGTGATTCCCCTCGGGATCCGCCCCGATGAAGCTCCATCCCATGCCCGGAACCTGCATCTTCCCGACGACCTCCGTTCCGCCCGCCGCCTTGAAGGTCTCAATGGCAGTGTCGATGTTGTCGACGTTGACGTAGTTGCGGCCGCGATCGTCCGGATCCTCCTTCTTGTACATCCCGCCGCCTAGGCTCTTGCCTCGTGGCCCCGTCGAGATGAGCCAGTAGTCCATCCCCGGCATCGGCGCCTTCTCGAACCTCCATCCAAAGGCGTGAGAGTAGAAGTCGGCCAACTTGTCGGCGTCCGCCGCGGCGATCTCGAAATGGACAATCGTCTTGATGACCATCGGGTCCACCGTGGGCGACCCACGCCGGGCCGGGTTATAGTCCTCGCCCACGGAGTTTCGGTAACTGCCACCAGAAGACCGCGACTCGGCGCCTTATTCGGAGAATCGATGCAGCTTCTGCGACCGGCGCCAGCGCAGCGGTGCCGCGCCTCCGTCGGCGAGAAGCGGTCCGTTTTTCGGGCGGTGCCAGCGAGTCGATTCTTGCGGTCTCCCGTTCGATCGCGCGAAGCTCCCGCGCGCAAGCCAAGGTTTATTTTGCGAAGGGGGCAACTCTACGCATATCCGGCTCGACGCCGACCTCGGGCGACCGAGGGCGGCTCGTGGATGATGAGGTAGCGATGCCTTCGCGAAAGGGGCGACAGTGGAGTTCTCTCGGCGTGATCGTGTTGACGGCGCTATTGGCCGCGGGAGTGGTTTGGGTACTTCCTCTCGCCGGCGGCACGGCGACGCCGTATTCGGCGAGCGTGAGCCCGACCTCGGCGCCCGCGGCGCCGGTCGCTTCGCCGCTGGCGGCCCCCGGGGCAACGCCGGCTCCACTCTATCGAGTGTTGAACGAATCGACCCTCGTCCTCTCGAACGGTACGTTCGTCCCGGGCGACTTCCTCTCGTCCTCCGCGGGACTACCTTCGCTCGAGACGTTCGACCAGCAGACGGACGAGGTGTTCGTCGAGAGCTTCTACTCGGGTCTGATCGACGTGATCAGCGGCATCTCGAACAAGGTGATCGCGACGGTCTCCACGGGTGCCTACCCGAACACGATCGCCTACGACCCGCAGAACAACAACTTCTATTTCGGCCTCCAGACGTACGACGAGGTCAGTGTCGTCAACGCCTCCACCGACCTCATCCAGCGCACGGTGAACATCGGGTTCGAGCCGCTCTCGATGGCCGCGGACCCGAACAACGGGAACCTGTTCGTGACCGGCTGGAACTCGACCGGCACGGCGTTCCTGGCCGTCCTCGCCGGATCGAGCGGCGTCGTGGTGAAGACGCTCTCGTTCGGCGCGAACCGGTTCCCGGTCGCGGGGCCTAACGGAATCGTCTACGACCCGGCGAACGGAGAGTTCTACATCCCGTCCTACGCGAGTGGCGTTCCTGAACCGACGCAGGGGAACCTGACGCTCGTCAACGCGGCCCACGAAACGGTGGTCGGCAACATCTCACTCCGGTTCGCCCCCTCCTCGATTCTCTACGCCCCCTCGAACGGCGACTTCTACCTCGGAAACGAGACCGGCCGGAACCTCTCCGTCTTCGACCCGACGAGCGGCAAGGTGGTCGGAACCGTCCAGATTCCCGACACTCCCTCGATGCTCGCTTACGACTCCACGACGCAGACGGTCTTCGTCGGGATCACCGGTAACGTCACGGTGGTGAGCACGAAGTCGAACGCCGACATCGCGACGTTTACGGTCACGCGGAATCCGGCCGGGCTCGCCTACGACCCGGTCAATCGGTACGTCTACATCTCCGACTACAACTACAACAACGTGAGCGTCGTGAACGCGACCACGTACAGGGTCGTCGGTTCGGCGCTCCTCGGGAGCTCGCCGTACAACATGGCGTACGACACCTCGAATCACGACCTCTACGTCACCGACCTTCTCTCCTCTCAGCTCATCGTGGTGCGGGGCGGGGACAACCGAGTGATCGGTACCGTGCCCCTCGGCACCACTCCGTACGGGATCGTTTACGATCCGCTCACCCAGGACCTCTACGTTACAGACTACTACGCCGGGAACGTCTCGATCGTCAACGGAACGACGAACCGGGTGGTCGGGTACCTGCCCGCTGGAACAAACCCGTGGGCGATCGCCTACGATGGCGCGAACCACGACCTGTACGTGACGAACCCCGGTTCGGACAACATCACCGTGCTGAACCCGGCGACCCACTCGGTGGTCACCTCGCTCCAGCTCTCGACGCCCCCGGGGGCGATCGCGTTCAACCCGTACAGCTCAACGCTCTTCGTCGGCGAGTACAACCTCGGCAATGTCTCCGTCTACAACGCCGTCACGAACGCGTTCCTCCGCAACTCCACCACGGGCAGCGAACCGTACACGATCTCGGTCGATCCCCACAACGGCCACGCCTTCGTCGGGAACTACGCCTCGGACAACGTGACCGTGCTCGGGCCGACGGGAGCGGAGCTCGGGCTCAGCGCTGCGGCCGGGGTCGGGGTGTTCGGCTCCGTCTACGATCCGGACGACGGCAACGTCTACGTGGTGAGCTTCAGCTCGGAGCTCGTGACGGTGATCAACGGGACTACGGGCTCGGGGGTAGGGGGCTACTCCACCGGCGTCGGGCCGGTCGCCGCGGCCGTCTGCCCCGGCACCGGGATGGTCTTCGTAGCGAACTACGACTCGGACTCGCTCACGCTGCTCTCGCCCTCGTTCCGGGTCACGACGTACAACGTCACCTTCCACGAGACGGGTCTACCGGGCGGCACGGCCTGGCTCGCCCGGCTCGATGGGGTCGGACATTCCGGTACTTCTGCGAGCATCGTCTTCGCGGAGCCGAACGGGACCGGCCAGCCGTACTGGATCGCGCCGGTCCACGGCTACAGCCTCGCGGTGCGGTTCGGTTCGGTCGCCGTGAACGGTCACGCGGTGACGGTCACGGTCGCGTTCGTGCGGAACCCGACCACGTACCTCGTGACGTTCACCGAGACGGGTCTTCCGAGCGGGACCGTCTGGAGCGTCACGATCGGATCCAGCACGAAGATCTCGGGGACCACGACGATCTCCTTCTCCGAACCGAACGGCACGTTCGCCTATCGGGTCGGGATCCTCTCGGGCTACCACGCGAAGGACACCGGCGACGTGACGGTCCACGGAGCGGCCGCGTCCGTGACGGTCGCCTTCTCGCGGACCACTTACATCGTCCGGTTCACCGAGACCGGTCTCGCTTCGGGCACGAACTGGTGCGTCACGTTCAACGGCGTGAAGACGTGTTCCACCACGAACACGGTCTCGTTCAGCGGCATCGCGAACGGGACGTACAGCTACACGATCGCCCCCGTCACGGGCTACAACCTGACCCAACCGTACAGCGGGAAGCTGACGGTCGCCGGAGGCGGACCCGGCACGGTCTCGAACACCGTCCAGCTCGTGTGGAAACCCTGAGCGGGACCGCGTCGGCGGGCCGTCGCCCGGCGGGAGGGGTTTGCGAAGTTCCTACCCTTTGAACACGAGGGCGAGGATTCCCCCGATCAACGCGAGCAGGAAGCCGATGAAGAAGCCGCCGAAGAAGCTCACGAGGCTGATCAGCGCGAAGACGATGATCAGGACGCCGTACGTGACGTGGCTACCGGGGTTGGAGAGCAGCAGTATCCCCAGCACCAGAATGAGAATCCCCATCAGCAGGCCGAGTGCCCCTAGGCCCGCAGCCGCGCCCCCGAGTGCGCCGTAGCCCGCAGAGGAAGCGTAGGAACCGATCGCGATCTCGGCGAGCCCGCCGAGCAGAATGAAGATCCCCCCGATGATCGAGAGGACGGCGGCGGCCGTGGGCTTCTCGTAAGAACCTCCGTAAGTGAGGTCGTCCTCCGGAGGGGGATTCCACGTCCCGGAACTGTAGCTCGGCGAGGTGAACGGTGCGCCCGCTGGCGCGGCCGCGGGGGCGAGGGAGGCCCCGCACTTCGAGCAGAACTGGGCGTTGGCGACGTTGGGCGTGCCGCAGTGAGAACAGTACGTGGTGGCCACGGTATCACCCGCGACCCGACCGAGGTCCAGCTACTTGAAAGTCGCACCGGCGCGGCGTCCGAGGACACCGCACTCCGACCCATTCCGAGATTGACCAGAGGCTGCCCCGCTCGTCCCTTGTCGCGTTTGGACCAACAGTTCCCGTCGTTGCACCAAAAACGGGGTCATCCGAGCCCCGCTGGGTCTCTCAGGAGCCCGAACATGGAGAGCGCGCGAAGAAAGAACCTGTTCCCGGTGATCTACGGTCTGCCGTTTCTGGCCGCGGCCGGCCTATCGATACTGATGCTGATCACCGACAAGAATCTGCAGACCGACTTTGGGACGATGTCGAGCGGGTACTACGCCCACTGGTACGCCGTCCTGGCCATGGGCGTCGCCGACATCGTCGCCGCGGCGCTCCTCTTCGTGTTCCGGTCGCGGACCACCGTGAAGCTGGGAGTCGTTGGCTCCGGCCTCCTCACGGTGGCCCTCCTGGGCGCGATCGCCACGTACCAGCAGGTCGGGTTCCCCTCGGCGATGGACTTCGCGAACTACCTGTTCGGAGTCACGTACTTCGGAGGGGACATCCGGTACCTGTACGACGTGCTGCTCGCTACGGACATCGCCACGTTCGTGGGCGGCGCGGTCGGCCTCGTCCTGACGCGTGAGACCAAGGCGCTCGCGTCTTCCCAAGAGGCGGGGACTCCCTCCTCCGGGTAACCCGCACGCGCCCCAACCCTTTCCCTCGCCGGGCCGGCCACTTCCCGCGCGGAAACCGGACCGATCGAGATTCCTTGTTCGAGCGAAGGGTCAACTACCCCTTCTCGTTCGGGGGTGAAGGTGGTCACAGTGAAGTGCGAAGGGTGTGGGGCCGACCTGGCCGAGGGCGCGAAGAGCTGCTCGGCATGCGGACGCGCCGTGTCGTTCGGCCAGCGCGCGGGTGCGGAGACCGTCCATGTGGCCGAGAAGACCGGTGAGGCAGCGGAGAAAGTCGGGCGAGGGATCGTCGGCGGCATGAAGGGTCTCGCCTCTGGAGCCAAGAAAGGGTTCAAGGGCTCCGACGAAGAGAAGAAATCGTAGCGGCGGCGTCGATCCCACTCTGATCCTGCAGTCCCGTTCCGAGCGTTGCTCGGGCCGAGACCTGCCGGACCTCGTGGTTTGTGGCCTCGAGGTCCGTCGCGGCGCAAAGGGCTACGTGCTCACGAGAACGGAGCCGACGCTACGGTTCCGGAGTATCCGCTCGACCCGACCCCGACGAGCTCGAGGCCCGAAAGTCCCTGTCCAGAACTCTCGGCCGCACCCCCTCCGTAGATCACAATCGAGAACCCAGAACCAATCGTGCCGCCAAAGCCAGAAATCGGTTGCCAGGACCCGTTCGACACCCAGTAGTTCGCCACGGCCATGGCCGAGATTGAGCTCACGAGCTTCACGGTCCCCCCGGGGGCCGCGACGCTGGTCGGCCACCCGACGGGCGTCGCCATCGGGGTCGAGAGGCTGAGACCCAGGCTCGACATTTGGAAGCTGCCGGCGGTCCAGGCGATGTCGACCCGGTAGCAGTAATGGGTCGTGGCGGCGCACCCGTACGTCGGTACGCCGGTCGCGTTCACGGGGGCTCCCCAAGTGAACGCCGAACCCAACGGCGCGGCACCGGCTGAGTGGGAGAGCCCAGCAATCAGGATGTACAGTACCGCCGCGAGCACGACGGTGACCATCACGATGAGGATCGTGGCGACCATGTCGGAGACCCCGCGCCGGCTTGGGTGACGCACCGACCCTGCCGAATGCCACGACCGTGCCGCGTTGCCTATCCCGACCATCTGACGTCTGGCTGGCCCCGAGGCGTGCCCAGGGCCCTTCGTGAACGAATGAAGGCGTGGGTCGGCCATATGTAGATAGCTCTCGACCGGACCCCCCTCCACGGGAGCCGAAGGGTGGTCCCTTCCTACCGGGAGTGCAACTCTCAAGGCCCCCTGCCAGGTTCCCGTCAAGGGGGAGGCTTGTCCACACTCGCTCGGCTGCGACGTGTTATCGCTCGCGTCCCGCGCGGTCGGGTCGTTACGTACGGGCGGGTTGCGGCAGCTGCCGGGTTTCCGCGAGCGGCCCGCCTCACCGTCTGGGCGCTGCAGAGCGGAGACGATCTCCCGTGGCACCGGGTCGTTGCCGCCGGAGGGCGAATCGCACTCCCCGGCGCTGAGGGCCGGGAACAGCGCCTGCGACTCCAGCTCGAGGGGATCGTCTTCCGAGGGGGTCGGGTCCGCATGGACCTCCACGAGTGGATCCCCCGACCCGGGAGCAAGACCAAGGCACGCCGTAGATCCCCCGACTCTCATCGCCGCGACCAAACCGCTGGACGCACCATAGCGGGGAGAGCTGAGGTGACTGGGGAGCCCTTCCCGTTCGGTCCGCGTCCGAAGCGGTCCGCGGAGTTTCCGCTTCGGGACTCCTAGGCCGAGCGGGAGGGCGGGCAGACGGGCCCGTCCCTGCAGGGCACGCCGGGCCTCTGTAGGTCCGGGTGGATGGGTTCGGAAGAGGGCCTGCGAGCACGAGAATCTCCGAACGCACTACTCTGCCGGCGAAGCTCTTTCTAACCCTCGGGACTCCCGCCGCTACGCGCTTTTCGAGACACCGTTGACCGGAGAACCACCTTCCCATAATCCGCCGTCGACAGGGACCGGGGACTCGGTCTATCGCCTGCCGACGCTGCTCCTTTGGGGCGTCCCGTTTCTGCTGGTGGTCTCTTACATTCTGATCGTCACTCAGTTCTTCCATTCTCAGGCGCGCTGGACCGGCGAGCGGCTCGTCGGGGCCACCGTACTCCTCCTAGTTACCACTGCGATCTTCTCGGCCCTCTGGTACGGACTGGCCTACGGGTGTTCCCTCCTCCTCGGCGAGTGGGTTCCCCTCGGGGTCCTGACGCTGATCGCGAAGATCCCCGGGCTCGATCGGCACGTGGTGGTCACGCCCCCTAAGCGGCCGGACATTTCGAAGGAGGTGTGGGGGCGGTTCGGGATCCTCCTGTTCATCACCCTCGGGTTCGAGCTGATCTTCATGATCCTCGTCCTGCACGGCGGGGACCTCACGCCCCGGCTGGCCCTGGACGCACCGATCCGGTTCTTCGTGTACGAGCTCCTGGCCGGTCTCGGGCTCGCCGTCTTGATTGCTCCCGCGGCGCCGTTCCTCGCGAGCCGCGTGCGTACCCGGATCACTGACTCGCTCGAGTTTCCGCTGCTGTGGCTCGCCGCGCTGCTCCTCGTCGTCGGGGGAGCGAGCATCGTCGAAGTGGAGATCCTTCCCGGTCTCGTCTTCGACCCCGCGCTGTTCCTGACGTCGATTCTTCTCTACGCGCCCGCCGCGTGGTACGTGAGCCTCGCATTCTCCCGGTCGGAGGTGCTGGCCCAGCGGGGGTTCCTGGCACGAGCTTGGAAAGCTCGGGGTCGGCAGTTCCACTTCGGGCGGCTCAAGGTGACCGACGAGCCGGAAGGGACGGTCACCGAAGTGTGAACCCCCACGGGGAATCACTCCCCCGGCGTCACGGCAATCATCTCTGCGCCAGTCTCTTCCGTCTTCGGAGCCGCAGTGTGGGGGACCGGGTGCTCGCCGGAGACCCGGTGGTTCTCGAGCAGGAGGCCGATCACGGCGAGCAGGCCCGCTACGGCGGCTCCCACGATGAAGATCCACGTGAACGCGGAGCTGCTCGGGATCGTGATGGCGCTCGCGCTGTTCGGACCCGTCGGCACCGAGATCGTCCGCGTGTAGGTCGCGAGGAACGTCGCGACCAGCACCGGCCCCGCACTCGCGCCGAGGTCCTGGAACATCTCGGTCATCCCCATGTGGATGCCGGTCTCGCCGTGGCGGGCGGACAGCGCGATCACGTTCGTCACCGAGACGAGGACGGTGACGAGGCCGACGAACGTTGGAATCGCCTCCACCATCAGCTCGAGGTATGTCGAGTGATAGGTCAGGAGCAGCAGGAAACCGGTGATCGCGAGGGCCGCTCCGGCGATGACCCAGGGTCGCGGTCCGAAGCGGGCGACCCCCCGCCCCACCAGCGGGGCTGCCACGAACATGCTAAGGGTGGTGGGCACGCTCGCGAGACCGAAGGCGAGGACGCTGTCACCAAGACCGACTACGGGGAACTCGACGAGCACCGTCAGTACCACGAACGCGGTGAAGAGTCCGAGGCCGACCAACAGGGCACCGAAGTAGCTCAGCGAGATGTTCCGCTGGCGGAGCCGGGCGAGGTCGATGATCGGCTCCTCCGCCACGAGCTCCCGCCAGACAAACAGCACTCCGAAGGTGATGGCCAGCCCGAACAGTTCGGGCACCCCGAAGGGGACGCCCCCGATCGACTGGCTCGCGAACTGGCTCCAGCCCCAGGTCGGTCCGAGGGTCAGGCCGACGAGGAGGGAGGCCAGAGCCCCGCCGAGGAGAGCGGCGCCGGGCAGGTCCATGACCCCGCCCGTGCCGGCATGTCCCCCCGGAAGCCACCGAGCCGCCAGAACGGGGAGAAGGAGGGCGAATGGGAACACTACCGCATACGCGAGTTGCCAACCCGCGGTCTGGATGAGCCAGGCCCCTCCGACGAGGCCGGTCGCCGCCCCGGCCGCGAACATCGAGGCGATCAACCCCTGGGCGGGAGCGACCCGCTCCCGCGGGAGGCTTTCGGCGACCATCGCGAGCGCGAGGGGGAACATCGCGAGCCCGAGGCCCTGGAGCCCCCGAACCCCGATCAGAAGGTAGATCGACTGGGTCGCCCCGAGCCCTAGCAGCGTCCCGAGCTCAGGCGTGGCCGGGGCAAGCCCGACGGCCAGCGAGTAGACGCCGAGCACGACCGCGAGCACGCGGCGCTTCCCGTAGAGGTCACCCAGCTTCGCGAAGACCGGCGTCGTGCAGACGCCCACGACCAGGTACGCCGAGAGGACCCACGCGACCGTGGTGTAGGGAGCGTTACCGAAGAAGCTCGAAAGACGCGGGAGCGCCGGGACGAGCATCGTCTCGATGAAGTTCACGAGGAGCGCCGCCGTCGCCAGCAGGATCAGAATCCGGCCGGGGTGCGGAGAGTCGCTCTTCAGGGGGACAGGGCCACTGGGGTTCGCGGTCGGGGGCGTCATCGAGCATCCCAAGGCCGCCCGTCAAGTCAACCCCCGGCCGCCTTCGGTCGAAAATGCGGAATCTTCGCCTCGGCGGCTTCCGAATCTGTCGGTCAAGCTCAAAACATCGGAAGCGTCACGGGGCGAGAGATGGCCCACCGCCCGACCACCATCATCCCCCGACCGGCGGACATCGACATCGACATTCTCCGCGAGATGTACCGATCGAGAGGCGTAACCGTCGCCGGCGTCGATCCCCGCCTCAAGGCGAACCGGATCGCGCAACGCCTCGGGGTGAGCCGTGCGCGGGTCGACTCGCGTCTCAAGGAGTGGATGCGCTACGGCCTGCTCCAGCGCTACGATGTCTGGCCGAACCCGGCGCTGTTCGATCTGATCGGGTTCACGGTCGACCTACGCCTCGTCGACCGATTCCGCAAGGAGCAGGTCATCGAGCGAATCGGGTTGATCGATGGGGCGGTCGGGGGCATCGACCTCGCCGGGGACTGGATTAGTGCCCAGTTCGTAGTGCCGAACGAGATTGAGGCTCGGCGGCGGACCGACCTCTTGCGGGGTCTCGCTGGAGTCGCCGAAGCCGGGGCGCCGATCCTGTGGGCACGGCTCGAGCCGACCCGGGGACTGACGCCGCTCGACCTTCGGATCATCCGGGTGCTCCGAGACTACCCGACCGACCCGCTCTCCACGGTGGCGCGCCATGTCGGGGTATCGACGCGGACGATCACCACGCGTTACGGCCAGCTCGTCGACGACCTTGCCGTCTGGTTCGTTCCGGTCCTCGATTTTCGCGCCCTCGCCCAGCCGGTGGTGAGCATCAACGTCACCCTCAGCGACTCGGCGGACCATGAGGCGGTCTCCCGCGCGTTCCGGAAGGCGTTTCCCCAGTCGCTCGAATTCGTGCGCGCCCCGTTCGGCCCTATCTTGCCAGACCGCGTGGCGGTGTTCTTCGCCCTCTGTCCTTCCGCCGCTCGGGTAGAGGAACTCGAGGGACTGCTTCGGAGCCTTCCGGGGGTCGAAACGGTCGAGGCGCTCCTCATGATCCGAATCTTCTCGTTCCCCGAAACGTTCGACCGCCTGGTGGTAGCCCGCGGCCCGACCACCCCGCCGAACCGAACACCGGCCCCCCGACCGACCTCCCGCGAGGGTTCGAGTTAGGACTCGGCCCATCGAATCCCTCCTCCTTATGCGGAGAGGGCCTAGTGGGGATCCCATGGGCAAGATCCCGCCGATCGAGCAGACCTTCTACTACGCCGTCCCGCCGGAGCGGGTCTACGCCGCGCTCACCGAACCCGGCGAACTCACGAAGTGGTTCGCCGATAAGGCGGAGTTCACGCCCAAGAAGGGCGGCACTTTCCGCCTCACCTGGGCGACCGGCTACACCATGCGCGGGAAGGTGAAGAACCTCGACCCCGCGAAGAAGCTCTCCCTCGCGTGGGTGGACCGGTTCGAGGGAGGCAAAGTGTTCGAGACGGAGGCCCGATTCGTGTTCGCGAAGAAGGGGAAGGGTACCCAGCTCTCGCTCACCCACCGGGGGTTCAAGTCCGGCAAGAAGTGGGTCGCTCTCTACGGAGGCATTCAGTCCGGCTGGGCGTACTACCTCACGAACCTCCGCTCGGTCCTCGAGCACGGGATCGACCTGAGATCCTCTCGGGACGCGCTGGGCTGATCCATCCGAGTCGGGCCTCCTTCCTCCGGCATCCGTGCCGCGGGGCGGTTGATGGCGGGCGGCTCGGGGTTCGACTCTCCGAGGAGAGCGCCGCGCGGTTACTCCTTAGGCGCGCTATAGATCTCGATCAGGTAGCCGTCGGGGTCCCGGAGGTGGATGGTCCGGAGCTGCCAAGCGGGACGCTCCGTGGGTCCCCGCAACAGCCGGACCCCCTTTCGACGGAGCCTCCGCGCGACCTCGTCCACATCCTTCGCCTCGAAGACGAGGAGCGACCGGCCGGTGTACCGAGGCGAGTAACGGTCGGGCGCTAGCCCCAGTGCCTCGGCCATCCGCTTGCCTTCGAACAAGGAGATCATCGCACCGGTGCCCGGATCGAACTCGCCGTACGGGGGCTCCCCGTGCCCCTTCACCGGGGTGAGGCCGAGCACGTCTCGGTAGAACTTCCATGACTTGCGGAAGTCGCTGACCAGGATGCGCGTTCTCGCGAACTCGAGCTTGGGGGGAGGCGATTTGGGCATAGTCGCCCCTCCTCTCTCCCTCAGATAAGGCCTTCCTGCGCCTCGGAGGCCCCCGGAATTCGGCAATCCACCGATGACCTCTGCTCCCGTGCTGGCCGATGCCTATTTTTACGGTCCAGCCGATGCCTCATCTCCGTGTTGGGGCGGGCCTGTCCCCGATGCGGCCGAGCCTTGCGCGCGGGCGGGACCTACTGCCCGTACTGCGACGCCCCACCCTCCGGCGTTCTGGGTGCCACGCCCCCGGCCCAGCCCGCGGGACCGCGGGCGGGTAGCTGGGCGCTTCCGCCGTCGACCCGCGATACCGCCGGGGGGGCAGCGGGTCGAATCGCGCCGACTACGACCACCCGCCCGTTCGACCGGGTCGCGCTGGGGCGCGTCTTTCTCGCGTCGATCCTCGCCGTGGCTAGCGCCGTCGCCTCGATTCTGCTCACCTTCGCGCTCTCCGCCGTGGCGACGCCGGTCACCTTCTCTCTCGCGGGCGGGGGTACGAGCCTGCCGATCCCGCCCTTCTGGGTAACGCTCAGTCTCGTGGTGGGAGGGTCCGCGGTCGCTCTCGCCGAGACGCTCGCCTTCTACTCGGCGTTCCGGGGCCTGGCTTACTTCGACTACCGATTTTCAACACCCTCGAAGCTGGCGTTCCTGCAGTTGGTCGGCGAGCTGGTCATTCTGTTCGGGGCGGTCGTCCTGATGGCGTTTATCTACGGGGCGATCCAATGCGCCGGTGCGGGCCATGCGGTGCCCTCAGGCTGCATCAACCTCTCGACGTTCTGGGCCGGATTCGCCCTCCTGGGGATCGGGAGCATCATCGCACTGATCGGTTACATCGGAGTCGTGGTAGGGGTCTGGCGCCTCGGGACCCGGTATCGCGTGCGTCTCTTCCGGATCGGCGCGCTGCTGATGCTGATCCCGTACGTGAGCGGTCTCGGATCCGTCCTGGTCGCCGTGGCGGCCCGACGGCAGCTTTTCCGGTTGGGAGGGGCGGCGGGACGGTAGCCCTCTACCGCCGGGCGCCGCCGGCCTGGGGTAACTTGTTGGCCCAGTTCCCGAATCTCCAATTCGGAAACCAGGATCGGAGACCCGGTACCGATTCCTTCCACGCATCGGCTCCCACGGTCGCGAGCGGCAGTAGCTCCGGGTCCGCCCCGTCGGAGGGAATCCGGAACCCCCATCGGAATCCGGCAATCGGGACGATCTCTTCTACCGCGGGATCCCGGATCGTCATCGGACAGAGAAAGAGATCGGCTCTCCAGTGAAGCTGCGGGCGATCCGGCCAGAAGGGGGCGTCGAAGAACGTCGGATGGTAGGCCCAGCTGCAGAACGGCACATCGCGCTCGCGCAGGGCGGGAAGGAGGTCCGGCTCCCAGTCTTCGACCGACCCGTCGGGGCGCAGATGCGCCACTACCTGGATCCACCCGAGGATGTTCGCGTATCCACGACCGGAGGAGTCCACCTCGGCCTTCAGGACCGGGAAACCCCGGACGCGGGGATCCGGGCCGAGGTCGCGAAGGTTCTCGAACCCGGTGTCCGTGGGGCCGCTGTTCGTCCCGTACCAGATGGAGACTCGGTAGTTGTGCCCTCCCTGCGAGAACTCCTGGACCAGCGTTGGTTCCGTTCGGAAGGAAGATTCGTGCACGCTGCCGGAGCGGTGGGTTCCCTGAAAAAGGCTCCTCCTGGACGAGCGGGTACGCTGGCCCGATCGAACAGCCAATGGGACCTCGGGGTCGTCCTCAGTACTCGCCCGAGAGACGCGTGGCCGCCGTGAAATTGATCAGCGGTCCCGCAAGGAGGTTGGAGGTGCTGATGATGGCGAGGGCTCCGCTCTCCGTGCGGATCACTACCTCGACGAGCCCGATGTCCACAACCGTACCCTTCACGCCGGCGAACTGCACGAGGTCTCCAAGGCGGAGAAACCGTCGCTCGACGAGAATGAACCCGGCGAGGATGTTCTGCAGGCTGGTCTGGAGCGCGAGGGTGATGGCGATGCCCGCCACCGCCGAAATCGTGAGCGCCGAGAGGAAGCTGAACGAGCCCAGGGTCGCCGCGGTTCCGGCGATCACGATGGCGATCCAGATGATCGTGATCACTATGCGAACCGTGCGAACTCGGAGGGGCGACGCGCCCCGGCGCTTCAATGCGGTGCCGAGCGTTTGACTCAGGGCGTACCCGGCCGCCGCTGGGAGGATGATGAACAGGATGGTGTCGAGGATGGCCGTGTCGACCGATGTCACGAGCTCTGCCCCGCTTAGACTACACTTCTCGGAATAAAGGTCAGCCCATCGGCCGCCACGGCACGATCGTCTATGCACCGGTCCCACCGCGGGATCGGCCGGAAAGGAGGAACCGCTCCGAGAGCAAATCTGAAAGGTAGAGACGGGTCCCTGGACTTGCGTCGGGGTCAGGCTTCCAACCCGAGGGAAAGGTCGTAGGATGGACAAGAAGAGCCGATGCCCCTGGGGCTCCCTCGATTCCGATCCCCTGATGCGGGGGTACCACGATAGTGAGTGGGGAGTCCCGGTCCGGAACGACCAGCGCCATTTCGAGTTCCTCCTTCTCGAAGGAGCTCAGGCCGGGCTGAGCTGGTCGACCATCCTGCACCGACGCACGGGCTACGCGAGGGCGTTCCGCCAGTTCGACCCCACCAAGGTGGCACGGTTCACGAGGTCCCGCATCCGACAATTGACCCTCGATTCCTCCATCATCCGTAACCGGCGCAAGATCGAATCGGCGGTTCGCAACGCGAAAGCGTTCCTCGCGATCCAGACGGAGTTCGGCAGCTTCGACTCCTACGCCTGGAAGTTCGTAGACGGCAAGCCCCGGACGAACCGATGGAGAACGTGGAGGGACATCCCGGCGACCACCCCGGAGTCGGATGCGTTTAGCGAAGATCTCCAGGACCGTGGATTCAGCTTCGTAGGTTCCACCATCATCTACGCCCACATGCAAGCGGTGGGGATGGTGAACGATCACGTGGTCGGCTGTTATCGCCACCGGGAATTGTCCCGAATCGCCGAGCGCTGGAGTCCTACTCCGGCCTAGAAACCCCCTCCCGGTCCTCGAGAACTCGGGAGGCAGTGTCGGTACGGCGCTCTCGCACCCATCGAAGTCCGAACGTTGTTCCGGCCTACTCAGACTTCGAACCTCGTCGTCGGGCCGGCTCTTGCTTAGGACTCCCCAGCACGTATTCGAAAGAACGAGCCCCGGTGACAGGGTGGGGCCAGAATGCCCGTGTGGGTTCGAATCCCATCTCGGGATAGAATTGGATCGCGGCGGCCATGGTCGGAAGGGCATCGACCCGTACGCGCTCATAGTTCAGTTCGTGCGCGCGATCGAGAAGGGCCCGGGTGAGGATGGGCCCGAACCCGGGACCCCGGTGGTCGGCCCGCACGTACACGCGCTTGATCTCTCCGACCTTCGGTTCTAGCTCCCGGAGGGCGCCGCAGGCGACCACCGATTTGCCGGCGAACGCGAGGATGACCTCTCCGCGGGGAGGACCGTAGGCTCCCGGCAGCTCTTCGACGAGTTTGTCGATCTCGGCGAGTCCAGCCTGGACGCGCGTCTGGGCGGCAGGAGCCGTGTCGCGATGATCGCCCAGCCATTGTCGGTAGTCTTGGAAGAGCCGGCGAACAGTGAGGAGGTCCTTCGACCAGTTCACTCTTCGGAGACGAGTGTTCGAATAGCTCGCTGGATCCGTTCGATCGGGAGAACCCATCACCCTTCGACTCCCCGAACAGGAGTGCGAAAGATGAACGATTCGGTCCCAAGCTTTTGCCGACGGAATGCACCAGCACCGTCTATCGGGGAAACCCAGTCTTTAACCCGGCGCGCAATACCCGGCCGATGCCGTATGCGGATCCCGAGTTTCGAACCGACCTTGAGCGAATGCTGGTCTATCACAGTTGGTCGAGGGGCAAGTACCTGAATCTCTTCGCTCGGCTTCCCTGGAGAGTTCTGACCCGCCGTCGCGGTGCGACCTTCGAGTCGATTCGAAATGTCCATGTCCACGTGCTGAAGGTGTACGCGTGGTGGTTGGTGAACTTCTTCGGTCAACGCCAGCTCGACTGGGTGTTGAAGATGCGAACGCACCCCAAAACGGTACGGCAGCTCCGAAGAATGAACCGCGAGATCGACACGGCCGTCCAACGTGTCGCGCGACGCCTCGGACCCGAGGATTTCGACCGGAAGCGGATCCCGCCCCGAGTGCCGGGGCATGAGCGCGATGCTCGGAAGTGGAGGATCACTCCGAGAGAGGTTCTCTGGCACCTGATCGAGGAAGACTTCCTCCACCACGGCGAGATACTCTGCATGCTGTGGCAGGACGATATCGAACCGCCCTACACCGGAGCGTTGTGGTTCGAGTACGAGCACGACCCGCACCGCCACCGTGATCTCTGGTTCAGCGACCCCAAGCTCCCTCGCCCGAGTTCCGGTGGCTATGTGAAGAAGGCGGCGCGGAAGGCCGCCTCATGAGCTTCCCCGCGCCCGAGTGGACGAAGCGGTCATTCCCCTCTTGGGCGAGAGAAGCGTCCGGATGGACCTGCTGAGGGGGTTAGCGAGTAAGCCGCTTCTTCTCGGTCTGCAGAAGCAATCGCAGCTCTTTGACGTTCGTCCTCAGGTAAACGAGATCAGAGTGAAACAACGACACACCCTTGGTCAGCCGAGAGACCTCGGAGGAGAACTTCTTCGAGATCAACCGCTGTTCCAGTTCCTTGGCGTGTGTGAGCACAGGGTCCAGTCGCAGGCGGACCCAATCGGTGCTGGGCTTCAGGTCGGAGAACTCCTTTCGCAATTGCTCAAGTTCCTTCCTCAGCCGGGGAATCGCCGCTTTGTACACTCGGTCTACCATGTCATGTCTCCTCTCGGAACGCGTTGGTGAGAGCGGTCGAGTTCTTGGACGTGCTGGTACGCTTGTACGGTACTCGTTGCGCTCGCCCGCCGCGATGGAAGGGAACACCCATCAATCGTTCGGTGGGGATACGCTCGACTCCGCGGTGCCGGTGCTCGCCGCGAACCACGCCCCAAGGGCCAGCAGAGCCGCCCCCGCCGCTGCGAAGATCGCGACGAAGATGAGGGCGGGCCACGAAAGGGCGGCGAGGACAAGCAACAACGCTCCTGCGAGGAGTACCCAGCCGTAGACGCGCGCTCGAGAGATACCGATGAGCGTCTCCTTCCGTGACTCTGTCAAGGAAAGAGGTCCCTCGGAAGCGGCGCCCGCTACCGTACCGAATCACCTTCAATCGCCAATGGATTCGAGCCTCTCCACCATCGACCTCGAGTGCCCAATTGCAGCCCCACCGCCATGGGGATGGTCACTGCGAGTTGTTCGCTGACCCCTGCGGCCATCCGTCCGTGTTCGCCACACCGAGCAGGGTCCGGGTCTCGGCACCGCCCAGCCCGGCTGAGTCGAGCCCACCGATCTACCGTGCGGGCCTGAAACACTGCAGCGTGGGTGCGATTCGCGGTGCACCTACGCGCTGCTATGGCCGCATCTCGAAGACACGATTGAACGGTGTCTCGACAGTCTTGCGGACCCGGCTGAACCCTCCCGCTCGGAAGACGTCCTCGAGAGCGGAGTCGGAGGCCTGGGCGCCAAGACCTCGGGCGCCTTCCTGCGACAGGGAAGCGGGGACGCAGACCAACAACGATGCATTGTAGAAGACCCGACCTACGGCGGTGAGATTCTCGGCTACCATCTCCTTGGCGAACGGCTCGACGACCATCCAGGTCCCGTCCGGCTTGAGTGATTCACGCACATGCCGGCCGGCCCCAACGGGGTCTCCCATGTCGTGTAGGCAGTCGAAGAAGGTCACGAGGTCGTAGTCCTTGCCCGGGTATCCCTTCGCGGTGGCCACCTGGAAGTCGGTGTTGTCGGTGACTCCTTCGGTGACGGCATCGTTGCGGGCCCACTCGATCGATTCCGCGTGGTAGTCGAACCCAACAAACTCCGACTTTGGGAACGCCTTGGCCATGATGATCGTCGACGCCCCCAAGCCGCACCCCACGTCCGCGACTCGGGCTCCCTTCTGGAGCTTCGAAACCACGCCGTCGAGGCTGGGCAACCAGCTACCGGTCAGGTTCGCGAGGTATCCCGGGCGGAAGAACTTCTTCGTGCCCATGAATAGGTCGACGTGGTGTTCGTGCCAGCCCAGGCCCGTTCCGTTTCGGATCGCCTCGGCGATCTTCCGCTGGTCCTTGTACACTGAAGCGACGGTGTAGAAAGCCCCCGGAATGTAGAGGGGGCTGTCCTCGTTGGTCATGGCGTAGGCCTGTTCCGGCGTCATCGAGTACCGTTTCGACGCGGCATCGTACTCGACGTACCCCCCCGCGGCTTGGCCGGCGAGCCACTCGCGAACGTACCTCTCGAGCGTCCCCGTCTTCTTCGCTACGTCCTCTGGAGTGGCCGGCCCTACTTCGGCGAGGGCCTTGTACAATCCCAGCTGTTCGCCGATCAGGATTGAAGGGCCGGTGATCGCCGCCCCCAGGTCATTCAGAAACTTTCCAGCCAATGCGTGCAGCTTCTCCGGATCGACGGGCATGGACGGTGGGCCGGCGAGCGAGGCTTAGGGGATAAACCTGCCGAAAATGGATTCCGGAGTTCTTCGCTACACCCCGGTTCTTGGACGGCCCATCCCGAAGGTGCGACTGGCCCTGCAACCATGACTCCGTGGCCGGCGACCAACCCCGAAGTAGGAGCTGCGCCGGCCGTGAACAGTTGCCTGCGTCCTAGAAGGCCCATGAGGGAAACTCAGCCTCGTCACTCCACAAACAACCGATCCAGGTCGACCTCAGTCCGAACTCGTTCACCGGCCCTCCGGCGGGGCTCCCACAATACGTGTCGAACCCTCAAATAGGAGAAGAGCAGACCCCGCTGAGGCGTACGGGGGTCCGAGGAACTTTGGCGGCGAAGGGAGATCTGTTTACGCCGATTCACAAGGCGCTGCGCTCGATGATCTATGGCCTGTCCGGCCGGCTTCAGACGAATGACTTTGCGGACCTTGCGGCGACCAAAGTCCTGATCACCGACCTCGAGAACGATTTCGCGGTGGCCCGGTCGGCTGGCTGTGCGCTCTGCATCCTCGCGAACCACGCCGTCGATGAGGAGGCGTTCATCTTTCCGAACACCGCCCGAGTGGAGAACAAGCTGACCGCCGAGCTGATCTTGGAACATCATGACCTGACCCGACGGGAACTTGAGATCTCGAAGGCAGGACACGAGCTACTTTCGATGGACTCTCCAGACGCCCGAGTCCGCTTCGGGGCGCAAGTGAACCTAGCAGCGAATCAGTTGTTCGGAGCCTACATCACCCACATGAACCGAGAGGAGGCCGAACTCGTGCCCGTGATGCGGGAACACTTCTCCGACCCGGAGATGGCGGCCATGCAGGGGAAAATCCTTGGCGCAATGCCTCCCGACCGCATGTTCGCGATTCTGGGGTGGATGCTTCCCTCTCTGAACGTCAGTGAGCTCTCCGGGCTCCTGGCGACTCTCAAGGGCGCAGCCCCGCCGCCACTCATGAAAGCGATCTCGGATCTCTGCACCGCTAAGGTCGACCCGGAACGTTGGAACGCAGCTAAACTGCGCGTGGGTCTGTAGGGTGTTCTCCCGGCGGTCTCCTTTCGGCCTTTTCTCCTGCTGAGGGGGAGAAATGAGCGGAGCGGGTCGGTGTGTAACTGCCATTGTACAAGATTCGGGCGCCGCCCGAGGACGGGCCATGAAGGAGTTGGATCGGGGCGTCCCGTAAAACCGACCGTCACTCTATGGGCGGAATCCCCGAACGGCCTCGTAGTGGAGCATGATCTCCTTGTCCTCTCCGGGCTTCGTCTCGACGAGGTTGAGCGTGGTCTGCCCCTTCATCGGCTCCCAGTATCGGGGGCCCCTGCCGTACACGACGGGCATGACGAAGAACCAGTAGTCGTCGGCGAGATTGCGTCGGAGGCATTCGCGGACCACTGCGGGTCCCCCCTCCAGCATGATGTTTCCGCCTTTCTCGCGCTTCAGTTTGGTCAAGATCTTCGCAAGATCTCCACTCAGTATCCGAGAGTTCTCCCAGTCCGTGGACTTGAGCCGATGCGAGAGGCAGATCTTTTCCACGCGGTCCAGGTAGCGTCGGTACTCGAGAAGCCACTTGGGCTCTCCGGGCTTGATCGCTTTTTCACTCCACGTACGCTGGTGACCGAGGAAGGACCGACGGCCCATGACCACCGTCGTGACATCGTCGAATCGGTCGTACCACATGTGGCGGAAGAGCGCGTTGGGTTCCGTCAGTTTCCGCTCTACCTCCGGATATTTCGGGAACTCGCCGCGTCCGTCCAAGGTCATGTAGACATTCGCCGTGATCTTTCGCATCTTCCTGACACCCCGATTTGCCGAGACTCGCGATACCTCTCCCGTGTCTCGGCTGGACACATGCACAAACAGACATATATCCATTTAGGCATGCCTTTTCTGTGAACGACGTCTTCCAGCTTCTCGCAGAGCCGTCCCGGAGGCAACTCCTCGATGCCCTCCGTCACGGCGAGCGCTCGGTCAACGAGCTGGTCGGCCGGACCCACATGTCCCAGCCGTCCGTGTCGAAGCAGCTACGGTTGCTCCTAGACTCGGGCGTTGTCAGCCTTCGCAAGTCGGGACGTCAGCACCTGTACTCGATCCAGGGGCGGCCACTTCGAGAGGCCTCCGAGTGGCTCTCGTACTACGAGCGCTTCTGGGAAGAGGGGCTGACTCGAATGGACGAGGTCCTTAGGAAAGAGGCCCGTCCCGGAGGGCGGGAGAAGCGATGATTCGGGCTGGCGCCCCCGCCGTGGTCGTTCATGTGGAGCGGGTGCTGCGTGCATCGCCCGATCGGGTCTTCCGCGCGTTTCTTGAGCCCGACTTGCTCCGGCAGTGGATAGCGCCGAGCGATCTCACTGTCGACCGGGTCACCGTGGACCCCCGGGTCGGTGGCCGCATTGATGTCTGGCATTCGAGGGATGGCGTCAGCACGGGAAAGTTCGAGGGTCTTTTCCTCAAGATTGACCCCCCGCGGGAGCTCGTGTACCGCTGGGCCTTTGTCGGGACAGAGCCGGAGAAGGAGGGAGAGTACTTCGACACGCTCGTCACGGTCCGTTTTCATCCGGAGGCTGAGGGGCGGACTCACGTCACCGTCGTCCACGAGAAGCTCGAGGAGCTCCAGAGGGGTGCCCCGCACGTCTATGTTCGGCTCGTCCCCGGCTGGACTGAGTGCCTGGGCAAGCTCGAGCGAGCGGCGGGAGGGTTCTCTGCGGATCGGCGGTGATTCCGTTCCCCGCGCAGAGAATGGACGCGACAATCCCGTTACACCCGGCGACTCACCGGGAGGCCTTGCTAACGGCGCCCTCCGCCTCCAAAACACTCTCGATGCGTTCCGTTAGCCACGACGGAACGAGCAAGGTAGAGTGACCGTACCAGAGCATGACCTGGCTCACGCCGGGGAGATGGGCCACGCGAGCCGCCAGTTGGTCCAGCTCCGAGGACGCCGATGCGGTGACGATCAGGTACAAGCTCGCCGACTCGCCTTTCTGATCGGAGGGACGGAGACCCCAGGAGCGAATCGACTCCGGATGCATCGTCCGGATTTTCCGGAGGGTCCCTTCTCGCAGCTCCGGCCGGTCTACGGTCGCCGAAAGAACGGCCAGGGTCCGGATGAAGCGGGACCAATCCCAGACCGGATCGAAGATGATCGCCCCCTCGTCGAGCAGGGAGTCGTATCGGCGGGAGGTCGTTCGCAGGGATTGACCAGTTATCGCTGCTAGCTCGGCGAGCTTCGCTTCCGGTCTCCTCCGAAGTGCGAGGACCAGCCGCCAATCCGCACGGGACATCCGACGCGAGCACGAGGGGAACTCAAACGACCACTCCGGACCGACTTCCCGAACTCCCTCGATTCCTTGGAACTGCTTCAGGCGCCTCTCGCTTTGCGAGTTCGACTCGACAAAGTAGACTGCCAGGAGGGTCGTTCGGGCCGGCTCGATCTGGACCATCCCGTCGATCAGGCTCAGGGGACGGACGGCCTTCTCCTGGGCGATCGAGCTTCCGAACTCAAGATGCCGCGCCGCTAGGCGGCCGCCCAGCAGCCCGGGGTTCGGAAGCACATCGAATCCTAGCAGGAATCCTTGCGAACGCCACATCTTCAAGCGGCGGCGGACGGTGGCGGGACCCACGTTCAAGCGCCGCGCGATCCGTTCCGGGGAGTTCCGGGGGTCGAACCCGATGAGCGCGCGTCCCTCGTCCACC